>Ga0272448_1000203_pt1 | contig 91618 bp, 62 predicted proteins | sample YNPCB0191_FD_202220 | JGI IMG/M metagenome (GOLD analysis project Ga0272448, IMG submission 202220) | Hot spring sediment microbial communities from Yellowstone National Park, WY, United States - YNP-CB-019-1 | ecosystem: Environmental > Aquatic > Thermal springs > Hot (42-90C) > Sediment... | reverse complement strand
AGCGGCTGCTGGGTTCGGCGCTCCGGGCCACCTCCTGGACCGGGCAGAAGCGCGAAGCGAGCCTGCGGGTCCTGGTGCACAACCTGATGCTCCTCAAACGTCTCTGGAGGACTTTTCTACAGAGCAGACCGCAATCTCTTTCCCGACGTTCATGAGGAATGTCCTCCTTTCTCCGGTTCTCGCGTGCGTTGACCGGCGTGAGGATCAGTCCTCGGGTGCGCGGGAAAGCCAAGGGCTTTCCGGGCGGATTCTACAGATTCCGGCTGGGCGGCATGTTCGCCAAGAATGTCCGTCGTGGCCGCCATCTGCGGGCGGGCGCGGAGCCGCAGGAGACCGGCGGCGAGGATCGCGGCGACTGCGCGGAAGCGCTCTTCGGGGGTGGGCGGGAGGTCGGTCGTTGACATGGGCACGCTCCTTTCGGCCTGCCTGTCGGCAGACAGGGGATGCGCCCACAACGACCTCCGCTGTGCGGCCGGCGCGTTGTCCGGCGGCGGGTTTTTCTCTGATGTATACTTACCCGCCGGAAGTTCGAGATGACGGATTGGGGTGCGAAGGCGACGCGGTCGTTAACCCGGAGAGGGTTGTAAACCGGAGAATTCGAGAGTTCGGGCGCGGGTTTTTGGGGTGCGGTCGCAACCGTGATGGTTGGCTTCGCGCCCCAAACGCGCTCTCTCGAACCGGAGAATCTCACCCGTCCGGCCTCCGCTCGCCTACCCCTTTGCCGCCCATATCTTATGGAGAGAAGGCCGGGGCGCAAGTGCCCAGCGCTCTCCGTTAACCCAAGGGGCACGGAAGTGCCCCGTATTTTTAATGGCTCCCGTAGCAGCACCACCAGCGATTGCCAGCCACGGTCCGGTTGAGCGGCCACCAGAAGCCCAGGCCATCGTGCCAGTAGACCTTCTCTTGGTTGTAGCCGCCGTGGAAGCCGATCTTGCGATCGAACGCCTGCGTCCCTGCCTTCAGGCGCTCCGTCACCTTGCGATAGGCCACCTCGATCTTGTGCCGCTCGGTCAGGGGCATCAAGGTCATGGCTTGCCCTCCAGCTCTCCGTGACGCACGACGAGGGACGTCCGCCCTTGGCGTTCGCAAAGGCCGTGATGCCAGGCTGCGTGCCCGTCACTCTTTGGCCTCCCGCTTCTCGTCCAAGTGCTCGGGGTGTTGCCGCAGCCAGTCGTCTATCGCGCCCTTGTGAAACCGCCAACGCCGTCCGACCTTCTGGCCGGGCAATCCGCCCTTCTGGGCGAGCTTGTAGAGCGTGGACCGGGAGATCTTCAGATACTCCGCCAGCTCGTCGATGCTCATCACCTCAACCGGACCAGATGCCATCTGCCGCTCCTTGCGTGCGCGCCGTCGCTATTGAGAGATACGGGTTGCTATGATCGGGAAGTGGCAGCTGTTGTCAAAAAGAAGATCTGCCCCGCCGGACCGGCGTCGGCAGGGTCATGGTCTTCCGCGCGATGACGATCTGCAAGCGGTGGTCGTACCACACGTCCTGCATGGTTGGCCAAGGCTCGGACGGATCGCTTGACGGCCAGGACTGGACATGCGAAAGTGCCGACAAGGGTTGCTTTCGGGGACCGAGAACCCCGAGCACCGGGACATGCTTTCCATCACCGTCGAGACGAACTCGCCTTTCGAGGGCGTGAATCGGCGCATTGGCGGTTTGTTCGTCAAAGACGACGCCGGCCGTGTCTACATCACGCATTCCGGCAAGGTCGGCGGCGGCCGGTCGGGGATCGGCAAGGAAGAAGCGTTCTGGGAGTCCTACGGCGGCGAGCAGATCGAAACCGTCCAGTGGCCTGGCGGCCCCGAGTCCCGCACCATCGTCATTTCGCCGGTGGATAGCGAGCGCCTGCCGGCCCATATCGCCCGCTTCGTCCACGAGGTGGCGAGGTTCAAGGCTGCCGCGGCCAGCGGAAAGCCCGCCGTCCGCCGCGAGCGGCTTCGCCGCATCTTCACGCCGGAGTTCGAGGGCCGGCGCCGCGGCTACACGCCCGCCGGCGAAATCGAGGCCCGCTGCGACCACGGCACGGTGGTCCGCAGGCTGTACGAAGCCCTGACGGCCGCCGGGCATGAAGCGGTGAACGACCGGCGCGACCTCTACATTCTGGCCGGCGACGAGGTGACTCATCTGTTCGAGGTCAAGACGGACCTGTCCACGACAAGCCTTTACCAGGGCGTCGGCCAGTTGATGCTGCACGGCGCGGCCCTGGACTCGGTGTCCCGGCGAATCCTTGTCGTGCCCGGCCAGCCGAACACGGCTACGCGACAGGCCCTTGGACGTTTGGGGATCGCGGTGCTGGCCTTCAACTGGGGCGACGGAGGGATTGTCTTCCCGTGCCTGGATGACGTGCTGCGACAGGGTAAGGCCGAGCACAGAAGAGAGGTGGCGCGATGAATGTCTTTGAGCTCCGCAAAAGGCTCGTCGACGACTATGCCTCATTCGTGAAGAGCTTCATAAACATCCGCGACCCCAGAATCCGCCAGGAAGTGCGAGAGCGGATGGACGAGGGCCTTCTCTGGCCCGACCCCCTGATCCAGCTCAACCCGTGCTTTGAGCCGGGCGAGTCCATAGACGAGCTCGTGGACGCGAGGATTCTTCACGATGAGTGCCGGAGCATCTTCCGCCTCAAGTCCGGACCGGCGGACTCCGGCAAGACGCTGAGGCTACATCGACACCAAAGCGAGGCGGTCAAGGTTGCATCCACGGGTCGCAACTACGTCCTGACCACCGGGACCGGCTCGGGCAAGAGTCTGGCCTACATCGTGCCCATCGTGGATCACGTGCTACGCAACGGAAGCGGCCGAGGAATTCAGGCCATTGTCGTCTACCCGATGAACGCGCTGGCGAACAGTCAACTGAATGAGTTGGAGAAGTTCATCAACTTTGGCTACCCGGATGGCAGGGGCCGGGTCACTTTCCGCCGATATACGGGCCAAGAGTCCAGCGAGCAACAAGGCGAAATCGTCGGCAACCCGCCGGACATCCTTCTCACGAACTACGTGATGCTCGAGCTAATTCTCACGCGTCCGCGCGAGAAACCCCTCATCCGTGCCGCCTCGGGCCTTAGGTTCCTGATTCTGGACGAGCTGCACACCTATCGTGGTCGGCAGGGCGCTGACGTGGCGATGCTTGTCCGGCGCGCCAGAGATGCGTTCGGGGCTGACCGTCTCCAGCATGTCGGGACCTCGGCCACGCTTGTCGCCGGCGGTTCCTGGGCAGACCAACAGGCCGAAGCGGCCCGCGCATCTTCGACACTTTTCGGTGCCGAGGTCAGGCCGGAATGTGTGATTGGAGAGACGCTGAGACGAGTTACGCCGGAACCCAACATAGGAGACCGGCGTTTCCTGGATCGCCTCAAGTCTCGTCTGGCTGATTCACAGGCGTCGGTCCCCTCCAATTTCGAGCAGATCGTTTCCGACCCGCTGGCCGCCTGGATCGAAAGCACGTTCGGAGTCCGTCGCGAGCCTGAGAGTGGGAGACTGGTTCGACAAAGGCCGCGAAGCATCACCGGGGCTAACGGGGCGGCTCAAGAACTGAGCACCTTGACCGGCCAGCCAGTGGAACATTGCGTCACCGCCATTCAGCAAGTGCTCCTGGCCGGATACAACTGCCCGCATCCAGAGACCGGGTTCCCGGTGTTTGCGTTTCGTGTGCACCAGTTCATCAGTCGCGGGGATACGGTGTATGCGTCGCTTCAGCCTGAGACCGACCGGCACATCACCCTGTTTGGGCAGCGGTACGTGCCGGGTGACCGCAATCGGGTTCTGTTACCATTGGTTTTCTGCCGCGAGTGCGGACAGGAGTATTACTGCGTTCGCAGAGAACAGGACGACCAGGCGGGGGAACCGCGTCTGGCTTCTCGTGACTTGACTGACACGCGCGCAGAGCCTGACAGCGAACCAGGATTCCTCTATGTCAGTAGCGATCTTCCCTGGCCGCAAGACGGCGATGAGTTGTTGAGTAGACTGCCGGAGGATTGGCTTGACGCGGACGGCCGTCTACTGGCGAGACGTCGCAGGGACCTGCCACAGGCCGTCCGCGTGAGCGCCGATGGACGCCTCGGCGGCGAGGGGCTGCCAGCATGGTATATCACCGCTCCATTTCGGTTTTGTTTACGATGTGGCGTATCCTACGGGTTCAGGCAGCGCTCGGATTTTCACAAACTCAGTACGCTTGGTTCGGGCGGGCGGAGCACGGCCACCACGATTCTTAGCCTGTCTGCGATCATCCACCTGCGCCAGATGCCGCTGGCCGACGAGGCAAGGAAGTTGCTCAGTTTCACGGACAACAGGCAAGACGCCTCACTCCAAGCTGGACACTTCAATGACTTCGTGGAAGTCGGACGCCTACGAGCTGCCCTCTATCGGGCGGCGGTGCAGGCGGGTGCGCAAGGATTGCACCACGACGAGCTGGCGATGAAAGTGTTTCACGCTCTGGGCCTGAAGTTCGAGGAATATGCGAGCGACCCGGGGGCGAGGTTTCAGGCCCGTGACGAGACCGACCGGGTCTTGCGGAGCGTTTTGGGCTACCGCCTCTACCGAGACATGCTTCGCGGCTGGCGCATTACCGCTCCGAACCTCGAACAGGTCGGGTTGCTGGTAATCGACTATCCCCATCTCCGCGAGGTCTGCGAGGCAGAGGATCTCTGGCGTGACTGCAGTCCGGCCCTTGCCCGGTTGTCCGCGGAGAAGCGCATGGAGGTCTGCCGGGTCCTGCTCGACCTGATGCGTCGAGGACTGGCAATCAAGGTCGAGTACCTCGATCCGGCCTTCCAGGAGCGTCTGTTGCTCCAGAGCAGCCAAAGGCTCATTCCGCCATGGGGCTTTGACGAGATTGAGAGGGTTGGGGACCTGGAGCATGCGGCGGTGTTGTATCCCAGGCCCTATCGACACGGCCAGGACTACGGCGGTGATGTGTTTCTGTCGCCGATGAGCGGTTTTGGGCAGTACCTGCGGCGGCCTCACACCTTGGGCGTCGGGCGGCTTTCCCTCCCCGACACGGATCGCCTCATCAAGGACCTGCTTAGGTCACTCTGCACCGGGGGCTTGGTGACGGTCGCGCGCGAACCGCGGGATGACCAGGATGTGCCCGGCTATCAACTCTTGGCGGATTCGATGGTCTGGAGGGCCGGAGACGGCACCCGGGCGTATCACGACCCGATTCGCCAGCCGACGATTGGTTCGGAGGCTGCGCGGCCGAATCCCTTCTTCCAGCAGTACTATCGGGCCGTCGCCACTCAGACGGCCGGCATTGAGGCGCGGGAACATACTGCCCAGGTCTCGTATGAGGACAGGCAACGACGTGAGGAGGCATTCCGCCAGGGGCGATTGCCCATTCTGTACTGTTCCCCAACCATGGAATTGGGTATAGATATTGCTCAGCTTAATGCAGTCAACATGCGCAATGTGCCACCGACACCGGCCAACTATGCTCAGCGGAGCGGAAGGGCTGGCCGGAGCGGTCAGCCCGCGCTGGTGTTCACGTATTGCGCGTCTGGAAGCCCGCATGATCGGTACTTCTACAAGCGGCCGGAAAAGATGGTGGCCGGGGTCGTGTCGCCGCCGCAGATAGACTTGGCGAACGAGGACCTTGTAAAATCCCACGTCCAAGCGATCTGGTTGGCGGAGACAGGTTTGCCGCTTGGGAGTTCCCTCAAGGAAGTGCTGGACCTCACCGGGGACCCTCCGTCACTGCAGCTTCAACCGCATGTAAGAGCCGCCGTGAACGACCAGAATGCGAGGCTTCGCGCTCGACGGCGGGCGCAGGGCATACTGCAAACGCTCCGTGATGACCCGGAAGCCGCCGCAAGATTCGACGAGGCCTGGTTGGATGGCGTGATTGCGCACGTAGGCACGGAGTTTGAACGGGCATGCGAGAGGTGGCGGGGACTTTACCGCTCAGCCTTCACGCAGGCCAAGAAACAAAACCAGATCATCCTGGACGCATCCCGCAGCGCGCAAGACAAACAGGAAGCTCAGCGGTTACGGCGTGACGCGGAGGCGCAGCTTCGGTTGCTCACGGACGCTGAGAACATCATCCAGTCAGATTTCTACAGCTACAGGTACTTTGCCAGCGAGGGCTTCCTGCCCGGCTACAACTTCCCGCGGCTGCCGCTGTCGGCCTATATCCCCGGCCGCCGCCAGAGGGCCAACCGGGACGAATTCGTCTCTCGCCCGCGGTTTCTGGCCATTGCTGAGTTCGGGCCTCGAGCCATCATCTACCACGAGGGCTCTCGCTACGTCATCAACCAAGTTATCCTGCCGGTCCAGGAGGAAGGTGAGGAGCTGCAGACCCGTGTTGCCTTCATCTGCCCACGTTGCGGCTACATGCATATAGGCACCCAGGGCAACGGGCCCGACATCTGCGAACGGTGCAGGTCCAGGCTCGGGCCACCTATTCGTCAGCTCTTTCGTTTGCAGAATGTGGTTACCAAGCGCCGGGACAGGATCAACTGCGACGAGGAGGAACGCCTGCGCCAGGGTTACGACCTGCGCACGACCATACGGTTCGCAGAGCGGGAAGGCGCGGTGTCGTGCCGGACGGCGGCCGTGGAAATGGACGGCCGGACAGTCGCCACGATGTACTACGGCCATGCCGCCACGCTCTGGAGAATCAACTTGGGCTGGCGACGGCGCAAGAACCAAGACCAGTCTGGCTTTATCTTGGATATTGAGCGCGGCTACTGGGCCCGTCGGGAGGAGGAGACGGCCGCCGATGAGGATCCCATGAGCCCCCGGACGACTCGGGTCATTCCATACGTGGAGGACCGCCGAAACTGCCTGATCTTCGAACCTTCCGAGGAGTTGGGCGTCCGGGCGATGGCTTCCCTTCAGGCGGCTCTGAAGAATGCCATCCAGACAATCTATGAACTGGAGGATGGCGAGCTGGCCGCGGAGCCGTTGCCCAGCACAGACGACCGGCGGTCGATTCTCTTATATGAATCGGCAGAGGGCGGTGCTGGGGTCCTGCGTCGTTTGGCAGAGGATCCCAATGCCATCAACCGAGTCGCCGAAACGGCCCTGTCGATTTGCCACTTCGATCCTGCTACGGGCCAGGACCTCCGCCGCGCCCCGACGGCCAAGGAGGATTGCGAGGCGGCCTGCTACGACTGCCTGTTGAGCTACACGAATCAGCCTGACCACGAACTCCTCGACCGGACCTCCATCGCGGATATTCTGAGGCGCGTCGCGTCGGGAACAGTCCGCGTGTCAACAGGTCCCCTCACCAGGGCGGCGCACCTCGATCAACTTCTGCGTCGATGCGAGACGGAACTGGAACGGCAATGGCTGCGATTTCTCGAGGAACGCAACTGTCGGCTGCCATCTCATGCTCAATCGCGGATCGACGAGTGCAATACGCGGCCCGACTTTCTCTACAAGGACCTGTACTGCGCGGTCTACGTGGACGGACCTCATCACGAGTTCCCGGAACGCTCCCAGCGTGATCGGCAGCAGGAGTCGTGCCTCGCCGAGCGGGGCTGGACCGTAGTGCGGTTTGGCCAGAAGGACGACTGGCAAGGTGTCATCGAGAAGCACCCGGATATCTTTGGAGGTCGGGCATGACATACGCCGTCGGCTCACTGGTTCGTGTTCGCGGCAGGGAATGGGTTGTCCTGCCGGAGTCCACGGGGGCGGTGCTGGTCCTTCGCCCCCTCGGCGGCACGGACGACGAGGTCGCCGGCGTCTGCACGGCCCTAGAGCCAGTCGAACCTGCCAGTTTCACGCTGCCTGACCCCGCGCAGGTAGGCGACTACCGCTCCTCCCGGCTGCTCCGCGATGCCCTTCGGCTGGGGTTCCGCTCCAGCGCCGGACCGTTCCGCTCGTTCGGCAGGATTGCGGTCGAGCCGCGCCCGTATCAGCTTGTGCCGCTCCTGATGGCGCTTCGACTCGACCCGGTCCGCCTTCTCATCGCTGACGACGTGGGCGTCGGCAAGACCATCGAGGCCGGCCTCATCGCCCGCGAACTTCTCGACCGAGGCGAATGCCAGCGGTTGACCGTTCTCTGTCCGCCTCACCTGGCCGAACAGTGGCAACGGGAACTGGTGGAAAAGTTTCATATCGACGCCCGGCTCGTCCTGCCGGGCACGGTTCGCAGGCTGGAACGCGAGTGCCGCAGCGATGAATCTATCTTCGACGTGCATCCCTTCACCGTCGTCTCCATCGACTACATCAAGTCGGACCGGCGGCGAGACGAGTTCATACGGACCTGCCCCGAACTCGTCATCGTGGACGAGGCCCATTCGGCGGCCTGGGAGGAAAACCCGCGCGGCGCTCGGCACCAGCGATACACACTCGTCAAGGCCCTGGCCGACAACCCCCAGCGCCACATGATCTTCGTGACGGCCACGCCTCACAGCGGCAAGGAAGGGACCTTCCGGTCCTTGCTGTGCTTCCTGAACCAGGACTTTGCCAACCTGCCCGACGACCTGAGTGGCTCGGAGAACGAGAGGCATCGCCGCTGGCTCGCCGCCCACTTCGTCCAACGCCGCCGCGCCGACATCCGCCACTTCCTGGACAAGGAGACGGTCTTCCCCGAACGGGAGGATCGGGAAGAACATTACAAGCTGTCTCCCGAGTACAAGAACCTCTTCGAGCGGGTGCTGAACTACGCGCGCGAGATCGTGGCCGACCGCTCGGGCGGCCAGCACCGTGTTCGCGTCCGCTGGTGGTCTGCGCTGGCTCTCCTCCGGTCCTTGGCATCGAGTCCCGCCGCCGCGGCCGCCACGCTTCGCAGCCGCTCGGCCTCGGCCGACACCGAGAGTTGGGAAGAGGCCGACGAGGTGGGACGACGGATGGTCCTGGACCAGGAAGATGTCGAGTCGGGCGAGCCGGCCGACGTCACGCCCGGAAGCGACCCCGGCGACGAGCTGACGCCGGAACAGGCCACACGTCGCCGCCTGCTCGAACTCGCCCGACAGGCCGACAGACTCGCCGGCGACGCAGACGCCAAGCTGGTCAAGGCCGCAAGCCTTATCCGGGAGATCATCCGCGACGGCTACAACCCTATCGTCTTTTGCCGCTTCATCCCGACGGCTGAGTATGTCGCCCAGGAACTGCGTGCTCGGCTGGGCAGCAAGGTCGCCGTGACAGCGGTAACCGGCCTTCTGCCGCCGGAAGAACGTGAACTTCGCGTCCGCCGACTCGCTGAGTCAACCCCGCGCGTCCTGGTATGCACCGACTGCCTCAGTGAAGGCATCAACCTCCAGCAGTACTTCAACGCCGTCTTCCACTACGACCTCTCATGGAACCCCACCCGCCACGAGCAGCGCGATGGCCGGGTGGACCGCTACGGTCAGGCAAGCCCCACCGTCCGCTCACTGGTCTACTACGGCACCGACAACCAGATTGACGGGCTGGTCCTGGACGTCCTGCTCCGCAAGCACAAAGCCATCCGCAGTTCCCTCGGCATCTCCGTTCCCGTCCCGGCCGACACGAACGCCGTCGTCGAGGCCATCTTCGAGGGCCTCTTGCTCCGCGAACGTGGCGGCGGCGCACCGTCGCAGGCGCTGCTACCCGGCATGGAGGACTTCCTGCGCGAGCAGCGCGCCCGGCTGCACGCCGACTGGGAAAACGTCAGCCAGAAGGAGAAACGCTCGCGGACCATGTTCGCCCAGGAGGGCATCCAGGCCCGCGTGGGCGAGGTGGGCCGCGAACTCCAGGCCGTCCGCGCCGCCATCGGGGCTGGCGCCGACGTGGAGAGCTTCACTCGAGAGGCACTTCGCGCGTGCGGTGCGTTTATCACCGACAAGCCTGACGGCGTTGAATTCGACCTGCGAGAAACGCCCCGCGCCCTGCGCGAGTCCTGCGGCTTCGTGGACGCCTTCAAGGCCAAGTTCGAGCTCCCCGTGGATTCAGGCGTGCTCTACCTCAGCCGGACGCACCCGGTCGTTGAGGGCCTTGCGCAATACGTGCTCAGCGCCGCCCTCGATGGAGAGGGGAACCTGGCCCGTCGTTGCGGCGCAATCCGCACCGATGCCGTGGACCGATGGACCACGCTTCTCCTGCTACGCTATCGCTACCACATCGTGACCCATCGTGCTGGCCAGACCACGGAACTGCTGGCCGAGGATTCGCAAGTGGCGGCGTTCGCCGGTCCGCCCGACAAGGCCCAGTGGCTCGACGCCGCCGTCGCCGAGAGGCTTCTTGGTGCTGAACCCAGACAGAACGTCGCCGCCAGTCAGGCGGCCGACTTCGTCCGCAGGGTCGTGGACGGCTTCGGCCACATTCGCCCGACCCTGGAAGAACTCGCCCGCCGCCGCGGGCAGGAACTCCTGGACGCCCACACCCGCGTCCGCGCGGCCGCGCGGATTCAAGGCGTCCGTCACGACATCCGGCCCGAACTGCCGCCGGACGTCCTGGGAATCTACGTCTATCTTCCTGTGGGGAAATGACGGCCCATGCAGATCAGCCGAAGGAACATCTTCACGACGATCAAGACCGAGGGCGGCCTGCTGCCTGCCGACCTGCTCCGTCGCATCGCCGAGGGCGACCCGGCCGTCGAGGGCCTTACGCCCGAGGCCTACCATCTGGCCAAGTCCGAACGCCTCAACGAGGCCGCCAACCGCGCCTGGAACCGCCTCAAGGGCGCGTGGGAAGGTTTCAAGGCCGCCCGCCAGGCCCTTCCCGAATCCGATACAGGCACCACCCTCACCCGCGAACGCTGGCTGCTCATCCTCTTCCAGGAACTCGGCTACGGCCGCCTGACCACCCGCAAGGCCTACGAAATCGACGGCAAGACCTATCCCGTAAGCCACGAGTGGCAGGCGACGCCCATCCACCTGGTCTCTTTCCGCCAGGAACTTGACCGCCGGACCCCCGGCGCTCGCGGCGCATCCCGCGTCAGCCCCCACAGCCTCGTCCAAGAACTGCTCAACCGTTGTGAAAACCTCCTGTGGGGATTCGTCTCCAACGGCCTGGTCCTGCGCCTGCTGCGCGACAATGTTTCTCTCACCCGCCAGGCCTACGTCGAGTTCGACCTCCAGGCCATGATGGACTCGGAGGCCTACAGCGACTTCTTCCTGCTGTTCCTCCTCTGCCACCAATCCCGCGTCGAGGTCCCCGAGGGCAAGACCCCCGAGCACTGCTGGCTGGAGCGGTGGTACAACACCTCGCTCCGTGAAGGCACGCGCGTCCTGGACCGCCTCCGCGACGGCGTCGAGCAGGCCATCCAGGCCCTCGGCGGCGGCTTCCTGGCCCACCCGGCCAACCAGGCCCTCCGCCAGCGCCTCCGCTCCGGTGACCTCACCACGCAGGACTACTACCGCCAGGTCTTGCGGGTCGTCTATCGGCTGCTCTTCCTCTTCGTCGCCGAGGACCGCGACCTGCTGCACCCGGCCAGTGGCGAACGGCGAGTGGCGAACGGTGAGAACCCGGACGCGCTTGGCGGCGGCACCACCGTTGGCCATTCGCCAGTCGCCATTTACCGCCGCTACTACTCCACGCAGCGCCTTCGCCGGCTGGCCGAGCGCCGCCGCTCCACCCGGCATGCCGACCTCTACCGCGCCCTGCGGCTGGTCTTTGCCAAACTCCACACCGGCTGCCCGGAACTCGCCCTGCCCGCCCTGGGGTCGTTCCTCTTCTCGCCGCAGTCCACCCCGGACCTCAACGACGCCGACATCGCCAACGCCGACCTCCTGGAGGCCGTCCGCAACCTCACCTTCACCATCGAGGGCAGCGTCCGCCGCTGGGTGGACTACCGCAACCTCGGCCCCGAGGAACTCGGCAGCGTCTATGAGTCGCTCCTGGAGATGCACCCCGACGTCAACCTCGATGCCGGCCGGTTCACTCTCACCGTCGCCGCCGGGTCCGAACGCAAGACCACCGGTTCCTACTACACGCCCACCAGCCTCGTGAACTGCCTGCTCGACTCGGCCCTGGAACCGGTGATGGATGAACGTCTGGCAGAGGCGAAGCGAATGGCGAATAGCGAGTGGCGAATGGTTCAAGAACCCTTCCGAGAGGAGTTCGTGCACTATGGCCATCAACACCTATCGCGACCTGGAAGTGTGGCAGCGTGGCAGGGAGATAGCCAAGGCGGCGTATCTTCTGACGAAGAATTTCCCGAAAGAGGAACTGTACGGGATGACTTCTCAAGTTCGCCGGGCGGCCTCTTCGATCCCGGCCAACATCGCCGAGGGCTGGGCCAGACATTACCCGGCGGAATTCGTCCAGTTTCTCCGCAAGGCGAACGGCAGTCGCGCAGAACTGGAGACTCATCTGATCCTCAGTGCCGACCTCAATCTCTGCTCCCGGCAAGCGGTCCAGACACTGCTGGAACAAACGGCAATTCTGGGAAAACAGATGTTGGCCCTGGAGCGGAGTCTCCAACGGAACAAGAGCTAGCCGCCGTGTGGCGCCGCACTCCACTCGCCATTCGCTATTCGCTATTCGCCTCGCAGGCTCTCCTGAGCCTGCGCGTCTGCGACCCGGCCTGCGGCAGCGGCCACTTCCTCATCGCCGCCGCCCACCGCATCGCCAAGCGCCTGGCCGCCATCCGCGCCGGGGAAGACGAACCTTCCCCCCTCGGCTATCAGCACGCCCTGCGCGATGTAATAGGCCGCTGCATCTACGGCGTGGACTTGAACCCCATGGCCGTGGAACTGTGCAAGATCAACCTCTGGCTGGAGGCCTTGGAACCCGGCAAGCCGCTCTCGTTCCTCGACCACCACATCCGCTGCGGCAACAGCCTCCTGGGCGCGACGCCGGCCCTCTTGGCTCAGGGCATCCCTGACGAGGCCTTCGAGCCCATCGAGGGCGACGACAAGGAATACTGCAAGCAACTCAAGCGCCTGAACCGCGGCGAACGCGAGGACGCAAGGGGCCAGCAGTCTCTGCTCTATCCCTGGGAGCGCCTGGGCGACCTGGCCTCGGCCATGGTCAACCTGGACGATATGCCCGACGACACCCCCCAGGCCGTCCGGGCCAAGCAGGAGCGCTACGAGGAACTGGTCAAGTCCAGCGGCTACCTCTTCGGCCGCCTGTGGGCCGACGCCTGGTGCGCCGCCTTCGTCTGGCGCAAGGTGCGCGAGCGCGACGGCGGCCCGCCTGACGCTATCACCGAAGAAGTCTTTCGCGCCATCGAGAAGAGCCCCCACAGCGCCCCCCAGTGGTTGAAGGATGAAATCCAGCGCCTGGCCCGCCAGTACCAGTTCTTCCACTGGCACCTGGAGTTTCCGGACGTGTTTCGGCCTGCGGAACAGCGAATGGCGAATAGCGAATGGCGAATGGAGCAGGCAGGTAAAGGCCTCGCTGTCGGTGAACCACTCGCCACTCACCATTCGCCACTCGCCGCCAGCCCTTCGGGCTGGCTCGGCGGCTTCGACTGCGTGCTCGGCAATCCGCCGTGGGAGCGCCTCAAACTCCAGGAAAAGGAGTTCTTCGCCGCTCGGAACCCCGAAATCGCCAACGCCCCCAACGCCGCAGCCCGACGGCGGATGATCGAAAAGCTGAAAGAGACCGACCCGTCATTGTATCAGGCATTCAAGGATGCGCTCCGCCGGGCCGACGGCGAAAGCACGCTCGTCCGCGACACCGGGCGCTACCCTCTCTGCGGCCGGGGCGACGTGAACACCTACTCCATCTTCGCGGAACTCAAGCGCAGCCTGCTCAACCCCGCCGGCCGCGTCGGCTGCATCGTCCCCTCAGGCATCGCCACCGACGACACCACCAAGTTCTTCTTCCAGGACCTCATTGAAACCGGCTCCCTGGTCAGCCTCTACGACTTCGAGAACCGCAACGGCATCTTCCCAGGCGTTCATCGCTCCTACAAGTTCTGCCTCCTGACGATGCGTGCCCGGGTGGAGGGGCGAATGGCGAATAGCGAATGGCGAATGGTGAATGGCGAATGGCGAATGGCGAATGGTGAATGGCGAACGAAAAAGAAGCGTGACGCTTCGCCGGATAGCGGCTTGATTCTCGCCGGCCATTCGCCACTCGCCACTCGCCACTCGCCGCCGGCCGACTTTGTTTTCTTCGCCCTGGACGTAAGCGACCTGGACGACGCGGACAGGCATTTTTCGCTTACCTCTGACGAAATCGCTCTGCTCAACCCCAACACCCGCACCTGCCCAATCTTCCGGTCGAAGAAAGACGCTGAGCTGACGAAGGCCATCTATCGCCGCGTGCCCGTGCTCATCAAGGAAGCCCGCGACGGCCGCCCCGAGGAAAACCCCTGGGGGATCTCGTTCCTACGCATGTTCGACATGTCCAACGACTCGCACCTGTTCCGCACGCGGGAGCAGTTGGAGGCGGAAGGATTTGTCCTGAACGGGAACGTCTTCACCCGGGGCGAGGACGTTTACTTGCCACTGTACGAAGGCAAGATGATATGGCAATGTGACCACCGAGCAGCCTGTGTTGCTTATCGCGGTGCTATAGTGCAGGGCCGACACGATGTCTTGGAGACCGATGCATCACAACACGCCGACGCCGATTTCCTTCCCATTCCCCGAATGTGGACACGGGAGACAATTGCCATAGAGCGCGTCGGCAGGACCAGAAGATGGCTTGTCGGTTTCCGCGACATCACCAACTCTGCCAGCGAAAGGACGCTTATCTTCGCGTTAACCCCCTTTGTGGCAGCAGGAAACAATCTTCCGCTGCTTATGTGCGACGTGGATGCTGAAGAACAAGGGGCATTTTTGGCAGAGATTACGTCATGGGTTGCCGATTTTGTTGCTCGTGTGAAGCTCGGTGGGAACCATCTCAACTTCTTCTTGCTCAAACAGATTCCGCATCTGAAGTTGACCGCCTATGCGGGAACATGGCCGGAGTTCCCCGGCAGTCTGGGCACTTGGCTTCGACCGCGAGTACTGGAATCTCTCTACACCGCCTGGGACCTCGAGCCTTTTGCGCGGGATTGCGGCTACGACGGTCCGCCGTTCATCTGGGACGAGGAGCGGCGGTTCCTCATTCGTGCCGAACTCGACGCGGCGTTCTTCCACCTGTATCTGCCCTCGACGGCGAATGGCGAATGGCGAATGGCGAGCAGCAAAGAGGGGGCTGTGGTGGATGAGACGCCCGAACAACTCGCGGAACTCAAGAAGTATTTCCCCACGCCCCGCGACGCGGTGGCCTACATCATGGAGACCTTCCCCATCGTCAAGCGCAAGGACATCGAGAAATACGGCTCCTACCGCACCAAGGAAACCATCCTTGAGATTTACGACGAGATGCAGGCGGTGATGAAGGCGAATAGCGAATGGCGAATGGCGAATGGAAAAGACCAGACAGACCGCGCCACTAGCCAATCGCCACTGGCCACTTACCGCTCTCGCCTGGATCCGCCGCCCGGCCCGCCCGCCGACGCCGCCGGCAACTTCATCCCCATGGCCCAATGGGACCGCGCCAACTGGCCCGCGCACATCCACCCGCCCAGGGTCAGAACGAGCGACCAGCCATGAACTTCAGAACACACATCCTGGTCGGGCACACGTCTTTCTGTACATTCCCAATTTCTGCATCGCGGAGGTGTTTGCGGTATTTGCCAAATATCTGCCAGGAAGTGGAGCGACGGACCGGACGACGCATCGACCGCCACGAAGCATGCTGGGTTGGCATCGGTCTCGGAGCGGGCGGCGTCGAGCTGAGCTGCGAGCGCACCCAGGACACCGCCATCTTCCAGAGCCGCGAGGCCGCCCTGTACTGCATCCGCATGGCCTCGGCGGCCACAGTGTCCCAGCGGGGCCGGGGCGCGAAGTTTGCCGCCGAGCGCGGCCATGCTACTATACAAGGGCGCGGATCTCGCGCCGAGCGATCGCCGGCTGGAGGGAGACTTGGCGGCGCGTTTTCTCGTCCTCGGTTCGCGCGGCAGGCTGGGTCGGGCCTTCATGGAGGAGCTTTGCCGCAGAGGCAAGTGCGTCCAGGGTTTCGATCTCCCGGACGTGGACATCGCCGACGTGGATTCGGTCAGCGCGGCGGTGCGGCAGGCGCGGGCGGATGTCATCTTCAACGCCGCCGCGTATACGGATGTGGACGGGGCCGAGACGGCCGAGGCCGCCGCGGCGCGCGCGAACGCCGAGGGCCCGGCGATCCTGGCCGAACTCGCCGCCGCCAGGGACGCGCTCCTCGTCCATGTCAGCACAGATTACGTCTTCGACGGGCGGAAGGCCGCGCCGTATGTCGAGGACGATCCGCCCGCGCCACTCAACGCATACGGCAGGACGAAGCTCGCCGGCGAGGAGGCCGTGCGGGCGTCGGGCGTACGCCATCTCATCGTCAGGAGCGCCTGGTTCTTCGCGCCCTGGGGCGGGAGCTTCGTTTCGGGCATCCTGTCGCAGGCGCGCGAGGGAAAGCCGTTGCGCGTCGTCGACGACGTCAGGGGCTCGCCCACCTCGGTGACCGACCTCGCGGAGGCCGTGGTCGAGCTCGCCTTGCGCAACCCGGACGCGCGCGACACGTATCACGTCGTCAACTCCGGGGAGGCCAGTTGGCGCGAGCTGGCCGCGGCCGCGGTGGAACTCGCAGGCCTGCGCGTGCCTGTCGAACCGCTCCTCGCAAAGGACGCGCCCCCTAGACCCGCCGCCCGGCCGCGCTTTTCGGTTCTGTCGCCGAAAAAGTTCGAGCGCGCGCTCGGGCGCCCGATGCGCCACTGGCGTGAGGCGCTCCGGGACTGCATATCTCGGATGAGCGGCGCCTCGAGCCCCCCCTGACTGCGGGACCGGTGCGCGGTCCGAGCTCGGCAAGACGGTGGGGGCCCCGGCCCACGAACCTCGCTGCTACGCAGCGAGTCTCCGGGCCCTGGAGGCCCCGGAACCCGGCATGTGCTCCGCCGGGAAAGATAACGCCTGCTGCTGTGCGGATCATGCAGAAAAACCGCTTGACATCTAGAGTTCTCGGGATAGCATTCGGACTGACCGGTCAGTCCGAGCCGGCTCGGGGGACTGACTGGTCAGTCCGATGGGAGGTGTCGATTGGGCGAGAGCCAGGTCCGGGCGGACTCCAATCCCGTCGTGCCGCCTGCGACCGTTGACGCCTCTCAGCAGGAAGAGCGCCCCGGCAAGCGCGAGCGAATACTGGCCGCGGCAGCGCGGCTCTTCGCTGCCAACGAGTACCATCGGGTCCTGATGGACGAGATCGCAGAGCGCTCCGGTGTCGGGAAGGGCACACTGTACAGGTATTTCGAGACCAAGGAGGACCTCTTCGTCGCGGTCCTGGGCTACGCCCTGGACCAGACCTCCGAGCGCCTGCGCGCGGGCATCGAGGCGACGGCCGATCCGGTGGAGCGCCTCCGGGCGGCCTGCGTGCAGGCCCTGAGGTTCTTCAGAGAGAACGACGGCCTCTTCCACGTGCTCAACCACGAGCGCGCCCTCAGGTGCGCGCGGGGGAGCCAGGAGCTCGAGGCGAAGCGCAAGGCGCTGCGCCTCTTCGCCGAGGCGATGCTCCGGGAGGGCCGCGACCGGGGCGTGTTCAGCGTGGACGACCCGGCGTTCGCCTCGACGATGCTGTGGGGCATGGTGAGGGCTGCACTCAGGAGCGCCCCGCCGGAGGAGCCCCTGGAACCCATCGCTGCTCGCATAGTGGAGCTTTTCACTAGGGGCGTCCTCGCGCGCCGCGAGGGCGAGCCCCCGCAGAAAGGTTGAGACATCGGGATGAGAACGTACTCGCTGCCCGAACAGGTCTGGCTGACGCCGGAGGAGAGAGAACAGGCCGAGCGCCGCCGGCAGGCCCGCGCCGACCACGAGAGGCAGCTCTGGCGCAAGGCGCTCCAGATACCCAAGGGCGGCCGCCACGCCGGGAAGCTCGTGGGGCCCTCTGAGGACATCCTCGGGCCCAAGGAGCTCCAGGGCGGTTCGTGGGCCCTTGTCAGGCGGTTCCTGGGCTTCGTGAAGCCGTTCAGGGGTCTGGTGGCGCTTGTCCTCGTGCTCATGGTGCTCGTGAACGCGCTACAGATGGCGCTCCCCATGGGGCTCAAATACACGATCGACCTCGCGCTGCCGTCGGGCGATCTCAAGGTCCTCTCGATCATCGCTGGCGGACTCGTGGCGCTGATCGCCGTGAGGGGCCTCCTCGGGTTCCTGCTGGGCTATCTCGTCAACTACTCGAGCCAGCGCCTGGTGAACTCGATCCGCAGACGGGTCTTCGGGCAGCTCCTGGCCCAGCCGATCTCGTTCATAGAGGAGGTCCAGGCCGGCGGGGCGATCGCGCGGGTGATCGGCGACGTGGATGCGGTCTCCAACCTGCTCTTCGGCAGCTTTGTGCACTTCATCTCGAACTGCGTGAGGCTCGTGATCATCCTGGGCGTGCTTCTGGCGATGAACTGGCGCCTCACGCTCGTGAGCTGCGCGTTCCTGCCCGCGTTCGCGTGGACCTTCGTCCGGTTCAGGAGGATCCTGAGGCCCTCCTGGCGCGACATCCGGAACGAGATGGGCGGACTCTCGGCCCACGTCGGGGAGGTCTTCAGCGGGGCGCGCGTCGTGAAGGCGTACGTCCAGGAGCAGCGCGAGAACCTCTCGTTCCTGCGCAAGATCAACCTGATCCTCAGGAAGGCGCTCTATATCCACAGGGTCCAGGTGCTCCTGGACGTGATGGCGCAGGCGGTCTCCGGGCTCGGGCTCGTCGCGGTCATATGGTACGGCGGGTGGGAATACGTCAACGGCAAGCTCACGGTCGGCGAGATCGCCGCGTTCAACGCCCTCGTCGCGATGATGTTCGGCCCCGTCGTCGAGGTCGTTACGATCAACAACCAGATCCAGAAGGCCCTGGCCTCCATCGAGCGGATATTCGAGGTGCTCGACTCACGGGCGGAGCTCAGGCCCTTCGCCGGGGCCTCCTCGCCGGTAGCGATCCGTGGCGAGGTCGAGTTCAGGAACGTCACGTTCCGCTACGAGAAGGGGGCGCGACCGGCCCTCCAGCAGGTGAGCTTCCACGTCGAACCGAACCAGACCGTCGCGATCGTCGGCCCGTCTGGGGCCGGGAAGAGCACGCTCGTCAACCTCGTCATCAGGCTCTACGACCCGCAGGAGGGCGCGGTGCTGGTAGACGGCCGGGACATCCGCGAGTACCCGCTGCACCACTACAGGAAGGCGATCTCGATAGTCCTGCAGGACAACTTCCTCTTCCAGGGTACGATCCGGGACAACATCGCCTACGGCATGCCGAACGCCACGTTCGACGAGATCCGGCGCGCCGCGAGGATGGCCAACGCCCTCGAGTTCATCGAGGGGTTGGAGCACGGCTTCGACACGCTGGTCGGTGAGCGGGGCGCCCACCTCTCGGGCGGAGAGCGCCAGCGCATCGCGATCGCGCGCGCGATCCTGACGAACCCCAGGATCCTCATCCTGGACGAGGCGACGAGCTCCCTCGACTCCTGCGCCGAGGCTGTCATCCAGGAGGCCCTGGAAGAGCTCATGAAGGGCCGCACGACCTTCGTCATAGCGCACAGGCTCTCGACGGTCACCCGCGCGGATCGCATCTTCGTGATAGACGAGGGCCGCCTGGTCGATAGCGGGTCCCACGAGGAGCTGCTCGCAAGACCCGGCCTCTACAGGAAGCTCTTCCTCGAGCAGTATGGGCGGGTGAAGATCGGCCGCGAGATACTGGCGGCCTCTGGGGCCCTGTCGATCGAAGGGGCGCCGCGCGCGGCGCCCCCGGCGGTCTGCGCGTGCGAGCCGCGGGTCGCCGCGCCGGGCGGCAAGACCGCCCCGGTGGGGGATTGACGCCATCCACCCGGCCTGGCGGCGGGCCTCAGTCGCGCGCGAGGCGCGGCAGCGTGTTTCTCGCGAAATACGACCGCAGGAGCTCGCCGCGCGAGGTGGGTTGCGCGGCTCGAGTGTGGTCGCCTGGATCGGACGAGTGCTCGACGCTCCAGCCGTCCCACTCGCGGAAGGCGTGATAGGCCCAGTCCCAGCCCCGCGCCTCCATGATCTCGATCACGTCGCGAAGCCAGTCGCGCGCGCTCTCCCCCGGGGCCCACCTGATCGCGCTGAACTCGCCGATGTACACGTGCACGCCGCAATCGCGCGCGAACCGCTCGACCGGCTCGAGCACCCGCGCGAGCGCGGCGGCGTCCCACCTGACGCCGTCGATGACGCCGGGATACGAAACGCCCCTGGGGTTGTCGTAGACGCCCTGGTGCGTGAACTTGTGCGGGACGTACATGTGCGCGCTGTACACGATCCCCGGCACCGGCAGAGGCTCCATGTAGTCGAAAGCGTCCGGGCTCGCCCAGGGCTCGCTCTCCACGACGATCGCCCTCGCCGGGTCGATCGCGCGGATCCTGCGCGCGGCGGCCTCCGCGAGGCCGCGCCAGTCGAGGCAGTGCTCGCCGAGCGGTCCCTCGACGGGCTCGTTGAGGAGGTCGTACGCCCAGATCGCCGGCTCGTTCTTGTAGCGGCGCGCGAGGCCCTCCCAGATGGACAGGAACTTCTCCTGGAGCGCGCGCTCCTTGAAGAGCCGGCAGGCGTGCGCCTCGTCGCGCCCGCCCGGGGGCGTGTGCAGGTCGAGGGCGACGAGAATGCCGCAGCGCCTGAGGGTCGGCAGCATCCGGTCGAAGTGCGCGAGCCTCCCTTCCAGCCACCTGTCGTACGCCTCCAGGTCCGCGGTGTCCGCCGGGCTCCGGGGGAAGCCGTCCCAGGTGAGCTGCCAGCGGACGTGGTTCGCGCGCCACTCGCCCAGGACGCGGAGGTGGGCCTCCAGCTCCACCTTCGACCATTCGGCTTCATGCCGACACGTGCCGGCAGTCCCAGCCCGGCCCTCCAGTCGCTCCGAAGGTCAACAAAGGCCCGCCTTCTTGAGAGGATCGCCCTTCTCCGCCCTGGTGACGAGCTCCAGGTTCCTGTCGATCAGCCGGATGCGCTGCTCGACGCACGCGGCGGAGCGCAGGGGGTCCGGGGGAGTATTGAGCGCATAATCGAGGAGCTTCTCCACGGTCGTCGTGGCGACATGGACGCGCGTGTCCGAAGAGCCGTAATAGATGAATACGACGCCGTCCCTCTCCACCGCCCCGTTCGAGAAGACGACGTTCGACACGTCGCCGACGCGCTCCTGGCCCCAGGGGGCGAGGAAGTATCCGCCGGGCCTGTGGGTCACTTTCTCGGGATGCTGGAGATCGCACAGGAAGACGTAGAGCACGTATCTCAGCCCGGCCGCGGTGTTCCTGACCCCGTGCGCGATGTGGAGCCAGCCGCGCGGCGTCTTGAGCGGCGGCGGGCCGGCCCCGTTCTTCACCTCCTTCACGGTGTGATACTGCCTGGGGTCGATGATCGTCTCTTCGCCGATCTCGGCGTGTTCGATGTCGTCGGCGAGCGCCCAGCCTATGCCGCCGCCGGAACCCGCCTCGATGAAGGTGTCCTGCGGTCTCGTGTAGAAGGCGTACTTCCCGCCGACGAACTCCGGGTGCAGAACGACGTTCCTCTGCTGGGCAGAGCGGGACTTCAGGTCTGCGAGGCGCTCCCAGTGGTCCAGGTCCTTGGTGCGCGCGATCCCGCACTGCGCGACGGCACTCGAGGTGTCCGATGGCGGGGCGGAAGGGTCCTTCCTCTCGGTGCAGAAGAGGCCGTATATCCAGCCGTCCTCATGGCGCGTGAGCCTCATGTCGTAGACGTTGACATCTGGGTCTTCCGTCTCGGGCATGACGATCGGACGCCTGCGGAAGCGGAAACCGTCGATGCCGCTCGCGCTCTCGGCGACGGCGAAGAAAGACTTCCTGTCCGCGCCCTCCACGCGGCAGACGAGCGCGATCCTGCCGTCCAGCACGATCGCGCCGGGATTGAAGACGGAGTTGACCGCCATCCTCTCCATGAGGAAGGGGTTCGTCCGCTCGTCCAGGTCGTACCGCCAGGAGAGCGGCACGTGCTCCGCAGTGAGCACGGGGAGGCTGTACCTCGTGAAGACCCCGTTCTGCCAGTCCTCGTCGGGTTTGTTCCGGCGCCGGAGGAGCGCCTCCTGGCGCCGTACGAGAAGCGCGAGCCTGTCCCGGAACGCCTTGCGTGCCACGTGCACCCCCTAGTCCGCACGGCGCGGTCGCGAGGATCAGGCGCGGCCCCTGAGCACCGCCTCGACGCGCGCGCGCGCGCGGTCGCGTATCTCCGGCGTATCGGCCTCGAGGTTGAGCCTCAGCACGGGCTCCGTGTTCGATTTCCTGACGTTGAACCACCAGTCCTTGTAGCGCACGGTGAGGCCGTCCAGCCTGCTCTGCTCCCCGTCCCGGAACGCGCTGGCGAGCGCCTCGATCATGGCGTCCTTGTCCTCGACCTCGAAGTTGATCTCCCCCGTGGCGCTGTAGCGCCGGAGCGGCGCGACGAGCTCGCTCATCCTCCTGCCCGAGCGGGAAAGCATCCGCAGCATGACGAGCATCGCGACCTCGCCCGAGTCCGAGTAGAAGTGATCGCGGAAGTAGTAGTGCCCGCTGAGCTCTCCGCCCATTGGCCCCTTGTGCTCGCGCAGTATCGCCTTCATGAACGAGTGCCCGACGCGGGTCTCGACCGGGACGCCGCCCGCCTTCCTGATCTCCTCGGGGACGACGCGGCTGGAGCGGAGGTCGTAGACCACGGCCGCGCCCCTCTCGCGCTCGAGCAGCTCGCGGGCGAGGAGCGCGGTCACCAGGTCGCTCGAGACGGGCTCGCCGGTCTCGTCCACGAACATGCAGCGGTCCGCGTCGCCGTCGAAGGCCACGCCGATGTCGGCCCCTGTCGCGCGCACCTCCGCCTGGAGGTCGACGAGGTTCTCGCGCTTCAGGGGGTTCGCCTCGTGATTGGGGAAGCTGCCGTCCAGCTCGAAATAGAGGGCGTGCAGCCTGCACGGCAGGTGTTCGAAGATCTCCGGCAGCACCATCCCTGCCATTCCGTTCCCCGCATCGACTACGACGGTGAGAGGCCCGATGCCCTCGGCGAACTTCAAGAGGTGCCGGACATACGCGGGGCGGACATCCTTCTTTTCCACCCTGCCGCGGGTCCCGGGGGCCGGGGGGAGCTCGCCCGCGACCAGACGCTCCATTTCCGCCAGGCCCGTCTCGTAGCTCACGGGGGCGGCGCCCGAACGGCTGAACTTGAAGCCGTTCCATTCCGCCGGATTGTGGCTCGCGGTGACCATCGCCGCGCCGCCGTAGGGGCCGGAGCCCACGGCGAAGTAGTTCATCGGGGTGGTGCAGAGCCCGATATCCGTCGCGTCGCATCCCGACTCCGCGATCCCGCGGATGAGCGCCCGCGCGAGCGCCTCGGAGCTGCGTCGCATGTCGCGGCCGACGACCATGCTCTTCGCGCCGAGGACGAGCGGGGCGGCGCGGCCGATGCGGTAGGCGACGTCCTCGTTCAGATCCCTCGGAACTACACCGCGCACGTCGTAGGCCTTGAAGATGCTCATCGGTTCACCCGCGGCGAAGGCTAGCCGCGGCGGCGAGGCGGGTCAAGCTCGCGCAAGGCCTATCCAGAACTTCCTGATGCAACCCCAGCGCGGCGGCAGCTTGACATCCATGCCGTCTCTCGTAGCATATCGCGTTTGGAGGGCTTGCCGGAGACGGCGCCCGCACCGCGGGCAGGAGGCGACAATGCGGCGGATCGCGTGGTCGACGGCTGTGGTCGGCGGGGCCGTGCTCGCGATGCTCGCTGTGGCCGGGACGCTCCGCGCAGGGCCCGGCCTTCCCGAGGACGAGAAGCCCCGTGCGCGGCAGGATGTCGCGCCGGGCGCGACGAAGGTGCTCCTGCCCCAACGGCCGGATCTCCTCCTGCCCGCAGTTCCGGCGGTCCTCGAGACCGAGGTGAAGCGCCTCCGCGCGGCCGAGGTCACCCCGCGCGATGCGGTTTTCTTCGCCACCATTCCTGATATCTCGCGGCTCAAGACGGGCTCCGAGGGCCTGGCCCTCGCACGCATCCTGCGCGAGCCTCCGACGCGGGCCCGCGTCGACGCCGCCATCGCTGCGTTCCGCGCCAGGGCGAAGACGTCCCCCATGCCGGGATTCTCGGGATTCCTGCAGATGGCCCTCGCCCTCGACATCGACTACGAACCGGTGCGCGTCGCCCTCCGCAAGGAGCTCGCCGTGATCGGATTGCGCCCCCGCGAGGGCAAGGAGCTGAGGCTGGCCGCGGTGGCGGCCGTCGGGGCGGACAGGCGCGCGCTCACCGAGTTCATCGATACCCTGATGGGCGAGATGCAGACGCAGTATCAGCAGTTCAGCGTGTCGCAGAAGGAGCACAGGGGCGAGAGCATAAGGACCCTGGAGTCGCCTTCGCTCCAGGTCTCCTGCGCATATCTCGAGAATCTGCTCCTGGTAGGGACGGGCCGCGGCACCGTCGCGGAGCTCATGGACACCCTCACCGCCGGCAGGGACAAGCAGCTCGCCGGCGACCCCGCCTTCAAGGCGGCCGAGGAGGACTTCGCAAAGGGTGCGGACCTCTTCTACAAGGTCGACCTGGCCCAGCTCGGTCCGCTCGTCGCGTCCGTGGCGGGCGGCGCTGCCCAGGTCCAGCCGCAGGTGCCTGGACAGGGGACCGTCTGGGGGGCCGTGTACCTGGACGGCGCCGCCGTTCGTGAGCGCATCGAGACGCGCGCGCCGAAGGGGACGAAGGTCTCGCCGATCACCGCCGGGGAGCCGCTCGCGTCGCCGCCGAAGGCCGTCCAGTACTTCCCGGTCGATACGGCGTTCTTCATGGCGGTGTCACTGGACCCCTCCAAGGCCATCGCCGAGGCCCTCGAGGACACGCGGACGGGGCCGGGCGTCGCGGCGGCCCTGGCCGCGGCCGGATCCGCGCTCGGCGCGAAGCTCGACCCCGAGCTCCTCGCCGCCTTCGGGGGCGAGCTCGCCGTCGGCGTCATCCTCCCGCCTGGCAGGCCCCCGGAATTGCTCGCCGCCCTGGAGGTGAAGAAGCCCGACGCCATCGGCAAGGCGGTGGACGTCATGGAGCAGGTGATGGGCCAGAACCGGGTCAAGGCGGCCACGTACCGCGAGTACACGCTCCGGTACGTCGAGCCGCCGGCCCAGGGGGTCGGCAGGCCTTCGGTCTGGCGGGCGCTCTTCCCCGATCCCGCCTACACGAGGACGCCCGCGGGCGACATGTTCCTGTTCGCCTCCAGTCGCCGCGCTCTCGAGAAGGCCATACGCCAGTACGAACACAGGCGGTCGTCGCTGGTGGAGAAGCCCGATTTCGTGCGCTGCATGGGGCCGCTCAGGGCGCGCCGGACGAGCGTGGTCTACGCGGACGTGCCGCGGCTCGTGGGGCTGTTGACCTCGCGCATCCCGCTCGAGGGCGGCGAGAGCGTGGAGGGTCCGTTCGCCGGCCGCGCCGACATCGAGGCGGCGCTGCCGCATCTCTTCGGCCTGGGCGCGGTGTCGGACGACTCGCCGTCCACGACCGTGCAGGAGTCCTGGGGACCGGTGGGGCCGGTGACCGGGTTGGGGCTCTTGCTTCTCGCCGGGGCGGGTGGCGCCGGCGTGGAGGACGACGCCGAGGTCCTGAAGCTCGACAGGGCCAAGCTCCAGAGGATCGGAGGGGCGCTCCAGCTCTACGCGACGGACTTCGACAGGTTCCCGATGGCGCTATCGGAGCTCTACGCGCCGCAGTACCTGCAGGACCGGAGCGCCTTCGAGGCGCCCGGGGGCAGGCAGGCGATCAGGGACAGGGACGACATCGACACGCGCAGCGACTACGTATACGTGAAGGGCCTGACGCCTGCGGACCTCTCGGACAAGATCATCCTGTACAGCAGCAGGGTGCTGAACTCCGGCGGCATTCGCGGGCGGAACGTGCTCTTCGTCAGCGGCCGCGCGGAGTTCGTGCCGGAGTCCTCGTTCCAGATGATGCTCCAGAGGCAGACCGCGGGCCAGCCCGGGAGGCCGTAGCGCGCGCCCTCCCGGGGCCGCGGGCTATCCCTTCGGAACATACGAACCCGCTCGAGGGCGGTCGGGTGCCCTTGATAGAGCCGGGCGGCCCCCGGCCTTCACGTGGGTAGGGTTCGACGGCGCGACCAGGGGCGTCGTTCCCGGCGTCATCCGGGTACTCTTCGGTTGGTGCATCTCGCGGCCAGCTCAGTGCGTGATGATCTTGATGCGCCAGGAAGACTGGGCAAGTGCCCGGCCGGGCGCCGCAGGAAGGAGCCTCGCGCCGCGCGCCGGCCGGCGGCGCGCTACTCGCCTCGCGTCAGGCGCTGGTACTCGGTCTGCGCCAACACGTAGACGGGGCTCTGGCCGATGCGAAATCGCGCGAGATCGTGTTCTACCTCGAGCGGGCGCGCGCGACCGACGACGTCGACCAGGAGCCAGGGGCCCGCGCCATCGAGCCTCGCCGACCACCCGGTCGTCCGCTCGTCCGAGCGCCAGACCATCAGGGTGTCGCCGAACCACGCGGCCTGGAGCTCGGGGTCGTCCGACGCGATTCGCCGGTAGGGTCTCCCGTCCACCAGGGCGCTCGCGGTGTACATCGCCGCCTCGCCCGGGTCGTGCGCCATGGCATATTCCTCGGCAGTGATTCGCCTGTCGTGGTGCGGCGCGCAGAAGGCGATCCCGAGCCAGTCCGCGCGGCTGTTCGCCCAGGCGATCATCTTGGCGATGGTGTCTGCCTGCCACCGCAGGCCGGCGAAGCCGTGCCAGACGAGCGCGCTCGTCTCGCCGAGGAAGAACGGCTTCTCGTTCCTTCGGCCGAGCTCCGCGTAGACGTCGAGCACGCCCCTGTCTGCCTCGAGGCTTCCGTCGGATGCGGAGGAGGCCTCGAGGCGCGGGGGATTGTGGGGATACACGTGCACGTCCCATGCGTCCACGTAGCGGTCCAGGCCCAGCTCGAGGCACCGGCGGAACCACTCGCGCGGGCTCGGGTCGCCCGGGCCGCGGGGGCGATCGACGCCGGAGCAATAGAGGCTCCCGCCCACGTAGAGCGCGTCCGCACGCGCCGCGTGAACCGCCTCGTGCTGCCATTTCGCCCGTTCTACCCATTTCGCGGGCGCCCTGGCGGCGAGCCACTCGGGGCCCTGGCGCCCGTCGATCTCGTTCACCGACTTGAAGTGGCGGGTGTATCTGGCGGCCATTTCGACGAGCGCGCGGGCGTCCGACTCGGAGTTGTTGAGCCAGTGGCTGTCGCCGGCGAAGTCGGCGAACAGTACGATGCCGCGCGAGGATGCGTCTTTCCATTTCGCCTCGGCCCAGGCCGGCGCGCCCGGGGTGGACCCGACATTCTTGAAGATGCCCATCCTTTCGAGCCACGGCGCGAACGAGTCCCAGTCGCTGAAGGCGTAGTACCACGAGCACCAGGTCTTCTTGCGGGCCAGACGCTCCCTCTGGGCGGCGTTCCCGAGGACGACGCTGAAGCCGCCCGGATGGAACCGGCGCACGAGCCGGCCGTCCGGCGAGCGGAGTTCGCTCCGGAGCGAGTAGTAGCCCGGGCCAGGCGCGCGGCCGAAGTCGAGCCTCGCAACGCCGGGGAACGTCCCCTCGACCGAGCGCGCCGCGATCTCCTTCCCGTCATAGTCTGTCACGCGGACGCTCAGCGTGGCCCGTATGGGCAGGAAGACCGCGGGGCACCTCTCGGCCAGGAAGGACTCCGTGACTCGCACCTCCGCGAGGATCGCGAGGGGCTCGCCCGGCCTGGGGAGCCCGCCCGGAACGCCCTCGACCGTGAAACGAGGCCAGAGGCCCGCCGCTGAGCTCGCGATCCCCCCCGCTGCTAGAGGATCGGACACCTGCGTGCCGACCCCGGCTGGCGGCCCGCCGTCCGGACCAGTGAACCCACCCTGGCGGTGTCGTACCAGGAGCGCACGGCCTCCTGCGCGAGGCCCTCGAAAAGCGACCTGTCGGCCGGCCCCTGACCGTCGACGACGTAGAGCCATCTCGCTGGTTTCTCGACCTTCTTAACAAGCGACAGGAACCTGCTGCGGAGAGCTCCCCTGCTCCGCGGTCATCGACCCTCGCCGACCCGAGACTCGCCCCGGGCCCGGCCCTCGCGCGCGGGGTACGAGCGGCACCCGAGCGTCAGGATCGCACACGCGGCGGCGAACAGGCAGGGGAGAGCTCGCGGCCGGACGGCCATCAGAGGCCCTTCCCGCGGCGAGCGACGGCCCCTGCAAGCCTGTAGAGCCGTTCCCCCGAGCGCCTGACGCATAGAACGCCCTCCGCCTCGCGATGCTCCCAGTCCTCCGGCCTGATGCTACGCGGGTCGCGCCAGCCCAGGTTGATCCTCCTGCAGCGTTCCTCCGGGATGCCCGTCGCGAGGACCACGTTCACCCTCGGAGTCTCGATGTGCGCGACCTCGTCGTAGGAGCCCGCGCCCTTCACGTGGGTGGAGTGCGCCAGCACCGACCACGGATAGTGACTGAAGCGCTCCCACTGCTTCAGGAAGTAGTCCCTGACGTGGTAGCCCACCTCGTCGAGGTACCTCCCGTGGGTGTAGGAGACCTCCGCGACATGCGGGGCGTAGATGACGAGCTCGCCCCCGTCCTCGACGACAGGCTCGAGCTTGTACATGCACTTGGCTGCGGTCCAGAGGTCGTCGTACATCGGCGGCGCCATGGAGAGCACTCGCCTGAAAGGCCTCTCCACGTAGGTGACATGCGTCCTCGCCGAGAGGTCGGCCGCGCGCGACCAGGCCTCGCCGACCGGTCCCACATAGAGGCCCGCGAGCCCCTCGGGGGGCTCGACGACCATGGCGACGCAGCTCTTCGGCACCGGCACGAGCTCGGCGGCGCGGTCGATGACGCGCCGCACGGGATTCTCCTTCACGCCGATTATCTTCAGATTCGTGATCACCGCCCCTAGCCAGTGGAAGAAGTTGAGCACCTCGGGGCCCGAGCAGCCGGGGAAGAGATACTTCGTCCCGCCCGAGAACCCGGCCACCTCGTGGGGAAAGACCGGCCCTACGATGAGGACGTGGTCTGCCTCGAAGAGGCGCTTGTTCGCGCGGACGCAGACGTCCTGCCTGAACAGGCCCCCGGAGAGCTCCGCGATCTCGCCGCTGCCGATGCAGCCCGCCTCGCGGAGCGCGTCGTCGCGGTCCCACTCGTGCTGGTGGATCGGGATCGAGCGGTCCCCGCGGAGCCCCAGGCGTTCGCGCACGTCCGACTCGCGTTCGGGCCTGTGGGTCCCGAGCGCGACCATCACCTCGACAGATCGGGCCCGGGGAGTGAGCGCTCGCAAGACCGCCGGGAAGACGAGCCCCATCGGTGCGCTGCGCGTGTGGTCGGGGACGACCGCCAGGACGCGAGCGCCGTCGAGCGGGAGCCGGCCCATGCCCTCCTCGACGAGCGCGCGGACCCGCTCCGGCGGGAGCGTGCGCGCCGTGTCGCCCGTTCCCACCACCTCTCCCTGTGCCGACGACATCTCACCCCTCCTGCCTGTCGCAAACTTCCTCGGTCTGGCGGGGCTCGGTCCGGAGGCCCATCTCACCACGCGACCGCGATCACGTCGTCGAGATCCGTGCGCATCTCGCGCGGGAGCTCGACCGTGAAGCTCCCGCCGGCGAAGCGTCCGCCCAGCTCCGCGCCCGTCCTGAGCAGCTTCGCGGAGATCGGCCTCTGTACGTCCTTGAGCTCGACCCTGCCGTCCGAGCCCGCGAGGACGTGTGCGTACCAGGTCTTCCCTCTCACGGTGACCGGCACGTTCGAGCGCGCAGGATAGGGCCCGCGCCCGACCCCGAAGATCGACTCGCCCCCGCGCCTCATCCACGCCGCGAGTTCCCGCATGCGTTCATAGTATGCATCCGGCAGCTCGCCAGTGGGTCTCGGCGCTACATTGATCAGGTAGTTCCCGCCCCAGCTCCTGACCTGGGCGAGCCTGGAGAGGAGCCACCCGACGGGCCTGTATTTCTCGTGCCCGGTCGTGTAGCCCCAGGGGCCCTCGGGCCAGATCTCGCAGAGCTCCCACCAGCCTTCGATCGGCGCCTCGGGCATGCGGCACTCGGGGGTCTGGAAGTCGCCCCAGCCGTGCATGCGCGGGTTGATCACGATCCAGGGCTGAAGCTTTCTGATCTCCTCGATGGAGATCGCGTCCGGTCCCCCGTCGAACCAGATGAGGTCTATCCTGCCGTACCGCGTCAGGAGCTCGGTCACCTGGCCGCGGACGTAGGCGCGGAAGGCGGCGTCCCACCCCGCCGGCCTGGAGGGGAGCACCACCGGCTCGTGCCTGAGGCCGAAGTGGGGCTTCGCGTCTCCGTCGCTGCCGTAGTTGAAAGACATGTATCGCCGCGACCAGTACCAGTCGGGGGGCGAGTAGTAGAGCCCGACCTTGAGGCCAGCCTTGCGGCACGCCTCGACGAAGGGCCTCACGAGGTCCCGCCCGCCGAGGTGGGTCTTCACGCCGAACTCCCCGTACGCGCTCGGCCAGAGGGCGTAGCCGTCGTGGTGGCGCGTGGTCAGGACCGCGTAGCGGAAGCCCGCCTGGGCCGCGGCGGCGAGCCACCTGGCGGGGTCGTACCTGTCGGGCCTGAAGCGATCCGCGAGCGCGAAGTACTCCTCCGGCGTGACCTTGTTGCGGCCGGCGTCCCAGGGGGTGCCGGCCATCATGCCCCAGGAGAGGTCGATGCCGCCGTGGACGCTCGAGATCCCCCAGTGAATGAAAAGCCCCAGCCCCGCCTCCCCGAACCACTGAGCCTCCGGATGCGTCGTCCTCTCGCCGCCGAGCGCCGCCTGGATCGTCAATAGCGTGCCAGTGGCCAGCATTGCGCACGCACGCCGCACGATCGAGCCTCCCTCCCGACGTCGCCCGCGCAGGCCGGCGGTCCGCAGGGCCGGCCTCGGCTCACTGCGTGTCCTTGCCCTTCGAGGGGGAACCGGGTTCCGGCTCCGGGAGCGCGACATCGAAGGGGCTGGACGCCACGGCGCCCCTCCAGGGCTCGGAGGGGAGCCTCAAGTCCTCTCGGCCCGGCCCGGCGTAGCGATAAACGCCGCTCAGCCGAGCGCCGCCGGCCGCGCGCAGGAGCGGGGAGCTCCCCCTCCGAACGTCGAGATTGTGGACGAGCCTCCCGCCCGGCTCGAGGTGCACGAAATCGTGCACCGAGACGAGCGAGCCGAGCTCCGCCGCGGCGGGCGGCAGGGGTGTCTCCTCGACGGCCCGGACGACCTCCGCGCGGCCCTCCCGCTCGACCCTCAGGAAGTAGCACTCCTCCGTCGAGTCGCAGACGAGGAGCTCGCGGCCGCCGGCGTTCTTCAGAACGAACTCGAGCGCGATGAAATCCTTGCCCGCGTCAGCAGGCTGGCCCGGGGCCTCGCCTCCCCGTGCCCGCAAGGATGGCCTGAGCCTCACCGAGAGCTCCAGGCCCTCCGGGGACCTGCCAGCGGCGACCGTCGCGAGCGCACGCATCTCGCGCGCGGCGCGCACCCTGGCCGCGAGAAGCTCGTCCTCGCGCCGCAGGTAGTAGCCGGGACTCACGCGGGAGGGATCCTTGAGCGCCTTCTCGACCACGGCCCTGTGCGAGACGTCGTAGGCGCACTGGGGGTGGTCGATCACGTAGATGCCGTCCGGCCCGGGAGGTGTCAGAAACCATATCGCCGAGGCGGACACGGGGAGCGGCGGCCCCTCCACGCGGAAGCGTAGCTCCTCGGGCACTCCCTCGCCCCGCATGACGTGGCTGACCGCGAGGAGCCCCTCCCGGAGCGCCGCCTTGCCGCCCGCCGCAGGTCCGTCCTCGACGACCCGGGCGATCACGATGATCGCGGCGCGGTCGAGAAGCTCCTTCAAGGTGTATGCCTTGTCGGGAAGCCCTGCGTGCGCGGACGCGAGCGAGCCGAGTACAGGCACGAGCGCGCACGCAACTCGCCGCGCCGTCGCCGGGACCGCGAAGGTTTTCGCCCCCTGGATCGCCACAGTCTCCTCCTCGCGCGACGCGCCGGCCGGGGAGCGGCGGCGTTCCGGCGTCGGCCGCCTGTCAGCAGGCCGCACAGCGCTGGCCCTCCGGTGAGGGGTCCAGTTCCCGCCAGGTCCCCGCGGGCGAGCCTCCGTGCCGCATGGGACAGTCTACACCGCCGAGGCCGCCTGTCGATCACCCTTGGCGTTGAATCTGGGGTCCGCGCGCTTTTCCTTGTAGTTCGACGCTCGAGCGCTATCATTCCCTCCCGTGGCCGAACTGGGGGGCTGGTCGGCCTTCGCTCCCCGAAACGGCTTGTCGACCTTGACACGGCTCACTTCATGGGAGGTCCGCATGAGCAGGATCGAGACGTTGCTTCTCTCGGGGGCGAACAACCACGACTGGAGGCGCTCGTCCCCATTCTGCAAGGAGCTACTCGAGAAGAGCGGCAGGTTCTCCGTGACCATCGCGGAGAACCCGTCCGCTGCCCTCGAAGACGCGGAAGCACTCGCCCGGTTCGCCCTGATCTTTTCCGACTACAACGGCCCGCCGTGGAGCGACCGCGCCAAGGCCAACTTCGAGAGCGCTGTGCGCTCGGGGACCGGCCTCGTGATCATGCACGCCGCCGACAATGCCTTCCCCGGGTGGGTCGAGTACGAGAAGATGGTCGCGCTCCTCTGGCGGAAAGGCACCGGCCACGGTCGGTACCACGAGTTCGAGGTGAAGATCCGCGACCGCGGGCACCCGATCACCCGGACCCTGGCGGATTTCCGGCTCTGGGACGAACTCTACCACGGGCTCGTGCACATGCACGGGGCCCCTTACCGGGTGCTCGCGACCGCGTACTCGGACCCCTCCACGGGCGGGACCGGGAGGGACGAGCCCGTGATGACCGTGCAGGAATACGGCAAGGGCCGCGTGTACCATCACGTGCTGGGCCATGTGTGGCCCGGGGACCCGGCGGCCAACAAGGGCTGCTCCATGTCGACCTTCGAGAACGAGGGCTTCCAGGCCGCGCTCCTCCGCGGCTGCGAGTGGGCCGCGACAGGCGACGTCCTGGACTGACCGCGACTGCCCGCGCAGGGGTCCGGTCTGCAGCGGCCGCGCCGGAGAGATTCGTGGGACCAGTAACCTGCAGGTCGTGCGGCCGCTCGTACGACGGCACGCTATTCCGAGAGGGTAGAGTCGTCCTCTGCGAGTGCGGCGAGTGGGTCGAGAGGGCCCGCCCCGAGGACGTGCGGCGCGCCCTGGGCGACGTCGCCGATCTCGCCAGGCGCGCCGACAGGATCACGTCTCTCGTCCTCTACTCGGACCTGCCGGAGATCGACATCGACATTGAGATCGAGAAGCTCAGGGAGTTCTGCCGCGAGCGGTTTCCGGACAGGACGGCTCTCTTCGAGATGGTCTACGTCGCGCGCTGGAGACGGATGCGCGAGCAGGGCTGGGCGCGCTCGCGCGGAGACGAGCGAACATGCGGGGACGACGCGGCAACGGCCTGATCTCGCGGCCCGCCCCTGCCGCTCGAACGAACCGCCCTCGCATGCCAACCGCCCTTTGACGGTCGGCCCCGGGCGCGTACGATTCCCGGCCAGGGAGGGCGTGCCATGTCCGACGGGAAAGCGCCCCGGGCCGAGCGGCTCCAGAAGTTCCTGGCCCGGGCGGGTCTCGGCTCGCGCCGCGCATGCGAGGAGTTGATCGCCGCGGGTCGAGTGGCCGTCGACGGGCGCGTCGTCACCGAGATGGGCGTCTGCGTCGACCCGCGCGTTTCCCGCATCACTGTCGACGGCCGCCAGGTCCGCCCCCAACCTCTGGCCTACTACCTCGTGAACAAGCCCAGGGGGTTCCTCTGCACCATGGATGGGGATCCCTCCATTCTGGTGACGAGCCTGGTACCGAGCCACGTGCGGGTCTTCCCCGTCGGGAGGCTAGAGGCGGACTCCGAGGGGCTGATCATCCTCACGAACGACGGAGAGCTCGCGCACAGGCTCGCACACCCCAGCTTCGCTGCGAGCAGGGTCTACAGGGTGGAACTCGAGGGCGAGCTCACCGAGCGGGCGCTCGGGAGGCTCCAGCGCGGGGTGTATCTGGCCGAGGGCAAGACGCTGCCCGCCGAACTCCGCGTCATCCGCCGCGAGCGTTCGGGTGCGGTCGTAGAGCTTACGATCCGCGAGGGCCTGAACCGCGAGGTCAGGAGGATGTTAGCCGCCGTAGGACTCAAGGCCAAGAGGATCGTGCGCATCAGGTTCGCGAGGCTTTCCCTCGGGAGCCTCGGGCCGGGCGAGTTCAGGGAGCTCTCGCCCGAGGAGGTCCGCAGGCTGCGAGAGGCCGTCTCGGGTCCGCCCCGCGCGCGGCCGGACTGGCTGAGGCGCGACCGCTCGCGGCTCCGGCGCGGAAAGGCGCGGCCGCTGACTGGCCAGGCGGACGCGGGACCTCGCGCATTCCGCCCGGGCCGGTCCGAGGCGCCGCCGAGGCGACGGGGAAGGCGCGCGACCTGACCGCCGCGGACATGTCGGCGAGCGGCGACTTGCAGGGGCCGGCTCGGCCGGTACGATGGCTGTCTCGGCTGGGCGCTCCGGCCCGGGCCGGACGTATCGGGGGAAGAGAGGAGGCAGACGATGCGCAGGATCAAGGTGGGGATCGTCGGAAGCGGGATGATGGGCCCCATCCATACCGAGGCCCTGAGGCGGCTGGGCTTCGTCGACGTGGTGGCGCTCGCCGAGGCGACGGACGAGCTCGCGAAGACCAAGGCCGCGCAGCTCCACATCCCGAAGGCCTACGGGGACTACCGGAAGCTCGTCGCGGACCCCGAGGTAGAGGTGGTCCACAACTGCACCCCGAACGCGCTCCACTTCGAGGTCTCGAAGGCCGCGATGGCCGCGAAGAAACACATCGTGAGCGAGAAGCCCCTCGCCATGGACTCGAAGGAATCGCGGGAGCTCGTGAGGCTCGCGCGCGAGTCAGGCGTCGTGAACGCCATACATTTCAACTACAGGAACTACCCGCTCGTACAGCACATGAGGGCGCTCGTGCGCTCGGGGGAGCTCGGCAGGGTGCTGCTCATCCACGGTTCGTATCTGCAGGACTGGCTCCTCCTCGAGACCGACTACAACTGGCGCGTCGACGCGAAGGCCGGCGGCGAGTCGCGCGCGTTCGCCGACATCGGCTCGCACTGGTTCGACCTGGCCCAGTACGTCTCGGGCGAGGAGGTCGCGGAGGTGGTCTCCGACCTGGGCATCGTCCACAAGACCCGGAAGAAGCCGAAGCAGGCGATCGAGACCTTCGCCGGGAAGATGCTCAAGCCCGAGGACTACGTCCCGGTCCCCGTCACCACGGAGGACTGCGCGACCGTGCTCTTCAGGACGAAGTCGGGGGCCCTGGGCACGATGCTGGTGAGCCAGATCTCGGCCGGGAGAAAGAACAGGCTGTGGCTCGAGATAGACTGCGCCAAAGGCTCGCTCGCCTGGGACCAGGAGGAGCCGAACACGCTATGGATAGGCCGCCGCGAGGGGCCCAACGAGGAGGTCATCAAGGACCCGTCTTTAATGAGGCCCGAGACCCGTGCGTTCGCGCACTATCCGGGCGGACATCCGGAAGGGTACTCCGAGGGCCCGATGAACCTCTTTGCGAACGTCTACAGGTACATCGCCGAAGGGGCGAAGGGCACGCCGAACTTCTCGACCTTCCAGGACGGCCACAACGAGATCGCCATCTGCGAGGCGGTCCTGGAGTCGAACAGGCGACGCGCCTGGACGAAGGTGGCGTACTAGCGTCGCGTCGAGGCCATGCGGCGCGACGGCTACGGATGGCCCTCGCCGGACCCGACGAACGGCAGGCGGCACAGCTCCGCTGCCGCCGAGCTCCAGGGGCGCCCCGGGGGCCGAGGCCCCGCGGAGCGAACCGGCCCGTCCCTCCCAGGCCCCCGGTCCGGTTCGTGCCTTGCGCGCGAGAGCCGAGGGCATGGCGAGGCCCGGAGGCGCGGAGGTCGTGATCGTCACGGTCACCCCGAGCCCGGCCTTCGACAGGACCGTGGAGGTCCTGGGCTTCCACGTCGGGGGCACGTTCAGGGGGAAGCTCCTCGCGCGACGGGCCGCGGGGAAAGGAGTGAACGTCGCGCGGTGCCTCGCGGCGCTCGGGGCCGAGACCGCGGCGACTGGGCTCCTGGCGAGATCCGCCGCGAACGAGTTCGCCGCGAGCCTGCGCGGCGGGGGCGTGAGGGCGGCCTTCGTCGAGATCGATGGCGAGATCAGGGTCAACACGACGATCCTCGACCCCTCGGCGCGCTCGGAGACCCACGTCCGCGAGCGCGGCGCGCCCGTGGCGCGGGACGACATCCGGAGGCTCGAGGCGAAGCTCGCTGAGCTCGCCGGCCCCGGCTCCTGGACCGTCGCGTGCGGCTCGCTCCCGGACGGGATGTCGGCCGAAGACCTCGCGCGGGTGCTCGAGGCCGCGCGCGCGAGAGGCTCGCGCCTGGCGCTCGACTCGAGCGGCGAGGGGCTGCGGGCGGCGTTCACGGCTCGACCCGAACTCCTGAAGCCGAACCGCGCCGAGCTCGCGGAGCTCTCGGGCCGCGAGGCGCCCTCCCGCGCGGAAGCCCTCCAGGCCGCGCGGGCGCTCGTCGGGAAGGCGGCGCGTGCGCTCCTTGTGACCCTCGGAGCCGAGGGGGCGTTGTACGTGGAGGCCGGCCTCGCGCTCGGTGCGCGCTGCGAACCGGAAGAGGTCGTGAACTCGGTCGGCGCGGGCGACGCAGCGCTCGCGGGGTGGCTCTGGGCGGAGTCGCGCGGAGAGGGGCCCGAGGCCCGACTCGCCTCCGCGGTCGCCGCCGGCGCGGCGAAGCTCGCCGAGGGCGTCGCGGGGGAGCTCGACCGCGAGCGCTTCGTCAGGCTTCGCGCCCGAGCGCGCGTGGAGCGATTGTGAGCGCAGGTATCTCGCGCGAGAGGAAGACAGCAGTGTCGAACGCTTTGGCGGCGGCCTTTGCATTCGCGGCGCTAGTGGTTCTTCTGGCGGGGGGACCGGCGGCCCGGGCGGCGGACCCCCCGCGTCCCTACCGACGCGGCGTGAACGTCGCCGGGCTCGAGTTCGCCCACTCCACGAACGAGGACCCCGGCCGACACGGCACCAGGTACTGGGGCAACAGCGAGCGGACCTACGAATACTTCGCGCGCAAGGGCCTCGACCTCTTTCGAGTGCCGTTCCTGTGGGAAAGGCTCCAGCCGAGGCTCTCCGGACCCCTGGACGAGGATTACCTCAAGCTCATCAAGAACAACGCCGACTGGGCCGCGAAGCACGGCGGCCAGGTCGTGCTCGACCTCCACAACTATGCCCGTTACTCGATGGTCATCGATGGCAAACCGACGAGCTGCGTGATAGGCGCGACCGTGGCCGGCAAGGTGCGCGTCAGGGTCGAGGACTTCTGCGACGTCTGGGTCCGCCTCTCGAACGAGTTCAAGGGCCACCCCGGCGTGTACGCGTACGGTCTGATGAACGAACCCCACGATATGGGCGAGTCGAGCTGGAAGACGATCTCCCAGGCGGCCTTGGACGCGATACGCAAGAACGGCGACCGCACGCTCGTCCTCGTCTGCGGCGACTGCTGGGGCAACGCGCAGGGCTGGGAGCAGAAGAACGGCGGCCCCTGGATCCATGACCCAGCGAACAACTTCGCCTACGAGGCCCACAGCTACTGGGATCACAACACCTCGGGCGCGTACCAGAAGAGCTACGACGAGGAGCTCGCGCGCGACCCGCAGCTCCGCGAACGCGGCGCGAGGCACCTGGCGGATTTCGTCGGCTGGTGCCGAAAGCACGGCGTGCGGGGGTTCCTGGGCGAGTACGGCGTCCCGCCCGACCCCAGGTGGCTGGAGGTCCTGGATCGCTTCCTCGCGGCGCTCGACGAGGCCGGCATGGACGGCACCTACTGGGCCGCGGGCGAGTGGTGGTGGGGCTACTTCATGTCGGTGCAGCCGGACGAGAACTACACGAAGGACAAGCCGCAGCTCGCCGTGCTCCTGAAGCATCTGCCGAACCGGGCCTCGGCTAGGTAGCGAGGCCCGGTCGCAGCGCTCGCGGTGCGGCCTACATCCCCGTCATGAACTCGAGTATCTTGTCCATCGCGCCGGGCAGCCCCTCGTGGTTGAAGTCGGGGTAGATGAGCATCTGCTTGCTGCATACCATCCTGTTGTAGGCCGCGAACTGGCTCGAGGGCGGGCAGATCTCGTCGAGCAGCCCCACGGTCATCAGGACGTCCGCGCGGATGCGCTTGGCCAGGTGCTGGCAATCGATGTAGCCGAGCCTCGTGAAGATCTCCTTCTCGCGCTCGTGGCGCGGGTCGAAGAGCCGGAAGTAGGTCTTGAGCTCGGCGTAGGCGTTCTTGGCCAGGTCCATCTCCCAGACGCGCTGGTAGTCGCAGAGGAACGGATATACTGGCGCCGCGCGCGCGATCCTGGGCTCGAGGGCCGCGCAGGCGAGCGTCAGGCCCCCGCCCTGCGACCAGCCCGTCGCGCCTACGCGAGCGGGGTCCACCTCGGGGAAGCCCATCACGATCGAGGCGAGTTCGGCGGTGTCCAGGAATATCTGCCGGAAGAGCAGCTTCGAGGGCGAGTCCTCGTCGAGCCCGCGTATGATGTGTCCGCTGTGGGTGTTGCCCCGGACGCCGCCCGGGTCCTCCGAGCGCCCGCCCTGCCCGCGGCAGTCGAGCGCCGCGACGCAGAAGCCCTGGCCGACCCAGGCCAGCTTGTCGAACCAGTCGCCGCTATTGCCGCTGTAGCCGTGGAAGATGAGCACCGCGGGGAGCTTCGCCCCGGGACGCGCCCCCTTCGGGCGGAGATACTTCGCGTAGACCCTCGCCCCCCCGACTCCCGTGAAGTAGAGGTCGAAGCAGTCGGCGCCGCTCGCGCGGAACGTCGCGGGCCTGAGCTCCACCTTCGGATCGATGCGGCGCATCTCCTCGACGCTCGCGTCCCAGAACGCGTCCATGTCGCTCGGGCAGGGGTTGCGCCCGCGATACTGTCTCAACTCGGCGAGCGGCATATCGAGTATCGGCATGTCGAGTCCTCCCGTTCTTCTGCACCCGTCCCCGGGGGGGTGAAGATCAGCCCCCGCGTTTCTCCTCGCGCCTGCGGCGCTTCTCGGCCGCCCGGGCCTCCTCGGCGTCCTGTCTGTCCCATGAGGTTAGGGGCGGCGCGACGGTCGAGGAGCCCGGAGCCCCGCCCGCGGCGGCCGGGGCCTTGAGGCCGCGCCTTATCAGCCAGCTCTCCAGGAGCCCAAGGGCGTTCGAGAAGACGAAGTAGAGCACCAGGCCCGAGGGCATGTTGTAGAAGATGAGCGAGAAGAATACGCCCATGAACTTCATCATCGTCTGGGTCTGGCGGACCTGAGGGTCTTCAGACTTCGGCTGGAAGCTCTGCTGCACGAAGAAGAGCGTCGCGTAGATCACCGGCAGCAGGTTCAGGCCGCTCCAGTTCAGGAGGGGGATCGTGAAGCCGAACCCCAGGACCTCGTCCGGGTGCGAGAGGTCGGCGATCCAGAGGTATCGCGCGTGTCTCAGCTCGAACGCGCCCCGGAGCATCCCGTACAGGGCGAAGAACATAGGGAGCTGCACGAGCATCGGGAGGCACCCGCCCATCGGCGAGACGCCGTGCTTCTTGTACAGCTCCATGATCTCGAGCTGCATCTTGCGCTGGGCCTCGCGGGACTTGTCTTTCTCGTAGCGCTTGCGGATCGCCTGCATCTCCGGGGCGAGCTCCTGCATCCTGTGCATGGAGATCATCGCCTTCCGCTGGAGCGGATGCATCGCGGCCTTGACCGCAAGGGTCAGGAGCAGTATCGCAAGCCCGTACCCGCCGACGATCGAACCCAGGAACCTGGTCAGGAAGTGCAGGGCGTTGAGCAGGATGAGCAGAAGCTTCGAGAGCCACGCGAACCATCCGTAGTCGATCAGGGAGTCCCAGCCCCGTCCGCCCCCGGCCTCTGAGAGCACGTCGTCCCTCATGGGGCCCAGGTACACGGCGAAGCGCCCGCCGGCCCGCGCGCCGGGCTGGAGCGCCCCGAGCCGGAGCCTCGCCGCAACCGCGATATTCGGCTGGTCGAACCTCGGATGGCCCTTGTAGGCCTTGGGCTCCACGGCCTCGGCGAAGAGCGATTCGACGACGCCGGGCTCCTCCGCCTGGAGTATCGCGGCGAAGTAGCGGTTCTTCACCGCCGCCCACTCGTTCACGCCGCCGGCGCCCTTCGAGAGGCTGCGGCCGACGGGGTCCTGCGAGTTGGCCTGGGCGAAGCCGACGGACTTCACCTGTATCCCGGAGCCCGGCGACGACCGCCCCGCGAGCCTCGCGGTGATCGGGAAGCTTCCTATCGCGGCGAAGCGGGCGGTCTCGTCCGGGGCGATCCCGTTGGGGCCGACGAGGTCCAGCTTGAGGCCGTCGATCTCCTCCGCGCTCGCGTTCCTCGCCTCGACGGCGAGCTCGAAGACGAACCCCCTGCCCCTGAGCGTGTAGGTCTTCGTGAGCTCGATCCCGTTCCTGACGGTCCGGAACACGAGCTGTTCGCCCCCCTCGTCCCCGAAGACGCAGGTGTGCGCGGCGAGCTCCCAGACGCACCCGGCGAGGTCGACCGGCTCGCCGGGGAAGGAGACCGCCCTCAGCACGAAGGAGGCCGCCTCGGGTCCCGCGAGCGGGAGCAAGAGCTCCAGTGGCGAGTCGTCGCGCGGCGCGAAGCGGTAGTTCCTGAGCGAGGCCTTCTTGATGGACGCCCCGCGCGTGCTGAACGTGAACGCGAACTCCCCGGCCTCTACGTCGATCTCCCTGGGGGCCTCCTCCGGCCTGGTCGGCGCGGCCTCGCGCGGAGAGGGCCCGGCGGCCGAGGCCTTGGCCGCGAGGTCCTGCGCCGCGGCCGCCCCGGGCACGCCGAGCGCCGCCTTCGCGGCGTCGCCCGACTCGCGGCCGGAGGGCCCGCGAGCCGCCCGGTCGGGAGAGAGCCTCTCGGCCGCCTTCTCGAGGGCCGCGGCCTCCGCGGCGCTTCCCGCCTCCCGGAGCCTGCGCGCCTCCGCGCGAAGCTCCTCGGCCCTGGCCGCGAGCTCGCGCGAGACGGCCTGGCGGACCTGCTCATCGGGGGCCGGCCTCGCGGGGGAGACCTCCGGCGGCGACTCCGCCGCGGGCGCGGGCTCCCCCCCGGCGGGCTTCTTCGGTCCGTAGCGCCACTGCTGGTAGAGCGGCACGACGAACATCATCCAGAAGAACGCGACCGCTATCGCCGCGATGATGCCCGGCGTCAGACCACATCCCTGCTGGCTGGAGGCGTCCTGTTCGTCGCTCACGCTTGGCCGATCCCGTGCCCGGCCCCGCCGGCGCGTTCGTCGCGTTCGACGGGGTCGTAGCCCCATCCTCCGAAGGGATTGCAGCGGGCTATCCGCCACACGCCCTTCGCTATCCCGATGACGACGCCATAGCTCTCGATCGCCTGCGCGGCGTACTCGCTACAAGTGGGAGTGTAACGGCAGCTCCTCGGGAGGAAGGGCGACACGAACCGCTGGTACAATCGGATCGGGAGGACGAACGCCCTCCTGACCGCCGCGCGTACGCGCCCGATGGGCCTCGCCACGTCATTCCTTTCCGAGCGCGGCCTTCCGGAGCGCGCGCGCCGCCTCTTCGGGCCGGTCGAGGAGCCCGGCGTCCCTCACGACCACGACCAAGTCGAGCCCCGCCGCGCGCACTTCGGGGCAGGTCCGGAACGCCTCGCGCACGAGCCTCTTGAGCCTGTTGCGCGTCACGGCCTTGCCCACCTTGCGCGCGACGGAGATCCCCAGCCTGGAGCGCCCCAGCCCGTTCGGGCGGAAGAGTATGCGGACATGCTCCGAGGCCAGACTCTTCCCGGAGCGCGCCGTCCGGACGAAGTCATCCCCTTCCGGTATGCGATCCGCCCGCCGGAACCTGAACGAGGGCCTGGGGCAGGCGCGGCCGCCCTCCGAGGGCTTTCCGGTCACGAGGGCCGGATTCTAGGCCGCCCCGCCGATGTGTCAAGAATCGCGTGACCGTCTCTCTCCGCCCGGCATCCGCCGGGATCGCCCTGAGGTTGCGCGTCGGACCCCGATCTGCTATAGGGGAGGCGGGAGGCCCTGCGTTGTCACCGCGCTACTTCGGGTTCAAGCTGATCTCGTTCCTGTCCATGACCCTGCCTCGGCCCCTGCTCTACTGGGTGGCTCACAGGGTCGCGGACTTCAACCACAACGTGGACCGCCGGGGGCGCGAGGCGGTGAGGGACAACCTCAGGGTGATCCTCGGGCCCCAGGCGCCGGAGCGCCGGGTCAGGTTCGAGGCCAGGTGGGTCTTCCGTCACTTCGGCGAGTACCTGGCCGAGTTCTTCGGATACAGGAGGTTCGGCGAGAAGTTCATCGACACCTACGTGGACATAATAGGCCTGGAGCACGTGGACCGCGCGCTGAGCATGGGGAAAGGCGCTATACTCAATACCGCGCACATCTCCAACTGGGAGATAGGCGCCGCCGCCTTCGCTCGCAGGGGCTATCCGCTCATCGCCGTCGCGCAGATGCACCCGGAGCCGGACGTGAACGAGCTCTTCCGGCGGCAGCGCGCGAGCCGGGGCTACTTCGTGATCCCGCTCGACGGGGCGTATCGCAGGTGCATCCAGGCCCTGCGCGAGAACAAGCTCGTGTGCTTCGTGGGCGAACGCAACGTCGGCGAGGGCGGCATCGAGGTCGAGTTCTTCGGCAGGCCGTGCCTGTTCCCGCAGGGCCCGGCGCGGATAGCGCTCTCCAGCGGCGCTCCCTTGATCCCCGGTTTCGTCATAAGGAGGCCGAACAACTCGTTCGCCATATGCATGGAGCCGCCGATCCGGTTCCCCGAGGAGCACGACCGCCGCAAGGCGGCGCGCATCATGACGCAGGAGTTCGCCCGCGTCGTAGAGGGCTATATCAAGACCTTTCCGTCGCAGTGGGGCGTGTTCTTCCGCGTCTGGGGAGACGGCGAACGCTCCGCCGAGGAGGCCGAGGCCGCGCGGCGGCCCGTCTGGGGCCGGGGGACTGGCCGGCCGCTCCGGGCCCCGCTCGGATGAAATACGCTCGCCCCCCGAATGTGGCGCGGGCGGCGGGAGAACCCGGGCGAGGCGCTGGCGCGGCTCGGTCCCCTGGGGTAATCTCCGCACCACGAGGTCGGCGCCGGAGCGCCCGAGGCCCTGCCGATGAAAGTCTGCGCCATAATCCCTGCGTTCAACGAGGAGCGCTTCATCGCCGGCGTCGTGCGCGGGGTGCGCGAACAGGGGCTGCCGGTCCTCGTCGTCGACGACTGTTCGCGCGACGCGACCTCCGAGCGAGCGCGCGCCGCTGGTGCCGAGGTGGTCAGGCACGATACCAACCGAGGAAAGGGCGCGGCGCTCGCCACGGGCTTCGCCTGGGCGCGCGAGCACGGGTTCGAGGCGGCCGTCACGCTCGACGGGGACGGCCAGCACGACCCGCGCGAGCTGGGCGCGTTCCTCGAGACCGCCGTGCGCGAGCGGGCGGATATCGTAGTGGGGAGCCGCTTCCTCGGGCGCGGCGCCCGCGGGATGCCCCCCGTCAGGAAGCTCACGAACCGGTTCATGAGCGGGGTGCTCTCGTTCATGGCCGGCAGGCGCCTGACGGACACGCAGTCGGGCTACCGGCTCATCAGGGTCGCCGTGTGGGATGCCCTGGCCGTTTCCTCGACGCGCTTCGACGCCGAGAGCGAGATGCTCGTCCGGGCCTGCCGCACAGGTATGCGCGTCGCCGAGGTGCCGATCCGCACTATCTACGGCGAGGAGGCGAGCTCCATGCGGCCGGTCCGCGACACGCTCAGGTGGATCGGCCTCCTCGTGAGGCTCTGGCGGGAGGGCCGCCGCCGGCGGCGGGCGGCCGCGGGCCTCAGGGGGGACCCGGCGCGCCGGGCCTTCCCGACCTGATCCGCTCTCGGAGCTCCGAGAGCTCCGCGTCTCCGGGGGCGAGCGCCAGGCCCTTCTCCGCCTGAGCGAGGGCCTCGTCGGGCCGTGCGCAGTCGAGCAGCGCCCGCGCGAGCACCGCGAGGTTCGCCGGCTCGAGCGGCCCGGCGGCGGCCGCGGCGCGGGCCTCCGGGAGCGCCTCGCGCGGGAAGCCCGCGTCGAGATATGCCTGCGCGAGGGCGCGGCGCTTCGCGTCCTCGGGGAGCTCGAGCGCCAGGAGGCCCTCTCGCGCGCGCTCCAGACGCGGGTTGTTCCTGAGGGCCTCGCGGAAGGCCTCGAGGGCCCCGAGCTTGTCCCCCGAACGGGCCCTGTGCTCCGCGAGGCGCGTCCAGGCGTGGTGGTTCCTGGGTTGCTGAGCGACGATCTCCTCGAGGACGGCGATCTGCGCGGACGGGCCCTCGCCCTCGCGCAGGGAGAGCCAGCCGGCCAGTGCGGCCATGAGCGCGACGCCGGCGACGACGGCGCGCGCGATCCTGGCCGAACGCGCGTGATACCGCGCGATCGCGGCGGGCTCGTAGCCGACCTCGGTGAGGTAGCGCACCCGCTCCGCCACGCTGTGGTGGCGCCACGATCGGAGCTCTCGCACATCCCCGGACATGAGCGCGATCTTCTCCAGGGCGAGCACGAGCGGCACCGGCGACCCGAGGAGTTCCGCCGCGCAGACATCCGCCTGGCGCTCGAAGGCCCTGGAGAGGTATCCAAAGACGAACCTGAAGTAGCCCACCACCAGGATCGCGAGGACCGGCATCCCGACCATGAAGTCGGACCTCAGCCCGCTAGGCATGAGCGCCATAACATCGTATGCCAGGGCCACGAAGCCCAGGGCGAAGACGAGGTACACGATCGCGTGCCTGTGCTTCGTGTGCGCGATCTCGTGGGCCAGCACGGCCTCGCACTCGGCCGGGGTGAGCGCCTCGATCAGGGAATCGGAGAACATCACGTACCTGTAGCGGGGGAGCACGCCCATGACCCCCGCGTTCAGGATGCGCGCGCGCTGCATCCTCCAGACCAGGATGTCGCGGAAGCGCAGGCCCGACCTCGCGAGGAGCGCCTCCAGGCGTCGGCGGAGCTCTCCATCCGGCATGCTCGTCGCCCTGAACAGCCGCTTGAGGAAGAGCGGCAGGAACGCCGCCGCCGCGCCCACGACCAGGGCGAAAAAGAGGGCGCTCGTCCACGGCGTGCCGGCGAGAGCCTTGAGCCTCTCGGGCCAGATCTCGCGCGAGTCGTCTATCCCCTTCAGGATAAGCCACGGGACGAGCACGAGGAGGAGCGAGTACCGGGCCTGGAACCAGACGTACTCCCCCAGCCCCCAGGAGCGCCTGCTCAGGGCGCGGTCCGCGCGGAAGGTCGCGGCCCATCCGGCTAACATCGCAGCCATGAAGGGCGCTATCGCCGCCAGGTCATCCACCACGGACCAGGAGGGCAGCCCTAGCACCTCCTCGACGAAGACCGGCCATCGCGTGAAGTACGTGTGAGCGAAGCACAGGACGACGAGCACGACCTTCTGAATGACAACGCGGAAGCGGAAGTCCTCGAAGACCTCGAGGGTGCTGCTCTGCTCCCGCCGGAGCCTCCTGTGCACGCGCCGGGCGAGGGCCGCGCCCAGGAGGTAGGACCAGGCCGCCCACGCCGCCGTGACTAGCAGGACGGTCTTCGTGCTCGGAGGCGGCAGACCCTCCGGCTGCGCGACGGACCTGAACATCTCGATGGCCAGCATCGCGAAGACGGTCTCTATGGGAAAGGTCACAGGGGAAGCCCCGTCCTAGCGCCTAGAAGTCTTTGCCGCAGGAGCAGGCCTCGCCGAGATGCGAGGTGTCGTTCAGCCTCACGAGCTGCGGCGAGCCCTCCCAGACGATCTCGCTCACGGACGCCGTGTCGACGCGCAGGCGCCAGAAGGCCTCGGGCCCCAGCCCCAGGGCGTCGAGCACGATGAGCTTGAGCACGACCCTGTGAGTCACGATCGCCACCGCGCCCTGGCCGCGCGCGGCCAGTGCCCTGGCAGCCGCCGAGGCCCTGACGCGGACGTCTGCGAGCGAACCGCCGCCCGGGAAGGCGGCCCTCTCAGGCTCGCTGATCCACGTCTCCCACTCCCGGGGCCAGTTGGCGCGGACCTCCTGGAGCGTCCGCCCGGTCCAGTCGCCGAAGTCGGCGTCGGCCAGGGCCGGCTCCACGCGAGGGACGAGTCCGATCTCGCGCGCGATGGCATCGGCGGTCTGGCGGGCGCGCAGGAGGGGGCTCGTGACTATCTCGCCGATGGCGCGCCTGGAAAGGGCCTTCGCGAGCCTCGCGGCCTGTTCGAAACCGCGCCCAGAGAGCGGCACGTCGTCGAGCCCCCGGAAGCGCTCGAGTCTGTTCGAGTCCGTCTCGCCATGCCGCACGAGAAGTAGCGTCGCCACATGTCCCCTGCGTGCGATTCTCCGGCCGGCCCGGGGCGTGTCAAGCTCGTGAGCTTGGGCGGTTGCATGCACCGATCCTGGGGACCGAGTGTTCTGAACCGGATGCGCAGTACGTCGGCCGCGCGATCGCGGCGCGCCCGGTGACGGGAGCGTCGTGGCGCGAGGCGGGGATGCGCAGCCATTAGATGGGCGGTTGGAACAGCCGTGCCGGGCTCCGTCACGGGCGAGGCCCTTGCCGCGAGTGGCGGCGAACTCCGCCGCACCGCGACCGGAGTCCCGCGGGCGCACGTCGGCAACTTCAGATGCGGAATCGAATAGCCCCGGCTTCGGCTTCAGGGCTGGTTCAAGATCCCGTCGCCCCGGCCCTCATCAGGCAGTGGGCCGGCTCCCCGCCCGTGCGTGCCCGCCGCTCGGGCGAGCGAGCCGGCGCCAGGATAGCGGCGCTTCGTCAGGACTGGCCCTCGGGCCCCGAGTCCTGCCCGGGCTCGTCCCCCTGCTGCTCCTTGAAAACCCCGCCGGCCATGTCGCCGAGGGTCCTCGTGGCGGGGCCCTTGTCCACGTACTGGCTTATGTCGACCGGTTCCTCGGGCTCCTCGTCGGGCTGGCTCGCGGCCTTGAGGGAGAGCCCTATCTTGCGCTCCTTCGGGTCGACGTTGATCACCTTGAGCTCGAGCTCCTGCCCTAGCTGGAGCACATCCTCGGGTTTGTCGATCTTGCGGTCCGAGATCTCGGAGACATGCAGCAGGCCCTCGAGGTCCGGGCCTATCTCCACGAAGGCACCGAAGCTCGCGAGCTTGGTCACCTTGCCCTTCACGCGCGTGCCGGGCCTGTACTTCTCGGGGATTAGTTTCTCCCAGGGGTCCTCGGTGAGTTGCTTCAGGCCGAGCGCGACGCGCTTCCTCTCGGCGTCGACGGAGATGACCACCGCCTCGATCTCGTCGCCCTTCTTCAGCACCGCGGCGGGGTTGTTGATCTTCTTGGTCCAGGACATGTCGGAGACGTGCAGGAGCCCGTCCACGCCTTCGGCGAGCTCGACGAAGGCCCCGTAGCCGGTCAGGTTCCTCACGACGCCCTTGACCCTGGTCCCGACGGGGAACTTCTCCGGCACCCCGGTCCACGGGTCCCCGGCGGCCTGCTTGAGCCCGAGCGATATCTCCTGGCGTTCCTCGTCTATCGAGAGCACCACCACGTCCACCTTGTCGCCGACCTTGACGACCTCGCTGGGGTGGTTCACCTGGCGGCCCCACGACATCTCCGAGACGTGCACGAGCCCCTCGACGCCGTCCTCGAGCTTCACGAACGCCCCGTAAGGCTGGAGCGTCACCACCTGGCCGGTGACCTTCGAGCCGATCGGATACTTTTCGCGCACCTTCGTCCAGGGGTTCGGCTGGAGCTGCTTGAGACCGAGCGAGATGCGCTCGCGTTCGACGTCAAAGTCGAGCACCTTCACGTCGATCACCTGCTCGGGCTTGAGGATCTCGGAGGGGTGGTTGATCCTCCCCCAGGACATGTCCGTGATGTGCAGCAGGCCGTCGATGCCGCCAAGGTCGACGAAGGCACCGAAGTCGGTCAGGTTCCTCACGATCCCCTTGCGGACCTCGCCGCGCTGCAGCTCGCTTAGGAGCTTCTTCTTCTGCTTCTCGCGCTCCTCCTCCATGAGCTTGCGCCGCGAGATGACAATGTTGCGTCTCTCCTCGTCGATCTTGATGATCTTGCCCGTGATCGTCTGGCCGATGTACTCGCCGACGTCGCCCACGCGCTTCATGTCGATCTGCGAGGCGGGCAGGAAGGCCGGCACGCCGATGTCCACCAGGAGGCCGCCCTTGATCTTCCTCATAGCGCGCCCGGTCACCACGTCGCCGACGACATGGTTCTCGATGACCCGCTCCCAGGAACGGATCCGGTCCGCCTTCCGCTTGGAGAGGACAACGGCCCCGGTCTCCTCCTCGATGCCTTCCACATAGACCTGGATCGTCGCGCCGGGCTTCACCTCGGACTGATCCTCGAACTCGGAGACCGGCACGAAACCCTCTGACTTGTACCCCACGTCGACCACGACCTCGTCGCCCTGGACCCCCAGCACCTTGCCCTGGACGACGCCGCCGGGGGTGAACGCGCCCAGGGCGCTCTCGTAAAGAGGGCCGATCTCGTCCTTTGGCGTGCCTTCGAGGGCCGCCTCGATCTCCCGCTCGACCTGTTCCTTCGTGAGACCCGCCAGTGACTGCTTCTCGCCTGGAACCATATCGACCAGCTTTCCGAACCGCGCGGGCCGGATTCTCGTCCGGCGCCGCGCAATCTCTGCGGCCCGGGCTCATGGAGTCCCGGACCTCTGCCCGCCGGGCGCCGCGCGCGGGACCCCCCCGCGCTCCCCGGCCGCCCGGGTCCGACTCGACCTCAACCCTGCCGCGCCGGAGGGCCGACCGCCACCCGGCGCCTGGGACGCATTCTCCTCGAAAGCGCGAGCGCCTCAAGCTCAGCGAGGCGCCTGGCGATCTCGGCCAGTATTCTTTCCTCGCACCTGCGCCTCGTCTCGCCTTCGCGCCGGTCGACCTGTATCGGCGTGCCGAAGTATATCGAGAGCCTCGCCACGCGGGGCAGGGTCCTGTGCCGCGGCCAGGCCTCGAACGTCCCGTCGATATACGTCGGCACGACGGGCGCACCGGCCCTGACGGCGAGCATCCCCGCTCCCGGTTGAAGGGGCCCGAGCCTCCCGTCGTGCGAGCGGGTGCCCTCGGGGAAGAGCATCACGGCCTTCCCCGACCGCACCCTCTCGATGTACTCCCTCAGCGCCTTCGCGTCCGGCTGGCCCCTGGCCACGGGGAAGGCGTTGAGGGCGCGTATCAGCCTCCCGAACAGGCCCCTGAACAGCGTGTCCCGCGCCATGTAATGGACCTGGCGCGTGACGCCGCAGCCGACGACTACCGGGTCGAGGTAGCTCTGGTGGTTTATCGCCAGGACCACCCCGCCCGAACGAGGGACGTTCCGTCGCCCGTAGGCCCTGAAGCCGAACAACAGCTTCAGCACGATCGTGCAGACAGCCCACGCGACGGCGTAGAACACCCCGCGAGACTCCTACGGCCGGACCGCCGTTCCTCGGACGCCATGATCGACGTCGGACGCCCCGTCCCCGGCCCGCGCGCTGCGAGCGGCCGCGGCGAGTCTCGAGCGCGTCCTCGACTCGAGCGCCTCGACGACCTCGGCCACGGTCATGCCCGTCGTATCGACGACCTCGGCGTCCTCGGCTCGGGCGAGGGGGCCGGCGTCGCGTTCTCTGTCTGATCGGTCGCGCAGCTCGAGCTCGCGCATGACGGTCGCCAGGTCCGCCGGGCCGCCCCCCTGCCGCTCTATGTCGATCGCCCTGCGCCTGGCCCTCTCTTCGAGCGAGGCGTCGAGGTAGAACTTCGCCACGGCGTCCGGGAGCACCACGGTCCCTATGTCCCTCCCCTCCATGACCACAGGGCGGGACTCGGCCAGCTCGCGCTGCCTCCTGACCATCTCCCTCCGGGCCGCCGCGCAGCTCGCCACGTGTTTGACGTGGCGGGTGAGCTCCGGCCTCCTTATCGCCTCGGTCACGTCCTCTCCGTCGAGCAGCACCCTGACAGGCGATTCATCTCCCGGCGCGGGCTCGTCGACGAACTCGATCCGCGCATCGGCGGCGATTTTCGCCAGGGCCGCCGCGTCGGCGAACTCCGCGCCCATGCGCAAGGCCTTGAGCGTCGCCGCCCTGTACATGGCGCCGGTGTCGACGTACAGCCAGCCGAGCCGCCGCGCGAGGGCCCTGCCGACCGTGCTCTTCCCGGCCCCGGCGGGGCCATCTATGGCCACGGCCGCCCTCAAGTCCGGAGAGCTCCTTCCTGCCACCGGCGAACGAACGTAGCAGACGCCCTCTCCACAGGCAAGTCCGTCAGGCCCGGGGTGCACGCCGCGTCCCAGCGGATGGGACAGGACGTCGGACAGCTCGAAGCCTCCGCTCGACCCTGTCGGAGCATCGAGACGCAGCACCGATACACACGGTGACAGCCCGGTCGGCCGGACCTCGACAGAGAAGGCCGTCTATTTAGCCACCTGGCCGCCCGTCATCTTCAGGATGTGCTCCCACTGCCTGTCGGTCCATTCCTGGAGCTTGTCGAGGATCGGCTTATTCTCCGGCTTCCTGAGATGGGCGAAGCGGCCCTGCGGCAGGACCCACTCCGAGACGGGCAGCTTCTCCTTCGGCTTGTAATTGAGCTTCCACACGCCGCCGTCGACCTCGTAGAGCGGCCAGAAGCAGGTCTCGACGGCGAGGCGCGAGCTCTCCAGCCCCTCGTCCACGCCGATCCGCCACCCCCTGTGGCACGGGGCCAGGACGTTGATGAACGCCGCGCCTTCGACCTCGAGGCCGCGCTCGACCTTCCGCATGAAGTCGCGGATGTTGTGGATCGCCGCCTGCGCGACGTAGGGGATGTTGTGATGGACCATGATCTGCGTCAGGTCCTTGCGGTTCTCGGCCTTGCCCTGCTTCACGGAGCCGGCCTGCGATGTCATGGTGGCCGCGCCGAGCGGCGTCGCGCTCGAGCGCTGGATGCCCGTGTTCATGTAGGCCTGGTTGTCGTAGCAGATGTAGAGTATGTCGTGACCGCGCTCCATCGCGCCCGAGAGGGACTGGAGCCCGATGTCGTAGGTGCCGCCGTCGCCCGCGAACGCGATGAACTTGTAGCGCTCCTTGACCTTCCCGTCCCTGTGGAGCTTCCTGTACGCGGCCTCGACCCCGCTGATGGTCGCGGCCGCGTTCTCGAAGGCGGAGTGGATCATGCTGCACCGCCACGAGTTGAACGGGTATATGGTGGTCGAGACCTCCATGCAGCCGGTGGCTATGGCGCCCACGAGGTGGGCGTCGGTCATCTTCATGGCGGTCCTGAGGACTATAGGCGCCGTGCAGCCCGCGCAGGCGCGGTGACCGGGCGCCAGAAGCTCCGGGCGGGTCTTCAGCTCCTTGATGCCTATCGCCATCGTCTCACCTCCCGGGACCCGTGCGCACCGGGCCCCCGTTGCGCTGCCCTAGATGTGCCCTGATTCGGAGTGCAGCTCTCGAACCCCACGCATTCGCACCCGGCGAACGCCAGGCGCCTCGCCATGATCCGGACCGCCTCGGGGTTGGAGTCGACGAGGATGAACTGCCTCCCGAGCCTGGCCGCGGCCTCTCCGAGCGTCCCGCTCCCGGCGAAGAAGTCGAGCAGGAGCTCCCCCGAGCGCGAGTGCACCCGCACGATCCTCTCCACGATCGCGAGAGGCTTTTGCGTCGGATAGCCCGCGCGCTCGCGACCGGACGTCGGGACTATCGTGTGCCACCAGACGTCCGTCGGGGTCTTGCCTCGCGCGGCCTTCTCCGGTCCGACGAGGCCCGGTGCCATGTATGGGATCCGATCGATCTCGTCGTAGTTGAACGTGTACCGCTCAGGGTCCTTTGCATACCAGAGAATAATATCGTGCTTGGCAGGCCAGCGCGTCCTCGGCCGTCCGCCGAAGTCGTAGGCCCAGACGATCTCGTTCATGAAGCTCGCGCGGCCGAAGATCGAATCCATGAGCACCTTGACATAATGCGACTCGCGGGGGTCGAGGTGCACGAAAATCGAGCCGTCAGCCGCGAGGACGCGATGCGCCTCGCGAAGCCTCGGTTCGAGGAAGCCCAGGTAGTCGTCGAAGCGGTCGGGGTACGAGACGCCCCCCAGCCTCTTCTCCGAGTACCTGTGCCCGCCGAAACCGACCCTCCGCCCGCGCGGGTCGCGCGATGTCCTGACGCGCGCGAGCCTGCGTTCCCTACCGGTGTTGAAAGGCGGGTCCGTGTAGACCAGGTTCACGCACCCGCTTTCCAGGCTCCTGAGCACGTCCATGTTATCGGCCAGGACTATCCGGCGGAGCATCCGGTCAATCCCTCAAGTTCAGGTACCTGTACCGTTCGCCGAGCTGTCCTGTGGCGGCGATCTTCTGCAGGTCCTCAAAGGCCCCGACGATGTGGTCCGTGTTGATGTCGCGGCCGCCTATCCCGTAGACGTAGCTCACGACCGGGACGCGCGCGCCGATCTCGTAGCCGAACGAGCGGACCTCGTGGAAGACCGGCCCCCCGCCGAGGCCGAAGGCTATCGAGCGGTCGAGGACACCTACCACCTTCGCCTTCGGCATCGCCTCCCAGATCTCTCGGCCCGGGAACGGACGGAAGGAGCGCACCTTGATCACGCCCGCCGGGACGCCCTTCTCTCTGAGCTCGTCGGCGGCCTCCTTCGCCGTGCCGGCGGTCGAGCCTAGGGCGACGAGCACGAGTTCGGCGTCGGACGCCCGGTAGGTCTCTATGAGGTCGTACGAGCGGCCCGAGAGCCTGCCGAACTCGCCCATCACCTCCCTGATCACCCGCGGCGCGCGGCCCGTCGCCTCGATGTTCGCGCGCTTGTGCTCGAATAGCCAGTCGGGCAGGTCGACTGGACCGACCAGGATCGGCTCGTCGGGATTGAGGAGATGATGTTCGGGCTTGTACTCGCCGACGAACGCCTTGACGTCGGCGTCCTCCAGGATGTCGACGACCTCCATCGTGTGCGAGATAATGAAGCCGTCGAAGTTCACCATGACCGGCAGGCGGAGGTCCTTGTGCTCGGCGATCCTGAACGCCATGATCGTGGTGTCGTAGACCTCCTGGGAGTCCTCGCAGAAGAGTTGTATCCAGCCCGAGTCGCGCGCGCCCATCGTGTCCGAGTGGTCGCAGTGGATGTTGAGCGGCGCGCTCAGGGCCCTGTTCACGACGCACATCACCACGGGGAGCCTGAGGCCGGAAGTCACGGTCAGGAGCTCCCACATCAGCGCGAAGCCCGCGGAGCTCGTGGCGGTGACCGCCCGGGCGCCCGCCGCCGAGGCCCCGATCACGGCCGAGAGCGCGCTGTGTTCGCTCTCGACGTTAACGAGATCGGTGTTCACCTTCCCGTTCGCCACGAACTCGGCGAACTTGTGCATGAGCTCGGTCTGCGGCGTTATCGGGAAGACCGCCGCGATGTCCGGGTTCACCTGCCTGAGGGCCTCCGCTGCGGCGTCGTTGCCCGTCAGCGAGACGCGTCTGGCCTTCCTGGTGCCGGCGACCGCTGTCGTCATCGCTTGCCCCCTTCGGTCTCGACCTCCATGGTGAGCGCGTGCGCCCCGCCCTTCTTGGGGTTGGCCGGGCAGACCCTCGCGCAGAGCCCGCAGCCCTTGCAGAACCTGTAGTCCACGCCCGCGACCTTGCCGTCGGCGTCGAGCTTGATGGACATGTCGGGGCAGAATAGCCAGCAGCTCATGCACTGGATGCAGATGCTGGGATCGAACTTCGGCCGCTGGCTGCGCCAGGAGCCGGTCTCGTACTCGGCCGAGGTCCCCGGCTCGAGGACGTGTCCGCCCTCCGGCACGTCGCGCCAGGTGCTTCCCTGCTTGATCTTCATGCCTGAACGACCTCCTCGTAGCCGCGCCTGACGGCCTTGAGATTCCCCTGCACTATCTTCTCGCCGAACTTCCCGGAGAGCTTCTTCTTCGTGTCCTCGAGGACCGTCTCCAGCTTCACGACGCCGGAGACCCTCACCAGCGCCCCGATCATGGGGGTGTTGGGGATGTCCCGGCCGATCTCCTCCCTCGAGATCTTGCTCGCATCGACGATGAAGACGCCGCGGCCGGAGGCCGAGAGCTTCCCCTTCACCTCGGCCGGCGGGCGCGAGCTGTTCACTATGACCACCCCGTCCGCGGCGAGATTCTCGGCCACGTCCACGGAGTCGAGGAGCGTGTCGTCGAGCACGACCACTGCGTTGGGGTAGTAGACCGCGCTGTGGATGCGGATCGGCCGCTCGGCTATCCTCGTGAACCCGCGCATGGGCGCGCCCATCCGCTCGGGGCCGTACTCGGGGAAGCCCTGCGAGTGCTTGCCCTCGACGAGCGCCACCTCCGCGACGAGCGAGGCGGCGGTCTTCGCCCCCTGGCCGCCCCGCGCGTGCCACCTGATCTCGTAGATGCCCTTGGCCATGTCGCCCTCCAGCCTCGCCGAGCCACCACGCCCGGGCCCGGCCCTCGGCCGCTCCGCCCGGAGCGCTCGACGGACCCCCTGATCATACGACGCACCCCAGGCTAGACCGTTCCTCGGCGCCGTCAAGGGAAAGCGAGATCGTCGAATCCTTCCGCCGAGGCCGCCCACAGATACGGCTGCGGCGGTACGGCGCGGTCTCGACACCGGGCGGCCGGTGCTTCGCGCTCGTCGCGGGCGTTGCGGCGGAGCGGCGGACAGGATAGCCTGACATCGTGTGCGAACAGGGCGAGACGGAGACGCCACGGGGCGGCGACCCTCACCGGGCGGAGGAGCCGCTCCCGCGCTCTCAGCAGGGCGTCCGTGTCCCCCAGACGGGATCCGCCAGCTCGGCCGCCGCGCGCGCGCTTCTCGCAGTGAACCTCATGGGCCTGGGGGTCCTCTGGGCGCTCGTGTTCCGCCTGCGGCCGCTCTTGCCCGATCGGATCCCTCTCCACTTCGGGAGGAACGGTCTCCCCGACCGGTGGGGCGAGCCTTCGGCATCGAGCTGGCTCGTGTTGCCTCTCGCGGCCACAATCATGACCGGCCTCATGACCGCCCTCGCGATGTCCGTCGGCGCGCTCGCCAGGAGGTGGCCCGGCATGCTCAACGTGCCTCGGAAGAAGGAGTTCGTCGAGCTGCCTCCCGGGGCCAGGGAGCGGGCCCTGAGGCCCCTCGGCCTCCTGCTGCTGACGTTCCCCCTGCCGTTCGACTGGCTGGCGGGCTGGATCGCCTGGTGTACCTACGAGGTTGCGATCGGGTCACGCCACGTCCTGGCGGTCTGGCCCGTCTTTGCCATCGTCGGAGTCGAGCTCGCCCTGACCGTGGCGGCGCTTCTCGCGCTGCGGCGCTCGATCATCCGCGAGACGACACGGGCCGCCCCGTCCGCGCCGCAGGGGTGAGGCCCCGGAATCCCTGCGATTTTCCCCTCGACTTTGCCCCCACTCCTGTTATCTTTTTATGCGGCAACGCCTTGTCAATGCACCGTCAAGCGGCGCGAGAAACCCGATCGGTCGGGAAACACCGAGACCGCGGAGGCGACCGGCATTGCGGCGGCTTAGGACGCTCAGGATCTCGGTCACATCGAACTGCGATCTCTCGTGCGTCTACTGCGACGCCGATGGCGTGACGTCAAAGTCCGCTGCCTGTCCTACCGCAGAACGTGCACGCGGGCTCACCGCCGACGAGATCGGCCGGCTCGCGCGGGCCGCGCGGCTGGCGGGTGTCGCGACCGTGCGCCTGACGGGGGGCGAGCCGCTTCTCAGAGACGACCTGGAAGAGGTGGTCTCGCGCGTTCGAGGCGCCGGCATCGAGGACGTGGCGCTCACTACGAACGCCCGTCGCCTCGCGGCGCGCGTCCCGGGGTCGCCGTCGACGCGCGCGCGAGCGCTCGCGCTGAGCGGTCTCGAGCGGGTGAACGTGGGGTTGCCGTCCCTCGACAAGCGGACCTACAGGGCGATGACGGGGGGCCGCCTTGAGGAGGCGCTCGACGGGCTCGAATCCGCGTTCGACGCGCAGCTCGCCCCGGTGAAGGTGAACGTGGTCCTCGTCCGCGGCGCGAACGACTGGGAACTCGAGGCCTTCGTCGAGTTCGCGCGCAGTCGCCCGGTCGAGGTGCGATTCATCGAGAGGATGCCCTTCGCTGGCGCGAACGGCCTCGTGCGGGCCTGCGAGGTGCGCGCGGCCCTGAGGCAGGTGCTGGGCGATGGGGCGCTCGGGGACGCGACGCTCACGCCCACCGCCGAGATGTACCGGCCCCGCGGATTCGCGGGCAGGATAGGCCTGATCGCGCCGGTCACGGAGCCCTTTTGCGGGCGGTGCGACAGGCTCAGGGTGACTTCGGACGGGAAACTCCGGGCGTGCCTCTCGGAGCCTGGCGGCGCGGAGCTCGCGCCGCTTCTCGCCGCTGGGGCCCCGGCCGAGTCGCTCGCACGGGAAATGCTCGACTGCTTCGCCCGCAAACCCGAGCGGCACTCGGGGAGTTTCGCGGGCCCCATGCGCGGCATCGGCGGGTGACCGGAAGCGGACGTTCGTCCGCACCTCATCGGTAGATCGCCCGGGCGGGACGCTCATGACCTGGAGGCTCCTGGATACGGGCGTCAGGTCCGCGGCGGAGAACATCGCGCGCGGCCGCTCAGAAGACCCTGACGGCCGTCGCCTTGAAAGTGAGCACGACCGGAGAACCCGGCGTCAGCGCGAGCCGCCGGCACGACTCCCGCGTGAGGGACGAGATGAAGGGCACCCCGGTCCCGGCCTCGCCGGACGCCTCGGCCGTCACGAAGACGAGATGGCCCCGCTCCTCAAGCCTCGTCACGCGGGCCGCGAGCGAGTTCCTCGCACTCGAAGACAGCGGCTCCGCCGATACCACGATATCCGCCGGGTCCACGGCCGCGCGCGCATGGCCGCGCCGCTCGGTCGCGACGCTGAGACGCAGGCCTCCTTCGAGCACGAGCACGGCGTCCGCGGAGCCCTCGTCGCCGGTGAGCTCGCCTTCGAGGACGTTCTCCACGACGGGGGGCGCGAGTCGGCCGCCCTCGAGCCTCACGACGCTCGCCGAGAGCCTGTAGGCCTGCGCGAGGTCGTGCGTGGCGACGACCACGGTCGCGCCGCGCAGGGCAGACGCAGCTATCAAGCCTTCGACGCGCCTGGCCCACTCGGGGTCGAGGCCCGAGGTGGGCTCGTCGAGGAGGAGGAGCTCGGGCTCCGCGACGAACGCCCGCGCGAGGGCGGTCCGCTGCGCCTCGCCCGAGGAGAGCGTGCGCGCGCGGCGGTCGGCGAGGTGCAGGACGCCGAGCATGTCCATCGCGGCGTCGGCCCTGGCGCGGGATTCGCCCCCCGGCACGCCGCGGGCGCGGAGGGGATACTCGACGTTCCGCCGCACGGTCGTTCGGAAGAGGTGCGGCCTCTGCGCGGCGAACGCGATGCGCCTCCGGAGTGCGAGCGCCGTCGCGCCGCATGCGTCCGGCCCGGGTCCCCCGGCGGGCCGGGAGCCCGTCGCGCCGCAGGTCGCGCCCAGGACGCGGATCGACCCCGCATCCGGGCGGTCGAGGAGCCCCAACAGTCGAAGAAGCGTCGTCTTGCCCGACCCGTTGGGGCCGACCACCACGTGGACGCGCCCGCGCTCGAGCGAGAGCGCCGGGATGTCCAGGGCAGTCACGCCGTCGTAGCTTCTCACGATGCCCGAGGCGCTGACCGCAGCAGGGGAGGGGGCGGCCGCATCGGGCCACTCGCCCTGCGGTCCGTCTCCCCTCTGCCAGCTCCGCGCGGCGAGACTCGCGCCGGGCTCGTCCTCGCCCCCCCGTCGCGGGAACCTCAGGACCACGTTGAGCCCGATCGCGAGGGCGAGCAGGACCATCCCCAGCGCGACGGCGGAGGCGAAATCGCCCTTTGCGGTCTCCAGGGCGATCGCCGTCGTGAGCGTCCGCGTGTAGCCGGCGATGTTCCCGCCGAGCATCATGGCGACGCCGACCTCGCCGAGGAGCCGGCCCATCGCCGCAGCGACCGCGGCACCGAGGAGATGGCGCGACTCCCACAGCACCGTCGCGAGCGACCTCGCGGGCGAAGCGCCGAGGGCAGTCGCGGTCTCGCGCACCTCGCGCCCCGCGGAGGAGATCGCGGCGACCGAGAGGGCCGTGACTATCGGCAGCCCCAGGAGCGTCTGGCCGATCACCATGGCCCACGGCGTGAACAGGAGCTCTAGCGGCCCGAGCAGCGACCCGCGGCGGACGAGCGCGTAGACGAAGAGCCCGACGACGACGGTCGGCAGCGACAGGAGCGCGTCCAGGACCGCGAGAGCGGCGCGCCGGCCCGGGAAGCGGCCGAGCGAGAGGAGAACGGCGAGCGGGATCCCGAGCGCCGAGGCGACGAGCGTCGAGACGGTCGCCACGGAGAGGGACACGGCCGCGGCGCCGTAGACCTCGGCGTCGCCGGCGAAAATGAGGCGCACGGCGCCGGCAAGCCCCTTCAGGATGATCGAGTCGTCGCCCACTGGCCCTTCAGTAGTAGCAGATCGGCGACACAGCCGCCACTGACGCCGGGGCGCAGAGGGTAGCGAGCCTCGCCTCGCGCCAGCTCGCGTTCCTGGCGTCCCAGGCGGCGAATCGCCCGTTCTGTCCCGTCAGTCACGCTGCGCCGCGTCGGGGGAGAAAAGCCTCTCTCCCCCCACTTCGTAGCTCGCTATAATCGCCTGCCCCTCCGGCGAGGTGAGCCACGCCACGAGCGTCATCGCCTCCGCGTACTTCACATGGGCGTGTCTGGCGGGGTTGACCGCGATGATGCTGTAGGGATTGAAGAGCCGTCTGTCGCCCTGCACGAGGACCTCCAGCGCAAGCTCGCGCCTCGACCTGAGCGCCGCGTATGTCCCGCGGTCCGCGAGCGTGTAGGCCCCCTTCTCGTGGGCCATCGCGAGCACCTCGCTCATGCCCCGGCCCGCGGACATGTACCAGGCGCCTCTCGGCTCGACGGCCGCGGCCGCCCACAGCTCCTTCTCCTTCTCGTGCGTGCCGGACTCGTCGCCGCGGGAGATGAACGGTTTCGCGGACGCCGCGATCCTCGCGAGCGCCCCGGCGGCATCCGCCATTCCCCGGACGCCGGCCGGGTCCTCAGTGGGCCCCACCAGCACGAAGTCGTTGTGCATGACCTCGCGGCGGTCGGTGCCGAACCCCTTCTCGACGAACTCGAGCTCCAGTCTCCTCGCGTGCGTGAGGAGAACGTCCACGTCCCCGTTCTCGCCGAGCCTCAGGGCGCTACCAGTGCCCACGGCGATGACGTTCACCCCGATCCCGTACTTCTCGCTGAACGGCGGCAGAAGGACCTCGAGCAGTCCCGAGGCCTCGACGCTCGTCGTCGTGGCGAGCATGATGGACCTGGTCGCGGTCTTCTCGCCGCAGCCGGCGCCCGCCAGGACCGCGAGCGCCGCCGCCGAGCGCATGATGAACGCGCGCATGTCCGTTTCTCTTCTTCAGTCGGCCTCGGGACTCCCGCGCCGGTTCCAGCCACGGCGGGTTCTTGCGGGCGTCGGGGTCGGGAGAGTCCCCCTGTGGCGACCCGCGGCCATGCGACTCCAGCAGCGCGGAGCGGTACCCCGCGGCGGGAAGACTCGGCTGCGGTTTCAGCGCCCGCTCGTCGCCCGGGTCCCCGGGCGGAACCCGCCGCGCCCGAGCGCCCTGTTCACCGCCTGGAGGTAGGCCAGGGCGCTCGCCTCGAGGATGTCGGGGCTCGCGCCGCGCCCGGCGAACTCCAGGCCGTCGAAGCGGACCACGACGTGCACCTCGCCCATCGCCTCGCGGCCGCTCGTCACCGCCTCGACGCGGTAGTCGACGAGCCTGCCTGGGAGACCGGTGACCCTGTCTATCGCGGTGAACATGGCCGAGATCGGACCGTTCCCCGCAGAGGCGTCGGTCCGGACGCCGGTCTTCCCGCGCAGCGCGACCATCGCCATCGGCGTCAGCCCCTTGCCGGTCATCACCTCGAAGGCCTCGAGCTTCCAGGTCTCCTGGACCTCGCCGAACTCCCCGCGGAGTATCGCCTCGAGATCGGCGTCGTAGACGCTCTTCTTGCGGTCGGCGAGGCGCTTCACCTCCTCGCAGACGTGCGCGAGCTTCTTCGGCGAGAGCCTCCAGCCGAGCGCCTCGACGCGGGCCTCGATGGCGTGCCGGCCGGTGTGCTTGCCGAGCACGATGCGCGTCCTCCCGTAGCCCACGTCCTCCGGGCGCATGATCTCGTAGGTCTGGCGGTTGCAGAGGACGCCGTGCACGTGGATGCCAGCCTCGTGGGCGAAGGCGTTCTCCCCGACCACGGCCTTGTTGCGCTGGACGACCATGCCTGTCAGCTTCGAGACGAGCTTGCTCGTCGGGACGAGCTTCTTCGTGTCGATGCCGGTGACCACGCCGAAGTGGTCGCGGCGCGTGCGCAGGGCCATCACCACCTCTTCGAGGGCGGCGTTGCCCGCGCGCTCGCCGAGACCGTTCACGGTGACCTCGACCTGCCTGGCGCCCGCGGAGACCGCCGCGAGCGTGTTCGCGACGGCGAGCCCCAGGTCGTCGTGGCAGTGGACGCTGATCACCGCGCGCTCTATCTCCGGTACGTGCTCTTTCAGATAGCGTATCTGCGCGGCGAGCCGCTCGGGCACCGCGTAGCCGACGGTGTCGGGGATGTTCACGATCCCCGCCCCCGCCTCGATCGCCGCGGCGACCACCTCCGCCAGGAAGTCGTCCTCGGTGCGCGCGGCGTCCTCGGGGGAGAACTCGACCTCCTCGCAGAACCTGCGCGCGAAGCGCACCCCCTCGGCGGCGAGGCGCACTATCTCGGACTTCGCCTTCTTCAGCTTGTACTTCCTGTGTATGGCGCTCGTGGCGAGGAAGACGTGGAGCCTCGGCCGCGCGGCCTTCTTCACGGCCTCGGCCGCCCGGCGGATGTCGGCCTCCACGCAACGCGCGAGCGCCGCGACGCGGGCCTTTTTGCACTCCGCGGCCACGGCCCGCACGGCCTGGAAGTCGTCGGGCGAGCTTATCGGGAACCCCGCCTCGACGATGTCGACCCCCAGGGCCTCGAGCGACCTCGCTATCTCCACCTTCTCCGGCGTCGTCAGGCTCGCCCCGGGGGACTGCTCGCCATCCCTTAGGGTGGTGTCGAAGACCCAGACCCTGTTCGGCTCGCGGCATGCCTCCCGGACGAACTCCGGGACGGCTATTCTAGCTCCGCACACGATGCTTCCTTCGGCAAGAAGACTGCCGGCGCGCCGCCAGGCGGGCGCGCCCCGTCACCCGTGTTTTCGCAGGAACACGTTCAGAGGAGGGCGAGGTCCCCGGCCGAAAGGCCGTCGCGCACCTCCCGCCCGGGAAACGTCGTTCGTGGATAGAGCCGCTTCATCATCGTCGCACTCCCATCTAAATGATGCCTCCTCCGCGTTCCCTGTCAAGGCCAGGCGCTGCCGTGTTCGTGCGGCTGTTGACACGCCGAGCGCGGCCCTGTACGCTACACGGGTACTCTGGTGTGGCGAGGGGGAAGGGTGGAGCATGGCTCCTGAGTCCTCGTCTAGCGCGCCGGGGCCCGAGCGCCCAGCCGGGGAATCGAAGGGCGCGGACGTCCTCCACCGCCTGTCGCCGCGCACGAAGGCCCTCGTCATCGCGAGCGAGTTCACCCAGAGACAGATGGGGCCGGGCGATCTGCGGTTGGTGCTCGAGGCCCTCGCGCCGAGCCCCGAGGAGCAGCGCACGATAGCGCGCGCGGCCGAGGAAGAGCTGCGCGCCGCGCACTACCCCGTGAGCGAGATCATGCGTCTCATGGCCGAGATCGCTCCGGCCGGGCCCGGCGCTCCGCAGGCGGAGTCCGCGCCGAGCCCACCCAGCGCGGACCCCGGCGTCGTAGTGACGCGCAAGGTCCGACCGCCCAGCCTGAAGCCCTTCGAGAAGTTCGAGTTCAAGACTCAAGGGGAACCGGCACCCGGCCAGGCCCCGGCCTTGCCGCAGTCGGCGTCTTCCGATCCCACGGCGGCCCAGGCCCGCCCCGGCGGAGGGGGGGCCCTGGGCGGGCTCAGATTCGTATCCGGGGGCGAGACCGCGAGCTTCTCCCCGACCAAGCTCAGGTCCCTGGCGGAGACCCGCGCCGCGGCGGCCGGCCGACAGGTGGTCCTCGTGGCCGACGACGACGCTCGCGCCAGGATGATGTACAGGGCGAAGATCGAGGAGTCCGGCTTCTCCGTCGCCGAAGCGAAGGACGGCATCGAGGCCTGGAATCAGATCAAGACCGGCTGCGTCCAGTGCGCCGTCCTGGACATGAAGATGCCGGGGTACCACGGCCTGGAGGTCCTGAGCCGCATGGTCGATTCGAACCTACTACTCCCGGTGGTCGTAGTCTCGGCGTTCGACCAGCTCGCGAACGAGTTCGTCGTGGCGACCTACCCGAGGCTCAAGTTCCTGGCGAAGCCGGCGCCGCCGGAGGTCGTGGCCGAGGCGGTGAGCAGCTTCCTGCGGCCAGGAAAGCGAGTCGGCGCGAGCGCCTAGTGGTCCGTCGGACCTTGCCCGCCGCACGCCCGGAGGGAAAGACGGCGCCTGCGCCTCCCGGGCGGTTGCGTGTGCTGGTACGGACGCGGCATGCAGGGTCGTTCAATCCTCTGCGAAGTCTCCGATGCACGCCCGCGCGATGCCGGCCGCAAAGCCGCGGGCCTCGCCGCCGCGCACCCTGCTCGCAGATCAGCCCGACACTCGCCGCAACGGTCGTGACGGGGTTCGTCACTGGCCGCGCTCTTGGCGCCACGCCTCTCGCGAATGCCCGGCGCTTGCGCGTCGGGCCGCTCAGGGTAGCATGACTCCGTCCGGCTCCGACGGGAAGCGGCGATGGAATACCTTCCTGGCAAGAGACCCCGCCGAGACGATGCCCGCCAGGGCTCCCTCCCCGAGGGCCTCGGTGACATACTCAAGCGGGAGATCGCGCGCGAAGCCCGGGCGCGCGCGCGAGTCGACGCGCGCGTCAGGGCCAAGTGGAACGAGGTGGTCGGCCCAGAGATCGCGCAGCGCACGTCCCCGGTCGGTTTCTCGAACGGCATCCTCCGGGTCAGGGTCGAGTCGAGCGCGCTCCTCGCCGAGCTCGCAGGCGTCTACAGGCGTGAGCTCATGGCGGCGATGGCCGAGGGCGAGGGGCCCGTGGTGGTGCGGGAGATCAGGTTCGAGCTCGCGGGTGCCGCCCCGCCCGACTGAACGCTGCGCTCGTCCTCGCGAAGGCGATCGCATCGCGGCGGCCGCCGCCGCAAGAGCCGCGGATCCGAACGAGGTGGACTCAGTCCCCGCGCCGGCCCTTGAACGCCGACCGGTTCGCCTTCCACCAGCCCTGCCAGGCCTCCGCGCCAGAGTGCTTCTGCCCCGTCACGCGCGCGAGCTCCGACTCAACCCGTTCCCGGAGACCCGCATCCGGCGAGCCCAGGAGCTCGACGAGCCTGTCCACCGCCTCGCGCGTCCCGCAGTCGGCGAGCGCCCCGAGGGCCTCCTCGCGCACGGAGACCTCCTCGTCCCTCTGAACGATCTCGGCCAGTTCGGAGACCTCCCCCAGGAACGCGAGCGCCCCGGCCACATCCTTCCTGACCTCGCTCGACGGAGAGCGCAACGCCCTCAGGAGTCCGTCCAGTCCTGCGGTCCCGCCGGTGTTGGCGAGGATCCAGACGAGACGGCGGGCGACCCTCTCGTCTTCCCTCGATATTCCGCCCGTGGCCGCCGCGAGACCCGCCGGACCCGTTCGCGCCTGGAGCTCGAGCGCGGCGAGCTTGCGCAGCCGCTCGACGAGCGAGAGCTTCTCGATCGCTGGCCGGCCGCCGGCCGGTTCGGCCTCAGGCGCCGCGGGTGTCTCGCCGCCCGGGGGGCCAGCCGGGCCGGGCCTCTCGGCCCTCTCAAGCTCCTGGCGCTCGGCCTCGGTGACCCAGCGCGCCCCGTATTTCACGTAGCCGAGGTCGCGGAGGAGCTCGGCGGCGCCGGCGTGGTCCGGGTCGATGGCGACTGCCCGGCGCAGCTTCTCCACCGCCGCCGGCCTCCCCGCCCGCCCCAGGAGCTCGATGTACGAGCGCGCGAGCTGGTAATGCCCTTCTGCGTCGTCGCGACCGAGTTCCTGCTCGCGAATGCCGAGCGCCTGCCTGTAGGCCTTGTCCTTGAGGACGCGGTAGCGATCGAAGTCCTCGAACCGGTCGCCGGCGGCCTGCTCGCCGCTCGCCTCGATCCAGCGGCCGAGCTCCACCAGGCGCTTCCAGTTTCCTTCTTTCCGATAGAGCTCGAACCGTTGCCTGAAGAGCTCGTCGTCCGAGCCCAGCCGCACGACCGCCCGGACGATCACGTAGCAGGAGGCCTCGCCCTGGATCCGCTGCGCCCTCCCGCCGACCCAGAGGTTGTCTCCCCGCATGAGACCGGCGATCTTCCCCCTTTCGGCCTCCGGCACTGCGAACTGCCTGTCGCTGCCGATCATGCGGAAGATCCCGCCGGCGCTCATCCGGTCGAACTTGCCCTCGACGCAGACGTCCAGGCCGTGGAGCGGCGTATCGCCGACGGCCAGGCCTCGCAGGTCGTCGAGCTCGATCCGCCTGTACAGGGTGCCCTCGTAGTTCACGAGGCGGACGACCTTGCCCTCGTAGACCATCTCGTTCTCTTTGAGGGCCGCAAGACCGTCGGGGACGCCCGCGCTCGCCGAAACCGCCGCAGCGGCGGCCATCAGGACAAAGGGCATCGCCGGGTGCGCTGATATCCTCACGGCGAGGGGCCCTCCTCGGCGGCCGTCGAGCGCAGGACCTGGACCCTGCCGTCATCGAGCACAACAGCCACGTCCGCGCGGCCGTCGCCGGTGAAGTCCCCCACGGCGGCCGGGCCCACGCCGCCCGGGACTTTCGCCACCGCTGAGAGCTTCCAGAGTTCGCCGCTCCCGCCGCCGTTCAGGAAGACCCTGATCTCCTCCGGCGATACGACGACCATGTCGTCCGAGCCGTCGCCCGTGAGATCGCCCACCGCCATGCCCAGAGGACAGGGCCCGAGCTCCAACCTGGGGCTGGCCGCCACGTCGAGCCCCTCGCCCTTCGCCGCGAGGACCGTGACACGCGGCTCGTCGCCACCGAAGAGGAGCGCGAGGCGCGGCGGGGCGTCCCTGCGGCGCAGCATCCTGGCGTCCACGGCCAGGCCCGGAAGCGGCGCGGCAGGGCCAGCGTTCACGTAGGAGGCCAGGTGCCCCTCCCTGAGGACCTTGAACGCCTTGAGCGGGGAGTCGTCACCGCTTCCCGCGATCAGATAGACTGCGGCCGCGCCGCCCTCGAGTGGTCCGACGAAGACGCGGTTCCAGCCGGAGGGTTTCCCGGTCGAGTACTCGGCGGGCTCCGAGAGCCCCCTGCGCCCGTCCGCGAGAGACCTCTGGAGGAGCACGCTCACGACCCCTGCCGACCAGTGCGAGGCGACGAGGTCCGCCTTGCCGTCGCCGTCGACATCACCTGCGCAGAGGTCGTCCACGGCGCCCCTGACGGAGATCGACGCCCGTTCCTCGAGGCCAGGGGGCTCGGTCATGCGGAACACGACCACCCGCCGGGCGAACCAGTCCGAGACCGCGACATCCTCGCGCCCGTCGCCGTCGAGATCGGCGACGGCGATCGCCGAAGGGACGCCGCCGAGGGCCGCCTGCGCCCGCGCGCCGCCCCGGGCGTCCGAACCGATGACGCACACGCGCCCCCTGCGGTAGCGCCCGCTCGCCGCGACGAGAGCGCTCGACCCGCCCTGGCCGCCGGCACGGCAGGCCGCGAGCAGGACCTGGTCGCCCGGCGCGGCTCCCACATCGACGGGAGGCTCCGCTCGGAGACCGAAGTGCACGGCGACGGCGAATCTCGCCGCGGCGGTCTCGTCGCCCGAGGAGACCTCCACCTCGAACTCGTGGCGCGAGCCCGGCTCGACGGCCTCTGGCCCCTCCGCGGGAGCCGCGAGGCGCCACACGACCGCGCCTGTCGCCGCGTCGACACTTGCACCTCTCGGGCCGGAGCGGAGGCGGAACTTGTATCCGCCCTTCCCGCCCTCTGCGAGGACGCTCGCCCTGAGCTCGCCGAAGGGGGCCACGGTCAGGAGCCCGGACGGGGCCCTCGCGACGAGCGGCCTCGCCTGCGGCGGCGGCGGTCTCTTGCCGGGCGGGGTCTCGCGCGGCCCGCTCGGAGCGGGTGGACCGGTCGGCGGCGGAGGCGCCGGCAGCACGATCCCGAGCCTCTCGAGCGGCCGGTCCAGGCCCATCCACCTGAGCGCCCTGTACACGCCTATCCTCTGGAACGGCCCCTCGAGCCAGCCGTATCTCAGGAAGAGGAGGAACACGCCGAAAACCATGAGCGCCGCGAGGAGGGCGACGAGAACTCGGCGCCTGAGCGCGGCCCTGGCGCGCTCCCTCCGCTCGCGCTCGGCCTCCTCCGCCGCGGCGCGCTCGACCACGGTGGGCTGGAGCGCGGATGCGACCTGTTGTGGCGCCACCGCGGCCTCGAGGTTCGCCAGACAGTCTGGACAGATCTTCTTGCCATCCCGAGTGGAGAGCTTCTCGGCGGGGAAGCTGCGGAAGCAGTACTCGCAGCGGACGCCGGCGGCCGGCGCGCGTCCGCTCGCTTTCTCCAGCCATTTCCTGATCGACTCGGCCCTGGGGCCGGCCGGGGCGACGGATAGACACTTCTCGTAGGCGGCCCTGGCCTCGTCCATGAGACCGCGCTTCTCGTAGGCCTGGCCCAGGTAGAAATGGACCTCGGGGTTGTCGGGCTTGGCGCGCTCCGCGCGCTTGAGGGCCGGCACCGCCCTCAGGTAGTCGCCCTTCTGGATCAGTATCCGACCGAGGAGGATGTTGGCCGACACGTGGCCCTCCTCGAGGGCTATGATGTGCTCGCAGAGCTCGAGGGCGTCGTCCAGGGCACCCTCCTGAAAGGCATTGAAGGCCCTGTGGTACAGCTCCTCCGGGGAGATCTGGGCCGCCGCGCGCACCTCCGCGACCCACGCGCGGATCTGCGGCCCCTCGGCCGAGTCAGGGGTGAGCTCGAGATACTTCTCGTAGGCCTCGGCCGCCTCCGCATCGCGGCGGAGCTCGCGGAGCGCGAAACCGAGCACGTAGTAGGCCGCTGCGTCCGCCGGATCGAGTGAGATCGCCTGGCGGAGCTCCGCCACGGCCTCCTCGTTCCTGCCGGCCCTGGCGAGGACCCTGCCGAGCGCGCTCCGCGCGAGCGCCAGACGCGGGTTCATCGCCACCGCGCGCCGGAGCTCGGCCTCCGCCGCGGCCAGGTTGCCTCGTTCGAACTCTGCTATACCTTTCTCGCACAATGCCTCCGCGGAGGTCTCCTCGCGACGAGCCTGGGGAGGGGCCGCAGGCGCCGCCGCCTCGCCGCCCGCGATCTGATCCAGCCACGAGCCGCCGCGAGCGGCGGCCGCGGTCGGCTGAGCCGTCCCGGGCGGAGCCGCAGGCGGGGGGGCGGGGGCCAGGGGGGCGCTCGCGGCGGCCTTCCCGACGGGCGGCAGCCCACCGTGCTTGGCCTTGACCTGTTCGATCCACGTCCTGATCTTGGGGGCGTCCTCGACGTCCGACTCGAGCTCGAGGAACCTCTGGTAGTAGGCCGCCGCCCTCGGCTCGTCGCCGAGCCGTCTCCACGCGAAGCCCAGATTGTTGTACGCCTCGGCGTAGGAGGGGTCGAGCTCGACGGCCCGCTCGAGCGAGGCGACGGCCTCTTTGAACATGCCCTTGTCGATCCAGACCATGCCGAGGTTGTTGTGGGCGACGACGAGCCCTGGGTCGATCTCTATGGCCTTCTGATAACACCGGATGGCCTCGTCATACTGTTCGCGATCGTGGTGGTCGAGGGCCTCGTTCAGGAAGGCCTCGGCTGCAGGGCCGGGGTCGCCGTCACCCCCGGGGGGGCTCGACGAGACCTCCGATTGCTCCATCGGCCATTCGGCGGGCGGCCCGCCGGGGCCGGTTCCGTTATCGGGCATGGCGTTCTCTAGGGGCCACAGGCGAGTGTAGCCCGGGGTCCGTCCCTGTCAACGGTCCGCGCGTCGGCCCCGGCCGCCGGGCGCGTCCGGCTCAGGCGCCGGCCGCTCGGGTCGACCTCCTCGCACGCTCGACCAGGGCCGCGAACCGAGGGTCGTCGCGGAGCGATTTCAGGTCGTCGTCTCGCGCCATGTGCTCGGCGTCGGAGAAACCGCGCTCGATCGCCTTCTCGAGGGCGTCGAAGGCGTCCTCCGGCCTCCCTAGCAGGGCGTAGCTGCACGCCAGATTGTAGAAAACTCTCGCCGAGCGCGGCCTGAGGCGCACCAGGCGCAAGTCGATCTCCAGGCCTTTCGCGTACTCGCCGCGCCTCGTGTAGATATTCCCGACGTAGGACAGGGCCTCGGCGAAGTCCGGGTAGGCGGCGAGCACCGCCTCGCAGAAGCGGGCCTCGAAGTCCTCGCCCAGACCGCCCACGTCCACGGGGTCGTATATGCCGGCAGTCAGCCCATCGTAGTAGAGCGATAGGAGTATATCCTTGCCTTCCGAGACCTTCGCCTTGCCACCCATCGGCACCGCACCGCCTCCAGAACTGCGGGCCCCCGCATAGCGCGCCTATGCGCCACGCCGCCGGAGACCTCGCCTGCGCGATCCCACCGTCATGGTAGCCGGACCGCCAGGCAGGTCAAGTCTCCTGCCAGTTTTCAGCTCCGTGGACATCGGATCCGGGGGAAGCCCGTCTCGTCGGGGAACCGGACCGCGCCGCGCCTCCGGGGGGCTCGTGCGGGACGAGGCCCCGCGCGCCGGGATCGCGCGCGGCGGCCGGCTACTGGGGCTCTTCCTTCAGGGGCTTCGCCCCGAGCGACGCCAGGGCCTCCTCGGCCTTCTTTCGTATGGATGGCTCGGGAGCGGTGCGTATGAGCCTCTCGAGCGCGGCCCTGGCCTCCGCGCGATGGGAACCGTCCAGGGCCTTCGCGATGTTCACTACCGCCGCCGCGGCCTCGGCCCGGAGCTCCTCGTCGGCGAGCGCCGACTCGGCGAGCTCGAGCGCGCGCAGATCCGCGAGGCCGGCGAGCCCCGCGAGGGCGAGCCTCTTCTCCTCGGCCCTCGATGCGAGCGACAGCGCCTCGCGGTACATGGCCACGGGGTCCGAGCCCGGCCGCCCGCGCGCGAGCTCCGCGGCCCGCAGGTAGCCGCGCAGCGCGATCACGCGGTGGGTCTCCTTCTGCGCGCCCCGCGCGAGCTCGAGGAGGAGGCCCTGCGCGCTCGGGTCCGGCCACTCGGCGATGGCGCGGACCGCGGCGTCCTGGACCCTGGCGTCGGACCCGGCGAGCTCCCCGCGCACCGCCTGGAGCGCCTTCGAGCCCCCGATGGCGCCCAGGGCGCGCACGAGCGATTCCCGCGCACTGCCGGTCGCGCGGGGTAAAGCGGCGAGCGCCGCCGAGGCGCGCGACTCGGGGTCCGCTATGCGCCTCGACGCGGCGACGAGGGCCTTCTCGGCCTCCGCGCGCTCGGCGTCGACGGTGGTCCTGACGAGGAGCTCGGCGAGCCGGGGCGCGGCCGCCCCGTCCGCCGCGAGCGCGAGCGCCTTGAGGGCCTGCAGCCGCACCGCGGGCTCCGCCCCGGTTGCGAGCTCGAGCAGCGCGTCCGTCGCCGCCGCGCAGCGCCTCTCGCCCAGGCTCCTCGCGAGCTCCGCCTTCACGGGCGCGGTTGCGGCTGCGAGGCGTTCGAGCATCGCGCGGTCCACGTCCTGACCGCGGAGCCGGTCGAGGCTCGCGCGGGCCGCGTCGCGCTCGGCAGGCGGCGCCGACGCCGCGAGCTCCGCGAGCGGAGCGACGGCCGATGCGTCGCCCAGGGTCGCGAGCGCCCGGATCGCCTCGAGGCGCACCTCCGGCGCGGGGCTCTTCACGAGCGCGAGCACCTGGCCCCGCGCGCCGGGATCTCCCCTCTCGGCGAGGGCGGCGACGAGGAGCGCCTGCGCCGGCGGCTTGAGGGAGGGGAGCCTGGACGCGAGGACCTCGGTCGCCCCGGGGATCTGCGTCTCGCGGGCCGCTAGCGCGGCGGCCGCCCGGAGCTCGGGGTCGTCGGAACCGAGTGCCTCCGTCACGAGCGGGAGCGCCTCGCGGCCCTTCGCGGCGAGAAGCCCACGCAGGGCCGAGCCGCGGACGAGCCCGCCGAAGTTGCCGGCCCAGAGCCCCTGGTAGAGCCCCGCGGCCTCCGAGGGCCTCGAGCGCGCGAGGAACGCCTCGGCGCACTCGAGCGAGGCGTGGGCCGCCGCGGCCCGGACCGCGGGTTCCGCGCCCTTCAGGGCGCGGGCGAGCGCGTGCACCGCCTCGCTCCCGCCGATCCTGCCGAGCGCCGCGGCCGCCGCGCAGGCGACGGCCTTGTCCGGGTCCGAGAGGAGCCTGGCGAGCGCCGCCGCGGCGGAGGGGTCTTTCCGCTCGCCCAGCGAGTTCACCGCGCCGAGGCGCGCAGGGCCAGAGAGCCTCCCCAGGGCGTCGCGCAGCGCAGCAGTGGCCTCGGGCCCCGGGATCCGCTCGAGCGCGTACCGGGCCATCGAGGAGAGGCCTTCGTCCCCGAGGAGCCCGGCGAGTGCGCCGACCGACCTCGAGGAGCCCGCCACCGCGAGCTGCCTGCAGGCGAAGGCCTTCGCCTCCTGCGTGGCCTCGGAGCCGAGGAGCGCGACCAGCCGGTCCTCCAGACGCCTCCGCTCCGCCGGGTCGGCGTGCGATTCGCGCACGAGTCTCGCCACGGCGTCCAGGGCCGCGCGGCTCTGGCCGAACCTGTACGAGGCGAGCTGCCGGAACGCATCGTCGGCGGCCGGCTCTCCGGGAGCCGCGGCGGGGGCCATCGCGAAGAGCCACGCGAGCGCCGCGGCCAGCCGGGCGCAGAACGCACTCGCCCGACACCTTCCTGAGCGCGGTCGGCGCATGGCGGTCGCCTCCATTCAGAGCCGCCAGGGCGCGCGCATCGCGCGCGCGATCATCCGGTCGGCCTCCGGGTCGTTCACGAACCGCTCGCGCCCGGGGTCCCATCTGAGCCGCCGGCGAAGGAGCATGGCGATATTCCCCAGGTGGCATACGGTGGCCGAGCGGTGGCCGATCTCCGCGGGCGCGACGGTCTCAGAGCGCGAGCGGACGCAATCCAGGAAGTTGCGGTGGTGGTCCCTGCTCTCGTAGAGACGGATCTCGTTGGGCTTGATGACCGAGCCGAGCACGGAGGGCGGGTTCGCCGCGAGCTGCCCGCGGTCGACGTATATCCAGCCTTCGCTCCCCTCGAAGGTGACGCCGCTGCGGTTCTTCGTCGAGCACAGGAGCCTGACGCCGTTCGCGTACGTGTACTCCACTTCGAAATCGATCGGGGCGTCGTAGAGGCCGTCGGCGGGGAACTCCCCGCGGCCCTCGACCTCGACGGGCCCCGAGAGGTCGGTCCCGTTCCCCCACTGGGCTATGTCGTTGTGGTGCGCGCCCCAGTTGGTCATCTGGCCGCCGGAGTAGTCCAGTATGAAGCGGAAGTTGTAATGACACCGCTCCTTGCAGTAGGGCGCCCAGGGCGCCTGGCCGAGCCACATCTCGTAGTCGAAGCCCTTCGGGACGGGCTCGGCCGCGTGGAGGCCGGTCGCGCGGCCCCTGACGAGGCCCGTCTTGATCAGCCTGAGCGCGCCGATCCGGCCGTTCCTGACGAGCTCGCAGGCGAGGCGGAACTTGTCGCTGGAGCGCTGCTGGCTCCCGGTCTGGAAGACGCGGCCGTAGCGCCGCACGGCGTCCGCGAGCACGCGGCCCTCGGCGATCGTGAGCGTGAGGGGCTTCTCGCAGTAGACGTCCTTCCCGGACCTGACCGCCTCCAGGGCCGGGATCGTGTGCCAGTGGTCCGGCGTAGAGATCACGACCGCGTCGATGTCATCGCGTGCTACGAGCTCCCTGAAATCGCTGTAGCTTGCGCATTGCTGGCGGCCTGTGCCTTGCGACTTCCTCGCGTAGTGCTCCTCGACGACCTTGCGCGCCTCCTCGCGCCTGGAGGAGTCCACGTCGCAGACCGCGAGGACCTGCACGTCGTCCCGATAGAGGAACGTCTTGAGGTTCCCCATCCCCTGCGCGCCCGTGCCGATGAAGCCCATGGCGATCCGCTCGCTCGGGGACCTGCCCGCGAGCCCCAGCGCGCTCGACGCCACGACCCACGGCGCGGCGAACGCGGCGCTCGCGCCCCTCAGGAACTCGCGGCGGGTCATGCGATCTGCCGGGCCGGAATGTCTCTGCAGGCATCCTGACAGGACCCGCGTCGGTGTCGGAGTGCCCATTTGCGCCCCCCCTCGCGAGGTCGGCCCGCGGGCGGCGCTCACCTCGGCCTGAAGATCAGCGCCATCGCCTCCGCGCGGGAGGCCGGGTTCTTCCTGAAGACCCCCCGCACGACAGAGGTCGTCGTCACCGCGCCGGGCTTCCTGACGCCCCGCATCGTCATGCAGAAGTGCTCGGCCTCGATCACCACGAGCACGCCCTTCGGGTCGAGCGCCTCCATGAGTGCGTCGGCGATCTCGGCGGAAAGCCGTTCCTGGACCTGGAAGCGCCTGGCGAAGCAGTCGACCAGGCGCGCGAGCTTCGAGAGCCCCACCATCTTCCCGCGCGGTATGTAGGCCACGTGCGCCCGGCCCACGAACGGGAGCAGGTGATGCTCGCAGAGCGAGTAGAGCGGTATGTCGCGGAGCAGCACGATCTCGTCGTGCCTGTCGCCGGCGAGGGGTTTCAGGATCTCGCGGGGGTTCTCGCGCGCGCCCGACAGGAGCTCCGCGTACATCCCGGCGACGCGCCGCGGTGTGCCTTTGAGGCCGGGCCGGCTGGGATCCTCCCCCAGGGCCTCGAGGAGCTCGCGCACGGCCGCCTCGGCCTTCGCCAGGTCGAGCTTGGATCCGTTAGGCACTTCTTCCCCCGGCAGTATCCCATGCAAAGCGGAGCGGCAGGCCCTCCCGGGTCAGGCCCCGAGCAGCCCGCCGTAGGCGCGCATGACCGCGGCGAGCCTCTTTTCATTCTCCGGCCTCAGCTCGCAGAGCGGCATCCGGAGCTCGCCGTTCAGGAGGCCCATGAGCTTGAGCGCGGCCTTGACGCCCATGGGGTTGTTCTCCCTGAAGAGCTCGTTCACGAGCGGCAGCATCTTGAGGTGGAGCGCGCGGGCGGAATCGTTCCTCGCGGCGAGCGCATCGTCGACCATCGTTTTCACGTCGCGCGGGACGAGATTCGCCACGACCGAGACCACGCCCACTGCCCCCACGGCGATCATCGGCAGGGTGAGAGAGTCGTCCCCGCTCAGGACCTCGAGCTTCGTCTCCCTCACCAGGCGCGAGGCCCGGTCGACTGAACCGCCGGCCTCCTTGATCGCCACGATGTTCTTGATCTCCCCGCAACGTGCCGCGGTCTCGATCTCGATCTCCCGCCCGGTGCGGCTCGGGACGTTGTAGAGCATCACCGGGAGTCCCGTCACCTCGGCCACAGCCTTGTAGTGACGGTATATGCCCTCCTGGGTGGGCTTGTTGTAGTAGGGCGTGATGTGGAGGACCGCGTCGGCCCCCGCCTTCTCGGCGTACCTCGTGAGCGAGATCGCCTCGCTCGTGCAGTTCGAGCCCGCGCCGGCGATCACCTTCGCGCGGCCGGCGACCACCTTCACCGTGAACTCGATGACCCGATGGTGTTCCTCGTGGGAGAGCGTGGCGGCCTCCCCCGTGCAGCCGGCAGGAACGATGCCGTCGGTGCCCGCGGCGAGCTGCCTCTCGATGAGCTCGCCGAGCGCATCGAGATCTACCTCGTCGCCCTTGAAGGGCGTCACTATGGCGACGTAGCTCCCCCTGAACAAGATACGCTCCCTTCCCAGGTCCTCCAACCCCAGCAGAGCCTATGCGAGACCGCCCGCCAAGGCAAGTCTTCTCGGCCCGGCCAGTGCGCCGCACGACGGGCCGTTCCGGACCTCGGCAGCCGGCCTACATGCTTATCGACTCGCCGGCCTCGATCGGTTCCCAGCGGACGTCCCAGCCGTCCTCCCGGACCGCCTTCCTGAGTGCGAAGAAGGCCGCGTAGGCGTCCGGCCTGACCAGGAACTGCACGCAGTGCGTGGCCTTGAGCTTCGCGCGTTCGGCGAGGTGCCTCCTGAAGGCCGAGTCCGGCTCGAGCGCTCGCGCGAGCTCCTCCCCTTCGAGAATGGCCTTGAGGACGTACCTCGGTTCGCCGCGCGGGCCTGGGGCCGCGGGTTCCTTCGCGTAGTTCCTGTCGTCGATCGGTCTGACGCACGGCCCGCGGCCGGGCTGGACGAAGCACTCGACCCATATGCTGTTCCGGTAGGCGTCGGTCCCCGGCGGCGCCCGGACGCTGAGCCTGACGAGCCCAGCCTCCGACATCTCGGCGATCGTCTTCCCGAGGAGCGCCTTCCGTTCCCTGAGCGAGCGCTCCGACTCCGCCAGCCTCACGCGCTCCTGCGCGAGCGAACCGGCCTCCGAGGCGAGCGTCCGCGTCTCCGAGACGAGCGTGTCCAGCTCCGCGCCGAGCTCGTCGGGGCTGCGCCGCTCGAGAAGCGATAGCTCCGCCGGGGCGAGCTCCGTCGCGGCGCGCCTCTGCTCCTCCTCCGCGCGGGCGACGTCGCTCGAGTCGCGCCTGTAGGCGGCCTCGAGTTCCTCGAGGTTGGCCGCGAGGCCGCGCTCCCGGCGGACGAGGGCCTCCAGAATCCCGCGCGCGCTGTCGTGGGCGGCGCGGGCCCTGTCCCGCTCCTTCGTCGCGTCGACGTGCCGGGACGTGAGCCCCGCCAGTACCTGCTGCTTCGCGGCGATCTCGGCCTCGATCCTGGGGAGCTCCTTCTCGGCCCTCTCCACGTCTCCGCGGCGGCGATGGAGCTTCTCGAGCTCCGGGTCCACCTCCGCGGCCCTCCTGTGGGTGGTCGCCACCGTGATCACGGTGAAGACTATCAGCATCCCCACGGTGTTCGCGACCGTATCGACGAACGAGTCCGTGCTTAGCTGGGGTACGTCCTCTTCCATCGGTTGTCTATCCCCCCGGGCCGGGGCGCCCCTGGAGCCTGAGCACCCAGTTCGACTCGGCCGGTTCGTGCCTGAAGTTCGCGCGCCACTTCCTGAAGGCCCTGCGCGCCTCGAGGTACGTCGCCACAGCGCCCGGTCGCACGATGAGGAGCGCGTAGCCGCCCTGCTGCGCGACCTCGGAGGCGACCCGCTCGAAGAGCCCGAGTTCGCCCGCGATCTCGGCCGCCGGGTAGGTCTTCCCGGCGGGCGCGGAGGCCACCCGCGAGATGACCGCCGTGACGCCGTCCGCGCGGAGGTCGAGCACCACGGCAGGCTCCGTGCCGTCCTCGAAGGCTATCTGCGCCTCCGGAGACTCGGCGCGCGCGGCGAGCTCTGCGCGGCGCGATTCGAGCGCGGCGAGCTCACGCTCCAGCTCCGCGATGCTCCGCCCGATCGATGCGATCTCGGCCGATGCGGCCTCCTTCTGGGCGCGCGCGTCGTCTCTGGCTTTTTCGGCCTCGCGGACCGAACGGAAGGCGTCGAGCCTCTTGAGCGCCTGCCTGGCCGCGAGGGCCCTGTCGGCGATCCCGGCGATATCCCTCCTGAGCGCCTCGACCCTCTTCGCGTGGCTCTCGGCGCGCTCCTGCGTCGACCTGATCTCGGCCTGGATATTGAGCGTCCGCTCCGCGAGCGCCGCCGCCTCGACGCTCGCATTCTCGATCGCGGCGATCTGCGCCTCGAGCCCCTCCAGGGCGGCGGTCCGCGCGGCGAGCCTGGAGGTCAGGTTCTCGTACTTCATCCGCAGGCTCTCCGTGGCACCCGCGCCCTTCATGGTGGAACCCACCGAGCCGCCGACGAGGATCAGCACCATGACCCCCATCGTGCATATGAGCACGCTCAGGAACGGGAAGATCCCGCCCACGCTTTCTTCGGTGAGTGCGTCCTCTTCGAACACGCGAAGCTTCCCTCGCTAGAACCTGCGCCCGGCGGCGACGGGGAGCTCCATGCCAGCCAGCGTCACCCTGAGCGGCACGGGCTCCCTCAGCTTGTCGAGGACGGGCGCGAGCGACCCGAGCGTGAACCGCAGGCCCTCCAGGGCCTCGTCGAGCTTCTTCAGCGTGGCCACCTCCCGGAGATTGCGGGCCAGGGTCTCCTGGAGCGCGGCGAGCTTCTCGCCTTCCTCGAGCGCCTTCTCGATTGACGCGACGATCTGCTCCAGGAACCCCCTCACCGGCGCGAGGGCCTCGGCGAACGATGCCGCGGTCTTTTCGTAGAGGGCCTCGACCTTCCCGGACGCCATGTCCAGGAACGCCGACCCCGCGAGTTCGATCTGCGAGCGCGCCTCGGCGCCTACGGCCTGGACCGCGCCGGCCATCGCCTTCGCCGCCGCCTCGGCGCTTTCCCTCACGCCCTGGGCTGCCGAGCGGAGCTCGGTCGCGAGCTTCTCCGCGATCGCGCGGAACTCGCCCCCAAGCTTGGCCGAGGCGACGGAGGCCTCGGTCGCCATGAGCTTGGCCGCGTCCGCGACGCCCTTGGCGACCGCCTCGCCGGTCTTGGCCTGCGCAGAGGCGACCTGTTCGAGCGAGGCGGACACGTTCTTGAAGCTCTGGCTGATCTGCGCCGCGAGGGCCTGGACCACCTCCTGGAGCTTCTCCTTCATCTCCTCGACCGCGGCGGAGCTCGCCGTCGCCGCCGCGGCGAGGAGCTGCGAGCCCTTCTCCGAGGTGTCGGCGAGCATCTTCGCACTCGTCTCGGAGGCCGTCTTCAACATCTCGGGGAACTTGTCTATCGCGTTCCTCAGCGACTGCTGCGCGGTCATCATGGTCTGCATCGTGAGCCTGGAGTTCTTCTGGCTCTCCGCCGTGATCGACCGCAGGACGCCCGTCATCTCGCTGAGGGCGCCCTTCATGATCGCCTCCATGCGGTCCTCGGAGGTCTCGGTCTTGATCCGGCTCTGGAGCCTGTAGGTCAGGTAGTCCTCGACGTCCGCGAGTAGCTGCGCCTCCTGCTGTCTGACGAGCGTCTGCGTGAGGTACGCGACCATGCTCATGAGCAGGGCCACGAGCGTCGTGTCGAACGCTATGCTCAGGTTCCCCGCGACGCCCTTGAGCTTGCCGCCGAGCTCCGCCGCGTCCTGTATGTCGCCTAGGCCCTGGCTCAGGTCGCCCACGGCGAGCCCTATCCCGAGCACCGTGCCGATGAAGCCCAGGATCGGGATCGCCCAGAAGATGAAGTTCGGGATCGCGTAGGCGTTCGCCGCGCGGGCGCGGTCGGCCTCGGCGCGCCGCCTGAGGAGGTCGCCGAGCTCCGCGATGTCCCGCCTGATGCTGAGATGCGCCACCGCGAGGAGGAGCCGCCTGGTCAGGAGGCTCCCGCCCCTCGTCTCCTCCATCTCGACCGCACGCTGGGCGATCAGTTGGAGATCCTCGTTCGTGATCTCCGAGGACCCCGCTGGTATGAGGTCGGCCGCCAGCACCTTGAACTCGGGCCGCACGCGGACGACGTACCGGAAGAGCACGTGGCACAGGTGCCAACAGAGGAATATCGTGCTCAGGTAGGGGATCGAGCCGCGCTCGGTGAGCTTCACCCTGATCTCGCGGCCGAGCGCCCCCGGAAGATAGGGCAGGACCAGGTAGAAGATAACGATCGAGAGGACGCCGGCGAGCGCCATCGGGACGAAGAAGTCCATCGCGAAACGCCGGGCGGCGCGCGTGCGTCGCTGGCGCCGCTCGGAGAGGGACTCGAGGCCTGCCGCCGCGTCCTGGCCCTGGAGCTCCGCCTCCGCCGGCGCCTCGGCCTGGGGCTCTTGGGCCTGGGGCGCCCCGGCTGACTGCTCCAGGGCCTCCTCTCCTCCCGGCGCCTCCTCGGCCTCTTTCCCGCCCCCCTCGCCCTCGGGCTGCGGGGCGAACGGCATAGTCTCGCCCGTATCAGGCGTGCTCATGTCTCGCCTCCAGTTCGAGCTACTGCGCCCCGCCGGCTGGTGCGTCCCCGGAGGCGTGCTTGAGCACGGCGTCCGTGGCCAGCACCTTGACCCTGAAGCCGAGCGCCTTCTCGCTCGCAGAGCCCTTCATGCCCATCCTGTGCGCCGAGCGGCAGACGTAGTCGTCGTTCCCGAAGCAACCGCCGCGGATCGTCCTGAAGCCGCTCGACGAGCCGGGGTCCGCGGGCGGCGGGTCCTTCTCCGGGAGTTTCTCGTACCTGTCCTTGATGTATTCGTCGGCGGTCCACTCGAAGACGTTCCCGGCCATGTCCAGGGCCCCGCACCAGGAGCGGCCGTCGGGGAACGAGCCCACGGGCCTCGGTCCCTCGGCGCCGCCGGCGCAGGCGAGACCCTCCTCCCAGTCGTTGCCCCAGGGGTAGATGCGCGACTCGGGGCCGCGAGCGGCGTATTCCCACTCCACCTCGCTCGGCAGCTCGGCCTCTATCCCGGCGAGCTCCGAGACCCACTCGCAGAACCGCCTCGCCATGACGTGAGAGACGTATCGCGCCGGGAGCTCGGCCGCGCCCTCGCCGCTCGCCCAGGAGTTCCCCGAGCGGACGAGCCCCATGCCTTCCAGGTTCATGGAGGCGAGCGCCGACTCCCTCGGCGGGCGCGCGTTCAGAAACGCCGCATACTGGCCGACCGTGACCTCGTGCAGGCCGATGTAGAAGGGTGTCGCGATCTCCACCTCGCGGCTCGGCTTCTCCGCGTCGTTGTCGCCGGAAGGAGTTCCGATCCTGAACTTCCCCGGGGGAACGAGCACGAACTCGAGCGGCCTCGCGCCCGGTATAGCGACGCTCAGGCGCTTCGGCGCGGAGGCCGCGTCGAGGAGACGCCTCTTGGCCGCCGGCTCGCCCGCGGGAGGAGCTGGCTGCTGGGCCGCCGGCTGAGCGTCGGGGGTCGCAGGCTTCGCGGCTTCCGGGCCGGGCCTCACGCCGGGGGCCCCGGCGGTCCCTGCCGCTTCGGGAGGAGCACCGGCCTTCCCGCCGAGCAGGCCGCCCCGCCAGGCGAGGTATCCCCCTCCGCCCGCGCCAGCCAGGACCAGGACGATCCCTGCGGCGACCAGCCCTTTCGCGGCTCTGCCCCCGGCCCGCGAGCGCTCTCCGGTGACGGCCGAGAGGACCGTCCGCGTCGTCGGGCGCGCCTGCGCCGTGGGCGGCCGCCCCCCGGCCGAGCCGGAAGGCAACTGCGTCCCCGGGCGCGGCGGCGAGGTCGGGGGCCTCTCGCGGCCCGTGGGCGGCCGTGCGGAACTCGGCGGCTTCCGCACGGTCGGTTGGGCGTCGGGAGCGGCCTCGTCCCCGAACGCCATGGTGAGCTGATCCGACGACGGACTCACCGGCTTCCCGCCTCCCAGGATCCGCGTGATCCTGTTCACGACTTCCTTCATGCTCTGGATGCGGTCCTTGCGCTCGTAGGTGGTCATGTCGTGCAGGAGCTTTTCGACATCCGGGCTGAAGCTGAGACCGTCCCGGCCCTTGGCGACGCCCGCGAGCGAGCCGAACGCGAAGAGGTTCTGCTGGGCCGCCTGGATGATCGTCAGGGCGTTCTCGCCCTCGAAGGGCGGCCTGCCCGTGAGCAGGTTGAACAGGGTCGCGCCGAGGGCGTAGACGTCGCTGTCGGGCCCGGCGGAGGCGGTGTCCATCACCTGCTCCGGGGCCATGAACGCAGGCGTCCCCATGATGCCCTGGGTGAGCTGGGCCGAGGAGCTCAGGTCCTTCGCTATGCCCAGGTCCGTGAGGATCACGCGACCCGTTGCGCGCTCTATCATCACGTTCGCGGGCTTCATGTCTCTGTGGATTATTCCTTTATCGTGTAGCGCGCCGAGGGCCGCGGCGACGTCGCGGATCACCTGGAGCGCCTGCTGCTCGGGGAACGCCCCGCGCTCGTCGATCACGTGTTGCAGGTCCGTGCCGTCGATGAAATCCATCACGATATACGGCACCCCGTCGGTGGTGCCGAAGTCCGTCACCGGCACCAGGTTAGGGTGCCTGATCGAGACGCATATCTTCGCCTCGCGCAGGAAGCGCGCCTCGAGCTGCTGGAGCTGGTCGGGCGTGAGCGCCCCGGCGTGCCGCAACGCCTTCACGGCGTGGCGGCTGTCGAGGTGGATGTGCCTCGCCTCGTAGACCGCCCCCATCCCGCCCTCGCCGAGCTGCCGCACGAGCCTGTAGCGCTCGAGCACCACGGGGCCGGACTTCTTCTCTCCGCTATTGGCCACTGTCTCACCACCTTGCCTGCAGACCTGCGATGAAGCCGCCTTGTCCCCCGAGAGGTATCACCTGCTCGACCCTGCCGAGCTTGCCGTCCTCGTCCACGAGACTCGCATACTCGACCCCGGCCTGGAACGCCAGGTTGGGCCTCGCGAACCAGCGGGCGCCCAGAGAGGCGTCCACGGCCTCCGCCGCGCGCAGGTCGCTCGCATAGAGGCAGTCGGCGAACAGCCCCCACTTGCTCGAGAGCCGCCACTCCAGGTTGAGTTCGGCCCCCAGCCCCCCGATGTCTCCACCGGCGAGGTCCGTGCCGTCCTGGAACTCGTACCAGATCTGGGCCGCGCCCGCGCCGAGGGCGAAGCTCAGCCTGCGGCCCGCGTGTTCGATCCTCGCGAGGAGCGCCGCCACATACCAGAACCGCTCGCTCTCCTCGATGCTCTGGACGGATGCCCCCGCCGCACCGAAGCCGGCGAGCCATCTCTCGGATTTACTCCACCTCGCGGACACGGAGGCAGCCACCGAGGTCCCCGTGCCGCTCCTGAAGGAGATCGTGCCTGCCTTGCCCTCGTCGAGGGCGCACGAACCCACCGAGACGACCGCCCGGAGCCGCGGCCCGGCGACGAGACCCTCCGGCACGAGCCCCGGGGGCGGCGCGAGCTCCGGGCTCAGTTTCCTGACCGCCGACATGCCGGATCTCGCCTGAGCGCTCGCGGCCCGCCCTACGTGACGGCCAGCGGTGGTGTCCACGGAGACCTGGGCGAGCCAGACGGCGAGACCCGCGTCGCGCACCCCCGCCATCCCCTGGACGCCCAGCGTGGCGAGGGTGCAGCATCTCGCCCACCGCCCGGCCGCGCCGCACAGGCCGTCGTGCGCGAGGAACTCCGGCTGGGGGGCCAGGGCCGGGACGTCCTCGAGCCTCATGGCGAGCGGCCTGAGCTCGGAGGTGCGCTCGTAGACGAGCTCGCCCCCGGCGTCTTGGAACGTCAGCCTCGTCCGCACGGAGACCTTAGTCTCGGGCCCGGGCCGCGCCGACGAATACCGCATCGAGGCGCCAGAGACGAGTTTCATCCTCGTGCCCAAGGGCGCCTGTTCGGGGAGGACGAAGTCCAGGGGTAGCTGTATCTCGCCCGAACCCACGCGTATCTCCCCGTCGCCGGAGAGGCTCCAGTCCACCCAGAGCTCTCCGTTTCTCTGCCTCGCCTGGAGCGCGTACGGTCTGCCGTCGACCAGGAGCTCCATGTCGTAGCTCGACTCTTCACCTGCCCTGATCGGCAGCGCGGAGCGCCCCTGGTTGAGCATCGTGGCGAGTTCGACCAGCGCCTCGCCGCGCAGCCCCTTCACGGCGAGGCCTCCGAGATTCCCCGGCTGGAAGCTGAACTCCGCCTCGGCCGCGGGGAGCGGCCAGCGCGACTGCGGCGGCCCGCCCCCGCCACCGGCCGCTGCGACCTGCCCGAGCGTGACGACGCCCCGCGGCGGATCTCCCTCCGCGGGGGGGCGGTCCGCGGCCAGGTCCGGACGGAGCTCCACCTTCACCGAGTCGCCCCGGCTCCGCACGACGACGCACTGGCTGGAGGACACCTCGAACCCCGCGGCGTCCCCGCGACGGAGTGAGATCTTCTCGACGAACTCGTATACCGTTGCAGAGCCCTCTCTCGCTGCGGGGCGAGTGGCAGGCGGCTCGGCCGGCTCGGGGGCCGGCGGCGCCGGGACGATCGGACTGGAGGGCGCCGCCGCGCCTGGCGTCTCCTCCGACCGGCCGGAGGGTGCCGCCGCGCCCGGTATCCCGTCCGATTCGCCGGCAGGCGACGCCTCCGCAGACGGCGTCGGCGCGGCGGGAGGCGCCTCCTCGGCGAGGGATATACCCCACTGGGCCGCGGCCACAGACAGCGCGATGAGCCGCACCGCGAGTCTCCGGGCGGTCATGTGCGCGCCTCCGGCGACTGGCCTCCGTCGAGTTCGTCCTCGCCGAGGAGTATCTTCGAAAGGAGCAAGCCTGACGCGGCCTTCCGCGGCGGCTGCTTCGGGGGCGGTGCCGCGGGCGCGGGCGGCTTGGCCGATGCCTCGGCGGGGCCGCTCGATGCGGCGGCAGGCTCGGGCGGACCCCCGGCGGCAACCGGCGCTGCCCTCGCGGCCGGGGACGGAGCAGCGGGGAAGACGCCCGCGATCCTCGGCTTCTGCGGCGGAGGAGACGGCGGCACCTCGACCGGCCCGGGAGCGTTAGCGGCCTGCGCCCCCGGCGGCGCGGGGCGCGGGGCCGGCTCGCCCGGGCCTTCTCCGAAGAGGTCGTCGAGACCGAGCTGGGCGGCGAGGGAGCCGGCGGCTGCCGCGGGTCTCGGCGCTGCCGGCGGTTCGACGGCGCGACCGACGCGAGCGGGGGGTGCCGGTGCTCGAGGAGGTTCGGCGGGTCGTGAGGGTGCCGGTCGCGGCGCGGGTCTGGCCGGCGGCGGGCCTGGAGGAGCGGCCGCCGGCGCAAGCCATGGCAGCGAACTCGCTGATGCCAGCATGGTTTCCGCAGCGGAGCTGGGCGGCGCAGGCTCGCGGCGCGGGGCCGGCGCGGCGGGCTTCTTGCCCGAGGCGGCCGGTGCGATGACGCTCGCCGTGGATGGCGCCTCCGCGGGCGCAGGCTCGACCGCGGCGCGACCCACCTGGGCAGGACGGCGCTCCGGCGGAGGGACGGATGGTACCGGCGGTGCCAGGCTCTCCGGCCTGCTCCCAGGCCCTGGCACCCCGGCGGGTCGGGCCTCCGCGACCCCCGCAGCCGGCGGAGGGGCGAACACCGTGAGCGCCGCCGGCCTCCCGGAACTGAGCAGCTTCACCTGATCCAGGAGGAGCTTCGTCTTCTCCAGGTTCGAGGCCACCTGCTTGTGCTCGCGGGGGTTCGTCTCGGGCGACCAGAGCGCGAGGGCGCGCTCCATGGCGCCGGCCGCCTCGGTGAGGTTCCCGACCGGGTCCTTGACGGCCGCGAGCGCCGCGAGCGCCAGGCCCAAATTGTTCGATATCGCGGCGTGATCCGCGGGGCTCGACTCTGCGGGGACGAGCGCGAGCGACTTCCTGAAGGTCTCTACGGAACGCTCGATGTCTTCAATGCCGCCGCCGATCTCGAAGCGGGTCCTGAGCGCGTTGCCGAGGTCGTTCAGGAGCGCCGCATACCCCAGCGGGTCGGAGCCCTGATCCGCCGCGCGCAGGGCCTCTTCGATCTCCGATATCGCCCTCGAGAGGAACGCCTCCCTGTCCGCCTTCCTCGCGAGCTCGAGGTAACCCCTGCCGAGCGCCGCGCTCACCCCGGCGCGGGTCGAGCTCGCAGTGGAGCCGTCGAGCGTCCCTTTCAGGTTTTCCTGCGCGGCGATCGCGCGGATGACGTCTTGCTCGGACCTGCGCAACGAGGCGAGGCGCGTCATGCAGTCGGCGAGAAGGGCCAGGGCCCTGGCCTCGCCAGAGGCGTCCCCGGCCGCCGCGTGCTCCGCAGCCGAGCGCCCCAGGGCCTCCGCAGCGGCCGAGAGCCTGGCCTCTTCGTCGGAGATGCCCGCCAACTTCACAAGCACCCCGCCCAGGAGAAGCCTGATCTCGGCCCTCCACGAGGTATTCGTCTCGGAGCCTGCGCCGTCCAGCGCCTGCCTGTAGAGCTCCGCCGCCTGTTCCAGGTTGGGCCCGGTGTCGCGGAGGGTCGCCAGTTCTTCGTACGACTCGCCGAGGCGCCGAGCGATGCGCGAACGGAGGGCCTCGGTGTTTCGGGCGCGCGCGCAGGCCTCGGAGGCCTCGCTCAGAGAGGCGATCGCATTCTCCACGTCCGCGGCCTCGTGCGAACCCCCGCGGAAGCGCGCGAGCCACATCGTGCCTTCGGCGAGTCTCAGCCTGGCCAGGTCGGCGGGGGCGAGGGATTTCGGCTTCTTCGAGAGAAACTCCAGTGCGCCAGCGGCCTCGTCGAAGCGGGACTCCTCCACGAGGCTCAGGGCGACGATCGCGCGCCGGTGCAGGAGGAGGCCGCGGATGCGCAGAACGCCGAATACGGCGAGTCCCAGGGAAACGGCCCCGGCGACCGCTATTGCGAGCGTTCCAGACCCTGCGCTCAGGCTCGACAACGCCCCAGCGCCAAGGGCTTTGGCTATCTCCGCCAGGAGCATGCCATCCCCAAGGACCCTGAATCTATGTTCCTCCGGCCCAGACGCCCTGTCAAACACCCCGCTGGCGGGGTTCCCCAGACCCATCAGCGATGGGGCGTCGTACCGCCGGCGTCAGTCTTTCGACAGCGAGCGAGGGGTGTGTATGCCTCCCTGGTGGCGGGACAGGAACCGCCCGGCGGAGACGGACGGCAGCGGCCACGGTCGGAGGAAGAGCGGCTTACCTGGCGCCGCCCGCGGCGGGCCGGCGGTCGCCGGGCGAGCTGGGGGTGCCATTCTCTCGCCGGAAACTCGTCGGTCGCGGGCTCGTCCGGCTACGTTTCGATGCGCCTCGATGTTTCAGAGGTAGAAGCGCCGTTCGGCGTTTCAGGACTGTCTGTGCGTTCATATCGGCTGGCGGAGAGGGTGGGATTCTACCCGCTTGGTCGAGTTCGCGCCGTCCGAGCTTCGTTGCGCTGGCCTAACCCTCGTCCACCTCGGACACTTATAGCACCGGGGCTCTCCCGAGTCAAGTCCGCACGTGCGCAAGGACCGGCCCTTCCGGGGGCCGAGACGTGCGCAAGTGTGCGCAAGAAGGTTCTCCGCCATTGGCGTTTCTCCCCTCTTCCTGCCGGCCAGCCCAAACCGCCATCCGTTCCCCAGAGGCTCTCCCGGCAGTCCATGGGCGAGCGCGCCGCGGCTGCTCGCACTCGTGCGGGAAGGAGACGACGATGCCCGTGAGTCTCGAGGAAGCGACGTTCTTCTGCCGCGCCCTCCACGGTGATCGCGCCATCCGCGATGCCGGCCTGTCGATCGTCATCTGGTCGACGCCGTCGAAGCGCTCGTCGTTCCACCCCACGCCGGAGGCGGCGGCCGAAGCCGCCATGGAGCGCTGCGGTAGCAACGAAAACGTCTTCCTCGGAATGGGGCTGGTTCGCGGGCTCGAAACGTCTGGCCGGCGCGGCCGCCGCGACGACATCGTGGCGATCACCGGCCTGTGGGGCGACGTCGACATCGGGTCGGCGGACGTGCCGAAGCGGTGCGCACTGCCTCGGAGCACAGAGGAGGCCGTAGCCCTGGCTGGGGCGATAGGGGTCGCCCCCTCGCTCATCGTCCACAGCGGCCACGGCATTCAGCCGTACTGGCTCTTTGCCGAGCCCTGGTTCCTCCCCGACGAGTCCGAGCGCGCTCGGGCGGCCGACGCCGTCCGCGGGTGGGTGTTGACGCTACAGGGGCTCGCTAGAGACCGCGGCTGGGCAATCGATCCGGTCGGCGACCTCGCGCGGGTCATGCGCGTGGCCGGGACGATGAACTTCAAGTGTCCGGAGCGGCCGGTCCCGGCGCGGCTCATTCTGCCAGAGCAGTATTCGCGGGACGTGGCGCGCTACCCGCGGGACGAGCTCCTGTCGCGCATCCGGACGCCAGCAGGGCGCGTCGCGCAAGAGCCGCTGATCCAGCCCGGCGAACCGGCGCTCATACCCCCCGACGAGGCTCGACGGGCTGAACTCGCCTCGCGGCTCCGAATGCTGAGACAGAGTAGCCCCGAGTTCGACCGGACCTGGACCAGGCAGCGCAGGTTCGCGAGCGGGCGCGACTCGGCGAGCGAGTACGATCTCAGCCTGGCCAGTCAGTTGGCCAGCGCCGGCTTCGGCGACGCCGACATCGCCCGCATCCTGTTCATGTGGCGCGAGGAGCACGGCGAGAGACCGGAGAAGGCCCTCCGGGGGGACTACATCGCCCGCACGATCGGGAAGGCGCGCGAGTCGCTCGCGGCCAACTGTTCGTTCATCCGGCAGGTACATCGGCACGACGACAGGGCAGAAACTCGGCGGCGATCAGGTCCGACGCGAGCTCGAGGCCGCTGGCTTCGAGCCGCAGAGCAGGTCCGTGCCCGGACGCAGCAAGAGGATGGCGGGCTACTGGTCTGCGCCGCTCCAAGAGCTCTGGGACCGCCTGGATTCGCGCCCCCCGTCGCGAGCGGAGCAGGGCACTTCGAGCCCGTCCCCTTCGCGCGAGGTCGCAGGGCCCGAACCCGTCCGACTGTCAGGCCTCTGGACCGGCACCGCCGCGGCAGACCCGCACCAGGGAGGCCGTCGGGAAAGCTACGGAAAACGGCCGAAAAACTTTCGGGCGTTTCTCGGAGCGATAACAGCCCTCGAATAGCCGATCCGCGCGGGCCTCACGCGCCCCCCCCCCGCCGACACCCGCCAACTCGGGCGGCCAGCATCGGCCGCGGAGGGGAGACCTCGGCGGAGCCGTTCGGTCGCGGCGCCTGCCCCCCGGCGCGCGCCCGAGTCCCCGGCCCGGCCCGGGAGGCGGGGGTCCCGCAGACGCCCCGAGCGTACGGCCAGGGGCAGGCACGAGCCAGGTGGGCACGTCCGGCTCACCGGCGTTCGACGACAACGGGGAAGTCGTGGGTATCGTCTCGCAGAGCGGCAGGCCGGATATCGTCGTCCGGCTGCCCGGATGGATTCTGGCGAGATTGGACGAGCACTGGCTGGGCATCTGAAGGATTCCGGACGCGCAGCTCGGGCGACGGTCCGCATCGGTGTCGAGGCGGCGCGGTCCTCGTGAACCTGACGACGCTGGCGCTCTTCTGGGTCGGCGCGTTCGTCCCGGCTGGCTGCGGTGGCGAGGAGGGCGAGCCCGGGCTGGCGACCCGCGAACCAAGTTTTATCAGTCCCGGAGGGCCCCGCTCCGGGACTTTCCGGCGGCGGGCCCGTGCCTACCGACGTCCGACGGAGACGTCGCCGTCCCGCCCGATGCGCGCCGACGCGCCGGCCATCGTCACTGCGATCACCTCGCCCGCGCGCGACACGGCGACGTCGTCGGGCCTCGCGCCCTTCGGGAACGGGACGATGACGACGCGGAACGCCCCGGCCCCGCGCAGGCGCAGGATGTGCTGCCGCTCGCCCTGACGGTTCTTGTGCTGCCATTCCGCGACGAACGCCTCGAGCGGTTCGCCGGCGATGACGTACAAGTCCCAATCGATCCCGCCCTGCGGGTGGGCGTCGAACTTCTGTCCGGCGAATCCCAGACGGCTCACGCCCGCAGGCAGCGCGAAGCCCTCTCCGACCGCCTTCGCGCCCGACGGCGTCTGGACGGGCCCTTCGGCCATCATCGTGAGCGAGAACACCTTCGGCGCGTCGGCCCCCGCCCCGCCGAATGAGTCCTGGATCGCGAACACGGGCCGTCCTGCGGCCGGGGTCACCAGGCTCACCGCGCGCGTCCAGGTGATCGGACCCATCTCGAACGAGGCGCGCACCCACCCGCCGCCGTCGGCCGGCGTGAACTCGAGGGCCTTCGGCGCGCCCCACCGCGGGCCCTTCGTGTGGTCGGCGGTCCTCTGCCTCCAGCCGTCGCCGATGGTGCTCTCCGGCAGGACGACGCTGTGGATGAGGCCCCCCGGCGAGTGCGGCGAGTACATGCTGCCGAAATCCACCGACAGCGGCGCGTTCAGCGCGTGGATGATCACCTCGCCCAGATCGTTCGACGCGTGGTCGCGGTACCAGCCGCCGTTGACGAACCAGACCGCCGCCTCCGCGGGCGTCGCCCAGCCGCTTCGCAGGACGGAGTACCAGCCCTCGAAGTGGCTCGAGCCGAGCGCGGGGTCCGCGGCGGCCAGGCCCTCGTCGATCTTGAGGTACGTCGTCCCGTGGAAGCCGGAGTGCGGCCGGCCGCTCTGCGTCCAGGCCCCCATGAGGCGCGCGCTGAGCGACGGGTCGACGTCCGCATACGCGGTCGCGAGCTGTCCGTAGAATTCGGTCGACTCGCCCATCTCCGCGTCGCCGATCGCCGGGCGGCGCCGCTGGTTGCCGAAGCGCGGGTCCGGCGGGGTCAGGAAGTTCATCTCGAACTCGGCGTACTTCGACAGGCGCCCCTCCATCCTGAACGGGTCGACGAGCCCGGTCATCTTCAGCTGCTGCAGCGTGGAGAGCAGGGGGCCGTTGGCCGCGCCGATGTAGTGCGAGCAGCCCATGTGCGCGCCGTGCTCGTTGACCGTCGCGACGAGCATCTCCCGCGCTCCGTCCCAGACGCCGCGCGCGCGCTCCTTCATCGCCGGATGGTGCGCGAGGTACAGGGCGTACATCGCGCGGTAGTTCCACTGCTGGATCGGCATGTTGGCGGTGCCGAGGTTCACGCCCGCCGGGACCGTGAGGGGGACGAAGTCGTCGTCCCAGAGGAGCAGGCCGTAGAGCACGGCCGTCGCCTTGGCAAGCCGCCGCTCGTCCTCCGATGCCGCGTCGGACGCGAGAACCTCGTCGATCCACACGAGCTTCCGGCTCATCGCCAGCCCCCCGTGCCAGTAGTGGACCTTCTTGTCCATGATGCCGTCGCCGTTCACGAACGCGTCGAGCAGGTCGCGCGCCTCGTCGCGGATCCCGGCAACCGCCTCGCGCAGCTTCGCCCCGGTCGTGTCGCGCCACATGTCGACGAGCGGCCGGGCGCTCGGGTCGGCGTTGTAGAGGTAGTTGTGGTAGCCGCCCTGGTGGTAGGGCCCGCCGGTGTCGGCTCGCAGCTTCGCGATTATCCGGTCGATCACCTCGCGGCGCATATACATGGCCCCGTACCCGTGCGGCGGGTCCGGGAAGTCGAGGTGCGCGCGGTGGACCTTGTTCAGATTGATGCCGCCGTGCACGTTCATCTGCCGCGCGATGTTCTGCACGGCGTACGGGTCCCCGAGGTCCGCGCCCTTCGTCCCGACGAAGACGCCCCACTGGAAGCGGATCCGCGGGTAGAACGACGCGTCGGGGCCTCCGCGGTTGAGCTGGACCGAGACGCCGACGTCGTCGCACCTCGTCTCCGGCACGGTCGCGACGCGCGTCGCACCGGCCCCCGGCACATACGTGCAGACGGCGAGCGCTCCCTCCACGCAGCCGAGGACGACGAATCGCCCGGCCGCCTCCTGGCGGAAGACGTGCGGCAGCGGCGCGTCGGCCAGGCCGAGCGCATCGAGCGAGACCTCGCGCCTCCACGCGCCGCCCGGCGCGCGCGCGAAGAACCGCCCGCCGTGGACGAACAGCATCGTCCCGTCGGCCGCCCGCGCGACGGTGCGCCGGTTGGGTCCCTGACCGTGATGGTCGACGGCCATGCCCATCGCCGCCGACTTCCAGCCGTCGGCGTCGGCGGCCAGCTCGCACAGCGCGCCGGCCTGGTCGCCGGCGACGACGGTGCCGGTCGCCGTATCGAGCGCCATGCCGAAGCAGAGCGGCGACGGCTGGAGCCGCCGCGGCGGCGCGGCGAAGTCGGTCGCCCCCTTCTCGATGATCGCGCGCGCGGCGTACCCTCCATCGGCGAACGCGAGGGCGACGCGGCCGTCGGCCAGACGCGCCAGACGCGGGCGGCAGATCTGCCGGTAGTAGCCGGGCTCGGGCGCGGCCGACTGAAACGTGAATTTCTGTGCGGAGCCGCGACGGGCGAACAGGAGGCCGCCCCTCGACGCGCCGTGTGCCCCGTAGAAGAACAGGAGGTCGACGTCGCCGGAGGAGGCCAGGTACGGATACGGGTCGGCGATCGTCACGGCGCCGGGCGCGTCGAACTCGACCGTATCCCGCGTGAACGATCCGGCGCCCGTGCGCCGGGCGACCACGAACGCGCCGCGCGCCGGGTCGAACGCCGCGATGACCACCGTCCCGTCCTCGCGCACGAGCAGGTCCGGGTTCGCGAGTCCCGCGCCGACCGTCTCGATCTTTCCGGCCGCCAGCGACGGATCGAACCGCAGGTAGCAGAGATCTCCCGCGCGCGCGAAGGCGGCGTGGACGGCGCCGCTGGCGTCGATCTCGGCGTCGAGGTCCCGCACCACGCCGGGGGCGGTCCAGACGCCGGGGCCCGAGTTGCCCGCGCCGATCAGGCGCGAGGCGCGGCCCGCGAAGATGCCGACGAGGTTCGCGGCGTCCGGAGCGTCCTTGTCGTAGAGCTGCCAGTACCAGCCGCTGTCGGTGACCCACGGATTCCAGAGCGCCATCCGGCAGATGCTGCCGCCGAGGTCGCTCTTGTACGACGACGCGTAGTCGCGGTCGAAGCGCAGGTCCATGAGCGCGTCCATGCCCGCCCGCTCGTGCCACGCGCGGTACTGGCGCCCGTCCTTCTCGACGCCGAACTCCTTGCGGCTGGAGTGGTGGCCGCGGTACCGGGCCTGGTCGGGCGCGACGCCTTCGCGCACGGAGAACGAGTACGAGACGTCGAGGTCGCCGTCCTCCTCGAAGAGGACGGACGGCTGTCCTGCCTGAACCTCGATGCGGCACTGGTACGCGCACTCGCCGGCGGGCACGGTCACGGGGCCGTCGCGGGTGTTCCGCATCTCTGCCTGGCGGTCGAAGACGTACCGGACCACCGCGACGGTCGTGAGCGGCCCGCGCTCGGCGAACGTCACCGCCATCTTCCGGAACGAGACCCCCTGCGGCGCGAGGCGATTGGGGCCCGCGGCCGTCCACGTCCCGTCCCTCAGCCGGATCCCGAGGACCGGCGCCGGGATCGCGTCCGGCCTCACGTCGCCGCCGGTCAGCGGCACGCGCACGCCCGTCATCCCGTTGACGATCTCCCAGACGCCTTCGCCCTTCTTCTCTTCGACGGTCACCCCGCCGGCCGCAGCGGCCGGCGGGCGCCCCGTCATGAGCTTCCACGTCTTCTCTTCGCCGGGCGTGAGGCCGGTCCGCACGGCGACCTTCCGTCCGCCCTCGATGAACTGGCACGGGACCTCGCGCCCGTCGGGGCCGAGCATGAAGCAGTCGCCCGGGTCGAGGGCAGAGGCCGGGTCCAGGTCGAAGTCGACGATCTGGTCGGGATGCGCGACGCCGAACCGCTCCGCGATCGTGAACGACTTCACGAGCCGGGGGTCCTTCGGCGCCACCGGCAATCGCGGCGGCTCGGCGCGGGCCGCGGGGGCGGGCTTCGACTGAGGCGCCGGGCCCGGCGCCCCGGCGGCGGGGCGCTGTGGCCGCGCGGTCGGCGAGAACCACAGGTACACGCCGACGCCGGCGGCGCACAGCGCCAGCGCCCCGAGCACGGCGACAAGCGTCCCGCGGTCGCGCCGCCTCCCGCGTCCGACCCTCGATCCGTTGCGTCCGCCGTTCGGGCCATGTTCGCCGTTCATGACGGATCCTTTCGGGCATCGCTCCCGCGCCTTCGCGGGCCGGGGCGCTGCGGCTCCCCGGCGTCGATCGGGCTTTGTTGCATCTGGGCTTTGTTGCGCAAATTGTAGTTGGTCGGGAGAGGTTGACGAAGATTTTTCGGTCGGCAGCCGACAAATCAATCAGGTCCGAGGGGCTGCGAGGCTGCCATGGCCAAGGTCCGCTACCGGGTGCGCAACTGGTCGGAGTACAACCGGGCGCTGGTCAATCGCTACCGCCTGGAGGTTTGGCTGTCGGAGGACGTGGCGCGGGGCTGGTACGCCCGGCCCACCGGCAGGCGGGGCCGCCCTCCGGTCTATAGCGACTTGGCCATCACGTTCTGCTTGACCATCCGAGCACTCTTCGACCTGCCGCTGCGGGGCTGCCAGGGGCTCTTGGAGTCGGTACTATCTGACACGGGTCTGCGGGTGCCCGACTACAGCGTGATGTGCCGCCGTCCCCGAGGGCTCGAGGTGAAGCTCCCCGTCCGCTGCCATGGCCAGACCGTCCACATGGTGGTGGATTCGAGCGGCCTCAAGATCTACGGCGAGGGCGATGTCCGGCTATCCCGTGTCAGCGGCGACGGGGCATGCGACCGTCGCGAGGTCTGGGAGGCGATCCCGGGCGCTGATCCCGCCGCGGCGGAACGCGCGGGTCTGGCGACACGGGGACCGCGAGGGA
>Ga0272448_1000201_pt1 | contig 91856 bp, 76 predicted proteins | sample YNPCB0191_FD_202220 | JGI IMG/M metagenome (GOLD analysis project Ga0272448, IMG submission 202220) | Hot spring sediment microbial communities from Yellowstone National Park, WY, United States - YNP-CB-019-1 | ecosystem: Environmental > Aquatic > Thermal springs > Hot (42-90C) > Sediment... | reverse complement strand
GGGGAATCCAGTACGGTGCAGTTGGGAGTCAGGCGCGTGGCGTGGATTTCCCAGTTTCCGGGCCGCTCTGTCTCCCATACCACAAGAAAGTTATTGCCGTCAAAAGCGGCACGGGCATCCATTTCCTTGGCTGTGTCACCAAGGGAGATGCGGAACTCGGCATTGAGCACCGTTCCGTCCTGTCCGACCTTTGTGCCATAGATGTCAGTATTGCGGTTTTGTCGGTCGTGGTAGACAACCAGGAAGTTTGTGCCATCAAAGGCTGATGCCGGCATCTTGCCATTCTCATCCGGCGAAATCTCAATTGCGTCCGGGTCAAGAACCTCGCCGGAGCGTCCGATGCGCCGGCCTTTAATGTCATAGTCCCGCCACTCGCTCTCCCATGCCACCAGGGTGACGGTATCGCCCGCAACCACAGTCGGGTAGCGCTCGTCATGACTCGATTCCCAGGCGACCTGAATCGCCTCAGTATCAACAAGCTGTCCGGCCGGTGTGACCCGGGCTGCGTAGATGTCAGGCTGACCGTCGCGCTCGTCCTGCCAGGCCACGACAAAATTCACCCCGTCAAAGGCAACCGCCGGATGAGACTGGTCTCCATCCTCATCGCAAATCAGAATGCACTGCGGGTCGAGCACCTGTCCGGTCGGGCTGACACGCGCCGCATAGATGTCGGTCTCAAACGGCCTATTCCGAAAGTCCTCCCAGACCACCAGATAGTTGGTCCCGTCAAATGCGACCGCGGGGTCCCACTGCTCCGAACAGTAGGTCGCGACTGCGGTCGGTATACTGTCAAGCACAACGCCGGCGGTGTCAAGTCGCTTCATCTGGATGTCCGGTTCCTGTGCCGGCAGAGGATAACCAGTCCAGAGCACCAGTGACAGATTGCCGCCATTTGCCACTGCCGGGTGAACCTCGTGGAGAGGAAATGTATCAACCTGAACCGGAATTCCGTTGGGGTCGAGCACCTGTGCTTCCGGGCTGACACGCGCAGCATAGATATCTGACTGATTGATGCCATTCCGATAATCCACCCAGGCGAGTAGATAGTTGGTTCCATTGAAGGTTATCTTCACCTCTTCCTGCCGCCCACCCGCGCCCGAGATAAGGAATCCGGTGCTGTCAAGCACCCTGGCCTGTGGCGTTACCCGGGCACCATAGAGGTGACTCGCGCCGCTCCGCCAATCCTGCCAGGCCGCCAGCGCATTGGTGCCGTCAAATGCGACCGTGGGATAGGCTTGTTCGGCAGCATTCGGAGCAAGCACAAAGCCATTGGGGTCAAGAACCTGACCTGCGCTTGTGACCCTTGCCGCGCGGATGTTTGTTGCCTGCCAGACAACCAGAAAACCGCCAGGTATCGCGCATACATCAGGCATCGTTTCTTGATAATACAGGCTGTCGGCGATTGGAATGCTGGCGGTATCAAGGACAACGCCAGCCGGACTGACCCGGGCGCAGTAAATGTCATTGTCGCTAACCCGGAAGTCTTCCCAGACCACAAGATAGTTCACACCGTCAAAGGCAACATTCGCATTCTCCTGAGATTCGCCGGCGTTGCTGACCTCAATTTCCGGTCCGAGCACAGTGCCGTCCGGCGCAACACGCTGGGCACGGATATGGTCGTCAACACCGTAAACAACCAGGTAGTTTGTGCCGTCAAACGCAACTGCCGGCGTCCAGATATCCACCTGTTCATAGTTGATTTGAATACCACTGGGGTCAAGAACCTCGCCAGCCGGACTGACCCGGGCAGCAAACACCCGGGGATAGTCATCAATCCGGTCGTCCAACCAGACCGCGAGGAAGTTAGTGCCGTCAAATGCGACCGCAGGGTCAAATGATGCCCCGGGCGCGTTCAGCCGGGCTGTGTCAATCAGGAACTCACCGGCCAGCAGGCATTGTCCATTTACGAGTTGTAACGACATAAAACATAATGTCAAAAAAAGAAGACCGATTCTCATAGACTCCTTTCTATATTGTTATGAAACTATGGTGCCGACCGATGCCTTATGCCTGAAAACTAACCCGCCACAGGCACGGCATCCAACCAGGCGCAGGCAAGGAAAAATCGTCAGCACGGTTTGTGGTCAGAACTATTACGCCGGGCATAAAAAAACATCGACGGCTCCCTAAAAGCCTATCGCCCGGCATCCGCTCTCTAAGTAGGTCAAAATTGCAGAACCAAATCTGCGGCGACTGCAAGCGGCATCAGAATAATGGTGTTGGGGAATGGTTACCTCCTTTCCTAAAATTAAAAACCAGCCCTTCTGATTAAATTTAGGCAGGCAAAATTTAATTTGCCCTGCAGTCTCAATCATAATGAACTCCAGTTTATTATCCCGGAACTTTGCCTTCTGTCAAGAAAAAATATTGCCTGTAAAAATCGGTAAGGGGTTTTGTTATAACGGACGAATTATCAATGCATTAATTGATTTGTGGGGCTAGCCCCGGGCTCGCCTCAGGGCAATTATAACGGCGATATCAATTTTCACCAGCGCTATATAACCGGTATTGATTATCACTGACCGCGCCGATATTGCCCTGATGGAAATAATGCCTGTCCTGTTCAATCCATAACTGATGTGCAAAAGCGGGGCGCCACCGTCTGAGAAGGCAGGTCCAATAATATAGTTCATAACACCCTTTACAGCAACTGCCCAACCTGTTACCAAAACTTATCCCGCCCTAACCGGGATATTGAATCGTGCCGTCGTCCTAAAATTCCTTGACAGCAATATAAATCCGGCTAATTTCTTATCATAAAAGAAAGGATTTATCTATGACTTTTCACATCTACCTTGAGGGCAATCCGGTTTACCGGGTCAACATCATCGCCGCCAAAATTGTTGATGAAGGGGAAAATTACGCCCTTTATGATGACAAGGGGGTAAAGGTTGCCGAGTTCAAAAAGGAGAAAGTATTGGGCTACGATGCCAGCGAGTTCTAATCCTCTTCGGTAAAAGGCGCCTCAGTAAACTCACCTTCCCTTTCCTTGATCAGTTTGTTAACCTTCAGTTCAGCCTCGCTCAGTTTCTCCTTGCACATCCGGGCAAGTTTCACCCCGCGCTCAAACAACTCCAGGGACTTCTCCAAACTCAGATTGCCGGCCTCCAGTTGCTTGACAATCCTTTCCAGTTCCGAGAGCGCCTGCTCAAAGTCAATCTTCTCTGCGGTATTTTTATTTGCCATTGCCGCCTCCTTTGATTTTCTCTTTTACCTCGCAGCCCAGTTTGCCATCCTCAACCCGAACCATCACCGGTTCTCCAACATCCACCTGGGATAAACTTTTAACAACTCTGCCATCCGGTTTCAGGCAGATTGAATAGCCCCGGGCCAGGCTGGAAAGCGGACTCAGGGCATTCAGGCTGCCTGCCAGACCCTCCAGTCTGGCACTCAAACCTGACCTGCGCGCGGTCATTGACCGCTCCATCCTTGAGTTCAAACTGCCCAGTTGAATCTGCCAGCCCTTTATCTTTGCCACCGGGCTCTGGCGGCTGAGCCGCACCGTAAGGCTGTTCACGGTCGCGGTAACTCCGCTCAGGCGCGACCTGATGCTATTGACCATTTCCGCCCGCTGCATCTCGGCCTGATGGCTAATTTCGCTTATCCGCCGGCTGACCAGTTCAAACGCCCGATGCCTGCTAAGTTCCTCAACCTTCTGTTCCTCCTGAAACAACCGCTCCTGCATCACATTCAAGAGGTCGCTACTCACTTCTCTGAACCGCTCCTCAAGTTCGTGCCAGCCCTGGGCGACAATCTGAGCGGCAGCGGTCGGTGTTGCGGCCCGGATATCAGCGACAAAGTCAGCAATGGTGAAGTCAACCTCATGGCCGATGCCGGTAACCACCGGCACCCTGGAAGCGGCAATTGCCCGGGCAACAATCTCCTCGTTAAACGGCCAGAGGTCCTCAAACGAACCGCCACCCCGGCCGACAATTATCACCTCAACATCCTCCCGCCGGCCAAGACCGGCAATCGCACCGGCAATCTGCTCGGCTGCACCTTCACCCTGAACCTGAACCGGATACAAGAGAACCTTCAGGTGCGCCTTGTGCAGCCTCAGGGTCTTGAGCATATCATGAATCGCCGCACCAACCGGTGAAGTTACAATCCCGATGACCTTGGGCAGTTTTGGCAGGGGACGCTTGCGCTCCTGCCTGAACAGCCCCTCCTGCTCCAGTTTCTTTTTCAGTTGCTCAAACGCCTTCTGCAGCGCACCCAGCCCCTTCGGCTCAATTGTATCCAGGATAATCTGGTATTTGCCGTTGGGCACATAAACCTCAAGCCGACCATGCCCGATCACCAAAAGACCATCCTCAAGTTTCCATTTCAGTTTGCGTGCCGAGTCCCGGAAACAGACCGCCTGAATCTGCGACTCTTCATCCTTGAGCGCAAAATAGAGATGCCCGCTCGGATAAGCCTTGAAATTAGAGACCTCACCCATAATCCAGATATCGGAGAAGTACTCCTCAAGCATTCCCGCAACCAGCCGGTTCACCTGGGAAACCGAAAGGATTTTCGGTGCCGGAATTGCCGCCATCAATGATGCCCTGAAATCGGCTGTTTTATCCTATTTACCCGGGTAGTCGTAGAACCCCCTGCCGGTCTTCCTGCCCAGGAAACCGGCAGCAACCATCCGCTTCAAAAGCGGGCAGGGACGATACTTCGGGTCCCCCAAATCCTGATAAAGGACATTGAGAATCGCCAGGACCACATCCAGACCGATCAAATCTGCCAGCGCCAGCGGACCCATCGGATGGTTCATTCCCAGTTTCATCACCGTATCAATCGCCTCCTTATCAGCAACCCCGGTTTCCAAGCAGAATATCGCCTCATTTATCATCGGCATCAGCACCCGGTTAGAAACAAAACCGGGCGAATCATTCACCACGACCGGTGTCTTGCCCAGTTCCTTACTGAGCGCGACAATCTCATCCACCACCTCCTGAGCGGTTGCCAGACCTCTTATCACCTCCACCAGTTGCATCAGCGGCACCGGATTCATAAAGTGCATACCGACCACCTTATTCGCCCGCCTTGTTGCCGCACCTAAGAGTGTAACCGAGATTGTTGAGGTGTTGGTGGCAAGGAGCGTCTCCGGCTGACAGATTGCATCCAGCCGGGTAAAGAGATTACGCTTTAACTGGACATCCTCAGTTACCGCCTCAACCACCAGACCGCACTCCTGGCACGCCTCGACACTCAGGCTGGGGGTGATGCGCCTCTGTATTGCCTCGGCGGTATCAGGAGTGATTTTGTTCTTTTCCACAAATTTATCCAGCGACCGCTTGATGGTGGCGATGCCGCGGTCAATGAACCTCTGCTCCACATCCACTAAAACCACCTGATGGCCGCTCTGGGCAAAAACCTGGGCGATACCGGCACCCATCGTTCCGGCGCCAATAACACCAACCTTTTTATTTTTCACTTTGCCTCCTTTTTAGCAAAGATAACCTGATATTGAAGAAAAGTCAATTCAGTCCGCGCCACCGGCTAACAAGTTCCACCAGCCGTTTTCCGCTCTCCGCAGTAAATCTGAATTTCCCGCCCGGCATCAACTCATCCACCGCCTCAGCCTCATTCTCTTTGAGCCAGTTGAGAAAGCCCAGACCCTGACCAAAAAGAATCGCACCTGTGCCCGGACCTGGCTTAATCACCAGCGCTGAGACCTTGCTGCCCTCAAATATAAAACTGGCTTCATAACTGACCGGCCCAAGCCCGAGCAGACTCAGCAACCGATTTTCCTCCTCCAGGCGGCAGAATACCGTATCGCCCCTGACAGAGACATCAAACGCCTTAAGTTTTGACTTCACCGCAGAGGCATAACCGAACAACCCATCCAGTTCCCTTTTTCCCTGCGCAATCACCCCCAGCCCTTTTATTTCCACCCGGACGTTACCGGTAAAAAGGGAACTCAGCCTGAACCCCGGTCTTTGCCCGAAACCCCGGACAAAACTCTGGACAACAACCGGACTTGCACCCCAGGCTTTTCCCCGGGAATTGGTGTTGAGAAAAACACCGGCACAACCGGCGCACAGCAGCCCGATAAAGAAACCGGTTCTCACCCTCCCTTTTTACCAGATAAAACCCGGCTGTCAACAGAAATCGTCAGTCCAAACCCGTTCACCTTCAATGTTGACACCCGGTCTTATTCTGATATGCTAAACACCTATGGTCCGGGTTTGCGTGCTTTTTGCTGCGGGCATCAACTGCGACGAGGAAACGGTCTGGACCTTTGAACAGGTCGGGGCAAGGGCCGATACCGTCCACATTAACCTGCTGAAGAATAACCCGACTTTGCTTCAGAACTATCAGATACTGGTGATCCCGGGCGGATTTTCCTATGGTGATTACATCGCATCCGGACGGGTTCTGGCTAATGAGATCAGGCACAATCTCGCCGAAGAGATTGAAATGTTTCTCGCTGCGGGCAGGCTCATCCTGGGCATCTGTAACGGGTTTCAGGTGCTGGTAAAAAGTGGGCTTTTGCCCGCATTGGAAAGACCATTTGAAAATCAGCGCGTGACCCTGGATACAAATGACTCCTGCCGTTATGAGGACCGCTGGGTCTATCTGAAAACCGAACCTTCGGCCTGCGTATTCACCCGCAACCTGCCCGAGATTATCTATCTGCCCGTTGCCCACGCCGAGGGCAAGTTCATCGCCGATTCGCCGGCGACACTAAAACGGCTGAATGACAACCATCAGGTTGTTTTCCGGTATGTAACCGCTACCGGTGGGCGTGCACGCTATCCTGATAATCCCAACGGTTCGGTTGAAGGCATCGCCGGCATCTGTGACCCGAGCGGCAGGGTCTTCGGTCTGATGCCCCATCCTGAGCGCTACACAAGGATTGAGCACCATCCTCGCTGGCATCGGCAGCAATTGACAAAGCCGGACGGAATTGCCATATTTGAGAATGCGGTCAGATATGCCCAGGAAAACCTGTAAGCAACCAGCGGCAAGGATAACCAGCCATCCGATCCTTCAGTTCCCGCGTGGCCCCGAACTGACCTTCTATTTTGAAGGGCAACCGATGAAGGGGTTTTGGGGCGAGACCATTGCCGCGGCACTGGTTGCTAACGGTGTCAAGGTATTCAGGCACTCAGAAAGACACAAACGACCCAGGGGATTTTTCTGTGCCGTGGGAAAATGCTCCTCCTGCCTGATGATTGTTGACGGCAGACCCAATACGATGGTCTGTGTCGAACCGCTGCGGGAAGGGGTCAGGGTTGAGCGTCAGCAAGGCCGGGGAAAACTGTAATGGCCACGCCCGGGTTAAGTAAGACCCAGATTGCGATTGTTGGCGGCGGACCGGCTGGGCTCTGCGCCGGAATTGTTGCCGCCAGACTGGGCGCCCGGGTTACCCTGATTGACGATAACCCGCGTCTGGGCGGTCAACTGATAAAACAGACCCATAAGTTCTTCGGCTCCAAAAGCCATTACTGCGGCACCCGAGGTATTGATATCGCCGCGATTCTCGAAAAGGAGTTGTTAGCCACCGGTGCCGAAGTTGTTCTGAATACCACGGTTATCGGACATTTTCAGCCTAAAACCCTCGGCCTTGCCAGCCCCGGGCAATTCTTCAAACTGGCCTACGACCGGCTGATTGTTGCCACGGGCGCCACCGAGAACAACATCCTGTTTGAGAATAACGACCTGCCCGGGGTTTACGGTGCGGGCGCGGTTCAGACCCTGATGAATGTGTATGGCATCCGTCCGGGCCAAAGGGTTCTGATGGTGGGCTCGGGCAATATCGGCTTGATTGTTTCCTATCAGCTGATTCAGGCCGGGATTGATGTTGCCGCAGTAGTTGAGGCGCTGCCGAAGATTGGCGGCTATCATGTCCATGCGGCAAAACTCAGGCGCCTTGGGGTCCCAATCCTAACCTCCCACACGATTAAATCCGCTCTTGGCAGAGAATATGTTACCGGCGCGGTCATCTGCAGGGTGGACAGAAACTTTAAGCCAATCGCAGGCACAGAAAAAAAATTGCAGGTTGATGTGATCTGCCTGGCGGTTGGATTAACTCCGCTGGTTGAACTGTTATCTCAGATTGGTTGTTATCTTGTTTATATTCCAGAACTTGGCGGACTGATTGCCTGGCACGACGAAAACCTCGCAACCTCGGTACCGGGCGTTTATGTCGCCGGTGATGTCAGTGGCATTGAAGAGGCATCAACCGCCATGCTCGAAGGCAGGATTGCCGGTGCTCACGCCTTTCTCAGTCTGGGTGGTCAAAGTTCCGAGGCGGCAAGAATAATTCACGAGGCAAAAAAGGAACTCGCCTCAATCCGACAGGGACCTTTTGGCCAAAAGGCTGCCCGGGGTAAAAAGATTCTCCCCTCACTCGCTAAATTCAGTTCCAAAGGGCAAGGCGTTTGCCTTGCATCCGAAAAGCAGACCTGAAGGTCTGCACTCCCAAGCTGGTGAAACAATGAAACACCGGCCCAAAAAACCTGTCCGGGCCCGGGCACCGGCACAGACGCAGCTGTCCGGTTTTGGCTCTGCCCTGCCCTATCTTCTCATCATCGTGGCAACTGTCATTTACTTCTGGGAGATTATTTTCAGCCGTTCTTTTCTCTGGGAGGACATCCTTCATCAGTACTACCCATTTCACTACTTTTTGTTCCACAGCCTGCGCCATTTCTCCCTCCCGGTCTGGAACCCCTATATGTTTGCCGGAATGCCCTTCCTCGCCGACATCCAGACCCAGGTCTTTTATCCCCTCAACTGGCTTTTCGCACTGATTTCCAACTCAAACCAGAACCTTGTTTTCTGGCTGGTGGAGTTAAAATGCATTCTGCATATCCTTTTGGCTGGAATCGGGTTTTACCTCTTAATGCGAGAACTGAAATTGTCAGTATATGCCGGCATTATCAGCGGGCTGACCTTTGCCCTCTCGGCGTTTATGGTTTTACACACCATCCATCTCACCCTGGTCAGCACCTTTGCCTGGTTTCCCCTGATCCTTCTCTTTTTCTATCGCACCTTATCATCCCCCCTCGTCGGTCGTATCTCCGCCTCGGTAATCAGCGCCACTGGTGCTGGGATATGCCTGGGCCTTGCCAATCTCGGTGGCCATCCCCAGATGACTTTGCACATCGTCTATGCACTCTTGACACTGTTTATTCTTTATTTACTCTTCAACTGGCGCCGCGAGTCCAGTTTCATCCTTAAAACCCATCTGCCGTTGTTTCTCCTGACCATTATTATCGGCTTTGCTCTGGCTGCCTGTGCTTATCTGCCTGCCTATCGCTACTCCTTGCACACGGTGCGGGAACTCTTGACTTATAATGAATCGGCAGAGGTCTCACTTCCCCCTGCCTTTCTCCTCACCCTTTTTGTCCCAAAGTTCTTTGGCAGTCTGACCGGCGCCGGGACCGATTCGGTTCAATTCTGGGCAAATCCGGCTGGCTATGCCTACTGGGAAACCGCCCTGTATGTGGGCATCGTTCCCTTCATTCTGGCGCTGATCGGCATCTCCTTTAACCGTCACCGGTTACGCTGGCAATTTATCATCCTTGCCCTGCTGGCATTACTTTTCGCCCTGGGCAGATTTACCCCCCTTTACCGGCTGGCATTTGAACTTTTACCAGGGTTTAACCGGTTCCGGATTCCTGCCCGCTTTGTCGGCTTATTAACCGTTGCCCTTGCCTTTTTGGCCGGTCTGGGAATGGATTCTGTAATCAAAGATCGGAGCGCTAAAACCCGACTGCTTATGCCTGGTCTCGGCCTGCTTGGCTATGGTGTGCTGCTTTATTCCTTGCTTGCCACCGGGATATTTACCAAATTCTTCTCCGAGTTAAAACACCCCGCAATTCTTGCCAATGCCTTAAAACAATCGGGCATATTCCTCGGCTTGGTTGTTTTCACCCTCATCCCGCTCTGGCTCAGAAACAGATATCCGGGCCTCGCCCCACTATTTGCCTCCTCCCTGATACTGCTAACCTTTATCGACCTGTACAACTTTGGCCACCGATTCAATCTGGGAACAACCAGACCGGAGGAATTCTACCCCCATCGCCCGTTCATTGACCATTTGCAGGCAGAAAGCAAGCAGACGCCGTTGCGCATCAACGCCCGGGCTGGCTCCTATATGATTCTAAAGCGCAACGAAGGCCTGCTCTGGCAACTGGAACTGCTTGAAGGCTACACTCCGCTCAAACTCACCGACTATGTTACATTTGATATACCGGTTGATCGCAGAAACGACCTCCTGAATGTCAGATACCGCATCAGCATTGACTCACTCCGGCAGACGGTCGGTCTCAGTCCCAATCCGAGCGGATTGCCGCGTGCCTGGCTGGCTGACTCCTGCATTATTGTTCCAGACCGTGCGCAAATTCTTTCCCTCCTGTCTGATACTGGTTTTGATTACCGGCAGATTATTATTCTCGAAAAATCGCCCGTGCCGGCACCCCGCTCCGGTCCTGATACAGTACCCCTTGGCAGGGTTAGCATCACCAGCCGGTCTCGGGAACGCATAGAACTGCAGGTGGAAAACAGCCGCCCCGCACTCCTATTGCTCTCAGAGATCTTCTATCCGGAATGGAAGGCAACAATTGACTTTAAGCCGGCGGAAATTCTGCGCGCCGATTACTGTCTGCGCGCCCTTCCTCTTGAGGCAGGCAGACATAAGGTCGTGTTCTGGTATGACCGCACCTGGATAAACTATGGCATCATCAGCAGCACCCTGACATTGGCTGCGAGTATTGCAATTCTAATCCGTTTCAAAAGAAAACGGGCTCAGCGCTTAAAATAGAGCACCACCACGACGCTTAACAGCCAAAGCAGCACATCAACAATCAGGGGCAGGTCAGTAAACAAAACCCTTTCGGGTGAACCTCCCTCCTCCTTGCGATAGACAAGATAGAGATAGCGGTAAATCCCGTAAAGCACAAATGGCACCGTCAGAATCAGATTATGCGTGCCGAACTTATGCACGGTCTCCGGTGCAATGGTATAGAGACAATAGGCAATGACTGTTGCTGAAGTGGCAACCGCAATCATCTGGTCCAGCAGTGTCTCCGAATACTTACCCAGAACACTGCGATGGGAAATACCACCCCCTTCAAGAAAGAGCAACTCGTGCCGGCGCTTGGCCAGTGCCAGAAACAGTGCCAGAAGAATGGCACAGACAAAAAGCCAGGAGGAAATCTGAACCCTGATTACATAGGTGCCGGAGATTGCCCGCAGGGCAAAACCACCGGCAACTACCATCACATCCAGCACCACAACCTTTTTGAGACTGAAGGAATATGCCAGTTGGAGCAGGAAGTAAACTACCACGATCAGCCCGAACCGCCAATCCAGCCCGAACCCGGCCCCAACCCCGATTATCAGCGCGATTGCGGCTGCGAGTGCCGCTGGAAAAACATTCAACTTGCCTGAGGCGATCGGCCGCAACCGTTTCTTCGGATGCTCCCGGTCATTTTCCCGGTCAACGATGTCGTTAATGATATAAACTGCGCCTGATACCAGACAGAAGGCAATAAACGCCCCGACGCTGCGCAGTAATTTGGGCAATTCCAAAAGGTTTTCGGAAAAGATCAGAGCGGCAAATACCAAAAGGTTCTTCACCCACTGCTTGGGTCTCATCGTCCGGATAATTCCTACCAACATTACAGAAAACTTTTACCCGAAACTGCCCCATTGTCAAATTTAGGCATTGATTAACTACTCACAGATATGACTGGTGCGGGAAGCCTCAAGTCCAGTGTTCTAACCTTAATCCCCGGTCATTTTGCCTTTATCACCCTCACCATCAATCAATGACGGGAATCTATCTGAACCTAAACTCGCTTGACTTCAGGACTGTTTTCCGTTAGGATAGAACAACGGGGCGTAGCGCAGTTGGTTTAGCGCACCAGCTTGGGGTGCTGGGGGTCGTCGGTTCAAATCCGATCGCCCCGACTCAGTCTATTCCGCGCTATTTTAATTCGGGCGGATTAACCTGCCAGACTCTTTTTTGCGAGTTGAACCAGCTGGGCAAAATCCTCAGGTGAATGAATCGCCACCTCGGATAGAACACTGCGGTCCAGATTCACCCCGGCAAGTTTCAGACCGTGAATGAACCGGCTGTAACTCAAATCATGCGGCTCAAGCGCCGCGTTTATCCTCGTGATCATCAGCGAACGGAAGACCCGTTTCTTCTGCTTGCGGTCACGATATGCGCTTAAGAGCCCATGCATCACCTGCAGCCGCGCTGATTTGTAAAGTCTGGACTTGCCACCCCAGTAGCCCTTTGCCTGTTTGAGCCATTTTTTCCGCCTTTTCCTTGTCGCCGGTCCGGTTTTAACCCGTGCCATTCCTCTCCTTTATGCGTAAGGAATTAACCTTTTCAGCGCCTTGGCCTTGGTCTTGTCGACAACCGCAGTCCGGTGCAGCCAGCGCTTGCGCCGGCTGTTCTTGACGCGGTTGTTGTGACTGGTTCCGCTCCGCCGGTGCAAGAACCTGCCCGTGGCGCTCTTCTTGACCCGTTTCTTTAACGAACTGACGCTTTTGATCTTCTTCTTCATTTGGGCACCAACATTAATTGAATTGACTTTCTGCCTTCATCCTGAAACCTAATCTGACCATCAACCCTTGCCACATCAGCCAGGTCCTGACGAATTCGCTCAATCAGTTTGTAAGCCAGGTCGGTGTGCAAAACCTCCCGGCCCCGGAGCCAGAGCGTGAGCCGGATGCGGTCCTTCTCAGCGAGAAACTCCCGCATCTTCCTCAGTTTTACCTCATAATCGTGCCGGTCAATCTTCATCTTCATCCTAATCTGCCGAACCTCTGCCTGATGCTGCCGCTTCTTTGACTCCCGCTGTCGGGATTTCTGCTCATAAAGATACCGACCGAGGTCCATAATCCTGCAAACCGGCGGTTCCTCGTTGGGTGCCAGCATAATCAGGTCCAGATTCTGCCTCCTTGCCAGCATAATTGCCTCCCGGGTGGGCATAATCCCAATCGGTCTTTTATCCACCCCGATGACCCGGACATAGGGAACCTTGATTTGCTCATTTGCCCTTGGTCGGTCTTTCAGCCCCTCCCTTTTTCCCTGTTCATCGTGCTCTTCCAGTGTTTTCCTCCTTGATTAGTGCTATTACCTTTTCAATTGCAACCGGTCCGAGATTCCCCTTTCCCCGCTGGCGCAGGGCAACAGTTCCGGACTCTGCCTCACGTGCACCCACGACCAGCATAAAGGGGATTTTCTGTCGTTCCGCTTCACCGATTTTATATGATATTTTATCATTATTTATGTCAATTTCAACTCTGACATCAGCCGCCTTCAGCAGGTCAATCACCTGCTGCGCATATCCAACTTCCTTTTCGGTAACAGTCATAACCTTTGCCTGCACCGGAGCCAGCCAGACAGGAAATGCACCCCCATAATGCTCAACTAAAATCCCCATAAAACGCTCAATCGAACCCAAGACAGTCCGATGCACAAGATAAGCCGGCAGATGCTGACCCGCTTTGTCCATATAATAAACATCCAGCTTGTTGCCCAGATTGAAATCAAACTGGCAGGTTGAGCACTGAAATTCCCTTCCCAGAGAGTCGGCAAGGTTGATGTCTATCTTTGGTCCGTAAAAGACCGCCTCACCTTCTGCCCGATAAAAATCAAGCCCGAGCCGGTTCAAGGCATTGACCAGAGAACTCTCTGCTACCTGCCACTGTTCATCGGTACCTAAATACCTGTCTGGATGTCGCGGGTCCCGCACCGAAAGCGCCACATTGAATTTATCGAATCCAAAGGCACGCAGCATTTTGAGCGCGAGCGCAACCACCGCAAAAATCTCCTCCTCAACCTGCTCCTGGGTGCAGAAGATATGGGCGTCATCCTGGGTAAAACCCCGCACCCGCATCATTCCGTGCAAAACCCCTGACCGTTCATAGCGGTAAACCGTTCCCCATTCTGCCATCCGCAAAGGCAGGTCCCGATAGGAATGAACCCTGGTCCGGTAGATGAGGATATGCCCCGGGCAGTTCATCGGCTTCAGAACATACTCCTCATTTTCAACCGGTAGGATGTACATATTCTCCCGGTAATAGTCATAATGACCGGAGCGGTGCCAGAGTTCGCTTCGGGCGATATGGGGTGTAACCACCAGTTGGTAGCCTGCGGCCAGATGCTCCTTTTCCCAGTACTGCTGAATCAGGCGACGCACCGTTGCCCCCTTGGGATGCCAGAAAACCAGACCGGCACCTGCCTCCTCGTGAAAACTGAATAGGTCAAGCGCGGGTCCTAATTTCCGGTGGTCCCGGCGCCTTGCCTCCTCCAGGCGGTCAAGATACTCCTTCAACTGCTGCTCCGCTGGGAATGCGATGCCGTAAATCCGGGAAAGCATCCGGTTCCTTTCATCACCCCGCCAGTACGCGCCGGCAACGCTTAACAGTTTAATCGCCCTGATTCTGCCGGTATCAGGCAGATGCGGACCCCGGCACAGGTCAACAAAATCACCCTGCTCATAGACGGAAATCTGCTCATCGGGAATTTCGTTGATTATTTCAATCTTATAGGTTTCCCCCCGTTCCGAGAAAAGCCTTATCGCATCAGCCCGGGGCAGAAACTTATGGATAATCGGTATCTGCTGTTGCGCCAGTTCCCGCATCCGCTGCTCAATTTTCTTCAGGTCCTGCTCGGTAAAAGGCTCGGGCACATCAAAGTCATAATAAAAACCCTCGGAAACTGCCGGGCCGATTGTCACCTTCACCTGCGGGTAAAGGTGTTTCACCGCCTGTGCCATCAGATGTGATGCCGAATGCCAGAAAATCTCCCTGCCTTCCCGGGAGTCGAAATAAACCGGTTCCACTACCGCATCATGCTCAATCCGGAAGGACAGGTCAACCAGCCGCTGGTCAACCCGGGCCGCAATTGCGTCCGGGTCAAGAAGCAACTCACCGGCGCTGATACCCGGCTCAACCTGTCTCTCTTTACCTTTAACTGCTACCTTTATCACGCATCAATCTTATTCAAACCCTTTTTAATGTCAACCCCTGCATCATTCTGTCCTAAAATTCTTGACCGGCGTTTCAGGCTGGCTACAATATCTTAACTTGAAGGGCACAGGACTATTTCGTCTCGGCATCGGATTTGATGCCCACCGGTTCAAAAGAGGGCGTCGCCTGCTCCTCGGAGGAATGGAAATAGATTTTCAGCTTGGTTTATCCGGATATTCTGATGCCGATGTTCTGCTCCATGCCTTGATTGATGCCATCGCCGGTGCCCTTGCCCTGCCGGACATTGGCACCCTGTTTCCCGATTCCGACCCAAAATACCAGGATGCTGACAGCGAAGAACTGCTCAGAATCGTCCTGAAAAAAATAAAACGGATTCACTGGCAGATTGCCCAGATTGACGCCATCCTGATCTGCGACCAGCCCAGACTCAACCCATACATTCCGGCAATCCGCAATCACCTTGCCTCACTTTTGAAACTCAATCCGGACCGCATCGGGCTTAAAGCCAAGACCACCGAAGGCACCCAGATCGCCTTACCACAGAAAAGTATCTCTGCCATCGTAATCTCACTCCTGGTCAGAGAATGATTCCTCTCTACGACGATATCAAATCCTCCCGCCGTCCCTGGATTAATTACCTGCTCATTTCCACCTGCACGGTGGTCTGGATTATTCAGTTCACCCGCGCGCCCGACCAGTTTGAACTTCAGATTCTTCAGTTCGGAATGGTGCCGGTAAAGATCGTTCAGGGCCAGCGGCTCTGGACCCTTTTGAGCTCTATGTTTATGCATGGCGGCTGGTTTCATTTTCTTGGCAATATGCTCTATCTCTGGATATTCGGAGATAATGTTGAGGATGCCTTTGGTCATATCCTTTACCCCCTGGTTTATCTGGGCTCAGGCATTGCCGGCAGCCTGCTGCAGGTTGTCGTCTCGCCATTCTCCCGTGTCCCGACCATCGGTGCATCCGGTGCCATTTCAGGCATAATGGGCGCCTATTTTGTGCTCTATCCCCGTGCCCGGGTTCTGACCCTAATTCCCTTCTTCATCTTTATGCGAATGGTCTATCTGCCTGCCTCAATCCTTCTGGGGTTCTGGATTCTCTTTCAGTTACTTTATGGCTGCTCCTCCGCACCAGGCACAGGAGGCGGTATCGCCTATTTTGTCCATATCGGCGGCTTTGCTTGTGGTGTTATCTGCGGGCTTTTAATCCGGCGCCGGGTCCGGAGACCATGGTATGAAATCCATTAAAATTCGGCTTGCCGCTTTTCCACCCTGATTATCAGTTGCTAATCTTGCCAACCGGACACCAGGCACCAGGAACTGTCCTTACTCCTTCTCCTCCTGCCTGGTCCGTTTCGCCTCTTCAATAACCCGCTGGGCAATCTCGCGCGGCACCTCCTCATAATGGTCAAACTCCATTGTGAAAAATCCCCGTCCCTGGGTCATTGACCGGAGGCTGTTGGAATACTTATACATCTCAGCCAGCGGCACCTGCGCCTTAATGACCTGCAGTCCACCCTGGGCTTCCATCCCCATAATTCTGCCCCGCCGGGCATTCAGATCACCCATCACATCACCGGTATAACGGTCAGGCACGGTAACCTCAACATTCATTATCGGCTCAAGCAGAACAACCCCTGCCTTTTCACAGGCATTCTTAAACGCCAGTCCAGCGGCAATTTTGAAGGCGATGTCTGAAGAGTCAACCTCATGATACGAACCATCATAGACCGTTGCTTTGATATCCATCATCCGGTAACCGGCAAGCACACCCTTTTCCATCTGCTCAATCACACCCTTTTCCACCGAAGGGATATATTTGGCTGGAATCGCGCCGCCATAAATCTCATCAACAAACTCAAATCCCTCTCCCCTTGCTTTGGGCTCAATCCGCAGCCAGACATCGCCGTACTGACCCCTGCCGCCAGTCTGCTTCTTATGCCGGCCCTGAGCCTCAGCCTTTCTGGTTATCGTCTCCCGGTATGGAATCCTGGGCTTGACCAGTTCAACATTGACATCAAATCTTCTTTTCAACCTGCCGACAATCACATCCAAGTGCAGTTCGCCCATTCCGCTGATTAACTGCTGACCCAATTCTGCATTATACTCATAGGAAAATGTCGGGTCCTCCTCATGCAGACGGGCAAGACCGTTGGAAACCCGCTCCTCATCGCCCTTGCTCTGGGGAACAATCGCCACCGAGATGGAAGGCTTCGGAAAGACAATCGGGCTCAACCGCACCGGCTCCTTCTTGTCCGCCAAGGTGTCACCGGTATGGGTATCCTTCAGTTTCACCAGTGCTCCAATCATACCGGCAGTCAGTTTCCCCACCTCAGTTCGCTCCTTACCCTTGACAATATAAATCTGGTTAACCTTTTCCTCGCGCTGGGTGGTTCCATTTTGAACCAGCATCCCGGGTTCAAGTCTCCCGCGAAAAACCCGGACATAATGCATATCTCCGACATGCGCCTCGGAAATGGTTTTGAACACCAGGGCGCAAACCGGGCCATCAGGCTCAGCAGCAACCTCAACCTTGGCACCACTGGCTGGCACCACACCCTTGACCGGTGCCATCTCCTTCGGGCTCGGCAGGACCTCAACTGCTAAACTTAGAATCAGGTCAACCCCGACCTGGGTCAGGGCATCACCGCCCAGCAAAGGATAAACCACACCCGCCTTAATTCCCTTGCGCACCGCCGCGCGCATTTCCTCAGGAGTAATCTCCTCCCCTTCAAGAAACTTCTCCATCAGGCGCTCATCAACCTCGGCAGCCGCCTCAATCAGTTTCTCCTTCCACCGGCTGATTGACTCCTGCATCTCCGCCGGTATCGCAACCTCCTTACGAGTCCCGTTTTCATAACTGTAAGCCCGGTCGTTCAACAGGTCAACTGCGCCGAACAGTCCCGCCTCTTTGCCCATCGGCAGGTAAACCGGGGTAACCTTTGTCCCGAAAACCCTGCGCACCTCCTCGGCAATGAGATCAAAACGGGTGTTTTCCTTAGCCAGTTTATTCACAAACACAACTCTGGGCAGACCGGCCTCATCCAGCCGGCGCCAGGCCATTTCTGTTCCCACCTCAACACCGGACGTGGCATCAACCACCACCACACCGGCATCAACCGCCCTGACCGCAGAAACAACATTGCCGAAAAAGTCTGCATAACCCGGGGCATCAACCAGATTAATCAATACGTCCCGGTATTCTCCGTAACCAAGGGCAAGATTGATACTGATCTTCCGGGCAATCTCATCCTCATCATAATCAAGGATTGATGTCCCGGCATCAACCGAACCCAGCCGGTTATTTTGCTTCATTGTCAAAAGCAGCGACTCGCAGATAGAGGTCTTGCCTGAGCCGCCATGACCGAAAAAACCAAGATTACGAATCTCGTCTATCCTGTACTCTTTCACCGATTCCTCCTGAAAATCAAAGGTTTTAAATTATATTTTGATAATATACCCAAATCGCAAACCCAGTCAAGGAAATGTGTCTGGCTCCATTTCCTTGTCCTTGAAAAGGTTGTTAAAATTCCACTGTCCAGGAATTCAGGTATAAACAAGATTATGAAAATCGACCGCCCGAAACTTTATATAAAAGAAAAATTGTTAAAACCACCTCCGAATAATATTTAGGCTTGGGTCTTAAATTCGGAAAAAATTTAACCTAACCTTCTATTCTTCAATAACATAATCACTATAAAACCCATAATAAAAATTTCTACCTAAAGTAGGGCAAACCTTCAGGTTTGCTTCCCGGATGCGAGGCTAAAGCCTTGCCCTACATCCCGCACCTTGTAGGGCAAACCTTCAGGTTTGCTTCCCGGATGCAAGGCTAAAGCCTTGCCCTACAGAAGAATAGATCCCCTGTCATTTCACCCACCCTCTCCCTTATCCTGTTTGCCATCCGGTTCATAGAAAAATGGCAGAAATTAGGGGTCAAATCCGGAATCATTCGGGAAATAATTACCAAAGTGATTGGGAGTGTTACCCCGTTGATTACCCCGGAAGTGACAGGGAAGGTGAATCAGGAGGTCAGAGACCGGGTAAGACAAGGGGTGCTCTCCGGGTTCATCCTGAAAATAACACAAGGAATGACTCCGAGGGTTAAACCGGCAGTGAGCCCGGGGGCAAGCCCGAAAATCACCCCGGAGGTAACCACCGGGATAAAATAGAAAGTAACCTGGGGGACGGTATGGGGGATGGGGTCTGAAATTGCCGAAATTTCATATAATCCATTGAATATCAATAAAATAGGGCATTATTTCCCGGTTGGATTAAGTAGACTTTTATGTATACTTAGACCTGTGGGAACAAACCAGAACTACATCAGGAGAGGTAGAGGTAAAGGTAGAGGTTGAGGTTGAGGTAATGAAGGGAATGAAGGGAAGAAGACTCCATCACTCCATTTTCTCATTTCTCCGAGGATTTGGATATTGGGATTCAGGATTTTTAATCGGATAAGCAAGGCTAAAGCCTTGCCCTACATCCCCGCACCTTGTAGGGCAAACCTTTAGGTCTGCTATCCTTGGGCAGATGCAAATCTTTTAATTCCTGACGCAGATGTAGGGCAGACCTTCAGGTCTGCTTTCCTGACGCAAATTGCAATTGGTGCGGACGGCACAGTTTATATTGGGTCAGGGGATGGCCACCTTTATGCAATTCAGGGTTCATCACCCCTTGCGAACAGCCCCTGGCCCAAGTTCCAGCACGACAACCAGAACACCGGCCGGGTCGGTGGCGGCGTTATTGGGCAGATAAAATAACTAAGAGGAGGAAAAGATGAAACGGATGAGATTGGTGCTTGTCAGCACCTTGATGCTTTTGACCGGCCCGGTGGTTGCCGATGAGTATGGAGGACTCAAACGGCTGCTGTTAGATTGCCAGGGTGCTGGCAGGTGCAAACCCGGGACCAAGCATCATCCTGACCACAGGTGATGAGGATGCCAAGCTTCCGGAATGGTCGCCATCAGGCAACCACATTGTCTTTCAGCACTATGACCCGTTGACAGGTTCTATCCAGCAATTCTGCCGAGAGGCAGCGCATCGGTTCAAAACCAGACTATGGCTCTATTTGCATTCTCAGGGTGTCTGACCAGTCAGATTCTCTCCGGTCAATGTCCCGCGCCTTTGCCCGGATGAAGTAAATCCCAGGTTGAGAATAGATATGAGCGCGCTCAATTGTATCACCGCTCGGAAAGAACGGCGACCATTTAAGTTCAGTGGTGTCACCCCAATCGACAAGATAGGTAATGACATTGTCCTCAGGGTCAGTGGAGTAGATTGAAATATGAACTGTATCGCTAAGATTTGCCCGGCCCGGGCCAGAAAGAACCGGCCTGGTGGGTGGCAGACCTTTAACACATCCGGATAAGATTGCACTGATGAGCATTAATGAAATGGAAAAACACAAAATAAGCCTCTTCATCAAGACTCCCTACCTATCTGACAAGTAGAACCTTTTTCAGACCCAGACCGCCACGGATAAAATAAACACCTGGTTTTAAACAGGTCATATCATTGACACCTAAATAAAGGTTAAGCCTTTTGCAGCCTGAGACATCAAGCAGGGTAATCTCCGAAAAAGGAGAACAGATTTCAGGGGAGAGAATAAGGAAATTGCTGATAATTGTTGAGTTAAGCGAACGCTTCCCCCGCGGTTCTTTTCCTTCCTGAACGCCAGGGCTGCCTGGATACCAGTGTTCGCCGCCATCAGTTGTCCTCACCACCACGCCATTGCCGGCTGCCATTCCATGCAAAGAGTCGGCAAAGTCAATGTCAAAAAAGGTGCTCTCCGCTCCCGAGTTCTGCAAAATCCAGTTGTTCCCGCCATCAGAAGTATGAATGATAGTTCCGTTTCTGCCACAGGCCCAACCATGGGTCGGGCTGACAAACCTTAACGCTCGCAGAAATCTGGCGCCTGAAGGCAGGTTTTGCTCAACCCAGGAGTTACCGCCATCCTGTGTGTGCAGAACAACCGCTCTGAAGTTGCGGTCATCGCCTCCAACCACCCAGCCACTGTTATAGTCAGCAAAGAAGACATCGTAAAAATCGTAGGTAGTGTCTCTGCGCAAAATTATCCAGGAGTCTCCCCCATTGGTTGTCCGGGCAATTAACCCCTGTCCGCCTAAAAAACTGTCACCTACTGGCCAGTGTCCGGCAACAAGAAAACCATAGTTGTGGTCAACAAACCAGACCCCCTGAAATTCAGCGGTATCACCTGTGGGAAATGGCGGACTATGAAGGAAAACCTGCTCCCATTCCGCACCGCCCGTGAAGGTTCGTAACTGAACAATGTCACCACCGGCTGCCCAGCCGAACTCACCATCAACAAATCTTATTCTTGCCGCATGTTTGGGTCCACCGAGATTCGTTCTCTCCCAGGTACTACCGCCATCCATTGTCCGCCAGATGTCTCCGCTTCTACCACAGGTCCAGCCTGAATCTGGTGTCAGAAAAAAAACATCAAAGAAGTCACGGATTGTCGGGATACCCACTTCATTCCAGGTCAAGCCAAAATCATTGGTGTGATAAACCGCGGTTGTTTCAATGGTCACCACCCAGGCGTTTGAACCATCCACAGGTGTGGCAACACCATGATATATCAGTGCATAAGCAGATTCTGATTTCAAAGCGGCAATTCCGAGACCAAGGTAAAGCACAAATCGCCAAAATCTTAGATGTTTGGTCAGAATTGGGAATTCAGACCCTTTGGTCTTAAAATCGGCAAAGTCTCGCAAAATATTCCTCATTTCATTCGAACTCCTTTTACTTTAAAACGACCACCCTTTTTTCTGCTGAAATTTTACCTTTGATACCATTACCGGTCAACCGCAAAAAATAAACGCCAGCCGGTACCTGCTTTGCTTTTTCATCAGTAAGGTCCCACATTAAATGGTTACCAGAACCTGATGAAGAATGACAAAACGCCATCCGCTTAATTTCTCTGCCAGTAACATCAAAAATTTGCACAGTTCCATTTTGAAGTTTAATATCGTTCTCCAGCCAGACAATCTTCGTGGCTACAGTCGGGAAAACCCTGAAGGTAAAGGGAAAATCCAGACTGTCTTTCTCAAGGATGAATGTAAAGGTATCCGGCGGATTGGGTGTGAATTTGAGCGCCCGGCCGGAAATAACTTCGGCAGCCGTTACCGGGTAAATGCCGGCAAATGTCCATTCCAGACCCGCATTATGATCTGGGGATTGGATACCGACGGTCGCATAATTGTGACTGTTGCCCCAGATGGTGTCATCATTCTGAACAGAGAGATATTGACAGACAACCGAACCGTCTCCGGTCAGGGTTGGATAAAAGGACGGGTCATAAAGGAGCGCCTGAAAAGTCTGTTGCTCGGCAATAACCGGTGGACGAAAGCCATGGATATGATAGACATTGCTCCATTCCACAATGAAGCGGTGCTGAGGTTGGTCGTAGTAATAATATACACCACCCGCATTCAATGTATCAGAGCAGAAATCGTCCCAGAAAACGGCAATAAAACCGTCCGGTCCCTGGGCTGAGGGAATGTGCCAGTTATACGGGTCACTGAACCGGGTATTACCTATTGCGATATAGCCATTGTCGGACAGGGAAACTGTCTGATAATCTTTTCCATAAAACCTGAATGTGAAAGGAAGGCTGACCGGCTCGGCCCGGTCATTGCCGACCAGAACCCTTGTTCCAGAACCACCCAAATTCGGGTTAATCTCAACCCAGTTAAACACCGGATGCTCCTCGTAATTGACATCGGTATCATCGTAGCCCCAGTAGCCATAACGGTCAGGTCCGGTGGGTGCGGTGACCACCGGCTCACCCACTGTAACCGGGAAATTTACTCGCTGGTGAAATCCCTCGGCGCCGGTCAGGTCAAGATAAAGGGTAAAACGGCGGCCGATTGCTATCTGGGAATTGGCGCAGACAACAAAACGGTCGGTCTCATTTATAACCGAGTCACCGGCAGGAATATCTCCGAAATTTCCGATTGAGTCAAAAACGCTGATGGCGAACCGATTGGCTGAATGTAAAATACCGGTAACATTGCTGGCGCCTGCCTCGCCCCGGTTTTTCACTTCTATCCCGATTTCCACAGTTTCACCGGGGTCAAGAGAGCCGTTGGCATCATATACCCGGTAGGCCAGGACCGTAAATGTCGGAGCAATGGTCCGGAGGCTGAATTCTTGGGTCCAGAGGCTGTCGGGGGTCGTGATTTTTAAGGATAGGGGGATTGTCTGTCCAGTGGTGCAGGCAGGTGATATATGGACTGTAAAGGGGGTTGCGGAATCTTTTTGTCCCGGCTTTAGTGAGCCGTATTGCCGAACCGAATCGGTGACCCGGCAGAAGGAATCAAGCGGGCTCAATAGCGCCTGCACATTTGTGGCGGTCAGGGTTGTGCCGTAGTTTTTCAGGACGACCGTGACAGAATCGGTTGTGCCGGGATTAACCGCGGTTGGCGTGTGACGGTAATAGCCAACGAGCATTCCCCTCTGTTCTCCGAGAATCTTCCCAAGATAAGGTTTGAGATTTTGCCCGGTAACCGTAACAAAAAGGGTATCGGTCGTGGTAGTTGTAATCGTAAAGCGGGCCGTCCCGTTGCTGTTTGTTTTCTTGACCTGGTGAATCTCATCCGGTTTGAATAAACAGACCCTCGCATTTGTGACTGGATTTCCTGCCCGATCCGTAACCTGAACCGTAAAGGAATTTGTTCCAACCGGATAAGCCCCGGGATGGGAAACAATAATCTCCCGGGGCACAGCGGTCCACATCTCCATTGCCGGGTCACCGAGAAGGTTATAGACATGAAAATAGATTATGCGGTCACATGAATCCTCGGGCAAGGGGAAATTCTTTAATACCTCAAGTTTGCCATAGAACATTGCCGGTCCCAGGGTCTTAATTCCTAGTGAAAAAATGGCGTTATAAATTCCATAATCCATACAGTTGTTCCATCTGGTTGATGTCCCTGAGTATGACGAACCCCAGAACCCAACCCCGCCTCTGGGTGCTAGTGGTGTTCCGGCCCGGAGCCAAGCCTCGCCGAAACAGGGATTTGCCTGATAGTTGCCGGTGCCACAATAAAGGCTGGTGATAACCGGTAGTTTCCAGCCGTTATTGAGATTGTAGACATCGTTTATCTGGAACTGGGGATAATTCCAGCCGGTTGCCTGTCCCCAACCCCTGCCATTGATAAAAAGAACGCCGCGATTGACCGCGCTGTCAATTGGACCGCGACCGGATGCGGTCGGTGGATAGAATACGGTATCAACCGCATCAAAACCATAATTTAAGAGTTGCTCCCGAATCCGGCGCTTGGTTACCAGCGCGGTAACTGCCGGTGTGCCACCCTCCTGATAACTTGTGCCGACCATCAGTGCCCGGTGAAACCAGAATGTATCTTCGGTCTCGGGGGTGGATTCATAGCTAGTGACCTTGGCAACGATGCAATCAAGTTCTGAAGCATTTGCTGCCGGCAGTCTGCCAACAAAAAGGTCGGCGAGATAGTCGTCGCCATCAACAAGAGAATAAGGATGGTCGGTCACACAGGAGGTCGCGCCAGGGGTGGGAAATGCCGGAATTTTATTTATTGCACCCACAAGCAGGACATAACTGGGTGCCGGGGTCCAGTTCTGATAAGCGTTCTGAATATAACTTCTAATCTGGTCGCGCTGGGTTCCGGTTTCTGAGGTCTTTTTGACCCAGACCCTGAACCCTTTACGTTCCTTCCATCTTGCCAGTGGCAAAATGTTATTGTAGAACTCGTCCGGGACAATTATCAGGTAACCGGGCAAGGAAGCCGACTGGTCAGTTCCGAAAAAAGAGGGAAATAATAAACCTGCCATTTCATTTTTGGCTGCCAATTTAGTGAGCGGCCGGTCGTATCTGATACTGAGTTTAATATCCCCCTCAGTTTTATGGAAAATTATCAAAGGCACAACTTCAATTCCACCCGCAACCATTATCCTGCCCAGTTGAGTCTGACAGACAGGGCTTAATTCTGTTTCCGGCACCTTATTATCTAAAACAGGAATTAAAACGCAGGAGGCGCGACCCGACTCGGCCGCGCCGATGGTCAGCTCAAACCGGCTGCCGGTAAGGGAACCGGACTGGATTGATAGGGTTACAAGCACCAGCAAATACCAGCAGGACATTTAAAACTCCTTTTTTACGGTTATAATACCAAGGTCCCGGTCAAGAATAAAGAAATACCGGCTATCCGGGATCAAGCCAATTGCATAGGCATAAGGGCTCTTAATTCTTGACAGGAGGCAGGGGGCAGAAGGCACAGCACAGTTGACAACCGAAACCCCGCCCGAACCGCAGGCAACATACACCAGACTATCTTCAACCGCAAGTGAACTGGCATAACCGGCAAGACCGATTTCAGCCAGTTCCTTCATATCCTCAGGTTCATCTGCATCGATTATAACCAGTCCGTTTCTGCCATCGGCAACAAACAGAACCCCATCCTGAAATGCAACCCCCCGCGCATTTCCGGGCGTATCAAAGGCACCGATTTGAACCGGCGGGAATGTATCAATGCGCCAGGAGGCGATACCGAGTTGTTCGCAGGCCAGAAATAGGTAACTGCCGGAAATAACCAGCCCGCGGCAGTCTCGGGGGTAGTAGTATTGGAATCTGAGGTTGGGATAACGGGGGTCGGTGACATTGACGGCAATAAGTTGGGCACCGGCGGCAATATAAACCCAGGAATCTTTTTGGGCAAGGTCATAGCCGTAACCGGGTTGAGGATATTCAAGAACGCCGATGATTTTTAAACTTTCGGGCCGGGCTGCGTTGACAATGAGAAGTTCTTTGTATCCATAAGCCACAAACACGAGCGTATCCCTCACGGCTACGCCCCAGGCAACATTCAAGGAATCCATAATCCTTGATAAAAACGATGGCGCCTGGGGCATCAAAATAGCATAGACCGCCAGACCGGCCTGTCCATCAGCAATATAGGCAAGGTTGCCCTGAATTGCAATATCATGGGGATAGCCCTGGGTTTTTAGCGAGTTAATTATTGAAAATCTCTGCAGTATGAAACTGTCTGGTTCTGACCATTCGCCCCAGACGCCATTGTTGTTCTGCGCCCGGACCCGCCAATAGTATTTATTATCGGTTTTTAAAATTAAGATGAGGCTGGTCTGGGTGGTCGTATCCTCGGCACTGACATATTGAAACTTAACATCAGTCGCCACCTGGAGGACGAACCTTTCACCATCGAGGGCCGCGTCCCAGATAAAACTGATTGCCGGATTATTAAGAACCGCACCCTGCACCGGTGCCTTAAGGCTCACCCTGCCTGGCACCGGAATCGGTTTAATACAAAAAAGCATTAAAACAATTGACAAACCAAGCGGCCAGATAAGCGGAATCCTAAAGGAACCGTTCATCTTCCCCCTCCTTTCCCTTTATTCGATTTTGTGCCCCGGTTTTGGTCTTTAATCGGCAATCTGCATCCGAGCGTGAGCCGGTGCGCCCGATAATCCTTAACCTCTTCAATCTCCTGTTGATACGGCGAAGCGACCTCCCGCCACTCCAGTTCGAACCTTAAGAACAGAACGAAGTCGGGAAAGCGATAATTCCCCTGGACCGAGATCAATTGGACCTGGTCGGTTCGCTGGTAATGATAACGGTCAGCCAAAAGAGTTGTTGTATATCGGCGCGGGGTGAACTCATAGCCGGCATCAACACGCAAACGATTGAAAACCAGCGGGCTGGATGAGACATTAATTTTAATGCTGTGCTCAAGATATGATATATCCGGAATCGGTCCCTTTGCCTGGGCAAGTTTAAAGTTGTAGCCGGTAGTAACATTAAAATTGTTGCTCAGGTGCCAGTTCAGGCGCACATCAATCCGATGCGCAAGCGTATTGTAGTATGCAAAGGGCTTGCTGTAATTGTCAGCCTCAAGGGCATAACCCAGCCGCGAATTAACCCTGGGCCAATCGTAATCAAAATCAAATCCTATTACCCGTTCGCCCAATCGACAGGGGTAATAATTTCCCCGGTTAAACTCCCGGTAGTAGCGGATAAGATAATTGGGCAGCCAGACAAAAAAGAATAAAAATTTGCCCCGCACACCTGCCTTTTGTTCCAACTGACATCTTATCACCCCGTAACTTTTTTCCTGATTGACCAGAAATTGATGCCCGGTCAGTGCCAATTTCAGGACAAAGAAATTGGCAAACTTTGCTGCCACTCTGCTGATAACAGTAATGTCAATGTCATCAGCCGAGGGAAAAGGGAAACGGGCTGGGGCAAGACCCTGGCGATACTCGGTTAGGTCTCCTGGTGAAAGATAGAATATGTTATTGTCATAGGTGCAACTGCACTCAAGGGAACTACTGAAGCGGGGCCTGGCCCACAAAAATGAACCAAGGGTCATCATTAAGGAAAATTGTAATAACCGATTATTCATATTTTTCGTTCGGTAAACGCTCAACCGCGATCGCAGCGGTCCTGGCAAGCGTGCCGCTTATTTTGATACTCAGATGATGCTCACCGGCACCGAGTTTAAGTCCGGTTCTTGTTTCAATTGAAGGAATAACATCTTTAACCTGCTGGTATTGAGCGGATTTATCGCGGCGCGCCCTCACCCTCCGTTCCTGAAGAATCTTGCCATTTTCCGCAATCTGGAGCAGGTAGGTCTGTCCGCCCTTCATATCCGGGGTAAAGTCAATTCTTGTTTTTAGTCTTATCCGGCAGGGACCATTAATGACCAAGGCATAGGGTTCAGCCGTCTTGATCTGAAAATAGCCGTCCTGACTGGTGGTCAGTGTATCCTGTTTTATGACCAGTTTTAATTCCACTGCGCCGGGCAGTCTGACCTTTTCCCATTTACGCGGGGCATGGATTAGAAAGCGGACACCGAGAGTTTCGCCGGATGCACTATCCAGCGTCAGTTGGAATGAGTTGGCGCCGGGAAAAAGATGCACATAAAATGAACGCCATTCACCAACCGGCTGATTTCCCCTTCCTTTGGTTGAGGATGAAACCTTTGTGTCAAAACGTAGGTGCTGGAGGTGCTGGTTATCGGAAAATGTCAAGCAATACCAACCGGAATCCTTGTCTGGTGATGAGAATAATAATCGGGTATAAACCCGGAGCCAGCAGCCGGTATCCGGAAGTGAACTGACCGTGAACGCAATCGGCTGGCTGGTGGTCAACAGATAATAATCAACCGTCACCCTGCGAATGACACTTAAACCCGCCTTATGAACCTCGCCTTTGGGCATTATCTGCACTGGCGCCATAACCATTCCGGCAATTAAAATTATCACTGCCAGGGTTTTCATACCGCCGCCTTCTCATCCTCAGTCCGGACCCCGAAATAATATTCAACATCATAGCGGACCACAAGCACCAGTAGGATTATAATAATAAAGGCAGAAACCAGTGCCAAAGGTACCGAATACCTTCGTTCATAAAAAAGTCTTCCTTTGCCGATTTCCGGCTGCGGGACCGGCGCCACCGGCAGGCGATAGTCCAGCGCTATCCGGCTGGGCTTGGCAATGTTAACTGCCGGCCTGCCGGTTGCGATAAACCGGGCAACAAGGGCATTGCCAGCCTTGGCGTGCCGGTCAAGATATATCTTTGATTGCAACCGGACCAGCGGGTCACCCGAGTTTGTCACCGGTAAACCAACCGTGATCAACACCCGACAGCCGGCAAATGCCTCAACCCTTTTGCTTACCGCCTGGGCAATTGACTCTGAGGTAAAAAGCCTGACCCCAAATGAATCGGCAATCTGCGATAGGACATCCCGCGCCTCTGGTGGTAAGCCTCTGCCATTATCATCCTCTCCGCCCAAGGTCACAAATTGGGAGCGGAAATCCCAGAGTCTGGAATTGAAAAGGCACTGCTCCAATTCCAGCCAGGTAAAACCCGGGTAGTTGGCACCCCACATACCGGCACTCTGGGCGGTTACAATCACCGGCACCAGACCCAGCGTTTTGCAAACCGCAAAAATCTGAATATTCAGGCCGGGAAAGGTGCCATCCCAGTTTATCCCGATTGTATCTCCGGCTCGCACCCCGAGCCGGTAAAGCATTTCGACCAGTGCGGCACTGAAATTGGGGTTGGTGGTGGTCAGGGCATCACTCAAATCACTTCTGCCATAGGTTAGGGGCGAAAACTGCAGCCCGATTAATCCGGTGCCATTGGGGTCGTTAACACTGTCAATCGGAAAATCAAGGATGCTGAGCCGGTAATCCTTTACTATCGCAAAAGCCCTTGCCGAAAGTTGTGCGGCCTGAACCTTTGTCTCATAAAGCCGGCTCTTAATTGTGTGCACTGATCGGGACACAATGAAAAACAGCAAGATGGCAATGGCCATCAGACTGGTAAGAACCCAGCGGTTAACCTTGCCCTGTCGCCGGCGCATCAGAGACTCCCACCCGAGATAATAATTATCAACAGCCGGGTAAGAACCGCCGCCACAATCATTGTGCTGATCGTCTCAATTATACCCTGACGGTTCATCCAGTAGGCAACCAGCCCTGGAATCACATAACCGATGACACTCAAATCCGGACGCAGTGAATTCAGCCTCAATGGTGGGGCAATCTTAGTCAAATAACCAAGCAGGTAGCCAACTATTATCCCCAAAAGCAGCATCCTTCTGCCAAACACCAGCATAAACCGGGACAGGGCTTTAATAATCATATAGGTAAGCAATGCCACGAGGATGGTGGCAATAACGCGCAGAGGCTCCTGGAGTGTCAAGGCAATGTAACCCGGCACAACTATCCCTCCCGCAGCCAGTCCAATTGTCTCGGTAAGAATGAAGGAAATCAGCATGCCGAGGCCGATTGTTTCAATTATCACGAGTTTCTCCCCTGCTGGCAAAAAGAGCGATCAGTCTTTCACCATAGCCCACGATATTGCCGGTAGCAAATATCATTGTCCGCTCAGGAGCAAGTTCCCAAACCCGTTGATAAACAATCGCCGGCTCAATCTCATCACCTAAATCAATAACTTTTTCCCGTGTCATTCCGACCTGAACTGCCCGCTGAATAAAAGCCCGGGTCAAACCACCGGTTACTACCACATAATCTGCATCCCACTTCACGATCAGTTCTGCCAGTTGCCGGGAACGGTCAGCACGGTCACGCCGGCAGTTAATCAGAACAACTCTGTGCCCGCAGCGGTTCTCGACCATCTGATAGAGCATTCCGATTGAATCCGGGTCATTGGCAGCGAGGGTATTTACCACCTCAAGATATTTCCCGCGGTCATTGATATGATAGATACGCATAACCCCGGCGTCAGGCAGGCTCCGTTGCATTCCCTTTAGCGCGGTCATCCGGTCAACACCGAGACTTTCACATACCGCCAATGCCAGGGCGACATTCTCCTTATGTTCAATATAGGTAAATCCGGCCATCTCCTCATCACTGACCCGGTCTGGCTCGGTAACTGTCATCTGGCACCTCGGTTTTAACCGCTGTTTTAAAACCTTCAAAGGCTCTCCCCTTTCTGCGGTAAAAAGCCGACCCCGGCTGGGAATGGTGTGGCTCAGCGCCCGGGCAACATCCCTAACTGTTGGGCCCATAACATCAAGATGGTCAGCCCGGACATTGGTGATTACCCCGTGGGTCGGTTTAATCAGCATCCTGTTTTCCACCCACTGATATTCCGGCAACAGCGCCATACATTCTATTACCAGCGCCTGGGCATTATGCTGCCGTGCCAGACGGACAATCCGCAACTCCTCAATAATGTTTGCCTTTCCCAGTCGGCGCACCGGATACTCCTCATTATCACCGACAATAAATCTCGGTCTGGTCCCGGTCACCTTGGCAACAACCCGGTACCCGCCTGCACGGAGCCCGGCAGCAATCAGCCTTGTTACCGATGATTTGCCTCTGGTGCCATTTACCTGCACCCGAATCGGAATTCGGTTTAAATTCCGCCGATGTAACTGGTATTCGGCAAGCCCGTACCCGATAAAAAGCAAGAAGATGAATATAATTAAAATCATTAATCAGTATGGATTTAAAAATTTTATCTCTTTTTTCGCTATTGTCAAAAACCTGCCCCGAGCACTTGGGATTGCTTCGTCGCTGCGCGCATCTCGCAATGAAATAAAACTAGGAGTTCGGCAGGAATGACGGGCGGGTGGAAATACTTGAGTCTGTCTTCGACCTTCTGTCGCTGGTCTTCCTTAATCAAAAACCTGAAAATCAATAGGTAGAGGCTGGCTATTTGTCAATGCGGCAATAATCCGCACCATCTCTTCGCCCCCGACATCGGAAAAGACAAACCTGTTATCTGATGCCATCGTGGTGACATCAATGCCGGAACCATCAACTACCAGCACAAACAGGGCGGGCGCCTGGTTTTTGGGTGTGCCTTCGGCAACTGCCAGGCCAGAGTTTGGTTCTTGGTTTAGAACCGGAAACTGGGAACTGGCAAACGGTAACAAGGACGGTCTTTCCTTAAATTCGATAATTAGTTTTGGCTGAAAGGGCAGTTCGCAATCCACCTTTGCCCTCATCCCCTGATTGTCGGCGAGCAATTTCTGGAGGATGACCGATTTTGCTGCATCCCCGTGGACCGAAAGTTGAAGGGCAAGGGTCTCCTGGCTTCCGGTCTGCTGGTGCCAGTTTGCTGAATCTGCCCAAATCCCGGTCCAGACCTCAACCCTGCCTTTGCCGGTCAAAAATCTTAATGCTCGAGCGGACATTGACCGGGCGATTTTCAACTCAAGGCCGGCACGGGTCCATTTCAGTTGGTGTTCAATTCCCAGTTCTGCCAAGCGCTGTTTAAGAATCGTTCCTGCCCGTGCTTTTTCGGATTGAACAAGCCCGGGACCAAGAGGAATCAAATTGAAACTCATCACCGGCACAAATGGAATATGAACCCTGCCCGCCCGGTTAAAACCGGATAGTCTTATCTCCCATTCGGCGCTTTTTAATTTATCGGCACAATATATCCGCACCGGCAAAGCGCTGACCTTTTCCACCTCTAATATGCCAGCCAGATCCTTTACCCGCAATGGGTCAATCAGGGACATCTGCGGCTGAAACCGAAACAGATACCTCCCTTTCTCTTCCCGGACAAACTCCAGTTTTCTTTCATAAAGCACCTGTTCAATCTGTCCCAGTATTTTTGTTTCCAATCCGCGCGGGTGGGGCTGCCAGCCCGGATCGCTTTTTTCAAACTGAACCTCGGACTGGGCGCGCAGGCAGACTGCCGTCCGTTTTCCCTCCCGCTTATAGAATCCGTCCCAAGCCTCGCGGTCCGGATGCTCCCAAATCCCAGAAAATCTTGCCTCTACCGCCACCGGTACATCGGTGCGGTAGAAAACATTAAACCGAAAGGATTTCAGGTTTCGCAGACCCTCCCAGCACCGGTTGTCAATCTGGTTAATAGCAACCGGGCTCCGAGCAACCGTAGGGACACAGGAAAGGAATAGGTTAAGATAAAGGATAAGGTGAGGGATGAAGGGGTGGAGGGATGGAGTGTTAAAAGTCATAACCCAGTTCCAAGATCAACTTCCACTTCCGGTCGCTGGTAACAGAAAGGGGTTTAGCATAGTCAAGTTTGATGTTAAAGAAGGTTACCGGAATCCGTAATCCGGCACCAACACCAAGTTTTAAATCATCAAACCGCTGTCCGTCCCAGATGCGCATACTGTCGCGAAAAACCATACCACCATCAAGAAAGAGCACCCCTCTGATTCCCTTGATATCAATCGGTAGGGGAAAGGCAATCTTCAACCGGTCAATGAAGGGATAACGCAACTCAAAATTAAACAGGCCAATACCAGGCCCTTCATCCTTATAGAACTCACCCAAGTTATATCCCCGGACATACTCACCGCCAATGTAATACCCGAAATCGTCACCGAAATTTCTTGCCCCAATCAGCCTGGTAGCAAAAACAAACCTTCTGCCCAGACGCTGATAGTTACGGACATCAGCAGATATTACCTCAAACTGACGGCTGGACAAAAAGGCAGAGCCAGCCTCGCACCGCAGTCTTGTTCCCCGCACCGGTCCAAGCATGTCGGGCCAAAAGGTGTTGTCAAACACAAAGGCAGAGTTACCGTAAAATAAATGCTCCTGGTAACGGTCGGCAGAATACCAGCCACCTTCCCAGCGCCAGATACCGATATCACTGTAAACACCGGTCAAACCGGCTTCAACCCGGCTGAATCGGTCAAACGGGTAACTGGCAACCGTCAGAAGCCCGCGCTGAATACGCTGATAAAGGATAACTCCCGGACTGTAACGCGGAATATCAAACAGTTGGAAAATGGCAAACCCATAATCAATCCGGTAAGGCAGAAGCCAGTAATAAAAGAGCGCATTAGAATTGAGGATATCACCATAAAGGTCGGTATAAAGTTCAAAACGATGATTGCCCATAATATCACCAAACGCAATATCTACCGTTCCGCTGAATCCCTGGGCACCGGCGGTATAACTAGCCGCACCCGCCACATAGTCTAAGGACAGATTAAACCCGACCGGCTTGACCAGGGCAAAATCCAGACCGCTCTGCTCAAATTTAACTGTATCCATCATCATCTCTCTTCCCAGCGTGTCCAGGGGAATTTTTTCCAGCGGATTGAAAATTACACACACATCCCAGCCGGCATTGGAGAAATAGGCAAAGGCAAGTTTTTTCGCATCCTTTGACAGACTGAGATGGGAAACCTCACCTAAAAAATCGGTGCGCCGCACTATCCGCTGCTCTTTCAGTGAATAAACGGCGATGTTCTGCGAGCATGAATCGGCGCCAACCCAGAGGATAAAATCACCGGTGTGTGTCCATACCGGAAAACCAAAAAAGCCGGCCTGCTCGCTCAATCGCACCAGTCCACCCCTTTCATCCCTGAGCCAGACCGCATATCTACCAGGCCGCCATTCCTCACCCGGTTCGGGCCGGTCGGAGATAAACACAATTGAATCTCCACCCGGAGAAAACTCCGGGTCCCGTTCCTCATACATATCATAAGTCAGACGCATTGGTTCACCGTTGCTGACCTCAACAACATAAATATCGCTAAAACCGTTTTTTAAGCCGATAAATACCAGTTTCCTGCCATCGGCAGAAAACCTCGGGCTGTAAACTCCGTCAAGGTTACAATGGACTCTTTGCCGAACTTTGCCGCTGTTAATATCCACTAAGACGATATTATCCCGTCCGGTGGTAGTGGCAACGATGGCAATCATCTTCTCATCCGGAGACCAGGTCACCGCTGGTCGCAAGAGATGCAGCCCCTCAAATCCACCCGACCTGCCACCCCGGATGAGCCTCTTCAGGACCTGGCCGGAAAGTGCCGAAATCAAATAGCAGTCAACATACTCTGCCCGGTCCGAAATCATAGCAATCTTTGTGCCACTGGGCGAAATCGCCGGTGCGGTATTGTAAACTGAACCGTCCTGAGTGTGGTCTGTCAGTTTTTCGGCAATATCATCAAAATTGGGCAACTTAACAATCTGGGGCAGGTAACGCAACCTGAGCCACCTTTCCCACTCAGCCCCGACCTTGGACTGCTGCATCCCGAAAACCGCATTAAAGGTTGCCTCCAGGTTCCGCTTTGACTTCAGGGTGTTCATAAACTCATAGACCTTTTGCCGACCGTAGCGCTCAGCAACATAACGGAAAAAGGACTCCCCTTCCCGATAGGCAAGATAACCATAGTTATCATTCAACTCCACCAGCGAAACCAGCCGGTTGTTGAGCACCAAATCACGCATAAAAACATCTGAGTTGACATTAACCCAGCCCGACTGGAATTCAGCAAAACCCTCCATTATCCACAATGGCACCTGAAACTCGCCCACCGCACCGAGGAGCGCTGCCAGTCTTGAACGGTAGAACATCTGGAACTCAAAGATATGGGTTAACTCATGACCGATTACATGATAGAGGTCGTGGTATGAGCCATTGAAGGGCACGACCATCCGGTTTTTAATCAGTTCAGAAAACCCACCTACCCCTTCATCAATCAGGTCGGTAATAACATTGGTTTCCGCAAACTGACTGGGCGAAAGGTAGATGATCAGCGGTATCTTTGCCTCCATTTCCATATTAAGGTCCTTGCTGGTCAGCGCATAAAACTCCTCAGCCGCCTTACCAGCAAACTCGGCCACCACTTCACCACCAGGATAGAATATCACCTTAAAGTGTTCAGTTTCGTAATTGAGAAACTGATAATCCCGGGTTTGAACCTTGTTTTTGCCAAAATAGGAGAACTGGGCTGATGCGAAAGGAACCAGAAAAAAAACCGCCAGAAATAAAAGGCAAACCCGAGGTAACTTTTCTCCTGAACCGGCGGGGATTCGGAGATGGAAAAAATGGGGTGTTCTGCTTGGAGTAATCAAGGGATGCAGGTCAAAAGGATTGGTCATTGGTCATTGTATTAGACACGAAAAAGAGCCGGCTCCTGCGGTAAAATCAGAGCGCTCCCTTACCCTTGCCATCAGTAAATAGAAACAGCCGGTCGGCTACTTTGTACCCGTATGCCATATCCGGTGTTGTGTGGCCATAACAGATTCCGCCCCGGGCATCAAAGCCCACCGCCCCGCATCGCACCTTTTTCCTCTTCGCTTCAGCCAGTGTCAGGGTCAAAGCGGTTGAAGCGGGAAGTGTCTTCATTCGCTCAACAATCTCCCTGGCTAAAAACAGTTTGATTATCTCCTCGCCATGACCGGTGCAGGAAACCGCACCGCTCGCCGAGGCATAAGTCCCGGCGCCAGGTAATCCTGAATCACCAATCCGGCCCATTAATCTGCCGGCGATCCCGCCGCTTGAGGTGGCTGCGGCAAGATGACCATTGCGATCAATTGCCACCGCACCGACTGTCCCCATTTTCTCCTCGAGGATGCCCAGATTCTGGTTAAGTCTGGGAAAATATGGCGAGCCCTGGCTTTTGACCTTTTCCAGCCGCGCTCGTGCACTATCAGTTATCACCTGATACTCCTCAAACCCCATTCTCCGGGCAAACTGGATTGCCCCCTCTCCGCATAAAATCAGATGGTCAGTCTCAGTCATAACCTTTTCTGCAACCAGAATCGGGTTTTTTACTCCGCGAATACAGCAGACCCCGCCAAACCTGCCGCTCTGAGTCATTACTGCGGCATCCATCTCCACAATACCGTCAATTGTTAGACTTGAACCGGTCCCGGCGTTAAAAACTGGATTGTCTTCAAGTATAACCACCGCCCTGATCACCGCCTCAACCGCCCGGGCACCCTGTCTTAAAAGTCGGTAACCTTCAGCAATTGCCTCCGCCAGTCCGGCCGCATAGGCCTGTTTATCTGTAATTGTCCCTGCACCACCATGGCAGATGATACCAACCGGTCGATTATCCATAAATTTCCTTCTCCTACCTCTGGCAACCCGGGCAGAAATAACTGCTCCGCTTACCAATTTTTATGCGCTTGATTTTAGTGCCGCAGACCCGGCAGGGCATCCCCTCCCGGTTAAACACCATTAAATGGTGCTGAAACCTCCCGCTTTTGCCATCGGGTAAGTGATAGCGCTCATCCTTCATTGTCGTCCCCAAAAACTGAATGGCTTTATTCAACACCTGCCGCAGACTCTGCGCCAGTCGAACAATCTCATTATTGCTCAAACTGCCGGCCGGACGCATCGGCTGCACCCGGGCACGGAAAAGTGCCTCATCAGAATAGATATTACCGACCCCGGCGCAAATCCGCTGGTCTAAGAGGAGAGTTTTAATCGGCGCCTTTCTCCACTCTAAAAATTGGGCAAGATAACCAGGTGTCCAGCACGCTGAAATCGGTTCCACACCCAGTTCCCTCAAACCCTTTAAACTCGCCGGCAACTCCCCATTTTTGACCAGATATGCCCGGCCGAGCACCCTTGGTTCAACAAAGACCAGAGCACCACCGCCCTTAAAAATAAACCTTATCCGCTCGTATTTTAACCGGGCGCCATCATTAACAAACCTGAGGTGTCCGCTTAACCGCAAATGAACAATCAATAAAAACCCCTGGCTCAGGTTAAATATCAGGTATTTACCCTGGCGCTCAATTTTCTCAACCCTTTTCCCGTTTAATTCTGATTTGAATCGTCTAACATCAGGGAATCCGACAATATCCTGCCGCCGGATCACCACATCCTTAATTACCCGGTTGGTTACCAGTGGTCCAAGCTGGCGACAGATGGTCTCAACCTCTGGTAGTTCTGGCATCGCTATTTCGCCTTGTTGTTACAAAGGTTTTATTGTTTCAACTGCCTTAAAATCTGCTCGGTTGACCGTGCCGACTTTAGAATTTCCACCGCCTTTTTCACCTCCGGGTCACGGCGCAGCCGCATCTGATATTCACCGTGTAATCCATCAAGTTTCCCGCCGATCTCAATTTCTATCATCTGGGCGGTTACCTCCTGGCTGGAATCAAACTCCGCATCGGTAAATTCAATCTTCTTCCGGTTGCGCAGATATTCCTTGAACTCCTCAAGAATAACCTTGTCCGCCCTGAATTCCATGGTCAGGCCCGGATGGGAGTTGGCATATTCAGTTGCAAAGTCAAAGAAGGCAGCACCCGGGATCCGGGCAACAAGCCCGGTGATTTTTTCCGGCACCACATAGATATCAGGTGCAATGCCGCCGCCGCCGTATAGCGGACGATGTAAAGGACCCAGAGTCCAGTAACTCTTCTTTGCCTCACTGACCGTATCCCTTAGCACGACCCTGCTTTTTTCACTTGGTTTATTGATGCATCTGCCGCTCGGTGTGTACCAGTAGGCGGTGGTCAGTTTCATTCCAATTTCCGGCCCTAATTGGTGGATGGTCTGAACCGAACCTTTACCAAAGGTCGTATCGCCAATAATCACCGCCCTTTCCCAGTCCTGAAGCGCACCGGCAACAATCTCCGCTGCTGAGGCACTGCCCCGGTTCACCAGCACCACCAGCGGATACTCGCCATATCTGTCTTCTGATTCGGCAACGAAGTCCTGCTGGGTCTCGGGCAGCCGGCCCTTGGTTTTAACAATCAATTTCCCGGGCGAGAGAAACAAGTTTGCCACCTCCTTGCCCTCCTGCAAAAGCCCGCCGCCATTATAACGGAGGTCAAAAATCAATTTCTTGGCACCCAATCCGAAGAGCGAGTCCATTGCCCTTCTTACTTCACCAGAAGCCACGCGCGACATATCTGCCAGCCGGATATAAGCAATATCCTCAGCCACCATTCCCGAATACGGAACCGCCTTGATATTAATCACCGCCCGGGTCAACTCAAAGGGAATCAAATCCTTAACCCCGGGCCGGGAGATACTGAGCTTTACCTTCGTGCCCGGCTGACCGCGCAGCAATTTGACCGCATCTTCAGTGGTAAACCCTTTGGTTGACTTTCCCTCAATCTCGGCAATCCGGTCGCCGGCCCTGATTCCGGCCCGTGCCGCCGGTGTCCCTTCAATCGGCGCAATCACCGTCAACTGCTCCTCGACCATTCCAATATGGATACCGATACCCCCAAACTGCGCCTCGGTCTTGATTCTCAACTCCTTGTAATCAGCCTCATCGAGAAACTCTGAATAGGGGTCAAGCGAACCCAGCATCCCTTTTATCGCCTCCCGAACCAGTTTCTCGCTGTCCACCGGCTCGACATAGGTATTAAGGACAATCCCAACCACCCGACCAAAAATCTGCAGGCTTTCTGCCAAATTTGTCCCGCGTTGCGCAAACAGCCTGCCCACAATTCCACCGACCAGAGCGGCGAGAACCACCGCTCCGACAATTGCCATTCGCCGCTTCATTTTTTCAACCCACCCTTTCTTTCTAAGAATCTGGACACAATCAGGCGAATCTCGGACTGGATCTCATCCGGCGCCCGCTCACCCGCAACCAACTTAATCCTGCCCGGTGCCCGCCGTGCCAGCCGGAGATAACCATTCCGCACCCGCCGGTGAAATTCTATCTCCTCCTGTTCCAGTCTGTCAAGTTTCTCCCGCCCCTTGCGCTGATAACCAACCGCCACCGGCAGGTCAATCAGTATCGTCAAATCGGGCTTGATTCCGGCGGTGACTAGTTTATTCAGCCGCAAAACCAGCCTTTCCCCCAACTGACGCCCATAGCCCTGATAGACAACTGAGGAGTCAGCAAACCGGTCACAGATAACGATATTGCCGTTTTTTATCCCGGGCAGAACCTTCTCCCGGACCAACTGATTGCGGCTGGCAAGGTACAAAAAAAGTTCGGTCCGGGCATCCATTCCGGTTGCCTGCGGGTCAAGGAGGATTTCACGCACCCGCTCGCCAATTGCAGTGCTGCCCGGCTCTCTTAAAAAAATCACCTTCAATCCCATTGCCTGGAGAAATTCCCACAGCAGTTGCGCCTGGGTTGATTTCCCCGAGCCCTCAACACCCTCAAAGGTTATCAATAGACCGCGCATCGACCTGACCTTATCGTCTCGCTACTGTCTTGACCCTTTGGTTTTGCGTTCGTAACGTCTGATAAATGCCTCGGTTTTTTCCCGGCAGACATCGTCAGGATACTGAACCGGGGGCGTCTTCATAAAGTAACTTGAGGGTGCAACGATGCTGCCGGCAAGCCCGTTGTCCAACGCCAGTTTGGCACAGCGAATTGCATCAATTACCACGCCCGCCGAATTGGGTGAATCCCAGACCTCAAGTTTTAATTCTACATTCAATGGCACATCCCCGAATGTCTGGCCCTCCATCCTCAGGTAACACCATTTACGGTCGGCAAGCCAGGGGACATAGTCCGAGGGCCCGACATGAACATTTTCCGCGCCGATGTCGTATTTCAAGAGCGAAGTCACCGCCCCGGTCTTTGATATCTTCTTCGAGTGCAGCCGCTCCCGCTCAAGCATATTCAGAAAATCGGTATTCCCGCCCACATTCAACTGCATTGTCCGGAGCAGTTTTACCCCCCGGTCATTGAAGAGCGATACGAGGGTCCGGTGAACAATCGTTGCCCCGACTTGAGACTTGATGTCATCGCCAATCACCGGTAAACCCGCGGCTTTAAAACGCCGGTGCCAGTACTTCTGCGAGGCGATGAAAACTGGTATGCAGTTGACAAATGCACAACCGGCTTTCAGCACCTGTTCCACATACCACTTGGTCGCCTCTTCACTGCCGACCGGCAGATAATTAACCACCACATCAACCTTTGCCTCCCTCAACTCTTTTACGATATCGGCAGTTGGACCGGGTGCCTTCTCAATAATCTGGGACAGGTAATAGCCAAGACCGTCATGGGTCATTCCCCGGATGACCTTGACACCGGTTTTCGGGACATCGGTAAATTTGTAGGTGTTATTGGGATAGGTAAAAATTGCCTGGGCAAGGTCCCGCCCCACCTTTCTTTTATCAATATCAATGGCAACTGCAAACTCAATATCGCTGATATGATAACCGCCGAGATTGACATGCATTATCCCGGGGATAAGTTCATCTTCCTTGGCGTTCCGATAGTAGTAAACGCCCTGCACGAGGCTGCTGGCGCAGTTCCCGACGCCAATAATTCCGACTCTTATCTTAGCCATTTTTCCTCCTGTTCTCGTTCATCATACAAATAAAAATAGACATTTCCCAGGCCAATGTCAAGCCGGCCAGACGCTGCCCAAAAACGGGTTTATCAGCAGCGCCCGGCCATAGGTTCCGACCCCGCCATGACCGGGATAAAGCCGGGTGTCTCGTTTCAAAAGCCCCTGCAGCCGGGCAAGCGAAACCTGCATCGTCCTTTCTGAACCACCGGGCAAATCAACCCGGCCGATTGAATCCAGAAAAAGGGTATCACCGGTAAAGGCATATTCCGGTCCTTCTGCGGACCGGTCTTGGCCCCTCCCCAAAAGACAGATGCTGCCTGGGGTGTGTCCCGGCGTATGGACAACCTGCAACCGCTCATTGCCGATTTTCACCTCATCACCATCAACCAGCAAACGGCAGGGTTTTGGTAAATTAATTCTCAGCCCCATCAGCGCAGAAAGATTGGCATCCGGGGAAAAAAGCATCTCGGCATCAAGTGCATGAATCAACACCCCGGCATTAGTTGCTTCAGCCACAGCACCGTTGGCACCAATATGGTCAATATGCCCATGGGTATTTATGATAAACTTCACATTACCACCCAGATTCTGAACCTTCTCTAAAACCACCTCCCCGTCCCCACCCGGGTCAATCACCGCCAGTTCATCACCCGATTTCAGAATGTAACAGTTGGTCAAAAGCGGACCAACCTCAAGCCGCTCAATCAGCGGTGCCGATTCCTTATGAGTCGTATTCATTTTATCAGTCGGGCGTTCTTTCCTCTGCCTTTCACCTGCCAACCCTCAAACTCAAGCAACCGAATCTTCAATCCCTGCCCGCCGGTAAAACCACCCAGCCTGCCATTATGAGCAACAACCCGGTGACAGGGAAAAAACAGAGGCAAAGGATTATGCGCCATCACCTGGCCAACCGCCCTTGCCGCTCCGGGTTTGCCCACCGCCCTTGCCAGTTCGCCATAACTCATCACCTCGCCGAACGGTATCATTGCCACCCGTTTCAGCACGATGCGCGCAAAACTGCTCAAACCCCGCTCCTCAACTTGAAATCCACACCTTTTCAGCCCGTGGCGCCAGACCTGTTCTATCCTCTTGCTCAGTCTTCTATCTGACTCACCGTTGCATCTGCTCCTTAATTGCGAACGGACAACCTTTCCTCCCTGCCAGAACACCTCAACCCAGCCAAAACCGAGCCGCGCCCGCTCAATCCGGGGTTGATTGTCTCTTTTAAACTTCAAGAATTTAATCATAATTTCCACTTATCAGAAGTCAAGAAATGAAAACCTCAAGGACAAATTTCTGCCCAGGCCGCATGCCGGATAAATACCCTTCCAAACTGACATTGCCGGTCAGCAAGGCTAAGGCAATCTCACCTTTTCATAGATTGCTTCGCTAACCCGCAATGAAAAAGAGAAAAAAGAGCAATCCTTTACTGCCTTACATTTTTAACCTTTACCTCTATCTTAACCTTTACCTGTTGCATATAGATTGCCACGCACCCTTCAGACAGTTCTATGTTCTCAGAGTTTTAGGTCGCAGGTCCTTTGAACCACGAATTAGGGAACTACGACCCAACCTGGTCGCTCGCAATGTGAATTCCCGATTCCGGATTATATTAAATCGGTTGTTATCTTTTTCTCAAGGTTAAAATCAACTCTTTGATACTTCTGAATCTATATTTCTCAAAATCCTCCTGGTCTATCCGTTCAAAATACCATTTACTCTTAGTCAGTTTAGTAGCATCCTCACACCACAACTTTATTCTTTTATCTTTATGTTCAACATCTACGTCTTCCCTACCCTTTGCTTCAACTATAAAATACTCGTTGTTACCTGTTAATACAACGAAATCTGGATAGTATAACCTGAGGTTTCCATCCGAATCTCTGTATTCCACAAAGAAACCTATCTTCGGGACAATCTTAGAGAATGCCACTACATCTTCAGCTCTGTCTAAAAATTTGGCAAGATCTACTTCAAAATCATTATCGCAGGGGACATAGTTGAAGATACATCTGTTGGCTGGATAAACCATTTTTGGCCAGACGAAGGGTCTTGTATCCGACAACTTAATAAAATCCTTCTTTTCAGGTTCCCTTTCAATGAAAGTCATCTCTTTGAATGCTTCTACGAATAGTTTTATTAACTGTTCCTGAACCTCTGGAGAGCTTAATTTATATAGAACCCTTGGATCATCAAGGTTGATGCGCTCACTGAATAATTTTTCGATAACATATTTTTTCACAAGAGGATAGAAAGTAGCAAAAGCACCGCCTATTTTTAATTGCTTGAGTATCTGGTCTGTATAATACGCGATGACACTTTTTGAGTCTTGAGGAACTGGCAAATCCCATTCTCTTTCAATTACCACCATCCCTTTCAACATATCTGTAGCGATGTACTTCGTTTCTAAGATTTTGTTTTCTAATGGTATTGAGAGTGGTGGTAATTTATCAATTTCAACCTCATCTGGATTAAATTCCCTTATGAGAATTCTTGGAGATAGAATAGGTATGTCAATATCCTTATCTAGTTTATTCTCATCCACAAATATCGTTGTTAGATTAAGTGATTTTTCTGTATCAAACTCAGCGAACTTAATTCCCTCCTGGGCTTCTAATTCTTCAAGAATATCTATCAAGCCCGGAGGTCCAATAACCTCAAGGACGTTTATTGACTTCTCAACATTTGCATCTTCTTCAGGGAACATTTTTCTTAAACCTCTACCGATGACCTGTTCAGGCAGGACTCTTCTTTTTGAGGTATATGACCTCAGCCCCACAATCACATTGACATTTTTCACATCCCAGCCTTCATTTAGCATCAGCGTGCTGACTATTGCCTCATATGGGTTCTTCTCCGGGTCTGGGTCATCAATAGTCTTTGCAAACTCTCTTGCTTTAGGTAAATCTGCCTTTTTTACTTCGCCGGTGCTATCTGTATGTATCAACAATACCTTGTTTTTAAGGTCAGGTATAGAATTAACATAATTAAAAATCTCATCTGCTTCTTCGTTCTCAGGACATTGAAAGAACAGTACAGGTTTCTTCGATAAAGGTTTCAGTTTATCTTTATATTCACGCCATCTTCTTATTCCGGCATCAATCCAGGCACGATACCTGTCAACTGTTTTACTGGAAGCAATCTCCTGAGCACCTTTTACCAGCCCTTTTAACGGTAACTTCACAATATTCATCTCAATTGCCTCTTTCAGTGAAAAATCCACAATAATCCAGGGGAATAATGCCCCTGTTTCGGTTTTAGGTGTCGCGGTAAAGTCAAGTTCCATATTGATTCCTTTGCCATATTGAGATGCCAGATTTCTATGAAGTTCTAACAGTATCTTTTTCCATGCTCTTTCAAAACTGTATATATGATGGGCTTCATCTTTCAAAATCATTATGTTAGAGCATGAGGTCAAAACCTCTTTTATTCTGTTCTCTTGATAAATATCAGAAACACTGTAAACTTCCGGCAACTCCATCACTTTATCTACATACCGCTCAACTTCTTCGCCTTTTTTCTGTCTTTCCTCCAACTGCTGAATATTGGTTAAAAACAAAACACCTTCGGGAATTATATGAATCGGGTCTTCTTTGAGAATTACTTTCAGGTCAAATTCTTCTTGCCATTCTGGAGGGATAAGCGGTAATTCTCTGAATATCTTACCATCTCTAAAATCTCTCGTGAGCCTATCATATATCACATTCTTTTCGCCTGCTATGAGCAGATATTTTGAAGTATACTCCTCTTTGTTCTCTTTCTTATGATTGAAATATTGCCAGACGATGCCTAATGCCATTACATAGGTTTTACCTGAACCGGTTGCCATTTTAAAGGCATAAAGTGGATATTGGTCATAAGATGGGTCATAGCCCTGTATTGGTCCCGCTCCAAAATCCCTTGCCATATCTATGAAGTTTCGTTTCTTCATTACCTCATAGACATAAATCAGGGTCTCAATTGCCTCCCGCTGACAGAACCAGAATTTAAAAGGTTCTTTTTCTATTAAATGGTCTTCATTAAACCAATATTGTAAAAGTCTCTTTGTTGTAGGGGTTGTGCCAGAATAACCTTGCTCCCGCCAGGTATATACTGCCTTGCGAAGTTCATTAACCAAATATGCCTTACTTGGCTGTCTTTGCTCCGGACGTAAAAGTTCAGTTGGTTTCATTTTTTATCACCATACACAATTACATCTAATTTCCCGATAGTTCATTTTAAGAGCCTTCCACATTGCCAATGTTTCTTTGCACAACGCTATGTTTGTAAAGTTAAATCTTGTTCTGAGATTGTTTATGAGCAATGAATACATTTCATATCGTGTCTTAAAATCTACTTTTTTCCCCCAATTTGAAGACTCCTTCAAATATTTAACCCAGCTTTTATCACTACATCCATTTATAGTGCTCTGAAGCCCTCGTAACGAACCTAAAGTAATTCTTTCAGGAACAAAATTATCAAAAATAATATTCAATAGCTCCAAATAATATTTTTGCCAGTTTTCTATGGGGACCATAGGGTCGATTCTGACCCTCACTTGATAACCCGCATCAAAGACTTTTTTAGCCGCCTCGATTCTTTTCAGCACATGAGGTGCTTTTTCCCACTTTTCACTAACAGGTATAGCATTAAGGGAGAAGCTAATTATTGCTTGATTATGTGGATTGATTACCAACAGGTTCTTTACATAAGAAGATTTTGTTAAAAACAAAACTTTATGTATCTTTTGTGTCTCAAAAATTGGGAGGATAAATTTTGAAAACGGGGTTTTATTATTCTCATGCAATAATGAGTCAGCAATTTCTCCAGTATTCAGTATTTCTGGCATTTTAACTTCTTCAATAAATTTCCTAACATGCTGCTCTATTTTTTCAAAAGGCTTAACTACTGGGGAAGTTCCCTCGGGGCGAAACCTAAAAGTCCCTTTCAGATAACACCATGCACAATCATAAGGGCAACCATAAGCCCATTTGAGTTCAAGAAAATGAGGACATACTACATCTGTTGCCCTACTAGGTAATGGCGTTTTATCAAATCTTGAAATGATAGAACCATCGTTAACACGCTCAACTAAAATTTTCTTTGCTCCGTCAATTTGTTGATACTCTTTATAATGGATTTTAATTTGAGGTATTTTTAATATGACTTGATTAGCATCCAACAAACTAACTTGGATTGGGTTAGATTTAGGGAAAGTTATTCTATCACTGCCACTTAGTCCTCTTTGTGTTCTTGAAGTAACTCGTTCTATCGTTATTTTTCTTTCGTTTTCAAGTTCCTTCAGCGCTTCCCTATATTCTTTCTCCACAAATCTAGTATCTTGATATGTCTCCTCCAAAATTTCCTTGAAAGTTTTAGTGTTGCCACTAAATCGCGTGAGAAGATAATTTTTGAGAGATGGAATCTCTTCATCAAATAACTTTTGCTGGTTCCTGTAAAAACTTTCCCTTGGCCCCAACCATGCAAATTCTCCAGATGCTCCTTGATTGTGCATTATATCTTTCATTATTTTTAATCCATCAAAATGATTAGTTGCATGGATGAGGTAATAAAGAGTCTGATATTTCTCGTCCATACACACTCTGAATGTCCATATATATCTAACTCCAGCTACTTCATGTAACGATTTTAGATATAAGTCTAAAAGTGCTTTATCTCTTTCCTGCCAATCCTCTTTTTTGTAAATTTCTTGCCATTCTGGGGTTGGATACAAAGCGTCCAAATGCATTTCTACTTGAGGTGACTCTAAGAATCTATATATGTCACGACTCATAAAAGTAAAGAAAATTTCGGTTTTAGGCATACATAGTATGTTTTTAACAGCTTCGAATGGAACCCCACTAAATCCAAAAGGGTCAATAAAGAAAAAAGATGGAGCAATTTGAACACTTTCCTCCTTAACCATTTCAACCAATTTGTCTACCACATTGGCAAATTCATCATTTATAAGTTTTATATCCACATTATCCTTAAATTTAATATTATCTTTTTCTCTAGATACGACCTCTTGAAGATTTCTGAAATTATCTCCATCTTTTTCAATGGCAAAACAAATAAATTTATCAAAATATGACTGGCGACTTTTTTGTTCACAGGATTGCAATAATTCATCTGCGAGTTTTATAGCAATAATTGGAGAGCCCGCTGTCAAAACTTTCCCAGTGTTTTCATCTATATATTCTCCTCTCCCAGCAAAACAGTCAAAAAACAAAACTTTTCTATGAAATTTTCCAAGTTTAATTATCCAAGCATACAAATATTTTCTAAGAAGTTCATGTTTTACCCTTGTATGTTCTTTATATATCCATTTTTCTGGATCTGAATCTCTTTTCATTTCACCATCACCTTCAATACTTTATTTGTATCGTTCCCAAACACATCTAATACTTTAACCATTATATGATATTCACCTGCCTGGTCATATTTATGTTTTGCCTCATAGTCTACTTTCGGGTTTTTCTTTGTTCTGAAACTCTGCCACTGGTTGTGGAAGGTGTCGCCTTTGTAATCCCAGTCAATCGCCCAGTAATCTATGAGTTCCCTTGAGTCTTTTACCTTACTGGCTATTTCGGCAAGTTCAGCGGTTGGTGGAATCTGGAAATCGGTAATCTTTAAAGTTACTTCCTTCTCTTTGACCTTTGTTTCAATTTCAAGATAAGCAACCTCGGCAAATTTGATATGTTTCAAAAGTTCTTTTTCAATTGCTTCATCAGGCACTTTCAACAACTGCAAATCAAACCCTACAAGCGAAGATTTAATCTCATTCACAGAGGGAATCTGAACAAGTTTCAAATCCACACCATTTTTCTTTGCTAATTCTTTAGCAAGCTCATTTACCTCATAACTCCACTCCCAGCCAAGAACATCTGCTTTGTTGAAATTGTTGGCTCTACATTCAATAACTACTTTTTCAACCTCTTCCATCGTTACAGGAGCATTCAAAGGACCAATATGGACCGCTCTGTCCCCTTTTCTTCCGTGAATGTATCTAAATCCTGTTAATGCTTGTGCCTGATAGAGTTTAAGCATAAATGCAAGGTATTCGTCTTGCCTTTCTTGCCAGTAAACTGTTTCATAGTTTCCGATATTCCAGATTTCAAAAGGTCTTGCTGGCTTACCGTATTTATTATCTGGCATTTTCTATCTCCTATATTGCGGACTCTTTAATTTTTAACTTCTTGAAAACAATCTCTTTCACCTTCAAAGCAGTCTCAAGAGCATTCTTAGATTCATCAATCGTAGGTATATAAATTTCATCCGGGTATCTAATCTCCATCGCAAAGGGAGTTAGACTTGCTATCTTTCCTTTATCCATAATTTCAAATTCTTTATCAATTTCAAGACACATCTCAAGGAGCATTCCCAAATCATGAGTCTTTTTCACGCGCACATCGTGATAAGTTAAAAATGCTTTTAAATATTTTTCTATTGCCTGCTGACAGTGAAAACATATCGCATCTGTTGGAGGGTCATCCATTTCTAATATATGTCTTGCAACTTTTATATCACTTTCTGCTTTTTGCAGCCACCTTAAAACGACTTTCTTTTTTCTTTGTTCATACTCATTCATAATTTTGTCCCTTCAAGAAATACCTCATTTGAAATTGTGTTTACTATGTCCTTTTCTTCTTCAAAATTTTTCCTTGATTTAATTAGTACATCAAAAGATATAAACTTTATCTCCTCATGGAGTGCCATTAAGATTTCACCGGCAAGATTCCGTCTCTCTTTTTGAGGTAGTTCATCCTCTGTGATAACTAAAATATCAAAATCGCTTTCTTGTCTGAAGTCACCTCTTGCCCTTGAACCGAAAAGAAATATACTATAAAGAATAAGTCCTTTTTGAGTAAACAGTTTCTCAATAATATTTTTTATCTTGCTTTCTATCTTCATTTATCATCCCCGGTTAAATCCTTTGACCCCGTTAGAGATTTATCCTGTAGATTTGTCGTATGGGATAGGAAATGCTTCAATCGATTTCTTATATACCTCTTGCCCATACCGGACTTCAAATATCTCTCCCTTGCTATTGCGTCAAGTTCATTCATACAGGCCTCATAGTAAATGAGTTCAAATGGACATCTACCCTTTGTAGATCGAACTCTACCCCGCTGATGTTCTTTAAATCGTTTCCGCAAATCGCTCGTAAAACCCGTATATAATCTATCATCTTTCCCACTCCGAATAACATAGGTATAATACATAAGTCAAATCTCTAACGGGGTTGAATTATGTATGTCCAACAATCTCTTTCTCGTAACCTGAATTGCAAACTTAGATAAATCACAGCCAATCCATCGCCTGCCAAGTTTTTCCGCAACTGCCAAGGTTGTGCCTGAGCCACAAAAGAAGCCAGCAAGAAGGCCGGTGTATTCTATTCTTTTGATTCTCATATTATTTTCTCTCCTCAATTATTTTTATTTCATCTTCGGTTAACCCATATAATTGATAAACTAACTGGTCTATTTCATTCTCTAAATGAGTTGTATCTGCCTCTGGATTTTGTTTTTTGGAAGAAAGGATTTGGTCAACAAGGGCAACTATTCGGTTTGCTATGGGTTGGTTTTGGGGAGTGAGGGGTGGGATGGGAAGTTGTTCTACATATTGCTTTATCCATCTTTTAGCACCTTCTGATAATGAATACGCAATATTTAGCATATACCAATTTGAGATTTCTGAATTTAATATACCCAAAATATACTTTAGATTTTCTCCGGTCATAATATATGCTGTCTGATTTGTATAAAACTTCTTATCATCATAAGCAAAAGAAGGCTCAAAACTCATTTCCTGCCACACAATCTTTTCCTTTTCAAATTCGGAGTAGTAATCACAATCCCTGAGTTCCCACCAATAATCTCCTTGGTCATCTCTGTTAATGAGCCCTTTTCTTCTACCCTGAACTTCTTTGTCTGCAAATGATATTAAATGCTGATATAAGGAAGGTAGGGTCTCTTTGAAAAATTCATCAGGTTTCTTTTTACCACGATTTTTATTTGTCCAGCCCGATTCAATCTTTATTAAGTAAAGTTCTGCCCACTTGTAATAATACTTTCCAATATCCCTTCCTCTCAAAACGGGCTTGATGATTTCCTCTGTCCTTTTTCTCTCTTCTTCATCTCTACAATTAGCCAAAATCCTGTTTCTTGTTTCTGTGTCAATGATAAATGCCTCATTAAATCCTGTCAAAACTCCCCTATAAATCTTCACATCCCAATCCTTCAAAGGCCTTCCAATTCTTTCAATCTTTTCTTTTATTGCCAACACTTTTTCATCTGTTAGAGTCCAGGCATTATCGGAAAGCTTTTCCTGAGGGATTGTCTGCAAGTTCTGATTTATATATTCAACGACATTTTGCATATCGCCTTTAACTTCCACAAAGTTTGCTGTGTGCCTGTTTGCTGGTTTTCCCTTACCGAACAGAATAATATTGGTATCTACTGTTTGTTCAAAAACTCTATACCCGCTGAAATCTATTATTTTCAAAACTGCTGTATTATCTCTCAAAAAGTTTCTCAGTTTTTCACCATACTTTGCTCTCATCCATTTGTTGCTTGAAATGAAACAAAGAATGCCATTTCCGTGTAGAATATCGTAGGATTTCCTGTAAAAATATGTGTATAAGTCAGACATGGAATTATAAAAATCTCTATAATGTTTTTCAAGTTGTGGTTTTAAGTGTTTGATTCTCTCCTGTCTTACATAAGGTGGGTTTGCAATTACAATATCAAAACCATTTTTTTCTCTAAAAACCTTTTGGAAAAAGAGTCTAAAATCAAAATTGATTTTATAACCAAAATTCTTTTCTGCTTGCTCTAAACGGAGTTTCAACTTTTCATTTATTTTCTTTTTTAATTCTATTTTTACCGCAGGATTAGTTTCAGAAAAATATTTATCCATCAATTCCTCAATTTCTTTTCCTATAGGAGAACCCCAATTTTCAGGAAAACCTAAAAGTGAATTCCCGGAAACAACTTTATAATCAAGGTTTGGTAAAGGCTTTATATTTTTAAAATCTTCTTCATCAACGATGAGAGAGAGCCAGAATCTTAATTTACAGGTTTCAATTGCTCCTGCATCTATATCTACACCATAAAGTGAGTTTTCAATTGCGTGACGCTTCAAGTCATAGGAGTTTACATCTTTCCCAAGACAGATAGAAAGTAATCGCCTTAATTTTACTATCTCATACATCATGCCAATTGGGAATGCTCCTGAGCCAACTGCAGGGTCACAAATTTTTATATTCTCAAGAAGTTCTTCAATTTCCTTTGCATTGTTTCTTATGCTTTCGGGGATTTGGCTTTCATATTTTGTAGTTTTTATCTTACCATCTTGGATTTTCTTTTCTTTTTCAATTGCTGTTTTTTCTGTTTCCAGGATAATATCAGCCATTTGAGAAAACATTTCCAAATCAACATGGGATACTTTCCCATTTAGTTCAGTCTCAAGATAATTTATCAAACTTTCCTGGCACATAAAATGGACAATCTCTCTTGGAGTATAATAAACGCCATATTCTTTGTTAAACTTTGTCTCATCTTTCTTGCCAGATTTTAAGGCTTTCAAGTATTCGTCAAAATTATCTTTTCTTATTGCATTCAATTTTTCATAAATCTTTCCAAGAAGTTCAGGGTCGAGGGCAACCTCCTTTTCAAGGGGTTCTTCCTCATTTACTGTAAAATTGTATCTATCAAAGACATCAAGTATTCCATCTCCAATATCGCCTTCATTTGTCCTATTCGTGTTTGAAAATAATTCGTTTGGAAGCAATATATCTATATTTACCCAGTCATAATCATTGATAGGGTCAAATAATCCTCCATTTAAGAATGGTATTTCACAGTTAAATCTACTGAAATAATGGCCGGCACTGCTTCTATCTATTCTCAATGCTTCATAAAAGAGGGGTTCAAGTATATCATTGAAAAAGTTTTCGTAATTTCCAAAATCTTTTTTGAATAATCTTCTTATAAAATCTTTGGGACCGGTACCCCAACCCTTTCCTTTTTCAACACCGAACCATCCCTTTTTCTGTAAAAAATAAAGAAAGACAATCTGACCGAGGAGTTTTTTTGAAAAATCAACTGTATTGATGTTTTTATTCTCAAATTCTTCTTTTACTTTTTCATCCTTTTTTAAAATTTTATCAAGTTCTAATTTTGTTCTTATAAAGAGGTTTCTATATTTTTCAAAGAACTCTTTTGTGACAACTTCAACATTAAATGCCTCTTCTAACTCCTCAAGTGTAGGTTGGCAATTATCATTTTCAAGGATTGGAACAAATCTACTTTGCGCTGTGTGGCTTTTTTCATTTTTACCAACAAGGAAAGACCATCTCTTTGCAGGTGTGAACTCTTCCCTTACTCTGGTTGTGCCAGTAGAAGTCTCTTCAAACTTATATTCCATTTTAACGAGGGAAAAACGCCAGTCATCACTGGAAGGAGAGACAAAGGCAACAAGTGCTGCATCTTTCAGTTTTCCACCTCTGCTTCCATTTAGATACCAGGCAATGAAATTTCTCTGCATTGTTCTCGCACGCTCAAGGGAAGTTTCCTTTTGAAGTTTGACTACTAATAAATCTATCTCTTTATTCTCAATATGATATTGCCCAATCCGTTCCAGTGATATGATATAATCCTTAAATGCATCAGGGATATAATTTCCTTGATAGATAAATGTCTTTTCATCATTAAATTTTTTTAAAAGATTTTTAATAAATTTTTCGAAATTTTCTTTATCAAAAGTATTTTCAAAGGTTTGTATGATTAGAGCCTTTGCTTGTTCTTTATTCATTGTTTAACCCTTCAATTATCTTTTTAACTGCTTCATAAAGTTCAGGTATTTTCTCTTTTATCGTTTTCCATAAAACTTGATAATCAACTCCAAAATATTCATGGATTAATTTATTTCGGACTCCTATAATGCTTTTCCATTTAATTTGCGAATGTTTATTCCTGATTTCTTTTGGAATCTGCCTTGTAGCTTCTCCAATTATTTCTAAACTTCTTACAAATGCCCTTTTCAACTCTTCGTTTTTAATAAAGTCTTCGTAGCTTAAATCAGCGCTCTTATTAATTAGATATTCACATTCATTTTTTATATCCAAAAGATAATCCATTATTTTTCTCATATATATTCAACCTCTTCCAAAATAATCTTACCTATATATGGCTTAAGTGCTGATTTCATAACAAGGTCAACTTTTACTTTCAGTTTCCTTGAGAGAAACTCTTCAATTTCAATGTAAGTAAAAAGGTCTGGAACTTCCTCAAACTCAACAAGAATATCACAATCGCTTCTTTTCTTCTGTTCACCTCTGAGATAAGAACCAAAAATCCCTATTTCTTTTATTTTATATTTCTCTTTTAGAAACGGCTTGATCACAATTAATTTCCTTTTTATTTCTTCAATCGTTTTCATCTTCTCTTCCTTAAATAAAGCGATAATATAACTTCTCTTTTCCCTTCACCAATAATTGAAGTTTCAGCATAATGGCTTTTAAGAAATGTAGGGGGAATCTCTCTTTGTAAGATAGCAATAACTTTTAATGGATTCTGTATTTCTTTTCCAATTTTATTCAATGCATTGAGAGTTCTTTGGACTGTCTTTTTTGGCAAAGCACCGCCTTCTAATTGTTTCATTACTTTCCTTAAGTACTCTTCCTGGTCCTCGGTTAGTTGTTTTGCATTGTTTTGGGTTGCCTTTAGGATTTTTAGAAGTTTTGTTGCACTATCTGCTCTGCTTCGTCTGACTGTGCTTATAACTTCCTCAATGGTTGAATTAAAGAAGGCAGTTTTATTCTTATCAAGCAGTTCGTAATAATTTTCAAAGGGAAGTTTCTCTCTCCTATCGTTTTCAGAAGACTGAAAAATCTTGGCAGCAGTTAGAAAGTCAATTTCTTTTGTTTCTTTCTTATCTGATAAAAAGAACTTCATCAATTTTCCTTTTCTAAAGAATGTGTTTAAAGAATCGGGTTGGGCTATATTTTCTAAGTTTTTAGGGAATTCTTTTGCGGTGCGGGCTTTCTTTGGGAGGCATTTTATTTTTTCAAAAAGTTCAGGATTTTTATCTCTTATATCCTCAATAACTCTTAAATACTTAAGTTCACTCTCTTCCTCTTCATCTGGAGAAATAGTCTTTTTAGAAATAAGTTTATCAAATAATTCATGGGATGATACAGGTTCCCCTTCGGTTAAAATTGGAGCATCTCCGCCTAAAAGGGTCAAAAATGCTTCTATCTTGGAGCGAGCAATATTTGTAAGTTTTATCTCAGAGTCAGCCTCTTTTGTAGGGAAGAAATTAAATGTATAAATTTTGCCAAAGGGGGTATCTATACGATTCACTCTACCTACTCTTTGCATCAACCTTGTTGGATTCCAGGGAATATCATAGTTTATCACAATGTTTGAACGGTGAAGGTTAACACCTTCTGAAAGAACTTCTGTTGAAACAAGGATTCTATAATCATCCTTTGGAGTTCTTGCTCTTGCATCAAAATTTTCTATAACCTTATCCCGTACAAATTCTGATGATAAACCATGATAGAGGAGGGCAATTTCATCGAATTCTTTATTTATGCTTAAAGTCAAATATTCGGCAGTTTCTTTTGATTCTGTGAATATGATAACTTTTTTATCTTTTAATATTTGATTATTTTTCAAATTATATAAGAGTGTCTCAAGCTTTGGGTCTCTTTTTATTTTTTCCCACATTGATTTTATCTTTTTTAGAATTTCAAAATCATTTTCCAGGTCTCTTTTAAAATCTTCTTTAAAATCTTCACTACTATACTTTTCTGCTCTGCCCTCATCAATAAGTTGCTGGATTGCTTTATCATCTCCCTGCTCTATTAGTTCAAAAATTTTATTTATGTATTTCTTGCTCACATAAACATTACCCCTGTTATATTCATCGATAAAGTTCTTATAAGAAGAGATAAATCTCTCGATACTATTTCTGAAGGCATGAAAACTGCTTTCAAGCCTTTTTACAAGCAAGACCTTCATAAATCCACCCATATTTCTTTGGGCTTGTTCCTCCAATGGCGTAATAGCACTTTTCAAATAAAGAAGTGGGGTGTACCGTGCATAACTAAATTCCTTCGTAATTAATTTCATAGTCTCCATAAAAATTTTATCTTCGTCTTCATTTAACTGGTAAAAAAGTGGTTTTGGGTCTTTTACTTCTGGAAATTTAATATTGTTTTTCTTTAAATCCTCAGAAAAATATTTTTCAATCTCACTTCTTGTCCTTCTGACCATTATGTATTTCAAGATTTTATCACGAATTTCCTTTGATATTTCTCTTGTCCTTTCAAGATATTCATTGTAATCTTTTTGCCTATCCAATTTTTCTAATCTACTTTCTAATTTTGAGAAATAACTTTCGAGGTCGTAAACAGCAGGGATACTACTGTTCCTTGGGTTTTGGAAAAGCTTTATCTGCGTAAGTAGGTCTTTTGGTGAGTTATTATAAGGTGTAGCAGATACTAAAATAATTCTTTTGCCACGACAAATTTCTGCAATGTCTTCGTAACTGATTGTTGTCTCGTTTCTAAAACGATGTGCCTCATCAATAATAATGTTTTTGTATTCTCTCTTTTCTATCAATCTTTTTGCCTCATCAAGTTTACCAACTGATACAAACTCAGCAGGTATATGGAAATCAGAAAATACATTTCGCCAGGAACCTGGATTATTTATATTGAGCAAAGAGGGTGAAGCTATCACAAGGGTTCTTCCTTCAAGCTGACCCGCAAGCATTGTAGCGATATATGTCTTACCAAGACCAACTACATCAGAAATAAAAACGCCACCATACACCTCTAATATCTTTTTGGCATTTAAGACTGCCTGTTTTTGATATTCAAATTCTTTAAAATTTTCAGGCAGATACTTTGTAAAAACCTCATCAGTTCTACTTAACTCATCTTTAAAGTACTCATAAAGAAATTTAAGATAGATTTGATAAGGGGTAATGTTCTGATTAAGCCATGTCTTTTCATTAATAGTTTGAACATATTTTTCACTAACATCAACTGCATCATTCCATAATTCATCAAATTTTCGCTTAGCAAATTCATAATCAGCTCGATTTTTTAATTCAACATTAAATTCAAAGTTTTCAGTAAGCCCTGCTTGAGTAAAATTGCTTGACCCAGTAATAACTCTGCCTACATCTCTATCACCTTCGGTAAATGTCATTATATATAACTTAGCGTGGATATTCTGGAAAGGGTATGCTCTTATTTCTAATTTATGGCTTTTTATCCATTCCATAAATTTATAGACCCCTTCTTCCACTTTTTGACTATCTTCTGAATCCTCCATCTCTTCTTTTGTCAGATTTTCGAATGCCTCTATTGTTTCAGCGTGAGACAGGATTTCCTTATTTTCATTTAATGCAGATTTAATCAAGTCATAAGTTTCTCTTGATGTTGAGACACCTACAAGAATTCTTATTTTTTCGGTTTTTTCTAATGACTTATAGATAGAGTAAAAGCCACTCGTATAGAAATAACCTACAAGGCAGTCAAAAAGGCGTGAATCTTTAATCAGCGCTTCAAATCTTTCTTTAAGAGTATGACCAGGTTCATTAGTTATAAATGTTAAATCAGTGTCCATTGTGCACCTTTTTTCTCTCTTAATCCATTTTTATATAAAGCAGAATTCCATATTTTCTTCCTTTTAGTGAAATCAGCACCCGTGAAAAACGGTGGGTCAATGTAAATGAGATTTATCTTTCCAGCCCAGCCCTGTTTAATCAGAGAAGACATTACCAGTTTGTTATCGCCCCAGATTAAGAGGTTCTTCCAGTCCTTAGGATAATTTGCCGGATATCCGGCAAACATTTTCATCTGCAGGTCTTTAGCCCTCGGCTCATTTATGGTTTCCACTACCTGGAATGGAAGGCTCGGTTTTTCAATCGGTAGCTTCTCGCCCAACTCTATCCTGTCATATTTTTGGTTCCAGATTAGTTCCACATACTTCTTATTATCTTCTCGCATTAAATAAACTTATATCAATACCCTGTTAAAGTCAAGGTTTTTCCTGGGGTTGGGTTTTGTCGGGCAATGCCAAATGCCGGTATCTGGGATAGGTTTTTTCAAAGAGGTCAAGGAGACGAGAGGCAAGGTCGGGATGCTGGGAGTTCTCTACCAGCTGGCTCAGTTGGCGCTGCCTCTGTTCAGGAGCAGAGTCAAACCGCACCGCCGTGTTGAATAACCGGTTGATGAAGTCCATTGCCCAGCCCCGGAGTCGGTTGTCCAGATTTTCCAGTTTCAGTTCTTTGTTCATCTCAAGGAAGATGGCAATGCCCGCACCTGCCTTTTCCCTTTCCCGTTCAATCCGCACCCTTTGCCTGTCAAGCAAAAGCCTCTTTTCTGCCCTGACCGGTGCGGGCAAAGGGATGTTTTTCAAGCTGGGCGGAATCGGCAGTTGCTTTAATTCCTCATCCAACAACCCCTGCTTTTTTAGCTCGTGATAAAGTTCTCTTATCGCATCCTCAACTGTGGCAACTCCCTCTTCAGGCAGGTTCAAGCCTTTGATGCGGTCGCGCTCAAGTTCCAGTAGGCGCATCCTGCGTTCGGGTCTGGTGCGGGTGCGCAGATGGATGGCAAATATTTTTCTGCCATACTGGCAGAGTCGGGCAAGTTTTTCATACTCAATCCCCTTTGCCTGTTCCGAAGTGATAATATCATAAAGGGTATCCTCAAGCAAGGTGCGCAGGATTCTGTTTTTTGTCATCCGGCGGATGCGGTTGAGCCGCTGTTTTAGGCTCTCCTCTGGTTTTAGCCGGGTCAGGCGCTGATCAATCTGCCGGACTTCGGTCCTCAATGGCTCAGCCAGGTCTTCGCTTGCCGCCTGAATCGCCGGTGTCGCCTTTATTGCTGGCTCAGATGCAGGGGTTGTCACAGTGTTTAAGACCTCAAGGATATCTGAGAATGTTGCCCCGCAGGCAGCAAGATATTTGGCAATGAGGGTAATTGAAGGCCTGGCGATTTTACCCCTTTCCAGACGGTGGAGAAGTGTATAATAGGTTTTTGATTCCCGTGCGATTTTTCGGGCAACCGCGCGCAGGCTCAATTTTGCCCGTTTCCTTATCGCGCATAACCGCTCGCCCAGTTGATGGGAAAAGTCAGACTCAGGCTGTTCTTTTTCCATATAGTTAAGTATACATAAAAGTCTACTTAATTCAACCGGGAAATAATGGCTTATTTTATTGATATTCAATGAATTATATGAAATTTTGCCCAATTTGAGACCCCATCCCCGGGGTTATCCCCAAAATTATTTTCTATTTTATCCTGGTTGTTACTTCCCGGGTGATTTTCGGGTTTGCCCTCAGGCTTGCTGCCGGTTTAACCTTCGGGGTTACCATTGCTGTTGCCATTGGGGTAAATTCGGACATCAGATTAGGTTTTACCCTGTTTGTGACCCCTTAGTTTGCCATCCCGGTCACCTGACGGGTAAACAGGGAAATAACAGTCCGATTTAATTCTGTCATCACCTGAGCGGTAATCCCGGCCGGACAGGTAAAGGTAGAGGTTGAGGGGGAACCGGCAGACTCTCCTTCCCCTCTTCCTTTACCTTAACCTCAACCTGTTCCCATCTTCCTCAATTATCCGGAATTCGGTGCGCCGGTTTTTTGCCATCCCCTCATCGGTGTCATTGGGTGCAATCGGCTGGGTGTCAGCATAACCACGGGCAATGAGCCGGCTGGGTTCAATCTGAAATTTTTCAATCAGGTAGTAGCGCACCGCCTCCGCACGCGCCTGGGAAAGTTCCCAGTTGGAAGGAAACTGGGCGGTATTGATTTCCCTGGGGTCGGTATGGCCCGCGAGTTCAACAACAATACCCGGGTTTTCCTTTAATATTCTGCCTGCTCTGTCCAGCACCGGATAAAATTTCGGCAGAATATCTGCCTTGCCGGTTTCAAAGTTGATGTCTTCCAGAACGATGGTCTGACGAGCTTTCACAAGATAGAAATCCTTGTTGGCAATCTGTTCTGGTTCAAGTTTCAGGGTGCAGGTCTGGGGCAGATATGGTTCAGGACCCTGGGCGGTCAGAAGATAGATGCCGCTGGGAATGCTTCTGATGGCAAATGTCCCAAGTTGAGGATCGGCAGGCTGCTCGCCATAAACCGGACCCCGATAGGTTATGCTGCCGGTTAGCGGCTTATAGGTTGCCGCATCATAGATTGTGCCGGTAATCATTCCGTATCTGATGGGCTGTAGTCCAATTACCGCTGATTGTTCCCGGTCACCAAGGATTAGCAGGGTGTCGCTGCGGCTAATATAACCGGTTCGGCTGGTATGAATAATAATCCTGCCCGGCAGAAGGCCGGAAATTTCAAGCTCGCCCTGGCGATTGGTTTCACCGCTGAAATTTTTGACCCCGGTAAGGCTGACATTTGCCCAGAGTGGCTGCCGGGTTTGTGCATCAATAACCCGAATATTCAAAGCACCCAGCCCTCCTGAGCGGGGAAACCTCAGACGCAGACCGAGCCGGTGGCAAATACCGAGTTTTCCATAAGGGGCAAGGGAATAGTCAAAGCCAATTTGGGCAAGGTTGATACCAAGCCCGGCGGTGATGCCGCTTGAGTAGCCAAGACTGTTGAGGTCGGCTGGCCCGCTGCGATACCCGATGCGCAGACTCAGTTCCCGGACCGGCAGATATTCAATTCCGAACCGGAGGTTGAACTGATTGTAAAAGGCAAAGACCGCATCTGCAACGGCTTTGAATCGCTCATATGTATAGGAGAGACCAGCAGCAATCTCAGCGGGCAGGGGATGGGAGGCGCTGTATTTCATTATGCCGCAGTTGCGCAGGGCAACACCGGCACCAAGACCAGACCGGGGTTGACCGACAAAGCCCAAATCCAGTCCGCCCCCAAAGCCCCGACTCTGATACAGATTTTCATAGCCGGCTTTAAGTCCGATGCCCAGATGGTAATTAGGAGCAAGGGCGATGCCATAGCCGAAACTGAGCAGGGCATCCCAGGTGGAAAATGTATCACCGGGCAGGTTCTCTTCATCCCAGAACTCAATATCAGGCGTGGCAGAGTAAAGCAAGCCCAAGCCCAGGGAGCCGGTTTTTACGGGCAGAACCGTGTGGAAGATTTCATCGTGGGTTCCACCAAACCAGATTTGATGGGAAAGGGCGAGGTGGTAATCAGAGATTTTGCCCAGACCGGCAGGGTTCCAGTAAAGGGTGGTGGCGTCATCGGCCAGAGCGGTACCAGCCTCACCCATTGCTGCGGCACGTGGCCCCTGACCCAGACGCAATAAAGAAAGCACCGATGTCCCTGGTCCCTCCCAGTTCGAAGTTATAAGCAGGGCAAGGATTAAGGTCAGGTTCATAATTTAACGCTTAACCAGTTTCTTTTGTATTCGCATCACCCGGTCCCCGGTTTGGAATTCAAGCAAATAGTGATAGGTGCCGGGTCCGACCGGCTGGTTGAGGTCATTCTTGGTGTCCCAGTTTATCAGGTGCACGCCGGCTGAATAAGGTTCGTTCTGGATTAAGCAGCAGATACGTTCGCCTGCACGGTTAAAGACAGTTAAAGTTAGTTTCCCATCCTCGGGCACACCGATGACAAAGGTGGTCTGATTATCAAGCGGGTTGGGATAGTTGTGAATGGCAAGCCTGGGGACAAGTTTTATCTTTAGCAATGTGCTGTCCCTGACCAGGCTGTCGGCAGAGAGGAATCCAGTGATGACCAATCTAACTGTGTCAAATATACCGGTGTCGCCGGTAAGCCCGGTTGGTGCTGCAACCCTTAAGGTGAAATGGGAGCGTCGATTAGAAGAGACAAAACCTAAATCAGACAGACCATCACCATCGGTGTCAATAAGGGGCATAAAGTTGGCAGAATCAAACAATTGTACCGCCCATCCCAGAGGCGGGTTTGACAGTTTCAGTTCTACCACTGCACCTGAATCCCGTTCCAGATAGGCATAATATCCATAACCTTTCTTTTCACCTAGCTCCATACGGTCAGTCTGGTCCGGTTCGATTCTTAGAAATGCTGAACCGGTTACAGTAATATTTCTGGTATATCTGTCATTCTGCGGATTGTTATCATTTACCAGCATTGTTGAGCAACTCACCGTATAACTGCCCGGGGCAGCAATCCAGACCGGAAAGGCAAGGGCGACCACCGAATCGGGCAGAAGCGCAGTATTCACGGTAACTGTGTGGGTATAAACATCGCCAATCCGGAACCGGACATCAAAGAACCGTTCGGTAAAATTGCCGAGATTCCGGATGATTGCCTGTGGCACCACCGTATCCCCGGCCCTGAGCACAACGGCCGGTGCAGTGATGTCAACCGTGCCAACATCATGGACAATCGCCCTTTTGACATAAACCACCTTCCTGGCGGTATCATTTGCCCGGTTTTCATCACTGGCAAGGGTTGTAAAACAGAGCAACGGGACCGAACTGACCGGCTCGGCAATCCAGGGTTCAAATTCAACAGTATCAACCGCTCCCGGGCTCAGGCTGAGGCTCTCGATTGCCGAATAACCTGTGCCTATCCTCATAAGCACCGTAAAATCTGCCGGCTCACTACCGTAATTCGCCACCTCGGCAACTGGCTCAATAACCATTCCCGAATCCACCGTGTCACCGGGCACGATTATCCTCCTGACGCCTACATCTCTTCTGACGCTCGAACCATACTCAATCCTGACCTCATAAAGCATCGGCAAGCAGGCAGGATTGGCATCGGTCAATAAGGCACGATACTGAATATAGCGCGCCGCCATTGAATCAGGGATGAAATCGCCCTTGTTTAACTCCAGCCATTCGGTCCAAGATGAATCAGGTATCGGCGTAAAGCCAGTTCGCACCGCCATTAATACCACTGCATTACCCGGCGTCGTATCATCCCAGAATATCTGCTGCCAGCGGACAGTGCCACCAGCGTCAAAGACTGAAGAAATATACTCCTCATGATAGGAACGGTCATAAACATTGCCAGGCTGACGGGCAAAGGAATGATGGTCGCGGTTACAGGGAAGGGGGGTTAAAGTTTGCCAGTCTGGTCCCCAAAAGACATAACTGACTTCTCCACCGAAATTATTGGTAAATATATCGTAATAACCATCCTGGTTAAAATCTGCCACCATTCCACCCGAAGAGTTAAACCGATTAACACCCACAAGCGCCTGATTGCTATCAGAAAACCAGGGGGGCATACCGGTGTTATAGAAAATCACCGGCTGGAACTGCGAGGGCGGATAATAACTGCCCCGGAAAAATATCAGATCAGGTAGCCCATCACCGTTAAAGTCACAGGCGGCACTTCCCCCCAAACTCGGACCCGGGTTAATCACCGTCCGGCTGTTGTTTCGAAATCCTGAATCTGACCCGAAATAAATCCAGGCTTCGGAAATATCATTATGACCGGAGTAAACCACATCCAGCCAGTCATCACAGTTGAAATCGGCAACCGTTACACCGTGCGGGTCGAATCCGTTGGTCGTGAAATCAAGCCAGCTCACTGACCAGTTGCGGTTATGCTCAAATCTGATTATTGGCTGGGTAGTGGCATACTTAATCCGACAGGCAAACAGTTCATAGCAACCGTCCCGGTCCACATCAGCGACAGCGAAGTTGTGGCCAATCTCTCCGCCTAACGGCACCTTTGAAACCCGGGAGGTTGAATATCCGGTTTCTCCGCCCCAGTAGATATAGACAGTATCGTTTTCTGATGAAAATGTAAGGTCAAGCCAGCCGTCCCGGTCAAGGTCGGCAATAAACAGCGCCTCACAATCAGGGACTGGAAGATAGCGCGGGTTTGAAGGTATCGGACCGGTTGCTGAACCCCAGTATATCGCCGCCGAACTGCGCGCACGCCAACCGGTATGAATCAGGTCAGAATAGCCGTCTAAGTTCAGGTCGGCAACTGCGCACTCGCCGCCACCAGGGATTCGGACCACAAATTTTTCACCGGGCAGGAACCCAGAGGCACTACCATAATAAATTCGCAGCGAATCACCATAGCCGTCAGAGCAGCAGACATCCAGCCAGTTGTCATTATTTACATCAAACCGGCAGGTAAATTCTACTGCACCGCCATTCCGATAAGAGGCATAAATGTTACTTTCAAATTCTCCGTCATTAAAGTCAGACTGGCTTGTCTCAACCCAGACACTGGTGGCGGCGGATATTGTTTTCAGGAAAATCAATATGAATGAAACGGCAACACACCTACACATAATGTAATTTTAGAATCAAAAACCGGCCAGTCAAGTGTCCTTCTGAAACATCTGTCTTCGCTTAGGCAGGAAAAAGGTCCTGAAAACAGACTCAAACCCGGGAACAGACAAGCGGTGAGTCCGGTTTTAACTCATCTCAAATCCATAAATGTTTATCAGACGGGTTAAATGGCTTAAATTAGGGTTTGTGATGTGGTGGCAAAAAAGGTTTTGCAGGGCGAACCTTCAGGTTTGCTTCCCGGTTGCAAGGCTAAAGCCTTGCCCTACACGGGTTAGCCGGCTCTCGTTATCAATGGTGCGATACTGCGAATCTATAAATGTTATGGTTGTTTTGTGGTAAAAGTGGTGCGGTGCTGCCGGAGAGAGTGGATCAGAATCAACAGGGCTAAGACCAGAACCGAGAGTAATGAAAGCAGCACACCCATCTGAAAGAATTTCGGCCGGCAGGTGAATTCAACCATATGTTCACCAGGCTGGAGCGCAACCGCTCTGAGCGTATGGAAAGCCTGAAGGCTCTTTGCGGTTTTGCCATCCACGGTTACCCGCCAGTCGGGATGGTAGTTTTCACTTAATATCAGTAAACCCGGGTTGGAAAGGGCTGCCCGCAGTTTGACCCGGTTGGCATCGTAATAAATTATTGAGCATTTTGCGGTGGTATCCGCAACCGGCAGCGGGCTGAATTCGGGCTCAGTGTAAAGCAGGGCGGTCCGGCCGGGATTGAAATCCAGCTGCATCAACTTAGACAGTAGCTGCTCCTTGTTGCTGACAATTTCATAGTCATTGACAACAAAAACACGCGGTAGAAATCCCCGGTTGTAGTAGATGGTGTAACGGCTGCCGGCAAATACCTTGGCAAACTGTGGCTGGCTGAAGAATAGTCTCAACTGGCTGATGATTTGCTGGCTCTGCTGGTCATAGCCGGAGGCGTCCTCAGGCAGATTCAAGGTAATTATGTATTTGATATTCAACAGGTTCATAAAATTAGGGTTGAGCAGATTGTTTGCCTGGAAGAGCACGCTTTTACCCGCACCGATAAAGTCCTGATAAGTCTGGAGCGGGTTGGGAATCTGACCGGCCACCGAATAGACATTATGGAGCCAGAGTTCACCTTCGTCTGAGCGTTCATAATGCAGGGGCAGAACCCGGTATAATGATGAGTCCTGTTTCAAAAAGCGCACCACCTCATCCTCGGCGAAGTATTCCTTGGGCGCCGGTATTGAGCGGATATAGCCGTGCTGGTTGTCCCAGAGTCTCAGCGATATGCCGATGTCCAGAATCATTAAAAAAGTGCAGGCAAGGGCAAATACCGGCTTGGTGAGCCGGGAGCGAGCGAGAAGAATGGTGATGCCGGTGCCGAGCAACCAGATGATAATGGCAAACAGGAGTCCGCCAACAATGGCTGGATAGTTGGCTTGAAACTGGGCAAGGCGTGCACCGGGATTGAAAATTGAGGCAACCGCATCACGGGCAGCAAGGAAGAAAAGGAACAAAATAAAAAGCGCACCACCGGCGTAGAGCAGAAATCTGAGGCTCTTTTTTCTTCCCGGATGTTGAGTCAGAATGTAATTGACCCCGTAGCCGGCAAGGGCTGAGATTGAGAAACCGGCAACAAAGAATATCATCCCCGGACCCCGAAACTGCTTGAATCCGGGCAGGAGGTGATAGGGCAGGCGATAAAAGGGTGTATTACCGCCCCAAGCCATAACCAGGCCAACAAGAAAGGTAAACAGGAAAAACCTTGTGTGGCTGCGCTCGGCCGTAGCAGCCTGTTTTTTAATGCAGCGGACGATGGCAATCAGAGCAAAGACCAGGGGCAGGATACCTAGGTATTCGCTGTGAAGTTTAAACGGATTCTTGCTCCAGTAGTTTTCCAGTCCCCCGGAAAACTTCGGGGTCAGGAGATCAAATACCTCGGCAATCGGCATTGACCAGGAGGTGGCAAATTCATACCCCCGCTCAGTGCCGCGAGCACTGTAAGGCAGGTTCGCATAGATCGGGAGATACTGGATTGCGGCCAGGCCACCGGCAATGAGCATCCCGATGGCAAAGTAGCCGCCAAGCATCAGGGTGGTTGTCCACCTTTTTCCCTTCTCCTGCCGGACGGTGCGCACCAAACAGAAGACAAACCAGGCAACAAGCAGCAGTCCGGTGTAATAAACCTTCTGGAGATGACCTGACAAAAGTTGCAGCGCAAGGACGAAACCGGTGAGCAGAAACCAGAGCAGTTGGTGTCGGTTCATTCCCCGGGTAAGGAAGAACAGCGCAAGGGGCATAAGTGCGGAGCCAATCAACCTGCCATCATGACCAGCATAAGCAAGGGTGAGCAGGCTGCCAGAAAACATATAGGCAATACCGGCGATAAAGGCGGCAATCGTTTCCAGTTTCAGTTCTTTGAGAAAGAGATAGGTGCCGAGACCGGCAAGAAAGGTATGCAGATAAAATGTCCACGCCCAGACAATGTGCACGGGCAGGATGAGACGCAAGAAGAGGGTCGGATAAAACAGGTCTCCGAAAAAGGCAGCAACGGTTGGCTGACCAGAAAGTATATGGGGCTGCCAGAAGGCGATGGTTAAATGTCGGCGGATGTATTCAGCCATAAACTGCCGCTGGGCATAACCCCCGGCCCCGATGAAGTCGGTGCCGAACATCATCACCGAACCGAAAAGAAATCGGCCGTAAAATACCAGTGGCAACAGGAAGAGTGCGATGACGGCATAGAGATGGAGTTTTTCCTCCGGGATTGACCGGCTCGGCTTTACCGTTGCTGCCGGTTTAATCCGACTCGGGCGCTTCTTTGCCATTTCTTGACCTCCTCTTGATCATGAAACGACCTTAGAGTTCCTTAAACCTTTACGCAAAACCGGCAGGCAGATAACCGCCATTACCAGTTCGGCTGTGCTCATCCAGATTCTGGTGATCAACGCTGATATAATAGCGATCGGCTGAGGCATTACCAGTTTGAGAATGTAGGTATAAATGCCTTCGCGGATGCCCAGTCCGGCCGGGGCAATCAGGATGATAAAGCCCAATATCCAGGAGATTGAGTATCCACCTAATAGAACCGGCAGGCGGGAAAGGGGCAGGGGATAGAAGGAATTGATGAGGATGAAGCAACCGACCCCCTGGATAAACCAGTCAAGGACATAAACGCTGAGAATAAGCAGAAGTTGGGGATAGGAAAGTTCTAAGGAGAAAATCGGCTGTTTGAACCATTTGAGTAACGGTTTTAATATCCGGTTCAGAACCGGCGGATAGGTAATGATGAGGGTGAGCGGGGCAAGGAGGAAGCAGTAATAGATGGCCTTGGGCACAACGGTGCGGGGCAAGAGGAGAATTGCGCTACCCAAGAGGAAGATGGCAGCAAGCAGAAGAAAGCCGGTCTCAATTACCACACTGGTCAGGGTTTTGGCTTCGGGAACACCGTCCCTTTTGGCAAAGGACATCCGGCCCAAAGTAAACCAGACCTTGCCCGGGGCATATTTGCCCAACTGGGTGACGGTAATGATTGCGATGCAGCGCATAACCGGAATTTTTTCACCAAACCCGGCGAGGATTAGTTTCCAGCCATAGCCGCCGAGCGGGAAATGAAGAAACACCAGTAGGATGTATGAGACTATCAAAAGGAACGGATTGAAGCGCAACTGGGAAAATGGAATCTGCAGCCAGTCGCGCACGAGCTGGCTGATAAGAAAATAAAAGGAAACAATAACAATTATGCTGCCAATGGTATAGCGCAGCCAGTTCAGTCTTTTCCGCGCCGAGGCGGTGATTTCATTCATTGCACCGAACCGAAGGCAAAAGTTCCTGATAGAGATTGTTCAGACGATCAATAATTGTCTGCCAGGAGTAGTTGGCCTGAATATGTTCGTGACCGGCCTGGCCAAGACGAAGGGCAAACTCCGGGTCGGCAAGGAGGCGGGAGATTGCCGCGGCCAGTGCCGAACTATCCTGGGGCGGGACCAAAATGCCGGTCTTGCCGTCAATGACCAAGTCGGTTACACCACCCACGGCTGAAGCAATCACCGGTTTTCTGTAGGTCATTGCCTCAACAATGACCACACCCAGCCCTTCAGTATCGCCTTTGGAGTCAACCACGGCGGGTAAAACAAAGATTGTGCAGTCCTGGTAATGATTCTGCAGTTCTTCGGCTGAGACCTGACCGTGAAAGATAACGATGTCATCAAGGTTGAGTTCGTGGGCAAACTGTTTGAGGGCGGGGAGTAGAGGTCCGGTGCCAACGATATCAACCCTGATTTTCTGCTCGCGGGAAAGGATCCCCGCAGCTTCAATCAGATATTTTACCCCTTTGCGCTCAACCAGCCTGCCGACAAAGAGAATTCTTTTCTCATCGCCCCGGTTTATATCCAAAAGTGACTTGGGTTCGGGCAGGGCAGCGCCAAATGGAATTATGTCAACCGGCCGGTTGAAAATACTCTGAATCGCCCTGACCGTATGGGTGGAGTTGGCAGTGACCCGGTCAGCACTGGCAATTGCCCAGCGAAGAAACGGGCGGAAAATTTTGAATCGGTGCCGGACCGCCATTAGTTCGGCGCCATGAAAACTGATTACCGTTGGTGCCCGGCAGGTTCGGGCAGCTACATATCCGAATAGGAAATGGGGCAAAGGCCAGTGGATATGAATGATGTCATATTTTTCTCTCCGGCAGAGGCGCCAAACCGCAATTGTCCCGCACAGCAGGTAAAAGAGAGCAAGCAGTTTGTTCAGAATCCCCTTCTGCACCCGGTCAATTGCGGTTTCATCATGGGTAAGTTTTTCCCAGCGAGAAAAAAAGTATCGGAACCTTTTTATCCTAGTGCCGAAGATTGTCTGGTCCCTCAGCCCGGCATAGGCGGATGTGAATACCGTGATGTCCACGCCCCCTGCCTGAAGCCGGCGGATGGTCTCAACCAGCCAGGGGGTAATGACATCGGTTTCGGACCGCGGATAGGCGGTAGCAATATAAAGGACCTTCATTCACCTGTCCACCCACCTGGCATCGGAGGGGCTATTTCAGATAGGAAATTGCCTGCATCAGGCGCGACTTCAGGCGGCTGGCAGTATTGGGGTGAATGATACGGTGCTTTGCCGAACGGTCAATCACCGACTGGGCAGCGACAAAGGCCTTAAGCGCCTCCTCCTTGGTCTGGGCGGTGCGCACCGCCTTTACCGCCTGTTTCAGTGCGCTGCGCCGGATGCGGTTGCGCAGGCGACGGCGTTCGTTCTTTCTTGCCTCTCTAATGCCCGAAACGGTTCGCTTTGCCAAATTTCCTCCGACAAAATTAAATAAAAACAATGCCGGGACACAGAATCGAACTGTGGACACCGGGATTTTCAGTCCCGTGCTCTACCAACTGAGCTATCCCGGCATTACCTTTATTTTAAGAATACAGGAGCAATTGTCAATAATTTGTCCTGCAGGTAGTTATTGCCTAATGGCTATCATCGGTGCTATTTCGGTTGGCCACCGCCCAATAGCGTATGTTATGTTGAGCCGATTGAATCTTCTTTTAATCCCGCAGTAAATAATCCCGGACCAATTTCGTTATTCACTCAAAGCCAAAATTAATGCCTGAGCCACAATTTCAATTTCGTCATCACGGATGGTCCGGAAATCCAGCAGGAATTCACCCTTCTCGACCCGGCCAAATACCGGCGGCCGAAATATCCGCATTCTTTTTGCCAGTTCATCAACGCTGAGCAGTTTGGGTTTTATCGCCACCACCATTGAGTCAAGACTTTCGGTTGCCAGGGAACCGCCGCCAACCTCTGCCCTTGCTGGCTTAACGGCAAGTTCAGCACATCTTTCCAGTTTATCCCGGACCAACTCAATCAGTCTCCGAGCCTGCGCCTCAATCTGGGGCAATGATTTAAAAAGAATCTGAAACAGACTGTGCTCCTGTATGACCCGTTCCTCATCAAGAAAGAGTTCCAAGGTCCTTTCCAGCACCGCATAGGTAAGCTTGCCGCAGCGGAGCGCCCGGGTTAAGGGATTTTTCTTCATACGGGCAATCAAATCCCTTCTGCCAACAATCACACCTGCCTGGCCCGACCCAATCAGTTTATCTCCCGAAAAACAAACCACATCAGCACCAGTGGCAATTGACTCACCAACCACCGGCTCTTTTGGCAATCCGTATTTAGACAGGTCAATCAGTGCACCCGAGCCTAAATCATCAATCACGGGGATTCTATGTCTTCTGCCCAGCGCAACAAGCTGGTCCAGTGGCACCTCCTTGGTAAAACCGACAATCCGATAATTGGAGGTATGAACCCTTAGAATCGCGGCGGTCTCTGGTGTTATTGCATTCTCATAGTCACGGAGATGGGTACGGTTGGTTGTGCCCACCTCCACCATCCGGCAACCGCTTTCCAGCATCACATCTGGAATCCGGAATGAACCGCCAATCTCAATCAACTGGCCGCGCGAAACGATAACCTCCTTACCCCTTGCCAGTGTTGACAGAATCAAGAGGGTTGCCGCACAGTTGTTGTTTACCACCATTGCCGCCTCAGCACCGGTCAACTCGCATAATAACGGTTCAATGTGCTCATACCGGTTACCGCGCCGCCCGTCAAGGAGATTGATTTCCATCGATGAAAAATGCTCACTCACATCCCTCAGCGCCTCTTGCGCAACCCGGGCGAGTGGTGCACGGCCCAGACCGGTATGGAGAACAATACCCAGACCATTAATCGCCCTGGTCAAACTGGGTTTGCGCGCAACCAACAACCGACTTTCCAATTCTTTCAGGCTGAATTGCGTATCCCTGCCCGCCAAAATTTCTGCCCGCACCTCATCAAGATAGACCCGGATTATGCGCTTTGCCAGCCGCGGGTGCAACTGGGTTAAAAATGGTGCCAGCCGCTCGTCGGTAAAAAGTCTTTCCACCGCCGGTAACTGTCGTAGCCTTAATTGCCTTTCGGCCTCGGTCAGACCCATCCTCTAACGCACCAGTTTCTGCCGGATGAATGTCGCCCGGCGCTCATCCCGGTCAGCCGGTTCCAGTTTTTCACCCAGAATCGCCTGCAGGTTCGCAGGCCGGATTAAAAGTAAAAGTTGTGACACCTCACTCAGTTTCAACTCGTTGATGATTCCTAATGCCACTCCCAGACGGACAGTCGCCAGCAGGTTGGTTGCCTCGTCAGAAGAGATAATTCTTGCCCCACGCAGAATCCCCAGGGAACGGAATACCTTGTCCTCAACCTCAACCCGCAGATTGTGCATCAGATACTCCCGTGCCTTATGCTCGTAGTCAATTATCTGCCGGCAGATGCCGCTGATTACCTCAATTATCTCTGCCTCTGATTGACCTAATGTCTTCTGATTGGAAATCTGAAACAGGTTGCCTTTAGTCTCACTGCCCTCACCGTAAATCCCCCTTACCAGCAGCCCGACCGAATAAGCCCCCCGCAGCACCTTCTCAATCTCCCGGGTCAAGACCAGCCCGGGTAGATGGAGAAAAACCGAAACCCGCATTCCAGTGCCGACATTGGTCGGACAGGAGGTAAGAAAACCGTAATCAGGAGAAAATGCATAGGCAACCTGACCCTCAAGTTTCTCGTCAAGCCCTCCAGCCCGGGCAAAAGCCGATGAAAAATCCAGACCTGCGGCAAGCCCCTGAAAACGGAGGTGGTCCTCCTCATTTATCATCAGACTCAACGTCTCGTCATCGGTGACATAAAGCGCCTTTCGGTTTTGGGCGCTGATAAAATCCGGTGAGGCCAGATGCCGTTCAACGAAATAAAGACCGTCCGGCTCATTCAGCAGCCCGTTTTCAAAAAACTGCCCGGCTTTGAGATACCCGGTCTCAGCCAGTGCCCAACGCACCGTTTCCAGAACCAACTCCTGTTCCGATGGTTTCATCCTTACCGGGAATGGGACATCGGCAAGGTTACGGGCAAAACGCACCCGGGTGGAGATGACAATATCCGATTCCGGTCCGGTCCCACTCAGCCAGGCACCGACCTTTTCAGGTGCCAGACTCATCTCCTGCCCGCCTCAAGAGGTCACGCAGCGCTGCTGCCCGCTCATAATCCTCATCCTTGATCGCCGCCTCCAGTTCCGCCCGTAACCGCTGCACCTGCAACCGTTCCTGCGCCTTTTTTCTGCCCTGTTGCGGACCCTTGCCGATATGCTGCACCGCGCCATGCAACCGCCGGATTAATGGCTGCAAATGGTCAGCGAATGTCTCGTAACAGCAGGCACAGCCCAGCCGTCCCAGGCGTTTGAACTCGGCAAAACTCATCCCACAGCCCGGACAGACCACCTTTTTATCCTTCTCATCAATCCGCGCCCGCAACTCATCCAGGAGTTCCTGGGAATTTTTCTTCAAATCCTCGACGCTGGTAAACCCCCTTTTCTTGGCGCATTCGGCACAAATGGCGAGCTCGGTTGCTCTGCCCTCCTTGTCCAGTTGACGCACGGTCAGCACCGCCTCATTCTTTCCGCACAGGTCGCAGCGCCTCATAGATTACCCCGACCTGAGACTGAAAGACTCGCATTGACCACCAGTCACATCCTTTCTTCAAGTTGCCCGTTCTTTAATACCAGCCGCCGGCCGGCCTTTCGGGCAACCAACTCATTATGCGTGACCACAATAATCGTTCTTTCCTTTTCTAAACTCAGCCGGGCCAGGAGCACCATCAGCGTCTCGGTTGACCTGAAATCCAGATTACCGGTTGGCTCATCGGCAAAAACCACCACCGGTGAATTCACCAGCGCTCTTGCCACCGCCACCAGCGCCCTTTCGCCACCCGAGAGTTCTGCCGGCTTATTCTTGAGCCGGGAGGTAAATCCGACATCGGCTAAAACCTCTTCGGCACGGGCAAACGCCGCCCTCTTGTCCCATCCGGCAATCAGCAATGGCACCGCCACATTCTCCAAAACCGAGAACTCACTCAGCAGGTGGTGAAACTGAAATACAAAACCAACCTTCTGATTGCGTAACTCCGGTAACCTGTATTCAGGATAACTGAAAATGTCACAGGAATCAAGGATTACCCTGCCCTTGTCCGGCCGGTCAAGCCCGCCCAGGATGTGAAGCAGGGTTGACTTGCCTGAGCCTGATGGTCCAACAATCGCAACCAGTTCCCCCTTGTGTGCCGTCAGGTTTACCCCTTTCAAGACCTCAAGTTTTTCCGGACCGGTCTGAAAACTGCGCCAGATATCCTCGGCAACCAGCACCACATCATTCATAACGAATCGCCTCCACCGGCTGCAGTCTTGCTGCCCGCCATGCCGGATAAAATGTTGCTGCAAAGGTTATGACCAGTGCCGAAGCGCAGACAACGACAAAGTCCTGCCACTGCATCTCAACCGGCAGATTCTTGATAAAGTAAACATCACCTGGCAGACTGACAAACCGGTACCGGTTCAGAAGATAAGAGACCACGAAACCGAAAAGTGCCCCGCCGGCAGTGCCGGTGACCCCGATTAACAAACCGACCAGCATAAAAAGACGCGTGATGCTCTGGGACTTGGCACCGATCGTCTTCAGAATGCCGATCTCCCTGGTCTTGCGCAACACCATCATCGTCAGCATTCCCACAATATTAAACGCCGCCACAAAAACAATCAGCACCAGCACGATAAAGGTCACCACCTTTTCCAGGCGCAGCGCGGTAAACAGGTTTTTATTCTGGACAACCCAGTCAATCGCGCGGAATGGCATACCCAATTCAAACGCAATCCGCCGGGCGAGCCGGCTGGCATTAAGCGGGTCGGCACATTTTACCTCAAACCCGTTCACACTGCCCGGCATCCCCAAAAAACTCTGCAGGTCAGCAAGCCCGACAAACACAAAACTGGCGTTATACTCATACATCCCGGCATCAAAGATGCCGTTCACCCGGAAGGTCTTGGTCCGCGGCAGGTATCCGACCGGGGTAGTGGTGCCGGCAAAGGGCGAAAAAAGCACTATCTGGTCGCCGACAAATAAACCCAGACTCCTTGCCAGTTCGCAGCCAATCACCACCCCGGACGAGTCAAAGGAGAAAGAACCGTCCAGCACACTCTTCTTAATATCGGTCAACTCGCCCTCCAGGTCCGGGTCAACACCCTTGACAACTCCTCCTTCAACCAAGGCCCCCGCCCGCATCAGAATCTTGGAATAGATAAATGGCGCCACCTGCACCACACCCGGCACCCGTCTGATTTTATCAACAATTGAATCTCCTTCACCCTGATACTCAATCGGCTTATAGCCAAACTGGGATATGGTAATATGGGGCGAGGCACCTAAGATCCGGTCGCGCAACTCCTTATGAAACCCGTTCTCCACCGAAAGGACAATAATAATTGCCGCTACACCGACGAATACCCCGCCCATGGCAATTGCGCTTGTTCCGGAAAGCAGCCGCCGGCTCCGCCCCTGCAGATAGCGCCGGGCAATAAAGAACTCAAACCCCATCATCACCCTTTTCCTGCTTCAACTGGGGAAACAGTATCACATCCCGGATTGAATCCTGATTGGTAAAAATCATCACCAGCCGGTCAATCCCGATACCCAAACCACCGGTTGGCGGCAGACCGTATTCCAGGGCATTACAGTAATCCTCATCAAGGGTGGCAAAATCCTCATTCCGCTTCACCGCCTCAATAAACCTTTCCCTCTGCTCCAGCGGGTCATTCAACTCACTGAAGGCATTACCTACCTCCATACCGCATAACACCGGCTCAAACCGCTCCACGAGCCGCGGGTCATTACGGTGCGGCTTTGCCAGGGGTGTTGTCTCCTTCGGATGGTCAAGCACAAATGTCGGCTCAACAATCTTCTCCTGAATCAACGCACTGAACAACTTGTCCAAGATCTTTGCCCTTGATGTCTTTGGCTCGATTTCAATCCCGAACCTTGCCCCGGCTTTAATCAGCATCTGATCCGACAACTCCAGCGGGTCAGCCTCAATTCTCTCCCTCAGCGCCTCGACAAACTTCAGCCTCCGCCACGGCCTGCCGAAATCAATTCGCTGACCGCCAAATTCAATCTCGGTCCTCCCGTACAACTCCTGGCTTAGATATCTGAACAGTTCCTCAACCAGTGTCATCATATCCTGATAATCTGCATAAGCCTGATAAAGTTCCAACTGGGTAAACTCCGGATTATGGGTCCGGTCCACCCCCTCGTTGCGAAAATCCTTGCCAATCTCATAAACTCGCTCCAGCCCGCCGACTACCAGCCGCTTGAGATACAACTCATCCGAGATGCGCAGAAACATTTCCTGCTCCAGCACATTATAATAGGTAGTAAACGGCCTTGCTGCTGCCCCGCCATAAATCGGCTGCAGAATCGGGGTTTCCACCTCAATAAAACCCCGCTGATCAAGAAACCGCCGGACCAGTTGAATGATTTGGAAGCGTCTGAGAAAGACCTCCCGGCTTGCCGGGTTCATTATCAAATCCAGATAGCGCTGGCGGTACCTTGCCTCAACATCACGCAGACCGTGAAACTTTTCCGGCAGGGGCAAAAGCGACTTGCTCAAAAGTGCCCACTCTTTAACATTCACAGTAATCTCACCGGTCTTAGTCCTGAACACCTCCCCTTTTACCCCGATGATGTCCCCGATATCAATCAGTTCCAGCCGCTCATACTCATCTGCCCCCAGCACATCCTGCCGGAAATAAACCTGCACCTGTCCCCTCTCATCCTGAATATGACCGAACTGAGTTTTACCGTGCCTGCGTCTTGACATCAGCCGACCGCAGACGCTAACCACCTGACCGGACTGGCTCAACTGTTCAAAACGGTCAATTATCTCCCTGGCCCGGTGCGACCGCTCAAAACGATAGGCATAAACCGTCACCCCTTGTGCCTGCAGTTTTCTCAACTTCGCCAGCCGGATTTCCCGCTGGCCGGTTGACTCACCGGAACCTGCTACAAATTCATCCATAGGTAGTAAATATACCACAACCTAACTTAAAGTCAAAAAACTTGCTATAATCAAAGAAAATAGGTATTATACAACTAAAACAATGCCCCGGATTCTTTGCCTTGATTATGGCGAAAAACGGACCGGTGCTGCGGTATCGGATGAGACCCGCACCATCGCCCAGAGCCTTACCACGATTCACCACTATAACGAAGAGGAACTGCTCGCCGCGATCGCCAAACTGGTCAAACAGTATGAGGTTGACCTGATTGTCATTGGCTTGCCCTTAAGTCTTTCCGGCAAACCCTCGAGCCGCAGTGAAAAAATCCGGCGCTTTGCCTCCCGCCTTGCCAAGCGACTGCACATCCCGGTTGAACTGTTTGACGAACGGCTCTCCACCCGCTATGCCCAGCGGGTGTTTGCCGAAGTTTCGGGCAGACCTCTTCACCCGCATACTGCTTCCGAATCACCGCTTGACCGCATCGCCGCCACCATTATCCTTGAAGACTATCTTGCCTTTATCCAAAGAACCCAGAAGCACATTCACACTCCTGAACTATGAGCCGAAAAACACTTTTTGCCCTGTTGCTCCTTTTTACCTCTTGCGCTGAACAACTTCCGCCCGACTATGCCGGTCCGAAAAGAGAGGTGCTGGTCAAACCGGAAATGTCTGTTGCTGAGATTGGCACCCTTCTTAAGGAAAAGGGAATCATCAACTCGGTTCTGCTCTTCCGTGTCATCGCCTGGTTCAACAACTACGACCACCGGATTCATCCTGGCAGGTACCGGTTCGTGCCCAACTCTGACCCGCAACTTGTGCTCAAAATGCTGGTCCGCGAAATCCCCGCCTTCCTCTTTGTCACTATCCCGGAAGGTGCAACCAAAGAGCAGATTGCCCAGACCCTTGATGAGAATGGCATTTGCCCGAAAGCCCCCTTCCTCTCTGCCTGCTCTGACACCAGTTTGCTCCGCTCTCTTGACATTCCATTTGCCACCGCCGAAGGCTATCTCTTCCCTGAGACCTATGAGTTCAAGACCGCCTCGGACCCGAAAACGGTCGTCTGCCGGTTGGTTCGCCAGTTTCATTCTACCTATCAAACGGTCAAGGGGAAAAGCAGAACTACGCTCACCGAGCCGGAGGTGGTCATCCTGGCTTCAATTGTGGAAAAGGAAGCAAAACTGCCGGCAGAATCTCCGATTATTGCCGGTGTCTTTCTCAACCGCCTGCGCCGCCACATCCCGCTTCAATCCTGCGCCACGGTTCAATACATCCTGCCGGAACATAAAGAACGGTTGAGTAATGACGACCTGAAAACCCCCTCTCCCTATAACACCTACCTTCATCCCCGACTTCCGCCCGCACCAATCTGCAACCCCGGTAGAAATGCACTGAAGGCGGTGCTCTTCCCGGCACGGCACGACTACCTCTTCTTTGTCGCCAAAGGCGACGGCTCCCACATCTTCTCTAAGACCCCGCAGGAGCACGAAGCCGCAATGAACCGGCTCAATTACCGCTAATCATCAAAAACAAACTAAATTTTTCGCTTGACAAAGTTGTCAGAATTTTTATACTGACATTGTGGATGAAAGACAAATCCTTACGACCCTTGGCCTTTCCGACTATGAGGCGCAGGTCTATGCAGCATTAATTAAACTTCCCCGGGCACGGGTGCGGGACATTGCACCAATGACCGAAGTTCCCCGTCCCCAAGTTTACACCGCACTGAAGTCGCTCGCTGATAAAGGAATGTGTATGGAATACCCGGGCCGAATAAACTACTATTCCGCGGTTCCGCCCGCCGTGGTACTTACCGAACTGCTCGAGAAGCAAAAAATGCACCTCAAGAAAATTACTAACGAGGTCCAAAGGCTCATTGAACGCTATCAGCAGACCAGTAAGATTAATCTGCCCGAAACCCTGCTTGAGGTGCTCAAAGGCAACCGCCTCAGCCAGGTGCTCACTGAAGAGATAAAACTGGCTCAAAAACAGATTTTGATATTTGTCCACGAGCCGACAGAAAACAGTCCGGACAGACTGAGAACCGCGATAAGGTTGGAGCAGGCTGTGCTCAAACAGGGCGTGCGGGTGCGCTGTCTTTATGACAGAAGTTGCGTTGAAAGACCCGAACTTCTCCCCTATCTCCGGCGCCTGATTCAAAGCGGGGAGGAAGCAAGAACCCTGACCGGTGTGCCGATGAATATGGTCCTGATTGACGACCGGCTCGGCACATTTTCCTTGAACCACGGCACCAACGAGACAACGGTTTTTGCCTTCCGTCATTCCGCGCTGGTCAGACTGTTTATTGCCGCATTTGAGCAGTTCTGGCAAAAGGGAGTGCCGCTCACATTTGAAAATACAAAACAAAAAAGGAGGTAGTATGTCTGGTATCATATCGCTGGTTGTAATAATCGTCACCGGACTTTTGAGTTCGCTCACAAGCCCGGCTAATACGGGCACTCGGGTTGACCTCAATCGCGGGACCATCTGTCCGGATGGCTATTCAACCCTCAACAATAATCAAATCTATCCTCATCCGCTTTTCAACCCCAAGGTTCCGCTGGTTCAAACCCGAACTGCTAAGGCACTTCCAGCCCCGACCTTCCAGGACTCACTCAACTTTCACCTGCTCGGCGACTACAACCTGGCCGGTAACTATCTGAACATGTCTGGCTGGCAAGTTCGGCCCTACCGAGACTACATTGTAATGTCATCGGGTGGTGGGTTTTATGTCTTCACCAAAGACAGTTTACGCAAAGTTCAGGAAATTTCCGGACCCGGTTACATCTGGGACTTTGAGATTCGAGATACCCTCGTGTTCAGCGCCAGCGGTGACAAGGGTCTAGTGGTCTACAACTTCGCAGCGCTCAACGGCGACCGGGTGGTTAGTCAGCTTGACATTCCCTACGAAGACCCTAACTACAACGAGGTATTCGGCTGGGGCGCGACCGGAATTGAGCTTCTCGACTCATTCGCCCTCATCACCGTCCGGGTTGGTGGATTCTATGTCGTGAACATCGCCGACCCGCGAAACCCGCGAATCGTTGCCCAGAACATCGAACACGACTGGCTGATGGACGTCCACGTGATTGACACCTTTGCCTATGTGACCCAGTACGGCCCGGACGATAATGACGCCTTCCTCGTCTACTCGGTCGCCAACCCAGCAAACCCGCGCGTCGTTTCGGTGCTCACGACCTTGCAGAAAGGGATGCGCTTCTGCATTCGGGACACCATCGCCTATGTCCCTGGTAGATACAACGGTGTTGCGGTCTTAAGCATTGCCAATCCGCACAACCCGGTGCTCCTTGGCACCCTTGACGCCCTTGAAGCCCAGAACATTACCCTTTTACCACGCGGGGACACCCTTTATGGCTATGTCGCTAATCTGGATAACCTGATTGTTGCCGATTTCTCTGACCCGCGCAATCCCTCCGAAATTACCACTGTCAATGTCCGTTCCACTGCCGACTTTATTGAAGGCAACCTCCTCTATCATCAGGGGCTTGCCGGTGCTGTGCTCTACGATATCACCTATCCCTACAATCCGCGCCTGGACACATTTTATGTTTATCTCGGTAACCCTTATTACCTGCAGGTGGCAGGCAGCCACGCCTATATCTATGACTCCTACGGCTGTCTGCGAATTTTGGACATCTCCCAGCCTGATGACATCACCGAACTAGCTTATTACGACCGATTTCTTGACTCCATCCCTTCCGGTTCCTGGACAGCCGGCATTGGCGGTATGGTTATATATAACAACCACGCCTATCTGATTGTCCGCGGCTATCCATGGTTCTGCTATCTGGCGATTGTCAAAGTATCTGACCCGCACAATCCGGACTGGGTGGGCACAAAGATGTGGCGCGGTTATGCCGGTGGTAATCAACCCTTTGTTGAAGACACCCTTGCCTATGTTCCGACCGCCCTTTCCGGTCAGACCTATCTGCGCATCATTGACATCGGTGACCCCGCCCACATTGAAGACATCGGGATGTTCTTCTGGTCAACCTGGGCGGCACTGGAGGTAACAAAAAAAGATACCCTGCTCTTCCTTGCTGGTGGCTATGACCCCTATGGTGGCACCCAACAAACCTTCCGTGACCTCGGCATTGTTAATATCGCCCGGCCCTGGCTGCCTCAACTGCTCACCGAATTCACCAGTCCGAATCAGTGCCGGGGTGTTGACCGGTTCACCAGCACTCCTCATCTTGCCCTTGCCGACTATGCTGCCGGTGTCCATATCCTTGATATCTCCAACCCGACCAGCCCTTATATCACCGGCACGATTGGTTTTCAGGGCTATGTTGAGGATGTTCACATCGGCAGAAATATGGTCTTCTGTAGCGCTGATGAGCAGTTTGCCGGCATTGATGCGGCAAACCGCACCAGTCCCCAACTTTACGGTTACTACTACCTTATGCCTAAGTTCAGCAGAAAATATGCGTTCGGCACCGATGTCTGGTCAATTGATGACAGCATCGGCGCGGTGATTACCACCGGTGGCCTTTTCCTCTTCCGCACCGGCTATCTGGGCATCAGTGAAAAAAATCCAATCGCTGCCCGAACCGCCCTGACCCCGACGCTCATCAACGGTGTTCTTAACCTGAAATCGGCTGACCCGAACCTTTGCGCCGCGCTCCTTGATGCCGCAGGCAGAAAGGTGCTAAACCTGAAAACCGGCACCAACGACCTCACTCATCTTGCCCCGGGTGTTTACTTCATCCAGCGCAACCACTCATCAAAGCCTGAACCGGTAATCCTCGTGAAATAAAGATGGCATCTGTTCGGGCGATTCCTTTCCTTTTGCTTAGTGGCGCGCTGGTCCTGGCACAGACGATTACCTTCCGGGATGTGGCGCAGGAGTCCGGCATCAATGTCAGTGGCGGTATGGGCTCCTGCGCCGCCTTTGCCGACTACAACAACGACCTTAACCTTGACATCTGCTTCTTCCCGGGGAATGCGGTCTATCTCTTCCGCAACAATGGCGATGGCACCTTCACCGATGTCACTGCTGCCGCCGGTCTTGCCGGGCTTGACTTTCGCAGTCTGGTCTGGGGTGATTATGACAACGACGGGCATCTGGACATCCTTGCCAACGACCACGGCTCAACTTTATATCTCTTGCGCAACAACGGCAACGGCACCTTCACCAATCTGGCCGGTCAGGTGGGTTTAACCAGCGGTGGTGACCGCCCGCTCTTTTTGGACTACGACCGGGATGGCTATCTGGATGTGTTGATAATCGGTAGGGCTGATACCCGTCTTTACCGCAGTCTTGCCGCGGACAGTTTCCGACTGATATTAACCATTCCCTTTGGCGGCAATTCCGGCACCTGCGCTGACTACAACAACGACCTCAATCCTGATATCTACATCTGCCGGGATGGTGCCAATAAACTCTATCGCAACAACGGCGATGGCACCTTCACCGATGTCACCGATTCTGCCGGTGTCGGCAACACCGGCAATACCCAGGGTGCTACATTTGGCGACTTTGAAAACGACGGCGACCTGGATTTGTATATCACCAACATCGGCGCCGGAACCAACAAACTCTATCGCAACAACAGCGATGGCACCTTCACCGATGTCACCGGTTTCTACGGCGTGGCGGATGTCGGTGATGGCAGAACCTGCGACTGGCTTGACTATAACAACGACCGGCTCCTTGACCTGTTCACCACCAACCATGTCAACCCGAACCGCCTGTTCCGCAATATGGGCTATTCGGCTCCTTTCTTCAATGTTGCCGGTTCAGTCCGCATCGCCTCACCCGCCGATGTCTTTTCTGCCAGTTGGGCGGACTATGACAATGACGGCGACCTGGATGCATTTCTAACCGGACACTTCGGTCAGGGCGCTGCACTGATGCAGGACTCGGGTGGAAATGCGCTCCATTATCTCAAGATTAAACTGACTGGCACCCAGAGTAACCGTGCTGGCATCGGTGCCCGAATTCAACTCTACCGCAACGATACGGTTCAGACCCAGGAGGTTTCTGGTGGCAGTGGCCAATACGGCCATAACCCGAGTATCCTTCACTTCGGCCTGGGCAGTGCTGGCTATTTTGATTCCCTGAAGGTCTTCTGGCTCAGCGGCGCAGTCAGCCTGCTCGGCTCCGGCTCGGCTGATACCATACTATTCATTACCGAACCAGCAGTTGCCCTAACCGAAAAAAACTTCATTCCCAAGCCCGCCAATAGAATTTTCTCATCACCGGTTTTTGCCCCCGCCATTCCTACCGATGCCCTTGTTTACAACTGCCTGGGCAAACGCATCAGTTCTCCTGGTTCTGCCGGTGTTTATTATCTTTCTATACCTGACCAGCCTGATAAACTGGTAAAGATTGTCAAATTGCGATAGCAACATGGCTGCGATTAATATTACTCTACCAACCACCTTTATAACCTGGCAAGTGACAGAACTGGTTGCCGGCGTATAATTATAGGTAACAAAGAGGTATTATGAAACTGACAGTTATTGCCTGCTCGGTTATGCTGAGCGCAACCATCTGCTTCGGTAGTTTTTTTGGCGTGGTCTGCTCAACTGACAACCGGTTCGCAACCGGACCAAATAATAGCCACAAACTGGCATACTTTACAGAGGAAAATTTGGAGTTGGAACGGAATGCCGTAACACTGGTGTTCCAGTCTCAGGAAAGTATCTATCTCTGCGTGTCCGGAAATGGGAACCCCGACCATCCGTGGTCCAGACCAATCGCCTATTATCCTGGTAAAGACCCGGCAATCACCTGTGGAGAAGACATCAAACCCCATCTGGTCTGGGTAATGACCGATACCGCAAATAGGAGATTAAACATCTTCTATCGCAACCTTGATTACCAGATGGTGCCGATAAATGTAAGCGGTTCAAACCAGGACTGTTATCATCCGGATGTGTGGGCCGACGGTTCCGGTTTTGCCCATATTGTCTGGGAAGAGGAGGTCGCACCAGCCGGCAAACAAATCTATTACCGAAAGGCAGATACCAATGGGGTCAGCGGTGAAAAATTTCAGGTCTCAAATGGCTTCGGCTTCTGCGGCCGGCCGGCAATTCAGCGGTTTGGTAACGAAATCTGCGTTATCTGGGAGCAGTATGACCCTACCCAACCCTACTGGTTTCGGATTATGCGGCGCCGCCAGGTAAACGGAATCTGGCTGGCGGAGGAGGTTCTTGCCCAGAACAGACAACCGTTAGCCCATCCTTCGCTTGATTTCAGCCTGGGGGGTGAGCATTTCTCTGCCTGCTGGGATATGACCACCTGTCAGGATATGAACCACGTGAGTAATCAGGAGGTATTCTTCTATGGCGGGAACCCTGGTGGTGGTTTTCCCACGCCCGGTGCTTCCACCGCACCGGTTATGACGACTATTGAAGATGAGTATTCACTTTATCTCTGGGAAGAGGATTCTGCAGGTGTCAAGGACATCTATGCCGATATGTATTGCCACTATCGGGGCTGGTACTATCGTGGCTCCCTGCGTCGGTTTCTTGGGCTCGACGAGGCAATCTATGCGCCCTCCTCTCTTGGTTGGGTGGCGGTCTGGACCCAGGGCGACTCTGCGCCGTATAAGGTGATGTGGTGCGAGTTCTGGCCTCCAGTCGGCACTGCCGAACCGGTTGCGCCAAGAACCACCAGACTGAAAAGCACAATCACCAACAATCTTTTGAAAATACTGGACGCAGACCAGCCCTCCTATCTTCTTAACATCACCGGTAGAAAGGTGCTTTGCCTTTCGCCCGGCACCAATGATATCACTGGACTCAAACCCGGGATTTATTATCTCCAGACCGGCAAGCACCGGGAACGGCTCATCGTTGTTCGATAGAAAGTCTTACTTGCATAGCCGGCACCGAATCACCCCTTAACCCGATCCAGTTTCTAATAACACACCATATAATGTATATATTTAGCAATTTTACCACAATATATTGTGGAAGGGCATGCCCGGGGCTTGCGCCAGGGCAATTCCATCACCTGCCCTCAACCGGACGGGCTAAAATAACGACAAAACTCGCCCCTTTGTGAAAACCCGGTTTCGGCTCCTCAGGAGCGGTTGTCTCTTCAGGGCCTTGAAACAGGGTTGAGATGGTGCGGATAACCTTAAATCCGCACCGCTCGGTTATCCTTACAACCTGGTCATAGTCATAAAAACGGGCACACTTGAACAAACTATGACCCGCCTCTGCCTTTTTAATGTAACTTTTGCCCCATTTACCCTCTTTATCCAGATAGGCATTGACCAGTCTGCCATCATCCTTCAGCACCCTCCTTATTTCCCCAAGGACCTTTTCCGGCTGGTCAAGAAACTCCCAGGTGGTCAATAGAAACACGGTGCCGAAAGTTTTATCCGCAAAGGGCAGGTCTTCACCTTTTGCCTGAATCGCATTGATTCCCCGCTGCCGGGCAATTTTCACCATCTCGGCTGAAGGCTCAACACCGGTGTCAATGCCCAGTTCTTTGGCAAACCTGCCGGTGCCAACTCCAACCTCCAGAAATGGTCTGGGCAAATCCTTTAGTAGCGGTCTTAAAGCCGCCAGTTCAATCGCAAACGCCAGTTTCCCCTTGGTATCATACCAGGCATCATACTTTTCTGCCCGCTGGTCAAACGGACTCTTACTCATCAGAAAATCATCACCTCAAACCCCTGCTCAATATAACGGGCAACACTAGGATGACCATCCATCTCGTCGCACAGTTCTAGTCCCTGCTCAATAACTGCAGGCACAATCGTATTCTTCTGCGCACAGGCCCGGCAGACACAGTCAATCACCCTAACATCCTTTGCCCTCTGCCAGAGAGTGGCAAAAGGCTTGGTCTCATTGCGCAAAAGCGAGACCTGTTTGGTCGCATCACCCTCAACTATCACCTTTACCTCCCAGCCCCTTGCCTGCATATTCAGGGCGTTCAATAGACAGTGGGCAAAGACCACCGGGTCAGAATTAAAGGCAAAAAGGGCGATTTTTCTCTTCTCCATACCTCACTCCTTTGTTTAGATTCTTCTAAAAAATTAACCTTGACCGGACCGGTTGTCAAGAATGAGAGACTTGCCCTGTCCAAAATTTTTGGTGTAATTAGATTTGATGAAGGCGCTGATTTTGGAAAAAACCGCACCACTGGAAACAAAGCCTTTGCGCCCGGTCGAACTGCCCGTGCCCGAACCCGGTCCTGCGCAAATCCGGCTCAGGGTCCTCGCCTGTGGCGTCTGTCATACCGACATTCACGAGATTGAAGGCGATATCAAACCACCCCAACTGCCAATAATCGTCGGCCATGAGATTGTCGGTCTGGTTGACAAAACCGGCCAAGATGTAACCGAACCGGAAGCCGGCACTCTGGTTGGCATCCCCTGGCTGGGTTCAACCTGCGGAAAATGCGATTACTGCCGGAAAGGGAAGGAGAACCTCTGCGCCGATATCCGTTTCACCGGCTTTCACCATAACGGTGGCTATGCCCAATACACGCTGGTCAAGTCCGGTTTCTGTTATCCCCTGCCCGAAGATGTTCCGATTGCCAACCTTGCCCCTTTGCTCTGTGCCGGTGTTATCGGGTACCGGAGTCTGAAAAAGGCAGCAATAAAACCCGGGGATAATGTCGGTCTTTACGGGTTCGGTGCCTCGGCCCACATCTGCCTGCAAATCCTCAAACACTGGCACTGCCGGGTTGCGGTATTCACCCGGTCAATGCGGCATCGAGAACATGCCCGGGAACTTGGTGCCGACTGGGTTGGCACTGCTCAGGAAACCCCGGGGTTCAAACTTGCTGCCGGGGTCATCTTTGCCCCGGCTGGTGAACTGGTCCCTTTCGCCCTTTCCCATCTTGACAAGGGCGGCACCCTTGCCCTTGCCGGCATTCATATGAGCCAATTACCGCCCTTACCCTATCCGCTGATCTACGAGGAACGGACCCTGTGTTCAGTTGCCAACAGCACCCGTCAGGATGTCCGCGAACTGCTCGCCCTTGCCGGTGAAGTTCCGCTCCAGACCACGGTCACCACCTTTCCCCTTGAACGGGCAAACGAGGCGCTTCTGGCGGTCAAAGAGAGCCGGATTAACGGCGCGGCAGTTCTGATTAACGAGCCTGTTGATGCTTGACCCGCCGATAGATTTGGCAATAATTGAGGCGTGAAAAAAAACCATAACAATCAAAAGGCATATTTGCGCAAACTCCGGGCATCACTGCCCCGGCTGGCAAAAAAACACGGCACCCCTCTTTTTATCATCAGCCGGACCCTGCTTTTAGCCCAGCTCAACCGGTTCAAGCGGCTCCTGCCCCGGGTTGAGCCCTTTTATGCGGTCAAGGCAAATCCCAACCCGGAGGTGATCAAGACCCTTGCCCAAGAGGGCTGCGGTTTTGATGTCGCCTCCGAACCAGAGATTCAATGGGTCCTTAATGCCGGGGTCGCACCTGAAAGGCTGGTCTTTGCCAACACGATAAAACGGACCGCTGCCATTCAATATGCAGCCCGGCACCGGGTCAGACTGATGACCTTTGACTCTGAGTATGAACTGAACAAGATTGCCCGCTACGCACCTCAGACACGGGTGCTAGTTCGCCTCAAGGTCCCCAATGTCGGTTCGGTTGTTGAACTCTCCCTCAAATTCGGCGCCGAACCGGCTGATGCCCTTTCCCTGCTTTTGAAGGCGCAGAAACTGGGTCTGGAGCCGGCCGGGGTCTCATTCCATGTCGGCTCGCAGTGCACCCAGGGCAACAACTACCTTGACGCCCTGGAATTAACCAAGATGATTATCACCGAAGCCCGGACCAAGGGTCTGAACCTGACCATCCTGGACATCGGTGGCGGTTTCCCGATCCGACACTTTGATACCGATCAGGACTGGTTTGCCGAAATGGCGCCGGCATTAAATATGGAACTTGCCCGTCTCTTTCCGGCTGATGTCCGAATCATTGCCGAACCGGGACGGGCACTGGTTGGGCCTGCCGGTTTTCTCCTGCTCTCGGTGATCGGCAAGTCCATCCGCAATAACAAACACTGGTACTACCTTGATGACGGGGTTTATGGTGCGCTATCGGGCACGGTTTTTGACCACTGCAAATACCAGTTCCAGACATTCAAAAAGGGACCGACCCAGTTGACCACGCTTGCCGGACCGACCTGTGATTCGCTTGACATCATCTCTACGGCAGAGGAACTGCCCGAACTGGAACTCGGGGATCTGGTCTATGCCCAGAACATCGGCGCCTATTCCATCGCCCATGCCACCCATTTCAACGGCATTCCCCCGGCAAAGTCAATCTTTGTCCCGTAAGGAGGCTCAATGAAGAAAAATTATCGCCACCGGGAAGATCTGAGCGAACTGCCGGACTGGCTGCGCAAGCGGCGCACCCCGCGCAAGCAACTCTATCTCTCCGGCAAAAGGATCCTGCCCATCGGGATTAACGGCCAGGAAAAACTCTCCGATCTTATTGAGGAGACATTCCTCGCCTACAATTCTGCCCGGCTCCGTCAGGCAGCAGAACTTTTCGTGAAGAAGATGCTCAAACCCAAAACGATTATCGGTATGTCCCTTGCCGGTGCGCTGACACCCGCGGGTCTGGGCTGTTCCTGTATCATCCCTTTAATCAAAGCCGGATTTATTGACTGGATTGTTGCCACCGGCGCCAATATGTACCACGACCTCCATTTTGCATTCAACTTTCCCTTATATGTTGGCTCACCCGCGGTCGATGATGCTGACCTGCGCAAAAATGACATCGTCCGGATCTACGACATCTTTCTTGGTTATACCGACTGCCTCTGTGCCACCGATGAAATTCTCCGCTCCATCCTCATTCAGCCCGAATTCCAGAAGGAGATGGGCACCGCTGAATTCTATCACCTTCTCGGCAGATATGCAGCAGAATGGGAGGAAAAAACCGGCAACCGTGATGTCTCGGTGCTGGCCGCCGCCTACCGTTATGGTGTGCCGGTCCACACCAGCGCCCCCGGCGACTCAACCATCGGTATGAACATCGCCGGGCTTGAACTCAAGGGGCTGAAACTGCGTATCAACCCGTCAATTGATGTCAATGAGACCACCTCCTATGTCCTTTATGCCAAGCGCTCCGGCGGCGAATCGGGTGTCGTGCTCATCGGTGGAGGTAGCCCGAAAAATTTTATGCTTCAGACCGAACCTCAGATTCAGGAGATTCTGATGTTACGGGACGTCGGTCAGGACTACTTCATCCAGTTTACCGATGCCCGACCTGATACTGGCGGACTTTCCGGTGCCACTCCACACGAAGCGGTATCCTGGGGCAAGGTTGACCCGAACCGCTTGCCTGATGCCATTGTCTGCTACCTTGACGCCACTGTTGCCCTGCCCCTCTTCACCCATTACGTCCTTGCCAACCACCAGCCCCGGCCGCTGCACCGCCTTTATGACCGCCGCCCTGAACTGATGGCACGGTTAAAAAAGGAGTTTTTCGCCCACACCCGTATTTAACCCGGCGTGTCATAACCGCTCCAGTTCCTCCTTCAGCATCTGGCGCTCATAGAGCTGGAAATAAAGTCCCTGTTTTTCTAAAAGCTCCGCGTGAGTTCCCTCCTCCTTCAGTTCGCCCTGGTCAAGGACATAGATATAATCACAGGCAGAAAGGACCTTGAGCCGGTGAGAAACAATTACTATCGTCCTGCCCTTAAGTTCATTAAAAAGACGCTCAAAAAACACCTGCTCAGTATCCGCATCCAGACCCGAGGTGGCGTCATCAAGCAGAATAAAGGGCGGCATCTCTAAAAGTGCCCGCGCAATCGCCACCCGCGCCTTCTGACCGCCAGAAAGACCTGACCCGCGCTCGCCTAACATCTCATCCAGGCCACGGGCGAACCCTGCCACGTCCGCCTCCAGTTGTACCAGCCGGATAACCCAGCGCAACCGCTCCTCATCCACATTCCTGCCGAACAGAATGTTATTCCTGAATGTGTCGGAAAACAGTGTCGGCTCCTGCGGTGCATAGCCGAACAACCGCCGGTAAAGTCCGGGGTCAAACTGCCGGATATCGGTGCCATTAAGTTCAATTCTGCCTGAGTCCGGTTCAATCAGCCCCAATATCTGCCGCAGAACTGTGCTCTTGCCCGAACCAACGGTGCCGGCAATGCCAATCCTTTTGCCCTTAGGCAAGACCAGCGAAATATTCTTAAGCACCTGGTGCCGGTTGTAACTGAAGTTCACCTGCTCCAGTCGCAACGCGCCGAATTCCGGCTTTTGCCTCCCGGTGCCAAGCCGGCGCTCCTTTTGATCCTCAATTAGTTCCTCCACCCGATCTGCTGCACCCCTTGCCCTTCTGCCCGAGACAAAGAGATTGCCGATATCAAACATTGTTGGCAATAACATCAAAAGATAGGCATTGAAGGCAACAAACTCGCCCAGGGTCAGACTTTTGTTAATGACCTGTATCCCGCCCGCCCAGAGCACCGCCAGGGTTGCAATTTCGGCAATCGCCATATAGAAAACCTGAACCTTGGACTCCACCCGCACCTCTTTTACCGCCACCGCAACCCGCTCCGAGAGGGTTCTGCCAAACTGAAGGGCAAGGCGGCCTTCAGCAACAAACACCTTGACCAGCCTGATTCCGGCAAACGCCGACTGCAGTTGATTATTGACCTCGGCAATCTTTTCCCGCCATTTCATAAACCAGGAATATATCTTCGGGCCCGCCCGCAGCCAGCCGAAGACACCGAAACTGACCGGTACCAGCGTAACTACCGTTAGAAGGAGATTCATCCGGAAAAGCATAATCAGGGTAAAGAGCACCAGGATACTGGCTGACAGAAAGCGGAAAATACCCGAGCAGGCAAACCAAGAGAGTTCCTGAAGGTCATGGTCAAGCCTCTCCATCACATCACCGCTGGGAAACCGATTGGTCCAGCTGTAACCCTTGTTGAGAATCTGGCGGAAAACCTCGCTGCGCACCTCCCACTGATACCGCTCATTGGTCCTGCCCCGCAAAAAGGGTAAAATCACATCCACTGCCGTCCGGATTATGCCGAAACCGGTCAAAATTAGGGCATAGTAAATCAGTCTTGTCTGATTAATCTCCGCCTTGATCCCGTCAACAATCAGACGCAGAACATACGGGAAGGCAACCGACACCGCACCGGCAAATGCGGTAAATAAAAACAAACTTAATGCCAAAAGTTTATGCCGGCGCCAGAACCGGTAAACAATCCTCAGCCCATACCTCTTCCCGGATTTTTGGTCCGGTTTTTTTTCTGTTTCCGGTTTCTTCGCCATTATTTCTCCCCGCTGATGAACTGCAAACGGAAAAGTCTTGAATAGATGCCGTCACGGGCAAGCAGTTCTTCATGCCGGCCCTGCTCGGCGATTCTGCCCTTGTGCACCACCACCACCCGGTCTGCCATTTGCACTGTTGCCAGCCGGTGGGCGATGATAATTGCGGTTCTGCCCTGCAACAACTCCAAAAGCCCCTCCTGAATCAGATTCTCGGTCTGGGGGTCAACTGAAGATGTCGCCTCATCCAGGACAAGTATCTCCGGGTTTCGCACCAGCGCCCGAGCAAAGGCTAAAAGCTGCCTCTCGCCCAGGGAAAAGTTTGCCCCGCCCTCGGTCAGGACCGTGTGATAACCATTTTCAAATCGCCTGATCACCTCATCAATTTTCACCCGTTTTGCCGCGGCACTTACCTGCTCAAGAGTAATACTTTTGTCGAACATCCTTAAATTATCCAGCACCGTGCCCGGAAAAACCACCACCTCCTGCGGCACAAACCCGATGGCACTTCGCAAAACCTCAGGGTCAACATCGGCAAGTTCATACCGGTCAAATTGAATTCTCCCCTTCTGCGGCAAATAGAACTTTAAAAGCAGACTGACAATTGAGGTCTTGCCGCCACCGGTCTCGCCCACCAGCGCCACCTTCTCACCCTTCCTGATCTCCAGATTGATGTCTTTGAGGACAAATGATTCACCATCATAGGCAAAATTCACCTGTTCAAACGCTATTTTCTCCTCAAGTTTCAGTTTATCCTTAATCCGGCCCGCTGGCTCTAACTGCTGATTGAGAATCGCAAGTGCCCGCTCGGCTGAGGCAAATGCCCGCTGCATAACATTGATCTGGTCCGAGATTGCCCGGATCGGGTAAAAAAGCCGGCTGATATAAGCGACAAAAAGCACCAGCGCACCGATGGTCAGTGTCCCTTTCAGGGCCCAGACCCCGCCCACACCTAAAACCAGCCCGATACCCAACACCTCACCGAAGTCAACCAGAAACCACACCGCATACCAGAGATAAGATGCCTTCAACTCACCCTGATACTTCCGCCGGTTGAACTCATCCATCCTCCGGGCAAATGTCTCCTGCTGACCAAAGACCTGAATCACCGGCAGCCCTTTCAAAGCCTCAACCACCAGATTGTTGATATTGGCAACGGTTTTGCGCACATCCAGATAGAGCGGCCGGACCTTTTTCTGAAAAAAGTAAAAGGCAATAACAAACGGCGGCAAAAGCAGCATTATTAGCAGATAAAGTTTCCAGTTGGTCATCCCCATAATCACGCTCATCCCTAAAAGCATCAAACCGCTCTGGAAAAGCACCACTGAGGTCCGGGTGAAAAGCATCTTTAAAGCCTCGGTATCGCTCTCAACCCTCGAGATCAGTTTTCCGCTCGGGTTTTGGTCAAAAAATGACATCGGCAACTTGAGGATGTGCTTGAAAAGTGCCTGTTTCAAGTCACTAGCACCCCGCTCACCCACCTGAGCCAGCCAGACCATCTGAAAATAGGTGGCAAAAAATATGCCGACCTGCACCAGTAGATAAACCGCTGAGGTCAGCGCCAGCCCCCGGACATCACCGCGCGCGATATTTAAATCAATCGCCCGTTTCAAAAGCACCGGGCCTGAGAGCGAAAGCCCGCTGGACACCACAAGCAGCGCCGCGGCGGCAATCACCCGGCCTAAATAAGGAGAGAAAAAGGGCCAGAGCCGCTTAAGATATTCACCGACCCGGCCTTGAACCTTTTCCTCCTCCTCAGTCGGCATAAAACCATCGTAAAACATAGAAATCAATTATTCATAATTTCCAAAAAATGTAAAGGTTTGCGGCTTTGACCAGGGGGTTGTTTTGATTATCATCTCTTGGTGAAAGTTCCTATTGCCATCGCTTCGGAAATTGGTCGTGGGCACCCCCAGTATCTGGACTCAGTCCTCTCCTATTTGCCTGAAGTCCAGAGGGTTGTTCCCGCCGGATTAGGCTGGCGTCTCGGCCGCAAGGCATATAAAATTGGGGGCAGAGGCGGCCTGTTCACTTCTATTTACTGCCGGATCAGAGAAAAGTCAGTGCCTTCCCGGCTCGAACTTTACCTGCTTGACTCCGGTTTGCGCCACCGGTTCCGGAATTATCCTGGTATTGTCCTGGTTGACCATCCGCTCCTTGCCCATCTTCTGGCACCAGTCACCAGGGTTGCCTATCTGCACGGTGAGATTGCTGCACCCGCCATCGCCGCGGTCAAAGATGCCTGGCGCATCCTTGTCCCGACGCCGCAGACCAGGGAAAGAATGATTGCGGCGGGCGTCAGACCTGATGCGGTGCAGGTTACCGGACTGGTAATCGAACCGGAACTTGTTTCTATCGCCCAAGCGGCTTTGGCTGCTCGCCTCGCACGGCTTAAGTCCGGCCCGCCTTTAACCGTTGCCTTTTTCACCTCTGGCGCCTATCCTCTGCCTCATCTGCGCGCAATCGTCACCGCTGCTGAGTCAGCCCGTAATGCCGGCCACCGGGTAATTATCTTTGCCGGAACTGACAAAACCAAGGCAAAAGTGCTACCGTCAGCCCTGGTCTTCAACTCCCGCCAGGAGGAAAACTTAAAAACTGCTGAACTTTTTCCTCGGATTGACCTCTTTGTTGCCGCTGCCCACGAACGAACCAACTGGGCAATAGGTCTTGGCTTGCCCCTGTTTGCCCTTCTGCCTCATATCGGACCATTTGCCCGGGAAAACTTTTGGTTTGCTTATGAAAAAGGTGTCTGCCTGCCCCTGAAAGAACCCAAAAATTTCGGCTCAACCATTAATGAACATCGCCGGACAGGCAAACTTACCCAGATGGTTTATTCCGGCTGGAACCAATACCCGCTTAACGGCGCAGCAACCATTGCCCGATTACTGAATAGCACCTGAGGAATCGCAGTAAAACTACCATTCTTCCATTGACGCCGATAATTTAATGTTTTGTTACAGGGATGGTACATGGTAACCAGGGGATTGTTGGTTTGAGGTATATGAAGGAAGCATTAGTTAATGAGTTGAAAGGATTGATTAAGTCATGATTAATGCTTTACAAATAAGGGTTGAGA
>Ga0272448_1000200_pt1 | contig 92081 bp, 95 predicted proteins | sample YNPCB0191_FD_202220 | JGI IMG/M metagenome (GOLD analysis project Ga0272448, IMG submission 202220) | Hot spring sediment microbial communities from Yellowstone National Park, WY, United States - YNP-CB-019-1 | ecosystem: Environmental > Aquatic > Thermal springs > Hot (42-90C) > Sediment... | reverse complement strand
TTTAGACAAAAAGATTGACTTAAAAATCTTTTTATGCTAATTTATAATTAATTATGAATTGGAAGAAAATAAAATTATATTGGAAACTTTATTGGATTAGAATAATTATTATTTCTGTTTTAGTTGTATTGGGAATTTCTTTAATTATTCTCATCTTTCATGGAATCTATGCCTGGAATACCGCAGAATCCTATCTTCGACAATCCCAATTAGCGGTTGTACCGATTCAGCTTTATCTTCAAATAATTATGGCTTTGATCTTTGGTGTAGTCTATACCTTTATGTGGTATTGGCTTTGGTTTAAAAAAGGTGCGCAATCCTTTACCCAAACTAGAAAAAAATCAATTGCTGGCGAAACTATTGGGATTACTTGGAATGATGTGATCGGGATGGATGAGGCAAAACAGGAGGCTTTAGAAGTAGTAAAATTAATTAAAGACCGCGCAGAACTCCAGCGTATCGGAGGAAAAATCTTGCGCGGATTACTTTTAATTGGTCCACCCGGCTGTGGAAAAACTTATCTCGCTAAAGCCATCGCCACTGAAGCAGGTCTTCCTTTTATTTCTATGTCTGGTTCAGAATTTGTTGAGATGTTTGTAGGGGTAGGAGCAGGAAGGATCCGTTCACTATTTAAACAAGCCCGACAGTTAGCAGAATTTCATGGTGGTTGTATTATCTTTATCGATGAAATAGATGCGGTGGGTGCGCGTAGAGCTTTAGATGTTGGTTTTGGAGGACAAACTGAAACTAACACTACTCTAAACCAACTTTTAGTAGAAATGGATGGACTAAAGGATAAGGATTATAATATTGTAGTAATTGGGGCTACCAATATGCCTGAATTTTTCTTAGACCCTGCGCTTTTAAGACCCGGAAGGTTTGACAGAAAAATTTATGTAGACAAACCTAACTTAGAAGACCGCGAAAAACTCTTTGCTTATTATTTAAGAAATGTGAAATATGATCCTGATGATGTAAAGATCGACCGCTTAGCCCGTATTACTGTAGGAAACAGCCCTGCGGATATCGCCAATATTGTAAGGGAAGCAGCTCTAATTGCAGTACGTAATAAAAGATCCGCCATAACGATGAAAGATATTGATGAAGCGCGCGAGCGAATTGCTTTGGGTGTAAAACGCAGAATAAAAATCAGTGAAAAAGAAAAATGGCAAATTGCCTACCATGAAGCAGGCCATGCCATCGTTACCTATCTACTTGCTCCTTCTAAAGATGTCTTTAAAGTAACGATTATTCCACGTGGCTATACTGGAGGTGCTACTTGGATACCTGAAAGAGAAGAGATATTAATTGAAAACCAACAGCAACTTTTAACTGAAATTAAAATTGCCCTTGGCTCTTATGCTGCCGAAAAAATAAAACTTGGCTATACTACTGCAGGGGTAAGTGGAGATTTTGCTAATGCTTTATATCTGGCTCATAATATGGTTTGGCGATGGGGTATGGGTAAAAGTGGTTTAATTGGTGATTTTCATGCTTTAAATTTTTATCGCTTAACAGGTGGAACATCTCTTCCCATCTCTGAAGAGACCAAACATCAACTCGATGCAGATGTTCAAGAGATAATGCAAAGTTGTCTAAAAGAAGTCACCGAACTATTAAAAAAAGAAGAAACCCTCCTTGACCGTTTAGCCAAAGAGTTAGTTTTAAAAGAAGAACTTAACTACGATGAGATTGAGGCGATCTTTAAAGAATTTGGCAAAGTACGCCCTCCTGCTTAATATTTTATTTATCTATATTAATCTTACCGCCTGCTCCTTAACTACCACCTCTACTTATGAAAAGGAAGATGTCTCTGGGGCAATTCAGGATATCTGTTTAAAAGAATATAATTTTAAGGTAGTAGTAAAATTGATAGATGATACACTTTGGATTTATCTACCATTAAAAGATATAATTAGAGATTTTAAAAAAGAAGAAAAACCACCAAAGTATACCAAACTTTTTGAAATTAAAGAAAATAAAGCAAATCTCAAAAATGAAAAAATAAAAATAGAGTATCTCATCCAACCTATCCCCGAAGAAGAAAAATATCAAGAATTTAAATACAATGAAGAGGACCTTAAAAAAATAAATAATACATTAAATGTTTTAAGGCGTGTGGTATTTAGTATGAATAAACAAAAAGAAAAAGAACCAAAATTCTATTCCCTTGTAATTGCGGATATTAAAAATGGTATTGAGATAAGAGAAATTATCTATTATCTTGACCTTAAAAAAATTACTTACGGATATATTTCCTGGGATGAATTTTCTCACCGCTGCCCTACCGAAGTTAACTTAGCATTTGAAGCGATAAATGATGAGAATGGCTCATACCTTAATTGCTATAATATTACGATGGGAGAGTTTATCGTAAAACAGATTATTCACCGTATCCGTTTAAAATTTGAGAAACCGGAAGTAAAAAAAGATGTGGATATAGACAAAGAGATAAAAAAGATAGTAGTTTATACTTTAAAGATCTATAATTTTATTAATTTTTCTGAAATAGAATTCCACAACCTTCTTACCCATTATAAAACTACTCTCAATCAACCCGCGATTTTAGGAATCTCTCTCGAATAACCCATCCGATCCCTTAGGTTAACTTAGGTAAGAATCTTTACCTTTCTTCCTTCAATTTTAAGTTTTCCTTCCAAAAATAATCGAATTGCCTCAGGATAAATCTTATGCTCTATCTTATGAATCTTTTTCTCTAAAGTCTCTAAGGTATCCTCTTCTTTGACTTTAACTGCTTCTTGTAAAATTATCGGACCATGATCCATCTTCTCATCTACAAAATGAACAGTGACTCCGGTAATCTTTACTCCGTAATCAAAAGCATCTTTAATCCCTTGGGTTCCCTTAAAAGAAGGAAGAAGTGCGGGATGAATATTTAGGATACGACCGAAATAGCTTTTTACAAAATCACTACTTAATAACCGCATAAAACCTGCCAGAACAATTAAATCAATTTTATTTTCTTCTAAATGCTGAATTATTTTTGCTTCAAAATCCTTTCTACTTTTAAAATCCTCTCTTAATACCAAAGCTACCTTTACCCCCATCCTTTTTGCCCGACCAATTACGCCTGCCTTAGGATTATCACAGACCAAAAGGGATAAATTTGCTTTAATTTTTCCTTTTTTTATTGCCCTGGCAATTGCGGAAAAATTCGTTCCTCTTCCTGAGGCAAAAACCGCAATATTTTTTAAATCTTTTTCTTCCATAATTTATTTTCCTTTTTTAGGATCACTCCTGTGGGACAAACTTCAAAGCATTTACCACAGTCATTACATAAATTATAATCAATCACCGCTAAATTATCTATCACTTTTATCGCACCCGTCGGGCAGACATTTTCACATTTCTTACAGGCAATACAGCCTACTTTGCAACTCTTTATTACCTCTTTACCTAAATCTTTAGATTTACAGGCAACTAAATAGAGTTTATTTTGGGCAATAATACTGAATAATCCTTTGGGGCATACTTCTACACATCTACCGCAGGCAGTACATCTTTCTTCATCTATCTGTGGCAAATTTTCTTCATTCATCCTGATTGCACCAAAGGGACAAGCCTTTACGCAGGTTCCCAGGCCTAAACAACCATACATACAACTTTTTTGTCCACCTAAAAGAAGATTTGCGGAAATACAATCATCTATCCCTTTATATTCAAACTTATCTTTAGAATTTATTCCTCCTCGACAATTTAAAACCGCTACCTTTTTTATTTCCGTTTCTAAACTCATTCCTAAAATCTCAGCAATTTCTTCTAAAGCCTTCCTCTCAGTAACTGGACATCTATCTGGCTGAGATTTTCCTTCTAATAAACTCTGAGCAAAAGCCAAACAACCAGAAAAACCACAAGCACCACAGTTTGCCTGGGCAAGTTTATTATAGATTTTATCTAATCGCTCATCGAGTTTTATAGAAAATTTCTTAGCTGCCCAAGCCAGGCCTAACCCAAATAGCACTCCTAATACACTTAAAGTACCTATGCTACTTAATATTACCACTAAATTATTCATCAGAACCTAAATCCATTAAATCCCATAAAACCTAAACTCATCAAAGAAGCCACAATAAAAGCAATGGGTAAATCATTAAACAAAGATGGGGTATCATTTAACATAAGCCGTTCTCTTATCCCGGACATAATTAAAAGTGCCAAAGTAAAACCAATTCCTGCAAAAAATCCTTCTAAAACCGAATAGAAAAAACTTCCTGCTACCGGATGATTATTCACAAAAAAGTTATCGATATTTAATACGGTTACACCTAACACTGCACAGTTGGTGGTAATCAAAGGTAAATATATCCCTAAAGTACGGTACAAAGCCAGAGACTTCTTTAAAATCACCATCTCCACAAACTGCACAAAAGTAGCGATTACTAAAATAAAAACAATCGTTCTTAAATAGGTGATATTTAAAGGCAGAAGTACAAATCTATAAACTAACCAAGTAACGATACTGGATAAAGTCATAACAAATATCACTGCCAAGCCCATACTTAAGGCAGGTTTTATATTGCGCGAAACTCCTAAAAATGGACATAACCCTAAAAATTTTGAAAGGATAAAATTGTTAATAAAAACCATACTGATAATTATCATAAGGGTTGTCTTGATATCCATATTTAACCTTCTTTCTTTAATTTTTTAAATAAACAAAGTAAAAGCCCCAAAGTAAGTAAAGCTCCAGGTGGAAGAATAAATACCGCTGAAGGAGAAAATCCTAAAAATACAGTTCGACCTAAAAGTTTTCCGGTTCCTAAAAATTCTCTTATCCCTGCTATCAGTAAGATTGCTAAACTAAACCCTAAACCCATTCCCAAACCATCAAATATAGAAGGCAAAACCTTATGATTTTTAGCAAATCCTTCTGCCCTTCCCATAATTATACAATTGACTACAATTAAAGGTAAAAATATCCCCAATCTTTTAGCCAAATCCGGTAAATATCCTTGCATCAATAATTCTACAATCGTAACAAAAGAAGCGATTACGACAATAAAACAAGGGATGCGGATTTTATCCGGAACGATTTTTCTAATACTGGAGATAACCAAATTAGAGAAAACCAAAACAAATATCACTGCTATCCCCATACCTAAGGCATTTCCTAATGAGGTAGTTATAGCCAAAGTAGGACATAATCCCAATACGATATGAAAGGTAGGATTTTCTTTAAATATTCCTTTGGTAAACTCTTTTAATAAATTATTATTTTTTCCCATAAACGTTTGGTTTTAAATAACGGTCTATCAAAGGAACAAAGGCATTCATTATTAAAATAGAAAAAGAAACTCCTTCCGGATATCCTGAGAATCTACGGATAATAAAAGTAAGTAAACCGCAACCTACTCCAAAGATAATTTTTCCTTTTTTAGTTAAAGGAGAACTAACATAATCCGTAGCCATAAAAAAGGCACCCAAGATTATTCCTCCGGTTAATAAAGAGAATAAAACATCGCCCTTAAAAAAACCAGACTTTGAAAAGATCCAACTTAAAGTAGAAAAACTTAAAAGAAAACTTAGAGGAATATGTAAAGTAATAATTCTTAAAAATAAAAGCACAACCGCTCCCAAAAGAAGCCAAAGAATAGCCACTTCTCCAATACAACCTGCTCTTTTTCCCAAAAAAAGGTCAAGATAACTTAATCCCATATTAGATAAATTTAAATTTGCTTCTTTATAGAGAACTAAAGGTGTAGCGGAGCTTACGGTATCGAACCCAGAAAATGGTTTGATAAAGGAAGTCATATATTTAGGCCAGGAAAGTAAAAGAAATACCCTGGCGGATAAAGCAGGATTAAAGATATTCCTTCCCAATCCCCCAAATGCCTGTTTGGCAATCGCAATCGCAAAAAAACTTCCCACCATAGGAATCCAAAAGGGAACTGCAGGCGATAAATTATAGGCAACTAAAAGTCCAGTTAAAGCAGCGCTTCCATCTGAAATAGTAATTTCTTTTTTTCTTAAAAATTGGATAATGGCTTCTGTAATTATAGCAGTAAAAATAGAGATAAAAATCAAAAGCAGAGCATGTAACCCAAAAAAATAAACTCCTGCAATACCTGAGGGAATAAGACTTAAAAAAACCGTCCACATAATTCTTTTTGTAGAAACTCTATCCTGAATATGGGGCCAAAAAGAAACTAAAAGTTTTTCTTCCATAAATCCTTATTGAAAAATCTTATTTAAATTTTCTCTTATTGCTTTAATCAAACTACCTGAAGAAATAGTTGCTCCGGAAATGGCATCAATGCGGTCATCTTTTTTCTTTCCTTTAAATCTATTTAAAAATCCTTCCTCAGTAATCCTTGTACCAATCCCCGGAGTCTCATTTTGCTCTAAAATTTTTATCTCTTTTATTTTGCCATCTGGTTCAGTGGCGACAACTCCTTTAATAGTACTAGAATAACCTTTTACTTCGCATATAAATATATAACCTAAAATACTACCCTCTTCATCCTTTGCCTGATAATAATTGAAATCCTCTTTTTTAATTTCTTCTATCTTTTTTGCTTGAGGAAATAACTGTTGGATTGAAGAATTGATCTCTTCTTTTTTTCTTTCCTCAATACGGTTATGGCTAATCGCATAGACAAAACTCAACATAAGCCCCGCCAAAAAACAGATCAAAAAAAGTACTAATACGTATTTTTTATTTTCGTTCATCTTTTAATAAAACCAATTTTGCCTGCTTTATATATTGTACCATATTTCTCTTTGCCGGACACACATAACCACATAAACCACATTCAATACAATCAAATATAGAGTATTCTTTTGCCAATTGCCAGTTTTGGCTTTGACTGGCTAAACTTAAAATCGCCGGCATAAGTCCTACAGGACAACTCTCTACACATCTTCCACAACGGATACAGAACTCTTCTTTTAAAACCTTAACTTCGCTTTCACCTAAAACAACTATACCGGTAGTAGTTTTTATTACCGGAACTTCATCAGTATATTGGGACATCCCCATCATCGGCCCACCGAAAATTATCTTTTTTGGTTTTTCTTTTAATGGACCGCAAAGAGAAATTAAATCTCTGATGGGAGTACCGATGCGCACCAAAATATTTTTAGGATGAGAAAGACAGTTTCCCGTAACCGTAACTACCCTTTCATATAAAGGTTTATTAAGATATACTGCCTCGTATATCGCAAAGCAAGTAGCCACATTCTGCACCACTACCCCTACATCAAAAGGAAGTTTACCTGAAGGTACTTCTCTTTTTAAAATATTTTTAATTAGTTGTTTTTCTGCTCCTTGGGGATAATGTGATTTTAAAATGTGTAATGTGTAATGTGTAATGTGTAATGTCTTTAATTTCCTCTCAAAGGCTTTTATTGCTTCGGGCTTATTATCTTCTATAGCGAGATAAACCTTCTTTGGCCCTAAAATCTTTACGATCAACTCTATCCCTTTAATAATCTCATCTGTCTTTTCTACCATCAGGCGAAAATCACTCGTTAAATATGGCTCGCACTCTGCACCGTTTATAATTAAGGAATCTATCGGTTTAGGAGGACTAAGTTTTACGTGAGTTGGAAAACCCGCTCCGCCTAAACCCACAATACCCGATTCTTTTATTTTTAAGATTAAATCCTGAGAAGTTAATTTATTTATTTCTTCTTCACTTAAAATGTTTTTATTTTCAGTTTTATCTTTACCGTCATTTTCAATTAAAATTGCTTCAGATATTCCTAAAACTGGATGGTGATATTTTTGGATAGATTTTACCTTACCTGATACTGAAGCATGTACTGATGCAGAAACAACCGCATCCGTATCCGCAATCTTTTGGCCTAAAAACACATAATCCCCTGCTCTTACTAAAGGTTTAGCAGGCTTTCCTGTATGTTGAATTAAAGGGATATAAACTAAAGGAGGAATAAATCTCTCAATAGGTTTATCCCGACTAATCTTATTTTCTTTTATCTTAACCATAAAAATTTTTTCCGATAAAAAAGATTTAAAAATCCTAAAATTACAAATATTGCACTTACCGACAAAAGGATGAATAATTCTGAAATATAGCGTGAAAGAAAACTGCTTATAAACATAAATAAAATAAACGCTAAATGCATCACCATCTCCAAAGAACTAAAGGTCTTTCCCATCATCGAATCCTGACTTATCTTATGAATAAGGGTATAGGAAGTAATCATAATCGGAGAAATCACTAATCCTAAAATAAAGGTAAGTAATCCTGCTACAGAAAAACTCGGTTTAAAACTTAAAGATAAACTAAAAAAGGAAAGAAAAATCCCACTTAAAATCAAAGAGACAAAGATTGTTTTATAATGAGAAAATTTTCCTCCAAATCTTCCATATAAAAGAGAACCTAAAAAAAGACCTGTACCTAAAAAAGTAATCAAAAGTCCCAAATCCCTTGTAATTGAGCCTAAAGTTTTCTGAATAAAAACAATTAAAACTACATATACTGAACCTAAAGCAGACCAGAGAACAAACATTACCCAAGCAGTAAACCTAATATATCTATTTTTAAAGAAATATAAAAAACCCTCTTTAAGTTCCTGCCATATTGACTTTCTTACCACATTTACTATCTCGAAAGCAAGTTCTTTTATCTTGATGGGATTACCCGCTGTTTTACCAATAAGAAAAATAAAGAAAGCAGAAATTAAAAAGCTTAAACTGTCTAAGTAGAAACCTCCTTTAGGACCAAACCATTCAACCAAAATCCCTCCAATCCCAAAACCTAAAATAGCGGCGATCATTCCGGTAGTGTTAATTAAAGAATTGGCTAAAAGTAAATCATTCTTTTCTACCAAATCCACCACTATCGCCATTTTTGCCGGGATAAAGAACCTACCAATACAAAAAATTAAAAATATCAAAAGATAAACTAAAAATCTTGTTTTACTGCTAATTAGAAATAGAGGGATAATCAAAACCAAAATTGCCCTTAAAAAATCGCAAGTATATAAAGTCTTTCTCCTATCCCATCTATCCACATAGACTCCCGCCAGCGGACCAATTAAAAAAACCGGTAGAATTGTAAAAAACAATGCCTTGGCGATCTCTAAACTTGAGCCCTGCATATTCAAGGAAACAAAACCGATCAAAGCCATCTGACCGAGTCTATCTCCTACCTGAGAAATAATCTGACCAAACCATAAAAAGAAAAAATTTTTATTTTTAAGCAATTTAGTTATCTGCGCCATCTTTTCTTTTTAATATTGGTTAATATCGTTATTTTCGTTTAGTTCGTTATTATCGTTATTTATTTTTTAATAATCCTGACCTCTTACTACTCAATACTTGATACTTACTACTCACTACTTATTAATAGCGGATAGCGTATAGCGTTTAGCGTATAGTTTTTACTTCCTTAATACCTTAACACCTAAACACCTTAACACCTTAAAACCTTAACACCTAACTCCCTAACCCCTAACTACTATCTACTACCTACTATCTTCAAGAGCCGGCAGAGGGACTTGAACCCCCGACCCGTAGCTCACTTTCGTTCGCTCCCCATAGGGAAACCTTATGGTTTCCCCTCTGGCCCCCGAAACTTCGGGGTGTCACCCCTTCCTTTTATAATTTTAAAGAACAACCTTAGGGAGAAAACGGTCTTTTCTCCCTAAAACCCTCTTTTTGGGTCGAGTAATTTTATCCCTTACCCCCTCAATACTCATTACTCACTACTTCCTACTAATTTCAAGCCGGCAGAGGGACTTGAACCCCCGACCCGCGCTTTACGAAAGCGCTGCTCTACCCACTGAGCTATGCCGGCAATATTCTTTAAAAATACTACAATAATATCTATAAGTCAATAAATTTATAAAGACCATTTCTTTATTTTCGTTTTTACTTCCTAACCCCCTAACTCACCTAACTTCCTAACCCCTAACCCTCACTACTCAATACTCACTACTCACTACTTATTAATAGCGGATAGCGTATAGCGTTTAGCGTATAGTTTTTTCTTTTCTTATTTCCTAAACACCTAAACACCTAAAAACCTTAAAACCTAAACACCTAAATACCCAAACACCTAAAAACCTAACTCCCTAACCCCTCACTACTCACTACTCACTACTCACTACTAATAAAAAAGGCATCCTCTTTTAATCTTAAGAAGATGCCTTATAAAAAAATTCTGCTTTTTTAAATATTAAGTATAAACTGTCTTTCTTGCTATCCGTAAAGATACTGCCACCATCACTGACCAGACAGCAAAGATTGCCAAAGTCATAGGAACACCAATCTTTAACATCTCAGGTAAAACTTCTGGTAGCCCTTTAGTCAAAAAGGGTGGATACAAAACTACCTCTCCATGAGCAACGTGCTCTACTGCCAACATCAAAACTCCTCCCCAAAGCATAGAATTTAACCAATCGATATGGTATTTGGGAGAAACTTTTTTTCTCAAAGCGGAAGTCACAATTGCGGTACCAAAAGGTACTAAGAAACAGGCCATCTTTCACCTCCTTAGATTTGTGGTTAAAAGAGAAATTAACCAAACTACTACTACCGGAATAAGCATTACCCATCCCAAAGTAGCTCCACTTTTAATTAAACCATCCGTAGTTCTTTCTAAAAACTCACCTCCTTCATAACCTAAAAAGTGGTCAATTAAAATCATAATGGTTGCGCCCCAAAGCATCAAAGACAGAAATCCCAATTTGTATCTTTTGGGTAAAATAAAATTTAAAGCGGTAGCGGTAGTAGCAGAAAGCGCGGTAGTAACTAACCACATATTATATCACCTCCTTACTAAAATGTATAGACAAATGTCAAAAAACAACTATCGTTGGCATCGACGTTTTCTGCCCAAATTGTACGCTGATAACCCAAAAGTAACTGTACTTTTTTATTTGACCAGCCAATGCCACCAGAAACGAGCAAATATTTTGTATCCGAAGCAGGAACTCTTTCGTCATTTTCTTTTTTATCTGACTGAAAGAATCCATTAAATTCAAGCATTAAATTAAACCCTTTAGGTAAAAAATATTCAACCGCAAAATCACTATTTATGGCTTTTCCATATTTAGTTTCTATCCCATCTACTTTTGTCTTTAAAGGATATGTATATATAGTATCCAAATGAAAGGCAAAAGGCTTTAAGTTCTTAGTAAAAATCAAACCTAATGCTGGCTCATAAGCACCATTGCCAAAAGAATCCGTACCTAATTTATCTGGATCTAACTTTTGATATTTTCCCGTAGGAAACTTTATCTGGAAAAGTCCAGTAATGTATGGCAACAATTTATCCTCTTCTTTAAAAAGATACCTTAAAAAAAGATAGGTATCAGATAATCCTCGATCATATGCTTTAACTCCATCTTGCTTGGCATAATTATACTGATAGGTAAATTGTGTATCAAATTCTAAGCGGTCAGTTAGTCCATAATAGATAAATAGTTGTTGTTGAATTTGTCCCTTTCTTTGGCCATCCGCTAAAGAATGGTACTTTCCTTCATCATCAAAAGACCCCCGGCTGTGGGTATAGAAAAAGAAAGGCTGAACCGATAAAATATTTTTCCCGCATAAAGGCGCGGTCCAAGTAGTAAAAGGACCTGCAGAAATAGGTTCCCATTTTTCTTCTTGGGCATAAACAGGATAAATTAAAAAAAAGAATTAAAAATACAAAAAATACCTTTTTGAGCATATCTTTATTTGCCTCTTTTCTTTTATCTTATTATTCATTTGCTTCTTCCTCTTATATAGATTCCTTTTTTTCTTAACTCATCTGTTTTCTTCTTCGAACATTCTAAACACAGAAATTTAGGGGGTGCGTTTCTGCGGTCATAACCCGGCGCTAAAACCAATCTCCAGAGGCTGGCTTCTTTTCCACAATTATCACAGATTCCTTTTTCCTTAAAATGCCACATCTCAATAGCGGAAGATGTAAAGATAAATCTATCTACCCAGAAAAAGATTGCTCCGCCAATTAAATTGGCAATAATCGTAGACCAAATACCCACTCCTAAATTCCTTACCACCAGCCACAAAATGGGTGTGCTTAACTGCCACCTTACTAAATATAAAACAAACCTTTTAATCAATCCTTTTCTCCTTCGATATTTATAATCAACAACTCATCTCCTGCCACTTCCTCTATATCAAGTTTTGCCTGATAAGCTTTGGTACCCATGGAAACGATATTAAAAGCGTTCTGTAAAGAAACTGGAGTTACCATTTTTAAAAAACCAACTTTTAATTTTATACCGGTAATCCTTTTAAGATTATAATCTTTAGCTTTTTTAAGCACACTATCTAATATCGTCTTGGCAAGTGTAAATTCATGCATATTATTCAATCTCCTTTCCTGTAGAAGACATACTTAATACTGCATGCTTTACCCCTTTTACCGCCTTTAAGGTATCCGCTAATTTCTCTGCTTCTTTGGGTGAGCTTCTTACTGCAATTATCTCTAAGCAATTTTCTTTATCCAGATGGATATGCTGGGTAGAAATAATTATCTTTTGGAAATTATGCTGGATATCGGTAAGTTTGTCTAAGAGTTCTCTTTTATGATGGTTATAGATCAAGGTAATGGCTCCTGCGATCTCTTTATTTTGTTGCCACTCTTTCTTAACTAACTCTTGCCTAATTAAATCCGCAATGGCTTTGGAACGCGTAGAATATCCCTTTTCTTTTATCAGCCTATCAAACTTAGAAAGTAAACTATCCGGTAACGATACACCAAACCTTTTCATCATTTGTGTTACGATTTTTAAAATTATAACACAAATTAAATCAGTGTCAAATATTTTTTAAAAATACTCCTGATATAAATACTTTAACCAATAAAGAACTCTCCTGAATAAACCTTTGGGTAGGTTAGATTGGAAAGGTTCTTTTTTTAAGTTCTCTATCTCATATACAATTTTAAGGCAGTTAGTATAATCTAAAAGTTGTGAAGGTGAAAACAATTTATTTAAGAAAATACCTTCTAAAAAAGAAAAGTCTGTATAAGAGACCATCCTTACTTTAGTAGATAAATCCAACTCCATCTCTTCAAGCAAACCATCTAAAAGGGCGCTTTTCCCACAGACAAATATCTTTTCTATTTTTTTATCTGTTATATTTTTTTCAAAATATTCTTTTAATAGAACCAAAAAATCTTCTATTTTATCATTTATAACTTTACATAATTTTTGATAGGGTATATTCTGATAACTATTCTGTTCTTTAATCATAATCTCTCGCTTATCAGATGTGCCCTCGCTTACACTGCCATATTTTATTTTTAAATCCTCTGCAAGTTCAAAAGAAATTTTAAAGGTGTCGCTTATTTTTTCCGTTAAATCATCGCCTCCAAAATCTAAAGAACCGATGTGCTTTATCCGCTTATCTTCATAAGCCACTATATCGGTAACCTGCGCGCCAATATCTAAAAGGACATACAGACCCTTCTCTAAGGCTTCTCTTTCTAAAATATACTTTAAAAGACCTAAACCGCTAATATGGATATCTTTTAAATTGTAACCTAATTTATCAAAAATATAATTTAAGTTTCCAAAATAACTGGATTTGATGGAAATAGTCAAAAGATTTATCCCCAATGTATGGGCATAAAGGCCAAGGGGACTTAAAAATCCATCCTTACCGTCGACCGTATAACTTATAGGGATACTCTGAATAATTTCCTCCTCCCAATTAGAATTTAAAGCCAACGCCTGTTCTTTTACCTTTTGAATATCAGAATGGTTAATTAAACGACAGCCTCTTTCTAAAAGAGGCATAACTATGAAATTATTCCGAATATTCAAATCTGAGCAAGATATATTTAAATACACATCAGATATCTTTAAGTGGGATTTTTTCTTTAAACTGCTAAATAATTCAGATAAAGCATCGGTTAATTTAGACACATCTTTAATCTTTGCTCTGTTTAGGGCTCTTGTAGGATAAGTTTCAAAAAATATATCCTTTATATTTTTATTCTTAAAACATAAAATACAGCCGGAAATTTTACTTGAACCTAAATCTAAACAACATATATTCTTATTCATATTTCACTACCGGTTCCTTAAATCTAAGATCAATATAAGATACCTTCTTTTGATTTAACTGACGAAGAATAATTACTAACAGATTTAGCCCTTCGGAGATCCGTTTATCAATTTTTACCTCTATGCCATCTATAAAGAAACTGATATCCCAAATACTTGCTATATTTATTTTTCTAATTTTATAATTTTTAAAATCTTGTTTTTCGTTAAATTCCTTGATCAATCTCAAAGCCAAAAGTATCTCTTTCTGGTTAATCTTTTCTCCCACCTTAATCGATCTTATCTTATTTTCTAAACCAAAAATTATAGGTAAACTGTTATCGAATTCTTCCGTTTTAAATACAGAACCTTCTTCATCTATAGCAAAATCATGGTATAACCTTAAATAGGCAACCGCTTTTCTCTTCTGCGCATCGATAATTAGCCGGTCGGGTGGTTGGATAGTCAACCGGTTAATTTTCCAATCAGGATATTCTAAACTTAATCTCTCAAAAATTAATTTTAAATTTAAGGAAAAGATATTCTTCCCTTTTAAATAATCGCAACGGATCTGGTTATTTGGGCTGATTATCTCTTTAATTAAAAAATATTTAGAACTTGTAAAAGCATCTAACAGTTTATTTACAGGAAAAATAATTATTATCAAAAGAAAACAAGAAATAATTACCTTAAAGTAAAAACTTCTCTTTAACTTTTGCCTCATACTTTAGTTGTAATTTTATTTCTTTTAAAACTTGATTCTATCAATTTTAAACAAAGCTCTAAAAAACTGATCCCCTCTGCCTGCGCAGCCTTTGGCAAAAGACTTGTTTCAGTAAGCCCCGGAATAGTATTTACTTCTAAAACATATACCTTATCTTCCTTAAGGATCATATCGACCCGCGAAAATCCAAAACAGCCTAAACTCTTATGGGCAAAAAGTGCAGAATTTTTAACTTTAGAGGCCAGTCTCTGTTCTATCTTGGCGGGAACTATATAATCGGTTAAACCTTTTGTGTATTTTGCCTCATAATCAAAGAAACTTTTTTTAGGAACAATTTCAATTATCGGCAGAGGCTTCTCATCCAATATCCCTACGGTCAATTCTCTTCCCTTTATATACTCTTCAATAATTACCCGCTCATCAAAACTAAAGGCAAATTCTATAGATTTAATTAATCCCTCTTTATCCTCAACGATAGAGACCCCAATACTTGAACCCTCAGTAGCGGGTTTTACTACTAAGGGAAAATTAAATTTCTCTAAATCAATTTTATCCCTAAAATCATCTTTATTTATAACTATATAAGGAGGAACATTTAAACCTGCCATCTGAAAATAACGGTGCGATAAGACCTTATCTAAAGCGAGTTTGCTGGCTAAAACACCTGAACCGGTATAAGGTATGTTTAATTCTTCCAATATCTTCTGCATAGTTCCATCTTCTCCGAATTTTCCATGTAAAGCAATAAAGGCAACTTCAATCTTTGAGGATAATATTTTTTGGATATTCTCCTGAATATCTGGGCTATTTATATCTAAAGCTACCACATCAAAACCTGCCTCTTTTAAAACCTTATATACCGCATTTCCTGATTTTAAAGATATCTCCCTTTCCCGAGAAATCCCTCCCATTAATACCCCAATTCTTCCAAAATCTCTCTTTACCATATCTCTATCTCCAATTCTAAATCTATATTAAATTTTTTCTTTACCTTACCTTTGATATAATCTATGAGTTTTAATACATCTTTAGCGGATGCAGAATTACGATTGATTATAAAATTGGCATGTTTTTGGGAAACCTGCGCATCACCGATAGATTTTCCTTTTAAATTACAATCCTCAATTAACTTTCCCGCAAAAAACCCATTTGGGTTTTTAAAAATACAACCACAGGAAGGATAAGAAAGTTCCTGAGTGAGTCTACGGTAATTCATAAAATAATCCATTTTATTTCGAATTTCCTTTTTATCTTTCTTAATCAATCTTAAAAGTGCCTCCAGAATTATAAAATTTTTTAAATTAGAATACCGATAACCAAAATCTAAAGAGTTTCGTTTTAATTTTTTTATCTTGCCATTATAATCCATAACTTTTACTTCTTCAACAAAATCTCCAATACAACCTTCCTTTGTTCCCGCATTCATAAATATCGCTCCACCTAAAGTGGCAGGTATACCCGTTAAAAATTCTATCCCTCCCAAACCATTCTCTAAACAGGATTTTAAAAGTCTACTAACCTTTAAACCTGCACCCACCCATACATAATTGCCTAAAAATTTTATCTTTTTAAAATAATCGGAACTTAATCTTATTACAACAGCCCTTACACCTTCATCGGATACCAAAAGATTACTGCCTGCCCCTAAAATATAAATCCTTAAATTATTTCTTTTAGCGATCTTTAATATTTTTCTTAATTCCCTTACATCCGTAGGCTCTATAAAAAAATCTGCCTCACCCCCGATCTTAAAAGTGGTATAGTGAGAAAGTGGAATTTTCGTTTTTACTTTAGCCTTTAATCCTTGGAATAAGTTCATCGTGAATCTTATAGATATCCCCTGCACCTAAAGTGATCAATAAGTCATCTTTCTTTAAAATATCTAAAAGATAAGAAACGATTTCTTTAAAAGGTAAAAACTTAACGGATTTATTCTTATCATAAAGATTAATCCTTTCGCAGATATCTTTCGCAGTAACCGCCTCTATAGGTTTTTCATCTGCAGGATAGATATCCGTAATGACAACCTCATCAGCCAAATCGAAACTCTTAGCAAATTCATCTAAAAGTAATTTAGTTCTTGTAAATCGATGGGGCTGAAATACAACCACTATTCTTTTATGTCTTAAATTTCTTATCGCCTCTAAAGTTGCTCTTATCTCTGTAGGATGATGTGCATAATCATCTAAGAATAAAATCCCATTTATAAAAGCTTTAGTCTCAATTCTACGCCTTGTTCCTTTAAAGGTAGATAGTGCCTTTTTTATATCCTCATTTTCTATACCCAACTCTTTTGCTAAAGCAATCACCGCCAAACTATTTAATACATTATGTATACCACCTAAAGGAAGAAAAAATCTTCCCAAATAATCCCCTTTAAAAATACAATCGAAAGAGGAACTTAAATCTATAAGCTCTATATTCTTAGCGTATATATCTAACTTAGAATCTAAACCGTAAAGGATTTTTTTTCGGTTAACCTTATTTAAAATAGAGCATATATTTTTATTCTCAGCGCAGGCAATTAAACATCCATCTTGATGTATATTATTTATAAAATCTAAGAAAGTAGCCAAAAGTTTCTCCATATCTTTATAGTAATCCATATGTTCAAAATCGATATTGGTAATAATGGAGTAATCCGGTTTAAAATATAAGAATGAGCCATCGGATTCATCTGCTTCTATAACAAAAAGTTTATCTTTCCCCAAACAGGCACTATTATTTAAATTCAACCATATCCCTCCCACCACTACCGAAGGAGAAAATCCTACCTCTTTCAAAATATGGGCAACTAAGGCGCTGGTGGTAGTTTTTCCATGTGCTCCGGAGACAGTGATTAATTTCTCATCTTTAATAATCTCTGCCAAAGCCTCTGCTCTCCTCATAATCCTTATATTTCTTTTCTTTGCCTCTTGTAACTCAGAATTATCCTCTTTGATTGCAGAAGAATAGACCACAATTTCCTGTTCTTTAAGATGGCTGGGATCATGACCGAGATAAATTTTGGCACCTTTATTCTTTAAAAAAGAAAGTCTTTCTGAATCTTTAATATCACAACCGCTCACCTCAAAGTCCTTTTCTAAAAAAAGTTGCGCCAATCCACTCATCCCGATTCCACCTATGCCTATAAAATGTATCTTCTTTCTCATAATTCCTATTTTATAATTATACTCTTTTATTTATTTAAATCAATTCGCCATATTTAAAATTAAATCCCAGAGATTAACCGGATTAAAAGATTTTAACTCTTTATAATTAGAGCGCATCTTACTTAACCTTTGGGGTTCTTTTATCAAATGAGAAATTGCTGCTGATAAATTATAAAGATCAAGGGTTTTCTCCTCTATTAAAATAGCACAATTTTTCTTCACCAATATATTCGCATTGTATATCTGATGACCTCCTGCATATGGATAAGGGATTATTATCGCGGGTAATTCAAAAAATATAAGTTCAGTTATAGTCATTGCACCTGCTCGGCAAACAACTAAATCAGAAGCACAAAAAGCATAGTGCATATTATCTAAAAATTTAAAAACCACTGCTTTTTTATTTAAAGCCTTATAGAACCTATCCAGAATTTCGTAGTCACTTTCTCCGCTTAAATGAATAATCTGAATCTCTCCTTTAAGTAAAACCAAGCTCTGTAAAAATGTCATATTTATCTTATGCGAACCTTGACTGCCACCCATTACCAGGATGGTAAAATGATCAGGGTTAAATCCAAAATAACTTATGGCTTCTTTTTTTTCTATTTTTGTAAAGGTCTTTCTTAAAGGGTTAGTTGTAAAAACCATTTTATTTTTATAACTTGGGAAAAACTCTTCTGTCTCTTTAAACCCTAAACTAACTAAATCTACAAAAGGCAGTAACATCCTATTTGCCTTACCCATAATGACATTCTCCTCGTGGATTATAGTTTTTATTCTCAAAAAATGAGCAAAGAAAACCAAAAAGAAGGAAGCGTATCCTCCAAATCCCACCACCGTATCCGGTCTAAAATTTAAAAGAATTATCAAACTCTTTAAGATTGCCTTAATAAATCTAAAAAAACAGGTTAATGTTCTTAAACTAAAACTTAATTTTAAAGGCGAAATATTTAAGTTAATAAACTTATAATCAGAAGGGATTATCTTTTTTTCTATTGAACGACCAGAAATTACTAAAAGGAATTCTAAATTCCGTAATTTTAACTCCTCAGCTAACCTTAAAGCAGGTAGGATATGCCCACCCGTTCCTCCGCAAGCAATTAAAATTTTCATTCTTTTTCTGAAAATCGACTAACATTTAGGACTAACCCTATACCGACCAGATCAAAAATCAAAGAAGAGCCACCGTAACTTATAAAAGGAAGGGGAAGCCCTTTTGTCGGCAAAACTCCACAGGCAACCCCTATATTTATAACCGCCTTTAAACTGAGCACAAAAATTATCCCCAAACTTAAGTATGTACCAAAAGTATCTGGACTATATTTAGAAATCTTTAAACCCTCCAACATAAGATTAATAAAAAGTAGACACACGCTTAAGGTTCCCAACAATCCTAACTCTTCTCCAATTATAGAAAATATAAAATCGGTATGGGCAGCAGGTAAATAGAATAGTTTCTGGTAAGAATTCCCTAAACCCCTTCCCAAAATTCCTCCGCAACCTAAGGCGATATTAGATTGAACAATCTGATAACCTTTTCCTTTGGGATCCTGCCAGGGGTTTAAAAATGCTGTCAATCTATTTCTGCGATAAGTAGAGGTAGAAATTAATACAAAAAGTAACGCCAAAGAAACCAAAAAAATAAAAATAATACTCCTTTTGGGAACACCCGCAATAAAAAGCATAATTAAAACAACCGCATTTATAGCAAAAACAGTACCTAAATCAGGCTGAAGCAGAATTAAAATAGAAGTTATCCCTGATACAAATAAAACAGGCAAAAACCCTTTCAAAAAACTCTCTTTGATAAGTGTATTCTTTTGTGAGATAAAACTTGCCACATATACAATCAATGCGATGTAACTAAACTCTGAAGGTTGAAAACTCAAAAATCCAAATCTAAACCATCTCCTTGCTCCGGCGATTTCTCTACCTATAAAAGGAACTAAAACCAATATTAAAAGTAACCAGGATATCATAACCAATATTTTTGCCTTATCTTTTAAAAGATGATAATCAAAACTCATCACGCTGAACATAGAGATTAATCCCAATAGAACAAAAATTATCTGTTTCTTTAAAAAAAACATCCCGTCGTGATATTTTTCCTGTGCGTATATACAGGAAGCACTGTAAATCATAATTATTCCTATCGATAGTAAAATAAGTACATTTATAAAGATTCTGATGCGGGTATTACGCATTTTGAGAAGTTAAGTCTTTAACTATCTGCTTAAAAATATTTCCTCTTTCTTCGTAATTAGCAAACATATCAAAACTGGCACACATAGGGGAAAGTAAAATTGTATCTTTTGGATGACTTTGGTTAAAAGCTATCTCTACCGCTTCTTTTAAGGAATCCGCTTCTTTAATCTTAACTATATCCTTAAATTCTTTTCTTAAAATCTCCTTCGATTCTCCGATAAGTACCATAAGTTTTACTTTCTCTAAAATTTTTCCTTTAATTTTCTCAAAATTTAGGCCCTTGTTCCTTCCCCCCGCAATTAAAATTATCGGTGGATTTAAATTATCCAATGCCCAAATCGTTGATTCTACATTCGTTGCTTTAGAATCATTGATAAAGATCCTGCCTTTAAATTCTCCTATGTATTCTAAGCGATGTTCTATACCCTTAAAATTAGAAAAAACATTATCAATTTTTTCTTTATCTATCCCTAAAATCTGGGCAACTTTTTCTACCGCAGAGAAATTTTGGTTTATCCTATCATTATTACGAAAGAAAACTACCTTTGCTTTAACTATTTTTGCTATCTCTCTTATATAAGGATCATCGTAATTTAAAACCGCAAAATCCTGGCTATCCTGATTTAAAAAAAGCCTTTTTTTCGCCTCTAAATATTCCTCTAAATTCCTATAACGATCAAGGTGATCAGGGCTGAAGTTAAGCAAAACGGATATGTAGGGTTTAAAATTTACAATCCTCTCTAACTGAAAGGAACTTATCTCTAAAGAAACAAAATCATCCTTTTTCATCTGAAGAACTAAACTCGAAAAAGGGATCCCTATATTTCCACAGACATAAACGGTTTTATTTGCCTCTTCTAAACATCTACCGATAAGGCTGGTGACTGTGGTTTTACCATTTGTTCCAGAAACAGCAATGATTTTAGCAGGACAAACCATAAAGGCTAATTCTATCTCGCTGATTATCGGAATACCCATCCTTTCTGCTTCCTCTACGATTAAATTACGGTCATCTACCCCTGGACTTAAAACAACCAGATCTTTTCCCTTTAAAAAATCTTTAGTATGTCTTCCCAGCTCTACCTCTACACCTTTACTTTTAAATTGAAGGGCGATCTCCTTTAATTTTTCATTTATATCTTTTTCCGTAATGAATACCTTTGCCCCTAAATTTAAAAGCAAAGAAGAAGATGCTCTGCCACTGCGTCCTAAACCTACTACTAGAATCTTTTTCCCCTTAAAGTAATCTTTATCTACCATTCTTTATCTGATCTTTAAAGTTACAACCATCAAAAGTGCTAAAAGTCCAGCTAATATCCAAAACCTTACTACAATTTTAGGTTCAGATAAGCCTAAAAATTGGAAGTGATGATGCAAAGGAGCGATTTTAAATATCCTTTTCTTTCTCAATTTAAAAGAACCCACCTGTAATATCACTGAAACTGCCTCCAGGACAAACACCCCTCCTACCATTACTAAAAGTAATTCTTTCTTAATAAAAACTGAAATTGCTCCCAAAAGCCCACCTAATGCTAAGGATCCTACATCACCCATAAATATAGAAGCAGGAAAACAGTTAAACCATAAAAACCCTAAACCACCACCAATAATACTGGCACAAAGAACAGTTAACTCTCCCGCATCTTTTATATAGGGTATAAAAAGATAATCGCTAAATTTTATGTTTCCCGTTACATAACTTAAGATACTAAAAGCAACCGCCACCATAATCACATTCCCAATCGCTAAACCATCCAAACCATCAGTAAGGTTTACTGCATTGGAACTGCCTGCAATTACTAAAATTACAAAAAGGATATAAAATATACCTAAATCTAACTTTAGTTCTTTAAAGAACGGAATATCTAATAATGTTATAGAAGGAACTTTTAAATAAAGTATGGCTCCTACGATCAAACCCAAAATTATCTGACCCGTCAATTTTATAGAAGGGGAAAGCCCCTTAGGTTTATCTTTTTTAAGTTTAAGATAATCATCGAGGAATCCTAAAATCCCCAGCCATATAATTATAAGTACAGAAAGAATTATGTATAGATTATCAAGTCTTGCCCAAAGCAGAGTAGATAAAATTATGGTAAAAATAATCATAATCCCCCCCATAGTTGGGATACTTTCTTTATGCTTATGCAGTTCATAAAGTTGTGGGCTTTCATCCGCTTTTCTCACATTAACTAGTATCTTATATTGAACAAGTTTATTAATTAACTTGGGAGTTAAAAATAAACTCAAAATAAAAGCGGTTAAAGTTGCCATAGCAGAACGGAAGGTAATATATTTGAAGATATTAAAAATAAAAAGGATATCTTTTAAAGGATAGAGTAAATGATAAAACATATCTTATCTTAAAATTTTCTCCATCTCTAATAGACGAGAGCCCTTAACTAAAATTAAATCTCCCCTTTTTGGCTTTACTTCTTTAAAGAGTATCTCTTTTGCTTGGCTGGAATTATCAGAATTAAATATCGGTTTTTTTAAAGAATTAGCTTTAACTAAATCCTTAAATTTTCCAAAGAAATTACCTACCCCTATTATTATATCACATATCTCTAAAATCTTCCTGCTAAGCTTAAAATGGAAATCCAAGGCATTATCCCCTAACTCTAACATATCCCCTAATACCGCAATTTTTCTTCCCTGAATTTTAAAATCCTTTAAAACATTTAATGCCTGATTTAAAGAATTGGGATTAGAATTGTAAGTATCATCGATAAATAAAATACCATTTCTATTTATTAAATTTAATCTCTGAGAAGGAAACGCAAACTCTCTTAAGGCTTTGCTTAATATCTGATAATTAAAACCGAATAACCGACAGACAGAAATGGAAGCTAAAGCGTTATAAACATTAAAAGTGCCTAATGTATTTAAAGAAAACTCTCTTTTATTAATAAAAAATGTGGTTCTATTTTTTTCTAATTTTATATTCTCTGCTTTAAAATCCGCATTTCTCTTTATACCAAAACTTAACAAAAATTTCTTTTTTGTTTTCTTTAGATATTTATTTAAAAAAACATCATCGTTATTTAATATCCCTATATAAGGAAAATATAACCCCTTAATCAGATTTATCTTTTCTCTAAAAACTCCCTTTAAGGTCTTAAAAAATTCAAGATGTGCAGGAGCGATATTAAGGATTATTCCGATATTGGGACGTGAGATTTTAGTAAGGTATTCAATTTCTCCAAAATGATTAGTGCCTAACTCCAATACCGCTATCTCATATTCTTCATTTAACTTTAAAAGTGTCAAAGGAACTCCGATTTGATTATTCTGTGTCCCTTCATTTTTTAAGACCTTGTATCTTAAACCTAAAAGATAAGCAAGCATATCTTTGGTGGTAGTCTTTCCATTCGAGCCGGAGATGGCAATCAGAGGGATAGAAAATTTATTACGGTAGTATTTAGCGATTTCGCCTAAAGTATTTACCGTATTATTTACCAATAAGATAGGAATCTTTAAATTAACCTCAGGTATCTTTTCTACAATTACCGCCTTTGCGCCTTTTTCTTCTGCTTCTTTTAAAAAATCATGCCCATCAAAATTCTTTCCTTTTATGGCTAGAAAAATTTCTCCTTCTGATAATCTTCGGGTATCCGTAGAGATGCCCTTAAATTCTAAATCGAGCTTTCCTTTTGTATATTTTACTTCTATATTTTTAACTATCTCTAATAGGTTCATTTAAATATTCTCTTATTATTAAACGGTCATCAAAAGGAATAATCTTATCCTTTATGATCTGATAACGCTCATGACCTTTACCCGCAACCAGAATCACATCTTTAGGTTTAGCCATAGATAAGGCAAAAAGGAGCGCTTCTTTTCTATCCGGAATAACTTTATAATTTTTACTCTTTATCCCTTTTAAAATATCTCGTATTATTCTTTGGGGTTCTTCATTGCGGGGATTATCAGAAGTAACCACTACAAAATCAGCCAAATCAGAAGCAATTTTCCCCATTATGGGTCTTTTTTTTCTATCCCTATTTCCTCCACAACCAAAAACCAAAATTAGTCTTCCTTTAAATACCTCTCTTAAAGTCAAAATTACATTTTTTAATGCAACCGGTGTATGGGCATAATCTACAAATACATAAAAATCTTTTTTCCAGACTAATTCTAATCTTCCCGGCGGATTTATAAAATTCTTTTGGGCATCTCTAATTTCAGAAAGCTTTATCCCATCTAAAACCGCAAAAGCACAACTTGCCAAGATATTATAAATATTATATTTTCCTAGAAGGGGAGTATAAATCTTTATCTTTCCTTTAGGAGAATTCAGGATAAAATCCGTTCCATTTATATCTTTATGTATCTGGCTAGCAGAAAAATCCGCTTTCCTACTTAAACCATAAGTGACTATTTTTGCTTTGGTTAACTTAATAAGTCGATGAGCATAATGATCATCTATATTAATAATGGCAAAAGCATCTTTAGAAAGCATTTTAAATAATCTGGCTTTAGCATTAAAGTAGGCATTCATCGTACGATGATAATCCAGGTGGTCTTGACTTAAACCGGTAAATATGGCATAAGAAAAATCTATCCCCTCAACCCTATATTGGGAAAGACCGTGAGAAGAAACCTCCATTATCGCATATTCTACATTCTCTCTTTTCGCCTGCCAAAGTAGAGATTGAATCTCCTCGCAAGAAGGGGTGGTATTGTGGGAACTAAAGATTCTATTTTTATACCGGTAATCTATCGTTCCTATTACCAGAGAGTCCTTTTTTACATTTTTTAATATATTTTCTATTAAATAAGTAATTGTGGTCTTTCCATTTGTACCAGTTACTCCTACTACCTTTAAATATTTTGAAGGATTCTGATAAAATTCGCTGCAAAGATGTGCATAAAACCGGCGAATATTTTTTACTTTTATATAAGTTAAATCCTTATTTTTATATTTAGGAAATTTTTCTAAAATTATTGCCTTTGCTTTCTTTTTAATTGCTTGCGGAATAAACTGTAAACCATCCTGTTTACTCCCTTTTATCGCCACAAATATGAAATTAGGCTCTATTTTTCTTGAATCACAACTTATCCCTTTTACATTAAAATCCTTAAGATTAAAAACCTTATAATTTTTAAATTTACTTAACAATTCAGTCAGTTTCATTTTTCTCTTTTAAAGATAAAAGCGTCTCTTCATTTAAAATCTCAAAATCCCTGTTCAAATATCCCAAGACTTCCGTCGCTACCTTTCTAAATACCGGAGCACAAACCACCCCTCCGTAGTAATAGGGTTTTGGCTCATCAACTACAATACAGATGGCAATCTTTGGATTATCCGCAGGAGCAAAACCGATAAAGGAAGCCACAAACTTATCATGAACATAGTGCCCATCAGGTCCTATCTTCTGCGCGGTACCGGTTTTACCCGCAACCTTTATCCCCTCTATGCGGGCAAGTTTTCCTGTTCCATTTTCTACTACTCCGATCAAAATCTCTTTTAGGCGTCGAGAGGTTTCTTCGCTGATTACCCTGCGGATTATAAAAGGCGAATTTTTCTTTATCGTGACTCCATATTTATCCCTTATCTCTTTCAATATAAATGGGCGCATAAGTAATCCTCCGTTAGCCACCACGGAAATTGCACAAACCAGCTGTAAAGCAGTCACTCCTACTTCATGCCCAATAGGAACCGCACCGATAGAAGTTTTAGACCAAAACTGATAAGGTTTAATCATCCCTTTTGCTTCACCGGGTAAATCTATTCCTAAACGGCTCCCAAAACCAAATGCCTTTATATAATGGTAGATAGTTTTTGGTCCTAAAATCTGGGCAACTTTTGTTGTTCCGATATTACTGGACTGCTCAATCACCTCTTTAAAAGTAAGCCAACCGTGAGGCTGATGATCATGAAGGATATGATTTGCTACTTTATAACTACCATTTTCGCAGAAAAATCTATCCTCTTCCCTGATTAAACCACTCTCTAAGGCAGCGGAGGCGGTAACGATCTTAAAAGAAGAACCAGGCTCAAATATATCTGTGATCGCACGATTTCTATAAAGAGAGGCTTGCGTATTTCTTATATTATTCAGATCAAAGGTAGGACGATTTGCCATAGCCAAAATTTCACCGGTAAATGGGTCTAATATTACAATGCTGGCAGACTTTGCCTTAAAAACTTTAAACACTTTATCCAGTTCTTTTTCTGCGATATACTGAATGACCTCATCAAAAGTTAAAACCAAATCAAATCCATCCTGAGGCAAAACTACTTTCTGCCAAAAATCAAGGAGATTTCCGCGCGCATCTCTTAAAACTAAACCAAATCCCGGCTTTCCTTTAAGGTAATCATCGTAGAAGAGTTCTACCCCTTCAAGACCCCGGTTATCTATATCGGTAAAACCTAAAATATGGCTGGCAAGATAACGGTTAGGATAAAAACGTTGGCTCTCCTTAATAAATCCCAAACCTTTTACATTCAAATCGGAAATCTCTTTTTCTTTGAGCGGATCGATTTTCCTTGAGATCCAGACAAAGCCGGTCCTTTTAAATAGTTTCTCTTTTAAAAAATTTGGCTCTAAGTTTAAAATGGAAGATAATTTATCGATAATTTCTGGTTTATCTCCTATCTGGGAAGAAATAGCATATAAAGAATTTCTTGGTAGATTTATAACTTGGGGTCTTAATTGGCGGTCATAGATATTTCCTCTTAAGGGAGGAAGTTCTAAATAGACATTGTGCTGTTTATTAGCGAGGCTTTTAAGAAAAGAAAATTTAAAAAACTGTAGATAAAAAAGCCTTCCGATTAAAAAAAGAAAAAAAATTAAAAAACAGAATGATACCGCCTTAAAACGGCGGGGATGATATCGTAAGTACACAATAAAATTTTAAAATTTAAATTTTTAAAATTCTTTTGCTTCTGCAGATATTGTTAGATTACTAATTAAATTTGAAAATAAATTGGATTTTGATTTTGTTAATTTCGTGGAATTATTATTTGACTGAAACGCTCTTACAAACATCTTTGTTTTGGGCATCTGTAATTCCGCGTAATCTCTAAAAATCTTATCATCTAAATATACCAAAGAAGAAAAACTGCAAACATTATACCTTAAAATATTATTCTTATCAATCAATTCATCAATAATTTTCTTTTTTTCCTCATTTTTGTAAGCAAGATAGAATATCTTACTCTGTTGATATATATACGTTAAGGCTAAGCCAGTTACGGTTAATAAAATGAATATAAATTTCCTCATAACTTTATATTTTTTCTGCTACGCGCATCTTAGCACTACGTGCAGAAGGATTTTCTGTAATCTCTTCTTTTTTTGGTCTTAAGGGTTTTTTGGTAATGATCTTAAGTTTATTCTCGTAAGATTTCCTTCTAAAAGTATATTTCACAATGCGGTCCTCTAAAGAGTGAAATGAAATAACCACTATCCTACCTTGGGGTTTTAAAATCTCTATCGCTTTATTTAATCCTTCAGAAAGCGATTCCAACTCGCGATTTACCGCGATCCGCAAGGCTTGAAAAGTGCGGGTAGCAGGATGTATCCTCTGATGATACGAACCGACTACTCTACTCACTAACTGAGCTAACTGCTTAGTGGTCTGAATGGGTGCTTTCTGTCTCTCCTTTACCAAAAGATGGGCAATCCGATTGTGTTTTCTCTCTTGACCAAATATCCATAAGAGATTAGAGAGTTCATCCTCATTAAGATTGTTTATTAAATCATAAGCAGAAATGAAACTTCTTCGATCCATACGCATATCCAAAGGACCTTCTTCCTGAAAACTAAATCCTCTTTGGGGATTACTCAACTGATGCCAAGAAACTCCTAAGTCAAAAAGGATCCCGTCAACTTTTTCCATATTTATCTTCTTTAAAAGAACATCGATATTTCTAAAATCACCGTATAAAAGAGAAAAATATCCCTGATAATCTTTAAGTCTCTCAGAAGAAATCTCTAAAGATTCTTCATCCTTATCGATCCCAATAAGCAGTCCGTTTGGTAAAATCCTTTTTATAATCTCCAAAGCATGGCCTGCGGTTCCAATCGTCGCATCAACAATAACTTTGCCCGGTGTGAGGTTTAAAAAATCAATTACCTCTTTAAGCATTACGGGGATATGTAATTTAACTTCCATGCTCTCTTTAAAAATTTATCCCTCCATTATTTTTTCCGAAATCTCCTCAAATACCTGTCGACCCTGATTATAGAACTCAAACCATTTATCCTTTGCCCAGATCTCTATTCGATTGGACACTCCCACAAAGACTACTTCCTTTTTTATACCCGCAAATTCTTTAAGATAAGAAGGAAGCAAAATCCTTCCCTGCTTATCCGGGATCACCTCTTGAGCTCCGGAAAAATAGATACGACTAAAGATGCGTGCCTGTTGTTTAGTAAAGGGCAGTGTCTTAAATTTCTGCTCCTGTAATTTCCATTCTTCCTCAGAAAACATAAATAGACACTGGTCTAGTCCGCGGGTAATAAAAAATTTCTCAATGAAGTTTGCCTTGGCTACTTCCCTAAAACGCGAAGGTAAAACAATGCGCCCTTTTCGGTCGATAGTATGGGTGTATTCTCCGTAAAACATTTTTTACCACTTTATTCCACTTTTTACCACTATATGGTAAAATATAAATAAAAAAAAATTTTTGTCAAGATAAATTTTAAAAAATTATAATATTTTCAATAAATAGTATTAGATTATAAGTAAACTAACAATATATTGTATATTAATGGTGGGGAAAAAATTGCTGACTAATCTCTACATCTTTTTTGATTCTTTCAATAAGTTTTAAAGTTCCCAAAAATCTCCTCTGCGGTCTTAATTTTTTAATAAATTCTACCTCTAAATTCTTGCGATAAAGAGAATTTTTAAAATTGGGTATATGTACTTCTATAGAGACATTTTTTTTATTATTTTTTCTAAATGTAGGTTTAGTCCCAATGTAACAAACTGCAGGATAAACTCGATTTAAGAATCTTACCTTTACTATATAAACCCCAAAATTGGGAAGGATCTCGTTTTCTACTAAAAGATTGGCGGTAGGAAAACCCAAAATTTTTGCCCTTCCTTCTCCTTTAATTACTCTACCAAAAATACGAAAAGGAAAATGTAAATAACGATTCAGTTCCTCTATCTTTCCTTTTTTAAGGAGACTGCGTAAGTAGGTACTACTGATTATCTTATTATTTATCTTCAAAGGAGAGATTGCCTTTACAGTAAATCTGTATCTTAAGGAAAATTTTTTTAATAATTCAATATCTCCTAAGGCATTTTTGCCAAAACGAAAATTTCTACCTACGATAATATAACGGGGGTTAGTTATTTTTAAAAGGATCTCTTCGATAAATTTTTTCGCAGAGATATTTTTTAAAATCTGATTAAATTTAAGTACAAAACAAAAATCAATACCTAATCTCTCTAAAAAATTAAGACGCTGGGAAATAGGATAAATAAGTTTTTCTTTTTGGGGATGTGGCCAAAGAGTAATAACTACACTTTTACCTTTTATCCTCTTAGCATACCTTAAAACAGTCTTTAATAAAAGGATATGACCTTTATGCAATCCATCGAATACACCAATAGTAACTACTGCTTTTTTTATTGGTTTAAATGAAGTTTTGGATGGATAATATACAACTCTCATCTACCTTATCGAGTTCCACCGCCTCTTCAATCGTAAATGGTCCAACTTTTAAGCGAGTAATTTCCGAAATACAACCGACACAGTTTAACCTCTCCGCAATATCGCTTGCCAACTTCCTTATATAGGTTCCTGTAGAACAACTTACATAGAACTTTATATTATTATCTTTAAAATCAATTAATTGTAACTTTCCAATAAAAACTCTTCGACTCTGTCGGGGAACTTCAATGCCTAAACGTGCCAGTTCATAAAGGCGTTTTCCTTTATACTTTAAGGCAGAAAACATAGGAGGGACCTGTTCAATATAACCGGTAAACTCCTTAAAAACATTTTCAATCATAGCCTTATCGATAGGAGGAACAGGCATCTCTTTTATCGGTCTTCCTAAAATATCTCCCGTATCAGTAGATTTGCCTAAAGTTAAAGTAGCAAGGTAGGTCTTTTCATAAGCAAGGAATTTACGAAAAAACTTAGTAGATTTTCCTACCAAAATTACCAAAACTCCGCTTGCCAAAGGGTCTAATGTTCCTGCATGACCTATGCGCTTTATCCCTAAAATCTTTCTTATCCTTTCTACTACCGCATGAGAAGTTAAACCTTTAGGTTTATTAACCACGATTATACCGTCTTTCATCTTACAGATTCTTTTACTTTTTTAATCACCATCTCTTCTATATCCTTTAAATTTCCCTTTATATTACAACCGCTGGCAGTACGATGACCTCCTCCTCCAAAAAAACGGGCGATCTTATCTACATCCACTTTACCCTTAGAACGCAGGTTAATTGAGATTTTATCTTTATTATAAAGATCATCTTTAAACAAAACTACAACCTCTGCATCTTTGATGGCTCTTCCTAAATCAAGGATCTTATCAGTAATATTATCAGAGGAAAATCTTTTTCTAAAATTATCATTTTTCATTCTAAACCAAACTATCTTTCTGTCCTTAGTGCTTTTTATTGTAGAAAGTACTTCCGCAATCCTCTTTATTTCTTCAAAGGTAAGATTATAATAGATATTTTGATAAATACTATTTACATCTAAACCATAACTGGCAAATTTTTCTGCTAACTTAAATGTGTTAAATGTTGTATTGGGATAACGGAATGAACCTGTATCGGTAAGTAAACCCACATATAACCAAACTGCCCTTTTTTTGTTCAAAGGTATATTTAACTTTCTATACAATTTATATATTAACTCCACAGTTGAAGAGGCTTGGGGTTCTATCCAATTTATATGGGCAAAACGGGTATTACTTATATGATGGTCTATGCTTATAATTATTCTATCCTTTGGAAATAGCTGAATTATTCTCTTACAGCGTTTCTTATCGGAAATATCCAAAGCGAATAATACATCGTAATCAGAAAATCTTATATCTTTTATTTTTTTAATCCAATCTATATGGGGTAAAAATTTATATTCAATAGGTACATCATCTTCTATAACTATATCCGCCCTCTTTTTAAAATATAAAAGTATATCACGCATCGCTAATATCGAACCCAAGGCATCACCCTCTAAATTTATATGTGTAGTAATTAAAAAATTCTTATAGGTCTTTATCGCTTGAATTATTCTCTTCATCATCTCGGTTATCCTTCAGTTTATCTAACTCTTCAAAAACCTTAAAACCCTCCTCTATGGAACTATCCTCTTTAAAGAAAATCTCCGGGCTAAATTTTAAATCTAATCTTTGGGTAAGTAATTTACGTATAAAACCACAAGCATTCTTTAGTGCTTCTGAAGTCTTAACTCTCTGCTCTTCATTTCCTAATACACTGTAGTAGATTTTAGCATACCTTAAATCTAAACTTAACTCAATTCGGGTAACCGTAATAAAGCCTATACGCGGATCCTTCAAATCATCATGAAGGATATTACTGATCTCTCTTTTTATCTGATTTAAAACACGTGCGTGTCTAAACATTATATTAGTTCCAATTTATAATCGATTAACTCTAAAGACCCAATTCCCTCTACAAAACTAACTACTTCGTTAAGATACTGATTTACCAACCTACTATCTCTTCCCACGCAGACTACCGCTAAATCCTCCTTCTGCCACTTATCCTCATCGTCTAAGGAGGTTATACTTACATTAAAATTATTCCTCAGTTTTTGCTTAAAACTATTTAGAATCATCCTCTTATCTTTTAAGGATTGACTGGAAGGTATATACAGGGATAACTTTAACACTCCGATAATCATTGTTTAATCATTCTCTTGACGAATTCCCACTCCTGCTTTTTTGTTTTAATATCCCTATCTAATTTTTCTAAAAGTAATTTATTAAGGACATACTGATAACGTGGTCCTGCTTCAATTCCTAATTTTTTAAGGTCGTCTCCAGTAATATTAAGTCTAACATTATTATAAATTTTTAAAAAATCCTCTATATTTTTTTTAATTCTATAATTCTTAAATTTTGCCATTATCAATAAGATAACCTCATAACTTAAAGGCTCAAGGAGTTGATAAACTTTGCTTGGTTTTAGTTTATTTTTTAGTTTATATTTTAATACCTTTTTATTATTTATAAAAGATAAAATTCTCTTTATCTGGCCCCTACTAAACGAAAACTTATCTAAAAGACAACTTAATACCTCCTTATCTAATCCATCTAAAAGGCAAATTAAATACATCAACCAGACATCTAACTGGCGTTTATGAGGAAAATTTTGATTGTACCAATCTACTGTTTTCTTTGTAGAATTTAAAAAATCTATTTTTCTCTTACTCAATTTTAATTTGGGGATAAGATTTTTCCAACCAACAAGTTCCTCAATTCTTACGATATATTTAATAGGATTATTTTCTTTAAGAATCAAAATCAACTCATCCTTTAAACGATGGGGACTTAATTTTTCAAACATCTTCATCGAAACAGCCTCTTTAATTAACTTTAAAGTATCCTTCTCAATATGAAAATCAAATCTCTGCTCAAAACGGATAGCCCTTAAAATCCGCGTAGGATCATCGATAAAACTTTTATTATGTAAAACCCTAATTTTCTTTTTTAATATATCCTGGTATCCGGAGAAAAAATCGATAAGTTCATCTTCGCCATCTGGATATATCCTAACTGCCAAAGCATTGATGGTAAAATCTCTCCTGGCTAAATCATCTTTAATGCTTCCAAATTCTACCTTCGGTAATACTGCGGGTTTAGGATAAAACTCCTTGCGGGCAGTAGCGATATCGATTTTAAAGCCATCCGGACTTATAACGGTTGCGGTACCAAATTTTAAATGACGCGTAATTTTTCCTTCTATCTTAAGGGCTAATTCTTCAGCAAGTCTTATACCGTCGCCTTCCGTAGTAATGTCTAAATCGAGATTCTCTCTTTTTAAAATTAAATCTCTTACAAAACCACCTACTAAATAGGTAGGATATCCTAAATGAGAAGCTATCCCTTTAATAATTTCAATAATCTTTAATAATGAATAAGGTAAATCCTTAAGATATTTTGACATCTAAGCGCGGGGATGAAATTTTTTATGTATTAATTTTAACCGATTATGGTCAATATGAGTATAAATCTGCGTAGTAGAGATATCGCTATGCCCTAACAACTCCTGAACACTCCTTAAATCCGCACCCCTTTCTAAAAGATGGGTAGCGAATGAATGTCTAATGATATGCGGACGCACCGGTTTTTTTATTTTAGCCATGCGTGCATATTTTTTAATCATCTTCCACAGTGCCTGCCGAGAGATCTTCTTACCTAACCGACTTATAAATAGAAGGTCAGACTCTTTTTTACCTAAAAGATAGTTCCTGGTTTCCTTAAGATACCTTTTAATTGCCTCCGTAGCATACTTACCTAAAGGGATGATCCTTTCCTTATTTCCCTTTCCTACACAACGCAAAAAACCCATCTCTAAGTTAACATCATCCAATTTAAGATTAACTATCTCAGAAACCCGCATACCGGTTGCATAAAGAGTATCTAAGATCGCTCTATCTCTTATCCCTATCTTTGTTTTCAAATTTGGCTGAAGGATAATCTTTTCTATTTCCTCTATATTTAGAGTCTGGGGAATTTTTTTCCAAATCTTAGGACTCTCTATAGTCTCTGTAGGATCAAATGAGATCAGTCTTTCTCTTAATAGAAATCGATAAAAAGCTTTAAGTGCAGAAAGTCTACGCGAAATAGAATTACTGGATAAATTACTCTCTTTCTGTTTTAACATAAAGTTATGGATATCCTCTTTTTTTATAGAGGTTAAAGAACCGATTCCTCTTTCTTTAAGGTACTCTTTAAAAAATAAAAGGTCCCTTTTATAAGCAGAGAGCGTATTTGAAGATAAACCTTTTTCTACTGATAAATAATTTAAAAAAATATCTATATAATCCTGCATTATTTTAAAAAGGGATTAAGTTTCTTTTCTTTTCCAATTTGCGTAAGTGGTCCGTGTCCAGGATAAACTACAGTTTTATCATCTAAAAGAAACAGTTTTTCCTTTATAGATTTTATTAGATCCTCAAAAGAGGCACCCACAAAATCCGTCCTACCAATACCTAAGTAAAAAAGTGTATCACCGCTAAAAAGTAAATTCTCTTTATGGTTGGAAAATAAAAAACAACTGCTTCCGGGAGTATGCCCTGGGGTATGGATTACTTTTAAAGTTATATCATCTAATTCTATTATCTGCTCATCCTTAATAGGAATCACTTCTGATTTTACTACAAAAGGTTGATTAAATAGTTGGGATAAATTTAAAACTGGGTTTTTCAAAAGTTCTACATCCTCCTGGTGGATATAAACTGGCAGAGAAAAATCATTATCCGCTTGGATATGGTCTATATGACCGTGGGTATGTAAGATAAAAGAAGGCTCAACTTTATGCTCAAAAAGTATCTTTTTAATTCTTAAACTCTCTGCCCCGGGATCGATAACTATTGCTCTAGCTTTGTTTGAAATAAGTATATAACAATTTACCTCAAAAGGACCAACGGATAGGCTCTTTATCTTCACTTCAAATAATCCTTTATTTTATGATAAGCATAATCGCGCAGGATATTCTTCCTTAATAGCTCTGCACGGTTATAGAACCAATTAAAGTTAGAGGTATAGATATCCTTAGAAAGTTTTTCTTTTAAATCCTCTAATTCCTTAATATAGCTTTCTAAATTCTTTCTCTTCTCATCCAAAATAAACTCCTTTAAAATATTAAGATTCTTTATCGCCTCTGATAAACAGAAAATTTTTCTTTTATGGCTACTCTTTTCTATTAAACTATTGATAAACTCTGTATGCCAAGAATGCCAAAATGTAAAGTAATTTCTATAAGCTTCTTCTTTGTTGGCAAATAAAGAAGGGTACTCCTCAGGGATCAAAACCATCTCTTTCTGTTGGTAAGTTTCTCTTTTGGGTTTACGTCTAAATTTCCTTACAAAGGCATCACAACCGGTAAGTAAAGTAATTAGTAAAATACAAATGATAAAATAATAAAATTTTTGTTTTAAGATTTGATTTTCGTATCTCATTTAATCATCTCCTTGAATTCTTCCTCATTAATAATTTTTAATCCCAATTTTTTTGCCTTATCAAATTTTGAACCAGGATTTTTACCCACTACTACAAAATCAGTATTTTTACTTACCGAAGAAGAAGGATTTCCTCCTAACTTCCTCACCAACTCTTCTGCTTGACTACGGGTGAAACTCTCCAGCTCTCCCGTAAACACTACAGTTTTACCACTAAAAGGCGTTGTTCCTAAGGGGAGAGTTTCTTCTTTAAAGTTTAATCCTGCCTTCTTTAATTTATTTATGAGTTCTTTTACTTTTGGATTTTTAAAAAAATCTACAATGGATTTTGCCATCACCGGACCTACTTCATAGATACTTTCTAAATCTTCTAACTTCGCCCGCATAAGATTCTCTAAGGTCTTAAATTTCTGGGCTAAAACAAAACTCGCTTTCTCTCCCACATGCCTTATCCCTAAAGCATAGATGAGCCTATTTAAGGGACGGCTCTTACTTTTTTCAATCGCCTCTAAAAGATTCTTTGCCTTCTTGTCTTTAAAAAGTTCTAACTTCAAGAGGTCTTCTTTTTTTAAAAAATATATATCCGCAAAATCCGAAACCATCTTCTTTCTTACCAACTGCTCCACCACCGACTCTCCCATCCCTTCAATATCCATAGCTGAACGACTGGCAAAATGGATTAAACCCCTTTCCAGTTGCGCAGGACAACTGGGATTAGGGCATCTAAAAGCGACCTCTTCTTCTTTTTCTTTAATTATCTTAGAACCACAGACCGGACAGTTCTTAGGAATTTTAAACTCTTTTTCTTCACCCGTACGTACTGATTCTATAACTTTAACTATCTTAGGAATAACCTCACCTGCTCTCTCCACAATTACTTTATCTTTAATCTTAACTCCTAAGCGTTTCATCTCATCAAAATTATGTAAAGTGGCTCTACTGATAATTACCCCTCCACATTCTACCGGCTCAAGTTCTGCTACCGGAGTCAAAACTCCGGTTCTTCCTACCTGAACTACGATATTCTTTATCCGTGTAGTGGCTTGTCGAGCAGGAAACTTATAGGCAACTGCCCAACGCGGACTCTTTAAGGTGTATCCCAAGGCCTTCTGCTGGGATAAACTATTAACCTTTATTACTACCCCATCGATATCGTATTCCAAAGAATCTCTTTTCTCTTGCCATTCTTTACAGTAATCCAAAACTTCCTTAAATGTTTTACATAACCGAGAATAAGGGTTAGTGCGCACGCCCCATTTTTTTAGTTTCTCCAAATATTCCCAATGCGTCTTTATCTCTATCCCTCTATAAGCTCCTAAAGAATGGGCAAAGAAGTTAAGCCTCCTTTTACTTACCAATTTTGTATCTAAAAGTTTTAATGAACCACTGGCAGCGTTACGGGGATTGGCAAAAAGAACCTCTCCTGATTTTTCCCTTTCTTTATTTAAGGCTAAAAAATCCTTTTTCTCCATATAAACTTCTCCACGTATCTCAATAAGTTCAGGGATATGATTTGGTCTTAAAGAAAGCGGGATAGCCCGGATAGTCTTTATATTTAAAGTAACGTCCTCCCCCACCTCTCCATCGCCACGCGTTGCACCGACCGTTAAAATACCTTTCTCATAAGTAAGGTTAGCGCTTACTCCGTCTATCTTATGTTCTGCTACAAACTCAATTTTTTCTTCTTTTAATATCTTAAATAACCTATTCTGCCATTCCTCTAATTCCTCAAAAGAATAAGTGTTATCTAAAGAATACATCTTCTCTATATGCTTTACGGTCTTAAATCCCTCGAGAACCTCTCCCCCTACTCTCTGTGTCGGTGAATCTTCAGTTTTAAATTGGGGATATTTTTCTTCTAATTCTAAAAGTTGACGCATAAGGTCATCGTATTCTTTATCGGAAATTTCTGGTTGATTCAATACATAATAACAGTAATCATGATGACGGATCAATTCTCTCAATTCTTCGATCTTCTTCTTAATCTTATCTTGCATATCCATCACCTACCCCAGTATAATCTTTCTGCTAAGATTTTAGGTAAGCCTTCCTTAACTATTCTATTATAAGTAGATTTTATATCATAATTTATCCTCTTAATCCAGACCTCTTTTTTTTCTGTATCAAAAATACAGTAACAGGCAAAAGGATTCCCATCGCGGGGTTGCCCCACACTTCCTACATTTATAATATACCTATTGTTCTCTTTTAATTTTATATAGGAAGGCCTGTCATAATAAATATTTTTTTCTTCATCTTCAAAAAATACCCCGCTTATATGTGAATGCCCAATAAAACAGATATCGGTTCTTAAAAAATCAAATGTCTTTTTTGCCTCTTCTATATCCGTCATATAAAAGAACATCTCCGGTTCATCTAATGTAGAATGTACTAAAGTAAGATCTCTATTTTCATAAACCAACTTTAATGAAGATAAGTAATATTTATCCTCTTGCTCAATTTTATCTTTTGTCCAAAGGATCGCCTCCTTTGCTTGCTTATTAAAGTAATTTATAGGAAAAAGATCAACTACCGCCCAATCGTGATTTCCGGCAACGGTAAATGAACAGATCTCTTTTACTAATTTGATACATTCTTTAGGCTCTACCGCATAACCTACTATATCGCCTACACACAGATAAATATCGATAGCTTCTTTTTTATACGCTTCAATTACTGCCTCAAGCGCAGTAAGATTACTATGTACATCAGAAAATATAGCGTAGCGCATCTATTCCCAGTAAAATCTGATCTCAAAATCTTCAAACTCATCGGTTGGTTCTTCCCAATCTATCTGGATGTCCTTAATATAAGAAGAAAAATATTTCTTTATTCTTTCTAAAAATTCTTTAAGTACTTCTTCCTCTTGCTGTGCTACTAATTCTACCCTTCCGTCATGTAAATTCCTTACCCAGCCTTTTACCTTAAGATCTTCGGCGATGCTTTGGACAGTATACCTAAACCCTACTCCCTGTACTCTTCCTGAATAAAATACATGTACCCTCTTTTCCATCTCCCATTATTTTATCACAAGATTACTTTTCTTTAAAGATTATACCACAATTTACAAATTTATAATTTTATAAATTTCAAAACTTGAAAATTGATAAATTTTATGCTATACTATAATTGGAAAATTAGGTAAGTCCACTGATAAAGGCAAACTGACGGTAACGTCAGGGCGCAAAGTCACCAGCCCTAAAAATTTTTAGGGTAGTGGGACTGCCAAAGGGACTAAGAAATTAACCCCAAGTTTGCCTTGGGGTTTTTTGTTGGAAAAGCCCAGGAAGTTTGCCTGGGCTTTTTTGTTAAAAAGGATGAAAAAATGCTTAAAAAACAACGCATCGTTACATTTCTGGACAGAGAAGAAATTGATTTCTTAGATAAATTGGGCAAAGATGCCTTATTTAGTTGTGGGATAAAAATTTCTCGCGCAAAAATTCTCAGTTGGTTAGTAGATTTTATCCAAAAACTTAACCTTAATGGAGAAAATATCAGATCAGAGATAGATCTGGAAAAAAGAATTAAAGAACTAATCGCAGGTCAGCCCCCCAGCCACGGAGAAAAACAAGGAGGCAAGATATGAAAAAAATAAACAAAGAAATGCTGTTGGTAATTCTAATCCTTCTTTCTTTCTCTACTTTAAGTTGGGCAGGAGATTCAATTACTTTATCAGTTTCCTGCATTATTCCCGCAATCCCAGGAGTAAATGCACCACCCTTTGAAGAAAAAAATTCTCCTTCGCCAGCGGTTAGACAAACTGAGGGAGAAAAAGATACAATAATTCAAGAGGATAACCAACAGGGCAATATCTTAGTAAGGACTATTTATAGTCGTTAAATTATTCTTTGGTTCTTTTTAGGGGGATATTGTAGGTATAAGTCATTCCTTCGGAAAGGAAAATCTCTGTTTTAATGGGGACTTGAGGTAAATAATAGAGTGGTAGGCTATTTAAATTTAAAGTTAAAGTGTGCTCTCCTACTGAAGCATGAGAAAAAACATACCTACCCGTTGCATCGGTAATTGCCTTTGAGCCATCCTCTAAGATTATCTCTACACCGGAAACAGCTTTATCCTTTCTACTATACTGACCATCTCCATCTACATCCTCAAATACAAAACCAGAAATTTCTGAACGACAGATAATTCCAAAATCAACTCTACTTTTTCCTAAATGGGAAATAACTGCCTCTTGAGTTACCGGAACCGTCAAAACATATCCGGAAGGCAAAGTAGAAGTATCTAAAGTAATATAGACTTTTTGGGCTTTTATCTTCTTAAAATTATAATAACCAAAGAGGTCAGTAATGCAAGATTTATTTTTACCTAACCAAATCTTTATTCCTTCTACTGGAGGCTCATCTTTTTGTCTTAATCCATCCGAATTTAAATCCTTAAAAACATAACCTTCGACATCTCCTACCGCCTCCCAACGCAATCCGGTATCCCAAAGATAACGCATCCCCGCATTAAAATCTAATTCCATACGCTTGGTAACATTGGGGTTATCTTGCCAGATATTACGAAAACGACCTGAGCCATATACTTCCATATCTGGATTGGGTCTATAGGATAACTCTAAATAACCTTCAATATAATCTTCACCTGATAAAAAACTTAAAGGAGCAACTGTTTCCTCCTCATCGCGGAAACTAAAGCGCAAATTACTATAAAGAGGAGTTTTTCCCAATTGAGCGGAATAATCTAATCCTGTCTCTAAGGCATGGGGATGACTGGTATCTCCGTAACCTCTTGCTTCAACAAAATTTATCTCTTTATTTAAATAATAATAAAGTTGACCAATTAAATTGAATCTTATTCCTGCATAGATACGGTCGTTGATATAATCAGAAAGAGGAGAGGAAAAATTTTTACTTTCCTGATGATAGTAGTTAATATAGGTATAAATATCTCTAATAAATTTAAAAGTATGGTATAAATTTGTTCCCACATTCTGATAGCGATACTGATAAATCCTTCCTAATTCATTCTGCAAAGAATAACTCAAACCTAAGGAAGTTAAAGGATCGATCTGATAATTTAAACTTAAATCAAAATCTTCATTCAGACGCTGGTCATTATCTTCTGCAGGAGAGAGTCTATCCTGATATAGATTTAAACTACTACTTATACTTAACTTATCAAAAGGAGTATAATTTAAATTAAAAATTCCACCCCTTTCACCCTGTCGCCAGCCACTGCCAGTAATACTTAAAAATTTCTTACTAATTTCTCTTAATTCCGTATTGAAATTTAACTTAGGTAGACTAAAATGGGCATTTAAAAGATGGGCAAAATTTTCTGAATCCTGTGCAATTTCATAATTTATGCCCCACTTATCAAAATTCCAACTACTGATAAGATCATAACCGTATCTATTTAAATCTATTGCTCTATCCCGACCATGACCGTGGACTAAACTGAACCTATAACTGTTTGTTTTTGTTAACGAATAATTCAAATTAAACCCTTCTAAGAAAGAATGTCTTATCTTACTTAAACCCGGAGAAAGGTTTCCGTACCTACCTGCGCCTTCTCTTCCCCAAAATGCGGTATAACTTAATTTATTATTAAATGCGGCAGAACTAAGCATAACCCCTCTTAAAGTTGCTCCAGAAAAAGAAAGGTTACTAAAGTTAGGATAAAAATCAAATCCCCGCAGACTAAATCCTTTAAATTTACCTAAATTTCCATCAGTTAGCCCTAAGGTAAAATAGGTAAGGTCAGTACTGGTTTTAAGTCTACGGATACTTGCTGAAGAATCAAGTTTACCATAAGGAGTAGGTCCATCTATACTTAAACCGTAAGACCAACCATAAGAATTTCTTTCTAATTCATCTATTCTTCTTCCTGTCTCGTAAGAATACCAATCCATACTATAGCGCAGTTTAAAATTGCGTGCCCTTTCCTCTTCTTTAAGCATCAATTCTTCATAAGTTGGACCTTCTGGTTTAGGAGGTACCCCTAACCATTCGGTAGTCCATCTTCCATTTTCATCCCAAATATGTAGATAGGTATAGCCTAATTCTTTTGCGGTAACTAAAAGTTCATCATTACTTTTTTTCTCTATAATTAAAATATCTAAAGAAGTAGCCAAAAACCTCTGGATATTCTTACCTAAAATTATCACACTTTTTCCTTGCTCAATTTCTATAGGTTGCATAATAGTATTTAAAGATTCATCTAATTTTATGACTAAAAAAGGAGGGATTTTTTCTATTTTAACTTCTGGTTTTAAAGGTATTTCTTTAACTTCGGGTTTAAGGGGAATTTCTTTAGGTAGTTCTTCTTTAATTTTTTCCTTTTCAAAATAATCTAAAAGTTCCTGAATTGCCTCTTTGCGAGTAGGAGAAGGGGCTTGAGGAAGAAAAACAGGGGTTTCTTTTTCCTTCATCTTCTCAATCATCTGAATATACTTTAAAGCAGGCCCATAGTTAGGATTAACCAACAATGCTTTTTTAAATTCCTCTAATGCCTCATCGTATCTACCCTGCTGATAAAACCTTAATCCTATCTCACAGAGATAGGATAAAATCTCTGAAGCATAAACAAAATCAAACTGGCTAATTAAAAAATTAAAAATAATAAAAAATATCAGTATCTTCTTCATTTAATCTACTTTAACTCTCCCACCCTTAAAACCTCTCCCTCTTCACCAATCTCTATCTCTGCTTCTTTAACTACTACAGGAGCTCTTACAAAACCCCTTTCTATTTGATCTTTGGCTAAATTTAAAGTTAAAACTAAACTGTATTCTCCTTTAGGTAAAGATTCCTTACAGACCGCAGTAAGTTTTGCGGAATCTTTGGGAAAAGTATAAACATCATTAAATTCCCCTCTTGCATAAATAATTCCTTTTTTATCCATAATATGATAAGTACCACCCGCAACTATATAAGTATTTCCAATATTCTTTAAGTTCAAAGAAATGAGAAAATATTTATTTTTTTCTATCGATAAATCGCTCAACTCTGCTAAACGCTTAACTGTGTCTTTTGCCTCTACAAAGAAAAGACAACCCAGTCTAACTTTTAAGTTAACTGTGGAAGTAACCATATCCGCAGTAACATTTTCTTTAGGAAATATCGTCTCAGATTCAAAAAACATCACTGCATAATATCCACCTTGGGCATCTGGAGGTAATTTTAGAGTATAATTGACTTTACTTACTCCGTAGGCAGGAAGGATAAGTTCTTCCGGGCTAAAGGTAATCCAGGGAGCACAGGAAAAATCAGTACTTCCTTTAGGAAAAAAATTTTTACTACCATCATGTTCATCAGTATAAGCCCAATCCTCTAAATAAACTTTTACTTTTACGGGTTGGTTTTCTTGATTGTAGACTTTAATTGTTCCGGTATAAGTAGTTCCAGCAGGGATATTTAGTTTTATACTCGCTTCCTCTAATCTAATAGAAACTCCTTCTAAAGAATTTATAAAGAAAAAAAGAAAAAATAGAATAAAGAAAAATCCCTTGCGGGACAAAAGCATCACCTCCTTTACTCTTTCAAATAAAAATTCTTACTTTAACTGGATTATTGCCACTCTGTTAAAGTAATGGTAATGGTGCCAGTATATGTACCCGCGGTTTTCGTTAAAGGAATCTCCTGCCAACCTGAAGGTCTAGTTTGACCTGCACCTGGCTTAGGAGGTATCCCATACTGTGCACGCACAATCCTTGGTCTTTTTGCTTTAAGGATGCGATAGGGGCCTCCTTGCGCAAGTTTATCCTTATTGATATCTGGATTCCAACTTTTCTCATCAGAAGTCAAATCACCTTGGGGATCACCGTTAGGATCATACTTATCATCCTTAGAATACACGGGAGTAAAAACCACTGCTTTTTGAAAATCTGCATCTGTGAAACTACCTGTAGAGGTTATATCATAACCCTTTCCACCCCAAGCATCCGGGTAAAGATAAACAATGAAGAACTCTTTCCCATAGAAACAACCTGCACCACCGATATCATTACCATTTTGATCGTACAGACGCGTGGTCAACGTACCGAAATCAAGAGAAGTGTAACTTCCCGCTGGGCAATTATTTGGATCCGAAGGATTAAATGTATTAGGATCCGTTACTTTATAACCCAAACACTTAAGGATCACTGGAGTTCCCAAATTTGTACCAGCAGTAATGGTAGCTTTTACTGAAAGTGATACCGCTGCCTCCGCAGAATTAAATGCCCAGAGTAGACAACCTACTAATAGAAAAAGCAAAGCAAGTCTTTTCATCTTTCTTCACCTCCTTTCTTTAAAATTTTTTTTAAGTTTTTACTCAACATCCTACACCCCCTTTTTATATCTCCAATAAAGAATAACTAATCCTTGTGGAATAATCACCTGCTTTTATCTGTGGATCTGTACTTAATTCATAGATGATTTTAAATTTATCCGGTGAACCCTTTTCATCAGAGACAAATAAAATTGTATCTCCTTTTTTTACCGGCTGTTTTCCGGGAATCTTTAAGCTTCCTTTTGTATCAAGACTTTCTAAGGTTATAGTAAAGTATTTAAAAGGAATAGTATTTCCTTCTTTATCCGTTAATTCTGAAAGGACATTTTGACTTACCTGATAAGGTTTTCCTAAATTACTCTTTATCTCTATTATCACTTCACTTTGCTTAGGAGGTTCTTTTGGTTTTAAATTGCGGAATTCAAGCATACTTTTTTGCTCTTGGGGACTTATCACCAATTCAAATATCGGCTCATTCTCTACTTCTAAATCCAATTTACCCACTAATTCTGACTTCCCCAAACTTTCTAAATAATAATAAATTTTACCCCTATATCTTCCTGCTTTATATTTAGATAAATCTCCTAAACTATAAGTAATAATAAAACTTTCTACTGACTTTCCATCTGATTCAGAAGTATAAAGGTTCATCCTCCCTGAAGAAAATTTAGTTAAAGAACTGGCTTCATTCATACCTATATTTACCGGACTTAACTGATAATTTAAAACTTCACAGTCTAATTTTTCTCCGGTTTCAACTGCGCGAAGTTCTTCTACTAATATCTGATAAAGGGTTACTTTTTGTTTAAAATCCTGATTGATCTTTACTTCCACATCAAAAGCCTGTTTTTGTTCTTTTTTTGAATTAAGATAAATTGTATTTAATCCAGAAACGGGAATGATTTCTATCTTGGGTTTAGTTTCTCCTAATTTTTCTTTTACTTCTACTAAAATATTTAAAAAGGCATATTGAGGAGTTTCCGATGTATCTTGTGGCTCCAAAACAAACTTTATCCTTCCCCGATAAATTCCTTTAGGTGTGTCTTCCTTTAAATTAAGGATATAAACTAAAATAAATTCTGCGCTCTTTCCTTGAGAAGAAGAAGTATAAAGCCTATCAATAGAATATACATTTCCTATTGGACTTGAAGAGGCAACATGAAAGGTTCCTGGACCTTCACTTACCAAACTTCCCATTAAACCATAAAAAGAAAAGTTCCGCCAATCAATAAAATTACCTCTTCCATTATCCGGTGGCTCTAAGGGAAGTTGTCTTACTACATAAGGCTTATTTATATCCGTACTAACTTTTATCTTTAATTCCTGCGGTAAAGAAGAACTTCCGCAGACTACTTTAAAATTTAATTCGGTTCCTCCCTGATAAGGCGCTACCTCTATTCTAAATTCCGCCCAGATATATTTAGGAAAAGAGAATAAAATTATTAAAATGATAATCAGAAGAATTTTTCTTACCATTTCCTTTATCATATCACATTTTTAATTCTTTGTAAAATATTTTTTTTATTTCCTTAAATAAAAAAGCCGGCTGACCTTTATCAATAAGCCGGCTTTAATTTCCGTGGCTTTTCTTCCCTTCCTCCTCGGGAAGATCCGGCGATCTTTTTTATTCACATATAATATATCATATATATAAAGAATTGTCAAGGGTTTAAATAACGAAATTTGTAAACGCTTTCTTACTTAGAATTGTAAGTCTTTATTTTTCAAATAGTTTTGAATTGACTTTACAAGGATATCAAACTCAATATTTACCTTAGAAGAAGGATTTTTGAAATAAAGATTGGTATTTTTTAAAGTATAATCCGTAATATAAACTAAAAAACTTGAAACTCTTATTTCTGCCAGGGTTAAACTTATTCCATCTAAAGAAATAGAACTTTTTGGAACGCAATAAGGGATGAATTCCTTGGGAACAGCAACTTCAAAATAAATATTTCCCTCTTTAAAACCTCTCTTAATAATTCTTCCTATACAATCAATATGCCCTAAAACAAAATGCCCGCAGAGTCTTTCTCCATATTTTAAACTGCGCTCTAAATTTACTTTTTGATTTATTTTTAATAAAGATAAGGTGGTATTTTTTAAAGTATGCGGGGTTACTTCAAAAAAAAGACTTTTTTGATTTTTTTTAATTACGGTAAGACAGACCCCATCTACCGCAATACTATCTCCCACCTCTGTTTCTTCTAAAACCTTATTTGCTTGGATCTCTAAAAGGGTTGTTTCTTTTCTATAAATTCTTTTTACTATCCCTAATTCTTCCACAATCCCACTAAACATAACCCTCAATTAAAAAATCTTGACCCATTTTTTTAAATTTTACATCTTTTAAAACAAATGCCTTATCTATAGATTTTATCCCTTTGCCCATCACTGAACTTATCGCATCTTTTCCTCCAATAATTTTAGGACTTATAAAAAACATAACTTTATCTACCAATTTTTCATCAAATAAAGAACCGACTAAAGTTCCTCCCCCTTCTACTAAAATACTGGTAATTTCTTTTAAAGCCAGTTTTCTTAACATATCCTTTAAATTAACTTGCCCTTCTTTTTCCTTTACCTCTAATATAGTTGCCTTCTTACTTAAGATAAGCCGATTATGGGTCTCTTGGCCTGGTTGAGGAGGTAAAGTTACCAAAATAACTTCTGGATTTTTAAAGATAAGCGCATCGGAAGGAGTACTTAAATGACTATCCACTACGATTATTTTAGGCTGTCTTTTGGGATCAGGACTATTTAAATGGGGATTATCTCTCAAAATAGTATTTACTCCCACCATTACCGCATCAAAATCTGCCCTTAAAGTGCGTGCATATTGACGACTAAGATCAGAAGTAATCCAGCGGGAGTCTCCAGTGTAAGTGGCGATCTTTCCGTCTAAAGATTGGGCTATCTTTACCACTACAAAAGGAAGCCTTTTGGTGATATATTTTATAAATGCCTCATTCATCTTACTTAGCTTTTCTTCCAAAAATCCTACCTCTACCTCTATCCCATGGCGTTTTAATATAGGTATGGACTTCCCATTATTTAAAGGATTAGGATCGATCATGCCGATCACTACTTTCTTTATCCCGCTTTCAATTATCTTATAAACACAAGGAGGGGTTCTTCCAAAATGTACACAGGGCTCTAGAGTTACATAAAGGGTTGCTCCTTGGGCAAGGTTTCCTGCTTTCTCTAAAGCAATTACTTCCGCATGGGGAAGTCCTGCTTTTTGATGATAGCCCCCAGAAATAATCTTTCCTTTCTTTACTACCAATGCTCCTACCAAAGGATTGGGAGAAGTCATACCTTTTGCTTTTAAGGCTAACTGCATCGCTTTTTTCATAAAATATAAATGGTCCTTCATAATCCTTCTTTAAGTTTTTCTACTAAATCGTAAGGAATACGCACTGAACCAATTTTTATTGGCGAATATTGATTGCCGTGAAAGTCTGAACCGCCGGTAAGCAAAAGGCCATATTTTTGGGCAAGCTGTTCATAAAATCCTACCTGCTGAGGACTATGCTGGGGATAATAAACCTCTATACCTTTTATTCCATAATTAATTAAATCTAAAAGGAGTAATTCAAGATTGTCTACATTATAAGGATGGGCTAAAACCGGTATACCTTTTGCATCCTGAATTAACTTTATCGCCTCAAAAGGGCTAAAATGAAATCCTGCTACATAACAACTCGCATTTTCTCCTAAGTATTTTATAAATGCCTCTAAGATGGATTGCACAAATCCTTTTTTCAATAAAAGTTCTGCCAGGTGTAATCTTGTAATTGAAGTATCCTCTTTTAAATAATTTAACTCCTCGAAACTTACATCTATGTTTAATGAATTTAATTTTTTAATCATCTCTTTAATCCTTAAGATACGCGCCTTTCTTAAATATTTCAATTTTTCTAAAAAATGGGGATCTTTATAATCGATAAAATAACCTAATATATGCACCTCCTTTGAATTGTATTCGGTAGTGACTTCTACTGCGGGAATGATTTGAAGTCCTAAAATATCCTTAAAACCATCGGATTCAAGATAAGCACCAACACTATCATGGTCAGTAAAAGCGATACAGGAAAGAGATTGCTCCTTTGCCATCTTTAAAATATCCTGCACAGAAAAACAGCCATCGGAAAAATAACTGTGAATATGCAGGTCAGCAAACTTCATTAGAATTTCTTTTTTCTTTTATCTTATCTAAAATACCATTAACGAAACGGGCAGATTCTTGACCAGAAAATTTCTTGGCAAGTTCTATCGCTTCATTTATAGATACTTTGGGAGGGATATCTTTACAGAAAAGGAGTTCAAAACTACCTAATCTTAAGATATTCCTATCTACCACTGCCATACGTTTAAGTTTCCAATTCTGGGAATGTTTAGAGATCTCGTTATCAATATCTTTTAAATTTTGAATTACTCCCCGGGTAAGAAATTCCGCAAAATCCTTTACCTCCTTAGCTACATTACTGGTTATCTGGTAATCCCAAAAATTTTGGATTACTCTTTCGGTTGAATCCTGAGTAATATCCATTTCATAGAGCATCTGTAAGGCGTATTCTCTTGCCAAGGTGCGTTTGCGCATCTTATTTAATCTGACTTAAAAGATTTACCATCTCAATAGCATTTAAAGCAGCGTCTTTGCCTTTGTTACCTCCTTTTGTTCCTGCCCTTTCAATCGCCTGCTCTATAGTATCCGCAGTAATTATTCCAAAAATCACCGGCTTTGCTTTTTCTAAAGAAACTTTCGCAATACCCCTGCTTACTTCTGAACAGATATATTCAAAATGGGGAGTGTCACCTCTAATCACCGCTCCTAAACAGATAAGCGCATCAAAATCTTTTTTCTCTGCTAATTTATTTGCCACCAAAGGGATCTCAAATGCTCCGGGAACCCAAAAAATACTGATATCATCAGAATCTACCCCATGTCTTAAAAGCGTATCTTGACAACCCTCGATAAGTTGTTTGGTAATAAAATCATTGAAACGCGAAGCAACAATACCAAATCTTTTCCCTTTAGCAATAAGACTGCCTTCAATTATCTTTGCCATACCCTTGCCTCCTCGTTTAAATTGTTAAATTAATATCTTGGTTATTTTCGTTTAGTTCGTTATTTTCGTTAATTTCTTTTTAATAATCCTACACCCTCTTACTACTTACTACTCAATACTTACTACTCACTACTTTTATATATTTTCCATCAAATGTCCTAATTTCTCTTTTTTTGTCTTAAGATAATTATAGTTTAGAGGATGATGGGGAACTTCTAAGGGAACCCTTTCTACTATTTTAAGACCGTAGCCTTGACAACCGACAATTTTACAGGGATTATTAGTAAGGAGTCTTATATTTTTTAAACCCAAATCTACTAAAATCTGCGCACCGATTCCGTATTCTCTTAAATCCGGTTTAAATCCTAAAACCTTATTTGCTTCTACCGTATCTAAACCTTTATCCTGAAGGCTGTATGCCTTAATTTTATTTGCTAAACCAATCCCTCTTCCCTCTTGATTGAGATATAAAATTACTCCTTTTTTTTCTTGACTGATTATCTTCATCGCCTCTTTAAGTTGCCTACCACAGTCGCAACGCAAAGAACCAAAAACATCTCCGGTTAAACACTGGGAATGTACGCGCACCAAAACCGCCTCATCCTCTTTCCAATTTCCCAACTTTAATGCGATATGAAAATTCTCTTTAATTATATCCTGATAAAGGATAAGCTCAAAGGTTGCCCATTCCGTAGGTAAAATTGTCTGGGCAATTTTTTTAACTAATTTTTCGTTTTTCCTTCTATACTCAATTAAATCCTGAATAGAGCAGATCTTTAAATTATGTCTTTTAGCAAATTCTAATAACTGGGGAAGTCTTGCCATTGTCCCGTCATCGTTCATAATCTCACAGATCACCCCTGCTGGATAAAGACCTGCTAACTTCATCAGGTCTACCGCTGCTTCCGTATGTCCTGCCCGCACCAAAACTCCACCCTTTTTTGCTTTTAAAGGAAAAACATGCCCTGGTCTAATTAAATCTTGAGGCTTTGCTTTAGGGTCAGCTAAAATCTGAATAGTCCGTGCGCGGTCATAAGCAGATATTCCTGTAGTTATACCTGAAGAGGCATCTACAGACATCATCCAATTAGTAGAAAAAGGGTCCCTTTGGCAGGAAAAAAAATCTTGAGAGACCATCGGTTGGATTTCCAATTCCTTTAACCTCTCCTCCTCCATCGCCACACAGATAAGCCCTCTTCCGTATTTAGCCATAAAATTTATAGATTCAGGACTAACAAAGCAGGCAGGAAATAAAAGGTCCCCTTCGTTTTCGCGGTCCTCATCATCAACCACGATTACCATCTTTTTATTCTTTAAATCCTCTAATACCTCTGCAATAGAATTAAACATCTTTAATCCTTACTAAAAAACCCGAAAATATCTTCGGGTTATAAATTAATCTTCTCCCATCTTCGACTATATGCCGAAGATCTCCCGAAGATTAATTCTAGAAAATAATTATAACATAATACCTTGCACTGTCAATTTAAATCTAATATAATATTTAAAACGATGATCGATAATACTTTAATTAGAGTTCATAATCTTTTATTAAAAGAAAGAAAAACAATTGCGGTAGCAGAATCTTGTACCGGAGGCTTAGTCTCTAATTTACTTACCCAACTAAAGAACAGTTCTAAATATTTTATTTTAGGGGTAGTAGTTTATAGTAATTTGGCAAAAGAAAAAATTTTAAAAGTTCCCCGGTCAGTAATCACTAAAGAGGGTCCGGTGGCAAAGAAAACTACTGAACTCCTTGCTTTAAATATAAGAAAAATTGCCTCTTCAGATATCGGTATAGGGATTACCGGAGTTGCTGGTCCTAAAGGTCAAGGAAAAGGAAGGCCTGTTGGTACAGTCTTTATTGCCATAGATACAAAAGATAAAAGCTTCTGCCAAAGATTTCTCTTTAAGGGAAAAAGAAAAACTATAAGGGAAAAGGCAAGTTTTACTGCCTTAAAACTTATTGAAAAAATCCTATGAGAACTTTTATTGCTTTACCTTTACCAGAAGAAATTAAAAATTTTTTAGCGAATATTCAGGATGAATTAAAACCTCTTAACTTAGATGCAAAGTGGGTAGAGCCCCAAAATATCCATCTTACTTTAAAATTTTTAGGTGAAATTAAAGAGGAGAAATTACCTTTAATAAAAAAAATTATGGATGATTTATGTAAGGACACAGAAAATTTTAAAATAAGTCTCTCTTACTTAGGCACTTTTCCTCCTAAAGGGATCCCGCGGGTAATCTGGGTAGGGATAGAGGAAGGAGAAAAACAAACCAAAGATTTAGCCCAAAAATTAGAAGAGAAATTAAAAGGTATAGGCATCCCCAAAGAAAAGCGTCCTTTTTCTTCACACATCACTTTGGCAAGACTGCGTTCCTCTAAAAATACAAAGAGCCTTATTGAGAAGTTGAATAAACAGGAAAAATTTAATAAAATATTCTTTGCACAAAAAATTAATCTTTATAAAAGTACACTTACTCCTCAAGGTCCTATCTATGAAGAAATTTACACGAGTAATCTAAAAATAAACTGAAGCACGATATTAGTATAAAGGCCCGCAACTAAATCATCTAACATTATTCCTTTTGCTTTAGGAAAATTTTCGAAATAACAAGCAGGGTATGCTTTTAAGCCATCAAGGACTCTAAAGATAAAAAAACCAAAAAATAGAGTTTTCATTTCTATCGGAACAAATAAAAGACTCAAAAACATCCCACCCACCTCATCAATAACTACATAAGCAGGATCCTTCTCTTTAAAAATCACCTCTGCTTCTGCGGTAATTAAAAATCCTATGATTATAATTACAACGGTTGTAAATAAATAAAGAAAAGGATTTTGTCTTAAAAACCAGATAAATATCAAACTAACAAAACTTGCAAATGTACCAGGAAAATAAGGAAAGTAACCTAAAAAGAAAAAACTGCTTAAGAGTTTAATGATAAAGCGATTAGTTTTATTCATCTAAGGGATTAAATTTTGGTAATTATCTGGCGGTTCTTCCAAAGGTAAGATATACCTGAATAGATAGTTAAAACCACAGTGATAAGCATCATTATATATATCGCATTGTGTAAAAATTTCTCCCAAGCAGGACTCCATACGTAAAACTCTAACATTATCTCTTTTAAAAGGATACCTATCAGTATAACTAAAACTACCAACATCTGAGAAAAGGTTTTATGTTTTCCCGCAGAACTGGCGGATAAGATCTTTCCTTTACTTAAGGCAAAGAGTCTTAAAGAAGAGATTAAAATTTCCCTGGAAAAGATAATTACAAACATCCAGGCTTCGATTAACTGTAATTGCACAAAAGCGGCAAATGCAGACAAAACCAAAATTTTATCCGCAATAGGATCCATAAGTTTACCAAAATCACTAATTATATTTTTCTTGCGGGCAATAAATCCATCATAGAAATCGGAAAGCGCAGCCAAGATAAAAATAACCAAAGCAGAGACCTTTGCCCAAAGCCCATGACAGAAAAGAAAAAACATAAAGACAAAAGTAGCAAATATCCTCAATAGAGTTATACGATTAGCGATATTCATATCGCTTCTCCTACTAAATCGTATTCTAAGGTATCAACTATCTTTACTTTTTGGATATCACCTATCTTTAAAGGATGATTACTTTTTACCCAAACCGCCCCATCTACTTCTGGAGCATCATAAACAGTTCTACCTAAATAATGGCTATTTTGACTTTCCTCTATTAAAATATCAACTGTCTTACCTAAAAAACGTTCATTTATCTTTCGAGAGATCTCCTGCTGAACCTGCATCAGTTGACCAAATCTTTTCTTTTTAACGGAAAAAGGAATTTGGGGTTTAAAATCATAAGCAGGCGTTTGTGTTTCTCGAGAATAAATAAACGCACCTAATCTTTCAAATTTAAATTCCTTTACAAAATCAATTAACTCCTCAAACTCCTTATCCGTCTCGGTAGGAAAACCTACCATCAAGGTGGTACGGATAAAAACCGAAGGGATAGTTTTTCTAATTTTTTTGATAAGCTCAATTATCTCCTCTTTAGTTATCTTTCTATTCATAAGTTTTAAAATCCGGTTATTTATATGCTGTAAAGGTAAATCGATATACTTACAGATACGCTCCTCTTTATTTATAAGTCCCAACAATTCATCGCTGATATTGTGAGGATAAAGATAGAGTAATCTTATCCAACGAATTTGCGAAGTATTTTTTAAGATCTCCTTTAAAAGTGAAGTCAAATTTATATCTTTGGAAATATCCTTCCCGTAAAGACTGATATCTTGACCTACAATATTTAACTCCTTTATACCCTTTTTATCTAAAAATCTTACTTCTTTAATAATAGATTGAGGGGTCCTACTTTCAAAATTTCCTTTTATCTTAGGAATAGTACAAAAACTGCATGCATTTAAACAACCTTCGCATATCTTTAAATAAGCAAAATAATGAGGGGTAATAAAACAATTTCTTAAAACACCATTTATAGAAATCCTACCTACTAAAGCATCTACATCCTTTAAGTATCTTAAAAGTTTATTCTTATAGCGCTCCACCAAACATCCATAAACGATTATCTTTTTAATTTTTCCTTCTCTTTTTAAATCGATCAACTGCCTAATTACTGTGCATGACTCTTCCACCGCCTCCTTAATAAAAGCGCAGGTGTTGACGAGTGCAATTTTTGCTTTATCTATATCTACAATTTGATAGTTCTTCTTCTTTAAGCGCGAAACAATAACCTCCGTATCTACAACATTCCTCGGACAGCCCAAACTTAAAACTCCAATATTTCTTCTCATTTTATTTTAATACCTGAAGCCCTTCTTGATTAATTAAGATCTTACGAATTATCTGACCTTTTCTGCCCAAAGGAGAAAATAATTTATCATTTAGATAAAGTTGAATTGCCTCTATATTTCCCAAAGAAAGTTCAATATAATTATTCGCCTGCCAACTCTGGAAACGGCCTTTTTTTAGTATCCCTTGAAATACTACTTTTCCATCCACATTTGCTTTTAACCAACAATCTCTGATTGCCTGCAACTTAACCTTTATGGGCTCTTGCTCGGATTTTTGTTTTGGCCATTTCAAGAATTCAACCGCTTCAGTTTCTTTCTTCGATTTTTCAACAACCGATGAAGGTTTTTTGATTTTATACTTTAATATAAACAAAAATAAACTCAAAATAAAAACTCCCGCAATAAAAATAATTATCCATTTTAAAAATGTTTTTTTATTTTTTGTCTCAATCCTATTAAAAACTACACTTTCTTTTTTAATCTTTTCTTTCTCTTTAAAAGGAGTCATTTTTAAAATCTGGTAATAATCAAGCCCTAAAAAATTACAGTAAATCTTTAAGAGGCCTTTTATATATACAGGATGCATCTTGAGGGTTTCATTATTTTCTATGGCGGATAAAAATCTTAAAGGGATTTTTGTCTTATTAGATACTTCCTCTAAACTCAACTTCTTTTCTAAACGTCTCTGTTTAAAGATTTCTCCTAAATTGTAATTCTCTTCAATTTGACTCATTTTCTAAAATGTTTTTCTTAAGCCAATCTTCTCTGTCTACCAAAATCTTACGAGGCTTACTTCCTTCAAATGGTCCTAAAAGCCCCTCCTGTTCCATCATATCGATTATCCGCGCTGCCCGCGTATAACCTATCCTTAATCTGCGCTGTAAAATGGAAGCAGAAGCCTGCCCCGTTTCCATAACTATCCTTACCGCCTGTGGATAAAGTTGGTCTTTCTCATCGGTTATGGAAAAAGTAGGGTTTTCCTGAAGGAGTTCCTCTTCGTAAAGGGGCTCACATTGTTTACGGATAAAATCTACACATCTCTGAATCTCTTTTTCCGTAACTAAACATCCTTGGGCACGGATCGGCCTTTCCTCTGAAGGTCTTAAAAATAAAAGATCACCTTTGCCTAATAATTTATCCGCACCATTCATATCCAAAACTGTGCGGGAATCTACTTTGGAGGCAACCTTAAAAGAGATACGTGCAGGAAAATTTGCCTTAATTACCCCGGTAATCACATCTACTGAAGGTCTTTGCGTGGCTAAAATCAGATGTATCCCCACTGCTCTGGCTAACTGTGCCAAACGCATAATCGCTGATTCCATCTGTTCCCTTGCTACCACCATCAGATCCGCCAACTCATCAACCACTACCACAATATAAGGGATCTTCTCCTGTTTCTCATTATAAGCTTCAATGTTTCGGGTACCCACTTTGGCAAAGAGTTTATACCTATTTTCCATCTCATTAACTAACCAATTGAATGCGAGACTTACTTTTTTTGTTTCGGTTAAAACCGGACAGAGTAAATGGGGTAAATCATTAAAGGAACTTAACTCCACCCTCTTAGGATCAACCATAATAAATTTTACTTCCCAGGGTGAAGCACGAAAAAGGAGAGATAAAATTAAACTATTTAAACAGACAGTCTTACCTGAACCAGTAGTACCTGCAATTAAAAGATGGGGCAGTTCTCCTAAATCTACAACCACAGGTTTTCCAGTTATATCTTTGCCAATAGCCAAAGTGAGTTTTGAATCTGATTCTTGATACTCAGCAGAACTCAAAACCTCTCTAAGATAAACAAAACTGAATTGACTGTTAGGGACTTCCACACCCACCCTTCCTTTACCGGGAATAGGAGCTACCACCCTTACTGATTGGGCCTTTAAAGCCAATGCGATATCATCACTTAAAGAAACTATCTTTTGTAATTTTACTCCTGCTGCGGGTTCTAATTCATATCTGGTAATTATTGGCCCTCTCTCAATATGGGTTACCTTAGCGGAAATCCCAAAATCCGCCAAGGTCTCTTCTAAAATATGGACATTGGTAGTTAAATCTTCTTGAATCTTTCTTTCCGATAAAGGAGGAGGCAAATCTAAAAGATCTAAAGAGGGTAATTTATATTCCGCAGGCTCAGAGATGATTTTTGGCGAAGGGGGTGTTTTTTTCTCCTCTGTCTTCTTTATTTTTATGGTCGGAGAGGTTTGCTCTTTCTGGTCAACCACCAATATTTTAGGAGTAATCTGCGGCTCTTCTTTTATCTTTTCTTTTTTCTCCTCTTTAATAGATAGGAAAGAGGTTTTTTTTACAAGAATTTGTTCTTTCTCTTTTTTTGTAATTTTTGAAATAAATTTCTTTAAGAAAAATAAAATCCTTTTTAGAATAAAAAAGAGTTTAAGAAAAAAAACTGAAATAAGAATATTATTCAAAAGACTTAAAGAAAGGATGGCGAAGGTAAAGAATATGATCAGTGCTCCTACTTTACCAAAATAACTGCTTAAGAAATCTTCCAAAACCATCCCTAAGATCCCCGCACGTAAAAATTTAAAAGAGGGGATGGACAAACCAAAAGAACTTAAAATTCCTGCGCTAGATAAAAGAAGTATTAAAAAACCTAAAAGTTGAATCCCGCCAAAATATAACGGTCTATTTCTAAATAACCTTATGGCTAACCAGATAATATATCCCGAGATTAAATAACTGGCTTTACCAAAAAGAAAAAAAAGTGTTCCTCCTAAATAAGCGCCAAAGATACGGATCCAGTTCTTAGGTGGGCTATTCGGCGGAAAAGAGAACAAAGACAGATCCTGCCAAGAAAAAGAAACCAGACTTATCAGCATAATCAGACCAACCGCTCCGATAATTAATCCCTTTAATTCATTAATTCTTTTTTCTTTCATTATCGCGTAATGCCTGTTTTCTACTTAAGTTAAGTCTACCCAACTCATCGATACCAATTACCTTTACCTTTATCTCATCTCCTACCTTTACTATATCCTCCACATTCTTTACAAAGTAATCCGCCAACTCCGAAATATGGATCAGTCCTTCCCGATCAGGAAAAACTTCACAAAAAGCTCCGTAAGGAGCGATGCGTTTTACCTTGGCGGTATAGATTTTTCCTATTTCAATATCAGTAGTAACTGCCTCAATCATCTCTACTGCCTTTTTACAATTCTCACTATTAAAACCTGCTACTAAAATCTCTCCATCCTCACCAATATCGATAGTTACGCCCGTAGAATTGATGATCTTCTTTATCGTTCTTCCTCCTGGACCAATAAGTTCGCCAATTTTTTCTGTAGGTATCTTTACTCTTTCAATCCGTGGTGCATAAATAGAAACCTGACTCCTACTAGAACTTAAAACTTGTCTCATTATCGCTAATATAGAAAATCTTGCCTCTTTTGCTTGTTCTAAAGCGTTTCTTAAAAATTCAATATCCACATTTTTAATCTTTAAATCCAACTGAACCGCGGTTATGCCTTTAGTGGTACCCGCAACTTTAAAATCCATATCTCCAATATGGTCTTCTAATCCGGTGATATCCGTAAGAATTGCCATTCCATTTTCTTCCTTAATTAAACCTAAAGCTACTCCTGCCACTGCCTCTCTAATGGGGACACCTGCATCCATTAAAGAAAGACTAGAGGCACATACTGTAGCCATACTGGAAGAACCGTTTGATTCTAAAATCTCAGAGACCACTCTAATCGTATAAGGGAATTCTTCTTTTTTAGGTATCAAAGGTGATATCGCTTTTTCTGCTAAAGCACCATGTCCAATTTCTCGACGACTAGGAGCACGGATGGGTGCAACTTCTCCTACACTAAAAGGAGGAAAACTATAATGTAACATAAAAGTTTTGTAGGTTTCTCCTTCTAAAGCCTCAATAAGTTGACGGTCTTCTCCTGTACCTAAGGTAGTTACCGCTAAACTCTGGGTTTGCCCGCGTGTAAATAAACAGGAACCGTGCGTGCGGGGTAATACTGCCACCTCACAACTAATCGGACGTAATTCAGTAAAACTCCTTCCATCGATACGCTTATGATTAGTTAATATATAATTCCTTATTTTTTGTCTCTCTAATTCTAAAAAAGCATCCTTTATATTTTGGCAAGTGTAATTCTCTGATGAAAGATGCTGTTGGATTTCTTTTAGAAGCTCATCCCTCATCAGCTGTCTCTGTTCTTTTTGTGGATGCTGATGGATAGAGATAATTTTATCTTCACAGAGCTGTTTTATCTTCTCTAATAGAACCGGATCGATCTCTTTATATTTTAAGGAAAGTTTAGGTTTAGAATTCTCCTGAATAAAATCTCTCTGAAGTTCAATAAATTCTCTTATATTTTTAAATCCAAATTCTATTGCCTTAATGAAAACATCTTCCTCGATCTCCTTACCGCTTCCTTCTACCATCACTATACCATCGGAATTACCAGCGATTACTATATCTAAAGAAGAATTCTCTAACTCTGAATAGGTAGGATTGAGGATAAACTCTCCATTAATACAACCTACCCTGCAACTTGAAAGCGGACCATTAAAAGGGATATCCGAGATATCTAAAGCTAAACTTGCTCCTATAATTGCTAAAATATCAGGATCATTTTCGCCGTCACTAGAAAGAACTATCGCCATAATCTGAACCTCATTTAAAAGTCCTTTAGGGAAAAGTGGACGGATAGAGCGGTCAATAAGTCGAGAGATTAAAATCTCATTCTCTGAGGGCCTTCCTTCTCGCTTAAAAAAACTTGCGGGGATTTTACCCATCGCATAGGTCTTTTCTTGATACTCTACAGTTAAAGGAAGAAAATCAACATCTTCCTTTATCTCTTTAGATATACAGGCGCTCACCAAAACCACCGTTCCCCCGCATTGGACAACCACCGCACCGTTTGCCTGTTTAGCCAGTTTTCCTGTCTCGATTATAATTTTTCTTGTCCCAATAGAAATTTCTCTTTTCATTTCCTTAAATTAAGTTTTTCAATTACCTTTAAATATTCTTGGTAATTAGTTCTTTTTAGATACTCTAAAAGCCTCCTGCGTCTACCTACGAGCACCAAAAGTCCCCTACGCGAATTAAAATCCTTACGGTGGCGTTTAAAATGTTCCGTAAGGTTATTAATCCTCTGCGTAAGTAAGGCTATCTGCACACTCGCTGAGCCCGTATCATTAGAGTGCAACTTAAAATCATCAATAATTGTTTTCTTCATTTCTTTAGTTAAAGCCACTTTCCTTCACCTCCTTTCTTTTTTTAAGATTTATTTATTATATGTTAATTTATAAATTAAGTCAATCTTTTGCATTTTCTGGTAAAAAATTATTTAGATAAAACTGCAAATTTACAGATAGAATTATAAGCACACCACTGACAACTCATATAATCAGGTTTAGGTTCAAATATCTGATTGCGTATACCTAAAGAAGCGGAAACTATCTTCTCTTTTGCTTTTTCTAAATCCTTCTCTAAGAAACGGGCTTTCCCAACTATCCCTGATTCTAAAAAATAAAGCCTTACCTCTTTGGGATCCTGTTTGAAAATTTCTCTATAGGCAAGGGCATAGATCTTAAGTTGTAGACTATCTTTTGTGCGCTCATCCGCTTTCTTCTGGTCATCAACTTCTGAAGACTTATAATCGATAATTACACCTCCATCAGGCTCTATATCTATACGGTCAAATCTACCGGTAATGCGATTATTCTCATAAATGAAAGAAAAATCCTTCTCCACATAGGTAGGGATTTTTTTTCTTTTTTGCTCCTCCTCATAGAAACGCAAAAGTGCCTGTTTTGCAACCATCATCCTGCTTTCTTGATGTTCCTTACTTAAAAAACCTTGAGGTCTAAATTCTTCCTCAAAAATTTTTATAAGAAAATCTGGGGTTGGCTCTTGCCCATTAATCCTATAAAGCAGGTATCTTCTTACCGCCTCATGCATTGCCCGACCATAAAGAACTACATGATGTTCCATAATCGGAATCCGCAAGATATGTACATACTTATATTTCAAAGGACAGGTAAGATAATCATCGATCTGTAAATAACTTAAAGAAAGTAAATCATCCAAGGGGATCTTAACAGAAGAAGGAGGAGTTACTTTTTTGGGAAAAGAAAAACGAAGGATACTCTCCAAATCCGAAGATGTCTTTTTTTCTACTTTTAAAAAATCCTCTCCTAATGCTTCCTTAATAAACTGACTGGGTTTTCTTAGACGATTAGTTCCATAATCATCCGCACAGGTAAAGTAAAGTATATCCTTTGCCCGTGTCATACCTACATAAAATAACCTTCTTTCCTCCTCTAAGTGAAAATCCCCTTCTGGTAAAACCTCCTTAATTAATTCCTCCGGTATCTCAATAAACTCAGACCTTCGATAGACAGGAAAATCACCCATTACTAAATTCACCATAAAAACAACCTTAAATTCCAGTCCTTTAGCTTTATGTACCGTCAATATATTTACCGCATCCACATCCGGCTCCAGTTCTACCTGCGTAGGATCATCGCCTGCCTCGATAAGTAAATCCAAATAATCTATAAACTTATTTACGTGACTGTCCTGTATCACTAACTCAAAATCTCTTATGATATTAAAAAAGCGGGCTAAGTTTTGAATTTTAAGTTCATTTTCCAAACTGGGTTGCTCCAAAAGTTTGGCTAAATATCCGCTTTCCTTTAAAAATGTGTAAAGTAATCTTCCCGCACTTAAATTCCGAGAAAGCTCTAAATAATAATCCGTATCCTTAAGGAACCTTTCTATCAGTAAAAAGGTTTGCGGCTTTAAAATCTTTAACTCCTCAATCTCATTTATATTTTTAAATACGGAGTAGAGTGATTGATTGTGCCTCTTCGCATAATGCATACATAATTTTAAATCTTCCATATCCATCAGATAAATCTCTGAAGAGACCAGATAAAATAAACTTAAGGATTCCGCTGGATAAGCAATAAATTTTAAAAAATGAATGCACAGCTTTACCTCTTCCTGCTGATAAAGTCCTTGGTTTCCACTAAAACGAAAAGGGATCCCCAACATATTTAGAGATTCGATATAACCGCGCGCATCGGAATTGGAACGCACTAAAATGGCAAAATCGTTGTACTTAAAACCTTGTTTTTCAACCATCTCTTTAATAGTTTTAGCTACAAAATCCGTCTCTGAAAGATGGGTATCAAAATGGAAATATTTTGGCCCCTCGCCTTCCTTTAAAGCGATAAGTTTTTTATTTATATTTGCTTTTATCTCAAACCTATCAGGGTTATTATACTGAATTAATCTATAGGCACAGTCAAGAATGGCTTGATTTGAGCGGTAATTTATAAGCAAACTTATCTTTTTGGCATCAGGAAAATCCTGCATAAAATTTAAAACATTACTATAAGCAGCACCCCTGAAGCGATAGATACACTGATCGTCATCTGCCACGACAGTAATATTCCTTGACAGTTGCGCTAAGAGTTTTGCTATCTGGTATTGAGAGAAGTTAGTATCCTGGAACTCATCGATAAGTATATATTTAAATTTCTCCTGGTACTTCTTTAGTACTAGAGGATGCTGACGAAAAAGTTTCAAAGTTAAATAAACCTGATTACCAAAATCTAATTTAGCCTCCTGTTCTAAAAGATTAAGATACTTTTTATAAGCGTAAGCGAGCTCTTTATGTTGAAGGTAGTATTCCTCAAGTTCTTTATCTTGGGGATTTTGAATTAATTTAACTTTAAGTTTTTCTACATAATCGATGTATTCTTCTGGTGAAATATCATCGTCCCTTAATCTACTAAATATAGAGATTAAACTGGAAATATAACTTGTAGGATTAGAAAGGGGGCGAAAATAATCGAGGTTAAATTCAAAAAGATGCTCGCGTAAAAAAACCGAAGCCTCAGCAGAAGTTAATACCTTAAAATCTGGATTTAAGCCAAAAACTAAGGCGTTTTCTCTTAAGATACGGTCTCCGAAAGCATGAAAAGTAGAAACCCAAATATCCGTACAACCATAAGGAACCAAAATATCTACTCTTTCCTCCATCTCTTTTGCTGCTTTATCCGTAAAAGTTAAAGCAAGGATCTCACTGGGTTTAGCCAATCCTTCTTGGATAAGATAGGCGATCCTGCGGGTAATTACGGTAGTTTTTCCGGTTCCTGCACCCGCAATGATAAGTAATGGACCCTGCTTATGGGTTACCGCCTCTTTCTGTTGAGGATTTAGCCCAGATAAAATATCATTCTTATCCATCGGTTATTTTCGTTAGTTTCGTTAATTTCGTTAGTTTCGTTTAGTTCGTTATTATCGTTAATTTCGTTATTTTACTTCCTAACTCCCTAACTTACCTAACTTCCTAAACTCCTAACTCCTATCTACTTTTTTATATTTTATCTTGACAATACCTATTTTTCAAGTATACTTATAACACATTATTAAAAGGAGAAAAATGTTACGCAGGTGTTTTATTTGTGGTAAAAAAGTACTCGTTGGTCGTAATGTCAGTAGAAGGGGTCTGGCTAAGAAAAAAGGTGGTACTGGTAGTAAAATTACCCGTTCTACTAAAAGGAGATTCTATCCTAACTTACGTAAGGTCTGGATAAAAATTAAAGATAAAGCAAAACGTGTCTATGTATGTATTAAATGTATAAAAAAAGGCAAAGTAGAACTCTTCTCCTTTAAAAATCTTACCTAATCAATAGCAGGACCTAATCTTAAATCTTCAATTTTCAATTCTAACTCATTATAGAAATCTTTACTTGCTCTTAAAGAATATACCAAATCAAAATATTTCACAGAACTTAAATAATCCCCTATCTCTGCCATATTAAAACCCAAAGCAGAGTAAGTAAAATCTCCATCGGTAACCCAAATTTTTAAAGTATCTTTATTTAAAATCTGTGGCTTGTTGCGTAAGCTTAATTTTGGGGTATAAAAAAGAGGCTGAGGATTCTCCTCACCAAAAGGCTTAAGTTTTTCTATCTCTTCTAAAAGGTTCTTTCCCAATTTATCAAATCCCAATTCCATATCTATATCTAAATAGGGTTGAATATCCTGATAAGTCAATTTCTTTTCTGCTAATTTATTTAACCTTTCTTTTAAAAGATTAATGTTTGTTTTTAAAATAGATAGACCTGCTGCTAAAGTATGACCACCAAAACTATTTAGGATATCCTTACATTCTAAAAGTGCTTCGGTAATATGAAAATTTCTTATTGAACGGGCTGAACCCCGGCATAACTTTTCTTTTAAAGAAATTATTACTGTTGGCCTGTAGAATATATCTTTAATGCGCGAAGCAACGATCCCCAAAACCCCTTCATGCCAATTCTCCTTTGCCAAAACAATAACTTTATCTTCTTTAAAATTTACCTCCTGCTCAATCAGATCTTTTGCCTCTTTCAAAATCCTATCCTCTATAGATTGACGATCACTGTTTAGTTGATTTAACTTATAAGCTAAATCTCTTGCCTCCTCTTCTGATTTCGCTAAAAGCAATTTTAAAGGTAAGTACGCATTCTCTATTCTTCCTCCTGCATTTATCCGGGGAGCAATTATGTAAGCAACATCGTAAGTATCTAAACATTTTTTATTTAACCTCAAGACATCTAAAAGAGAAATTAAACCTAAATTTTTTGTTTGGGTTAAAACTTCTAAACCTTTTTTTGCGATTATTCTATTTTCTCCTCTTAAAGGAACATTATCCGCTATAGTGCCTAAACATACCAAATCCAAATATTCTAATAAAAATTTACGGTTTAAAATTGCACAGACTAATTTATAAACTACCCCTACACCCGCTAATTCTTTAAAGGGATAATTACAATTTTTCTTTTTAGGATTTATGATCGCTGAAGCGGATGGCAGTCTATCTAAAGGTAAATGATGATCAGTAATAATTACATCGATACCCTGTCTTTCTAATTCCTCTACTTCTGAAAAATTGGTTATCCCGCAATCCACCGTAATCAAAAGACCGATCCTGTTTTCTTTGGCTACCTTTATTACTGAAGGATTAAGCCCATAGCCTTCATTTATCCGATGGGGTAAATAACAGAAAGTATCTGCTCCTAAACTATCTAAAACTAACTTTAAAATCACCACTCCGGTTATCCCATCAACATCATAATCTCCAAAAAGCATTATCTTCTCTTTACTTCTTATCGCCTCTTTTATCCTAAAACAGGCTTTCTCTATATCGGAAAGTTCAAAAGGAGAGTGAAGATCTTCTAATTTAGGATTAAGGAATTTTTCTATTTCTTGAGGGCTCTTCATGTTGCGATTAATAAGAATCTGAGCCAAAACTTCCGAGATCCCTAAATCTTTAGAGAGTTTTTTCTGTAAATTGGAATCAGGTTGGGATATATTCCAAATCCTCTGCATAACTTTACATCTGTTTAGGAAAAGATACTCCTAATAAAGTCAATGCCTTTTTCAATACGATCTTTGTCGCCTCAATCAATGCTAAGCGTGCCTCTCTTAACTTCTCATCTTCAACCAAAACACGCTGGGATTCGTAAAATTTATGAAAATCATTGGATAGTTTCTGTAAATAAACTGTTAATATGTAAGGATCAAGCGTCCTAAAAACAATCTTCAATTGGTAGCGAAAATTAGCAATACTTTTTAAAAGCTGAATCTCTTCTTTTTCTCTCAATAAGCGATAGTCTACTTTTTTTGGATTTATTTTTTCCTTAATCTTAGAAAGTATACTCTCAATCCGCGCATGGGCATATTGAACATAGTAAACAGGATTTTGGGGAAGTTGTTTCTTTGCTAAGTCCAAATCAAAGTCTAAGTGGCTATCAGTACGCCGCATAATAAAAAAGAAACGACTGGCATCTTTTCCTACCTCCTCTAAAAGTTCTTTTAGAGTAATGTAGCTGGCTTTGCGTGTAGACATAGGAACGAGTTTTCCTTCTCTGTAAAGACTTACCAACTGCACAATTATTATCGATAAAGTCTGAGGGTCTTTACCCAATGCCTGGATGGCAGATCTGAGCCGATTTATATAACCGTGATGGTCCGGACCCCAAAGGTTAATTAACCAACTAAATTTTCTTTTATATTTATACTGATGATAAATAATGTCTGCTAAAAAATAAGTATAACTCCCATCTTTTTTTACCAAAACTCTATCCTTATCATCTCCAAAGAGAGTAGATTTAAACCAAATAGCCTTATCTTTCTCATAGATAAAGCCTTTAGAACTTAAAAAGGAAAGCAATTTTTTAACCTTTATTCTATGGGTTAATTCTTTCTGGCTTACCCAAAAATCAAAATTTACCCCAAAATTTTCTAAATCCTCTTTTATATCTTTTAAGATAGATTTTACTGCGTATTCAGAAAAACCTTTATGGAGATTATCTTTTAACATCTGTTTGGCAATATCATAGATATACTCTCCTAAATAACCATCTTCAGGAAAATCAAAAGGCTGGCCCCTTAATTCTTTTAACCTTTCCTCTACGGATTTGCCCAAAAGTTCAATACGCCCACCCTCATCGTTGATATAATATTCCCTGTAAACTTTAAATCCTAATTCTTTCAAAACATTTGCTAAAACATCTCCCACTACTGCTTGACGCGCATGAGCAATAGATAAAGGACCGGTAGGATTAGCAGACACAAACTCAACTAAAACCATTTTGTTTTTACCTAAATTCATCTTAAAGAATTTCTCTTTTTTAATAAGTAATTCTTTTAAGATCTGCCAGTAATAATCTTCGGTAAAGAAAAAATTTATAAAACCTCCTTTATTAAGGATATCCTTTATCATCCATTTATCCTTTAAATTTAGTTTTATATTCTCAATGATTAAATCTGCCAACTCCTTAGGATCTTTCTTAGAGAAACTGGCTAATTTTAAGGCAATATTGGTAGATAGATCTGCTAAGTTTCTATCCTTAGGGATATCCAATTCGATATCTTTCTTAAAAGAACTGAACCCCAAAGAATCTAAAGCTTTTTCTATAACTAATTCTAAATTTTCTTCTCCTAAATTTTTTATTCCCATAATCTTATTTTTTTAAAGACAGCTTAACTTTAGGAGCATCCTGCCAGAGATACTCCAGATTATAGAATTCACGCAAAGGTTTATAAAATAAGTGCACAACCACATCTACATAATCTAAAACTATCCAACCGGAGTCAAGTTGCTCTCGGAAAGAAAAAAGAGGTTTAATCTTATCCTTTTCTAAATCCTCTTCTATTGCTTCGGCAATTGCTTTAAGATGAACGGAAGAATTAGCAGAGGCAATAAAGAAATAATCACAGAAGTCACAGGCTTTACGCATATCTAAAATCTTTATTTCCTCTGCCTGTTTACTGGAAGCTTTTTTGAAGATACGCAGGATTAATTTTTTTGAATCTATAGTTCTTGCCTTTCCTATTTTTTCTTTCCTAAAATTTTAAACATGGAAGTCCCGCAAGTAGGACACTTACCTTTAACCGCCATCCTTCCATTCTTTAAAGTTACGGTCTGCGGGTTGCTCATCTCCTGTTCTTTCTTACACTTCACACAGAATCCTTTCTCTGCCATGCTTTCTCCTCCTTTTTAAAATTAAAACTATTATACATTTAAAAGATAATTCGTCAATTTATTTAATTATCTCTTCCTCTATCTCACCCACAATCTCTTCAATCAAATCCTCCAAAGTCACCAAACCTTGCGTTCTTCTATTACTATCCACCACAATCGCAATCTGAATCTTCTTCAGTTGAAATTCCTTCAAAAGTTCGCTTATCTTTTTATCTAAAGGAACAAAATAAGCAGGACTTAATATATCTTCCAACATAAAAAGTTTTCCATTTCTTAAAAGGTACAATAAGTCCCGCACATACAAAATTCCCAAGATATTATCTATATTATCCTTATACACAGGAATCCGTGCATGGCCTTCTTCAGAAAGGATATCCAAAATTTTATCTAAAGGTGTATGGATCTCTATTGCGGTTATTCTATCCCGACTGATCATCACATCTTTAACTTGGGTTTCTCCGAATGAAAAGATCCTCTGAAGCATCTTCCTTTCTTCCTCAGTTAAAACCCCCTCTTCCTTTCCTATCTCGATCATCGTTTTTAGCTCCTCTTCTGTAATTAAAGGAGAGCGTTTAGGAGGTTTTATCCCAAAAAGCATGAGAATAAAATTGCTGATAAAACTAAATAGTTTAATTACCGGATTAAACAAATTTATAAATGCCTCCATAAGGGGCGCACAGAAAAAAGCGATCTTTTCTGTATGCTTTATGGAAAGGATCTTAGGAGTGATATCGCAGAATACTAAAACAAAAAATGTAGATAGAAATGTAGCCAAAATCACTCCCCAGCGCCAGCCAAATATACTTACAAAGATAGCGGTAACTAAAGAGGAGATAGCGATATTTACAAAATTGTTTCCGATTAATATAGCGGTTATAAATTGATCTAATTTATTAACTAAGCGTTGAACAACTTTTGCTTTTTTTATACCCTTTTCAACCATATGTCTTAATCTTATTTTACTTAATCCAATAATCGCGGTCTCAGAAGCAGAAAAGAAAAAGGAGGCAACCGCTAAAATTATAATAAGAAAAAAACTAAAAAGAATACTTACTCCCATCTGAATTATTTATATTTTTGAAATGTAATTTAAAATTTCTTCTTCTTTCTCTTCCAACGGTCCAACCAAAGCCAATTTTCTTCTTTGCGGGAGAAAAATCCTCTTTGCCAAAGACATAACCTCTCCTGTACTGATTTTTTTAATCTCCTCTTCAATCTCTTTTAAAGTATAGGTTTTATTTAAAGCGATTGTAGACTCTCCTATCCAAAACATATGCTCTAAGGTATCCTCTAAAGAGATACTGAGTTGTCCTAAATAATATTCCTTGGCGCGCTTAAGTTCTAAAGATGTAGGGGGTTTTTTACTAATCCTTTCCAATTCCTTAAGAATTACTTTAATGGCTAATTTTGTTTTAGGAGGGGCTATCCCTGCATGGACTACAAAAGAACCGCTATCTAAAAAAAATTGCACCTGTGTTCCTATATCATAGGCAAGCGCTTTTTTCTCCCTTACCTCATTAAAAAGCCTACTGGACATATTTGCTCCTAAAATTATATGTAAAAGTGCCAAGGTATAACGCTGAGGATCACTCCTGCTTAAACCACGAAAACCTAAAGCCAGATGTGTCTGCTCGATATCGCGTTTAGATATTTTTATACTTAAATTTTCTGGATAATGCGGGACTTTCTTAAAATTGATTTTTTTATTAATCTGAGAAGAAGGGATAATCTTTTTGACTTTTTTTACTAATACTTTATGGTTGAGATTACCACAGGCAGAGATTACTATATTGGTAGGATGATAATGCGAATTTTTAAATAAGAAAAGGCTATCACGGGTTATTCTATTTATGGTCTCATAAGTACCTAAGATATTTCTTCCTAAAGGATGGTCTGGCCATAAGAGTTCATCGAGCAGTTGATTTACAAAATTATGGGGTAGATCGTAGTATAACTTTATCTCCTCCATTACCACTTTTTTTTCTTTCTGAATATCCTCCTCTTTTAATAAAGGATTCAAAACCATATCTAAAAGGATATCCAGTGCCAAATTAAGATACTTATAAGGTATCTTTACAAAATAACAGCAAAATTCTTCACTCGTAAAACCATTTAAACTTCCACCCACTCCTTCTATGGATTGTTTAATCTTCCGGTAAGAATACCTTTGGGAGCCTTTGAAAAGGAGATGCTCTAAAAAATGAGCGATACCCTGATTCTTTTTATTCTCATAACGGGAGCCTGCTTTAATCCATACCCCCAATCCGATAGATTCCCTATCCGGCATATGATAAGAAATTATTGCCAACCCATTATCTAAAATAGTTTTTTCATACATAGTTAATAGACTTTTAATGAAGATGCAAAATCTACTACCCTTTTTACTAAATCCTGTCTTTTAATATTCTCTTTTATCTTTTTTATAATGGCACTACCCACAATTACCCCATCAGCGATTTTATAAATTTCCTTCACCTGCTCTTTCTTTGATACTCCAAATCCCACACATACTGGTTTTTTAGTTATTTTTTTTATTCTTTTTAAATTATCAACTAAATCCGCTGGTAGTTTTTCTCTGGGACCGGTTACACCGGTTAAAGAAACATAATAGATAAACCCTCTGGCTAAATTGGAAATTAACTTTATCCGCTTAAAAGTTGTAGTAGGTGAGATAAAAAAAATTATATTGAGATCATACTTTTTGGCTATCCTTAAGATATCCTTACTTTCTTCCGGAGGCAAATCCGGAATAATTAAACCATCTACCCCGGATTTTTTACTTTCTCGTATAAACCTTTCTATCCCAAAGCAGAATACCGGATTATAATAGGTCATAATGCATAAAGGAATAGAACTTGATTCTCTTATCTCTTTTACTAACTTAAAAACCTTTAAAGTATCGATTTTATTTTTTAAAGCAACCTGGGATGATTCCTGAATTATCGGTCCATCCGCAATAGGATCAGAAAAAGGAAGTCCCAATTCTATAATATCTACCTTAGAAGATAATCCTTTAACTAAATCTTTGGTAGTTTTTAAATCTGGGTAGCCACAGGTCAAAAAAACAATAAATGCCTTTTTATTTTTTTTCTTTAATTCTTTGAATTTTTCCTCAATCCTATTCATACTGCGAGAATACTATATCTAAATCCTTATCACCTCTTCCCGAAAGACAAACCACCACTATAGAATTTTTACTAATTTTTCCTTTTAACTTTTTAAGATAAAAGAGAGCATGCGCAGGTTCCAAAGCAGGGATTATCCCTTCAGTTAAAGAAAGCAATTTAAATCCCTCTAATGCTTCTTGATCATTTACCGTAACATATTCAGCTCTTTTTATTTTTTTATAATAGGCATGTTCTGGACCTACTCCTGGATAATCTAACCCTGCAGCGATAGAATGCGCAGTTTTTATCTGACCAAATCTATCCTCTAAAACAAAAGAGCAAGAGCCATGTAAGATGCCTTTTTTTCCTTTGGCTAAAGTGGCGGAATGTTTATCCGTAGAAAGTCCTTTTCCTGCCGCCTCTACTCCGATAAATTTTACTTTTTTATCACCAAAAAATGGATGAAATAATCCGATGGCATTACTCCCTCCGCCTACGCAGGCAACCAAATAATCAGGAAGTCTATTTTCTTTTTTTAAGATTTGAAGTTTTGTTTCTTTACCAATTACTGACTGAAAATCTCTTACCATTACCGGATAAGGATGCGGACCAACTACTGAGCCAATAATATAATGGGTAGTTTTTACATTGGTAACCCAATCCCTCAATGCCTCATTTATGGCATCTTTTAAAGTCTGTGCGCCTGTTTCTACCGGAATTACTCTTGCTCCTAAAAGTTTCATTCTAAAAACATTTAATCTTTGTCTTTTTATATCCTCTTTTCCCATATAAACATCACATTTTAGCCCAAACATACTGGCTACAGTGGCAGTGGCTACTCCGTGTTGACCTGCACCGGTTTCTGCAATCACCCGAGATTTACCCATCCTTATTGCTAAAAGGATCTGTCCTAAGGTATTATTTATCTTATGAGCTCCGGTATGCAGTAAGTCTTCCCTTTTTAGATATACTTTGTAACCTAAATACCTACTTAAATTCTTGGCTAAATATAAAGGCGTAGGTCTTCCTGCATATTCTTTTAAATAATAATTAAGCTGTTGTTGAAAAGCTTTGTCCTTCTTTGCTTCAAAATAAGCTTTCTCTAATTCTTCCAAAGCATACATCAAAGTCTCTGGAACAAACCTTCCCCCAAATTCCCCAAAATATCCTTTTTTATTAGGTAGCATAGGATTTTTATTGTTTAGAAATATTATTTAAATTCTCAGGCAATTCTTCTACTGCTAATAAACTATCCGATAAATATTCTAGAAGCCACTTACGACCACATGTGGTAACCTCAACTATATGAATGCTGATACTGACCTCCAATAAGTTTTAGCTCGATCTCTCATTTATAGTATAGATACATTTGATTCTATCATAACATAATTATATCTCTAATAATAAATTAATTTTATTCGTGATTCAAGTTCGGCAATAGAATATCTTTCCGATGTATTAATTTCACCAAAAGAATAAGCAAAACATTTTATATTTCTTTCCTTACAATTTAGTAGAACTTTTTTAGAAAAATTCTTAGCTATCAAAATTCCCATTATACATTCTTTCCCTGTCTCTTTCATATAATTTTCTAACTGACTCGCATCTTTTAATTGAACTCTATTTAATTTTACTTCTATGATAATATTTCGAGAATACCCGGCAGGGATGGCATCTTTAATTAAAATATCTATATGTCCTTCGGGTAAGGCTTTTTCGCTAAGCACTTCAAAATTTTTTGCTTGTAAGCTATTCAGCCCACTCAAATTAAATAACATTTGTAAATTTTTATTCTGAGATAACCATTGCTTTATTAAAGACTGAAGAATAAGTTCCTGAAAATAAAAAACTTCTGGTATAGATACCAAAGTCCTATTCCAGGTAAGTTTTGGGGTAAATGTTTCATAATTATTGCTTACAAACATTTCTATTGGCTTATCATAAAGATTTCCCATTTGAGAAACCGATTGCAATGTAGTCTGATCTGCTTGAAAATGGGTCTTTCTATAGCCACCCCTTAAAAGTAAATTTTCTGCTACATAAGCAAACTCTGGTCTAACCATAGGTTCAACAAATTCACGAAGTGGTTTTAAATAAAGACGAAAAGGGAAATAGTAAGTTTTACCAGACATTCTAAAAGTTACTGGAGGCCAAGGACCAATTTTGTCAGCATGCTTTATGGCTTCCTTCTTTATAACTTTATATAGATTGAAAACTTTAGCTCCATACAAAAACGAAATAAAATCACCATCTTGAATTTCTGTATATGTCCACAATCCATTTATACTATTTGTAAAACCAGCAAGTCCAAATTTTATACATAATTCCAGATGGGTTCTATTTGAAACAGAAACTAAAAAATAAGCCATTTAATTCACCTTTTAGAAACCTTTAAAGAACTGATATTAAGTCCGTGGGTTTTGGTAATAAGATTTTCAATATATCTAAATGTAACTCCGTAAATTTTGCCAATTTCTACATCAGGAATTCCTTTTGCTTTCTCTTCTAAGATCGCTTGCTGAAGTTGTTTCTCATTTTTAAAATTTGGTCTTTGATTATACATATTATTTAAAATCTCTTACTTCTTAATAACAATTTTTAACTTCTTTTATAAACTCCTTCATCTTTTGATAACTTTTTTTACCGGGGCTTTTCTCTAAAGAGCTTGAGGCATCGACCCAGTCAGGTTTTACCATTCTAATGGCGGTTCTTACATTATTTTTATTTAGCCCACCCGAAAGAAAAATTACCCTATCTTTTAATTTTATATCTCTAATTAAATTCCAATCAAATTTTTTTCCCGTTCCTCCAAAAATACCTGGCTGGTAGCGGTCAAAAAGAACTGCCCAAACTGGATATTTATCTATATCTTTTAAACTATTTTTATTTTTTATTCGAATGGCTTTGATTATTTTATAACCCTTAAAATGACGACAGAAATCTTTTGACTCATTTCCGTGAAATTGTAGCATATCTAATTTTAAAAATTCAGCTATTTTTTTTATATTTTCTTTTTTTTCATTAACAAATACCCCTACTTTTTTTATTTTTTTTGGTAAATGATAAATAATCTGAATCGCTTTATCTTCGCAAATATAACGCGGACTTTTTTTATAAAAGACAAAACCCAAAGCATCTGCCCCCAACTTAACCGCATTTAATGCGTCCTCTAAATTAGTAATCCCGCAAATTTTTATTTTAACCATCACTAATATCTACTAAACCCGTTTCCTTAAGAAACTTAAACCAATCTTCTTTTTTATATTTCAGTTCATTAATCGAAATCAAAAATCTTTCTTCTCTTACCTCGCCCAAATAAGGTAATTTCTTACCTAATTTAACAGGTTTATATTCTGAAGTTTTAAAGTATCCACAAATAAATCCTTTTAATTTTGTCTGTATCTGCCCACATTTATAATTTTCTATTCTCTGGCGCATCTCTTCAATATAGCCTTTAAAACGACCATCAGAAACAGGAATCTTACTATTTACAAAATCAAGCAATTTAGTAAAGCCACAAACTTCAATAAAAAATTGTAAAATAGTAGGTTGAGGTACAGAACATTTAACATTTATTCCATAATCATAACCTATATCTGCTTCTGCCCAAATACCCGCTAACGAAGGAGATGATTTTATACTTACATTTTTCTTTGCATTAATAATATCGTTTCTATATTTCTCAATCTGAGTAGAAATTTCCCAATCCAATTCAATTTTTGTAGGAAATTCTCTTTCAAGAAATTTCTTAACCACAACTTCCCCTAACTTTCCAACAAATTGGTCTACAAGAATTGACTCAAATGTTCTTCTTCTTTCTCTAAATCCTTTTTGAGTAACAGTTGCTTTTGTGCCGCCTTTAAACATCTGATAAGTAATCTCAAGACAGAAGATCAACAATCTTAATATATCCTCATCATCTATCCCTAAAATAACGGTATTAGGCAGAAGTTTTTCTTTAATCCATTTTGATACTTTTTGTTCGTTCAACAATACTTTATTCTTCTGAAAAGTAAGCACATTATAATCGTTAGCTCTACATGCAGAAAGTAAAAGTTCACCTAACTCTTCATTATCAAAATCAATATTATATTCATTCTTTATAATTCCTCCGAGAATTTTAATATAATCTTTAAGTTTATTTTTAAATTTTGTTGGACTGTTTAAATCTGCTTTCAAAATTTGGTATACCATTTTATTTCTTTCTCAAGATTACTAAGTGTTCAGTCTTTATTCTTTCACTTTCAAATCCAGAGGCAGGATTTATCTTTGAGTTAAACATCACATGAGAAACTATCTTGTCTACTAAAGTTACTTCGTGTTTCCAACCAAAATTTTCCAAATGTTCTACAACTATATCATCTATAGGAATAGGCGTAGTTCTTATCTTAGCAGGACCTACAAAAATAAACATATAATCAGTAACTTTTTCTCCCAATGTGGAAAACACTTTCAAAATCGAATAAAAGTATTTATCGTAAAGTTCCTTAAGATGAGGTTCTTTTATTTTTTGACGAAATTCATAATATCTATTTGAATAAACCTTAATCTTTTCTACAGGTCTATAAGGTATCTCTTTGCTACTTAGTTCTTTTATATAAGCTTCATCGTAACCTAACCAGAATAATTCAAGCTTGGTAGATCTGATATACTCTTGAGCTTGGAGATAAGGTGGAGAGGTAATAAGAAAATTTACTTCGCTATCTAATTGCGTCTGAAGCGTATCGATCCCTGATCTTATCTTAAATTCAACATTTTTTGGATTAAGTAAGTTATATTCTCTTATTTTATTAAGAAGGATATATATTTCTTTCTCAAGCATATAATAAAATTTCTGTTTCCAATTTGTATTAAGAAGTCTTTTTATCTTATCTTGAGAGTATTTTGATCTATACAACTTATGAACTTTTTCGTCGCTATAAGAGAAATATCTTGTCACTTTAAGTAAGGGTATTAAAAATAAATATCTCGTATCATTATCTAACGAATGAGCAAAACCCCAAGCTCTTGAAAGCATAGGGATAAAATCTTCGGGGAACCAATATCTTAAATTAGACCACCGAGGGATAAACTCCTTCTTGCAATCTTTAAGTTCAGAGATTAACTTATAGACATCAACTCTTTTTTTGTTAAGAGTTGCTGTATCGTGGATTAAATTTATTATGGGATTTAAATCCCACAATTCATAATCATATCCGTATATCCTTGAAACTATCCCCACAGTTCCATAACCTGCAAAAGGATCAAAAACTTTTATACCGGGTTTGGCGTATTTTTTTAAAATATAAGCGATAACTTGCGGGATAAATTTAGCAGGATATTTATAAATCCAAAAAGTTCCATAGGTAGTTGAGGATATTTCAGGCACTGTATTTCTAAAAAGTATAGGAATTTTTTTAGACGAATCTGGAAATTGAGGATATTCGATTACTTGAACTTTTTCTCTGTCTTCCTCAATAAATCCTAAATTAAATTGATAAGACTTTCCCATATTTAACTTTTAATTAATAACATTTCATTCTAAAATAAATTTTTTATCCTTTTAAAAAATATCTTCCCTCACTACTCAATACTAAATACTCACTACTCTTTTCTTTATTGCCATCCCATAATCTCTTTTACTTTACTTTTTATATCAGAAGCAGTCATAAAGGCAGAGCCAATTAATACTGCGCTTACTCCTAATACTTTTAAAAATAAAACATCTTTATAATTAGAAATACCACTTTCTACAACCACTATTTTATCCTTAGGAATTAAAGGAAAAAGTTTTTCTGTAGTTTTTAAATCCACCTCTAAGGTATGTAAATTACGATTATTTATCCCGATAATTTTTGCCTTTTTTAAAGATAGTGCTCTTTTTAGGTCTTTTTCCGAATTTATCTCTAAAAGGCAATCCAAACCTAAATTCTCGGCTACCTCAAGATACTCTGAAAGGGTTTCTTTAGAGAAAAGTTCAACAATTAAAAGTAAAGCATCTGCACCTGCTAACTTCGTTTCATATACCTCATAGATATCCACAATAAAATCCTTTCTTAAAATGGGTAAATCTATTTTCTCTTTTATAATTGAAATATAGGAAAGACTGCCTCCAAAATAATCCTCTTCCGTTAATACAGAAAGGCTATCCGCACCTACCTCTTTATAATCGGAAGCGATTTTTAGAGGATCAAAATCTTCTCTTAAGATACCTTGAGAAGGGGATGATTTTTTTATCTCCGCAATTAAACAGAGTTTACTTTTTTTACTTATCGCTTTATAAAAAGAAATGGGTTTTTTAGAAAAGGAATTTAATTTTTCTTTTAAAGCTTCTAAGGGTAATTCATTTTTCTTTATGGTTAATTTCTCTTTTTTCTTAAGAGTTACTTCCTTTAAAAAATCATTTTTCATGAGAAAATTCTTTTAATTTTTTTAATTTCTCTAAGGCTAATCCTTTATCGATTGATTGACGCGCCAGTTCAATCCCTTCTTTTAAATTAACTGCTTTATCCGCAGTGTATATCGCTACTCCCGCATTTAACAAAACTATATCCCGATAAATACCGGGTTTTCCTTCTAAAATATCCAAAAGTATCTTTGCGTTGGTCTGAGGGTCTTTTCCTTGCGGTCTTTTATTTTTAGGATAACGGAACCCAAAATCTTTAGGATCAATAGTATAATTTTTTATCCTATTTTCTTTTAATTCTACTACATAAGTTTTACTGTTAATACTTATCTCATCCAGCCCATCTTCAGAACAAACTACTAACGCATGCTTTCTTTTCAATTCTTTTAAAGTCAAAGCAATCGTTTTAAGCCATCTTTTATCGTATACACCCAATAACTGATGAGTAATATTTACGGGATTAATTAAAGGACCGATGAGATTAAAAATAGTGCGGATCCCTAATTCTTTACGTACCGGTAAAACGTATTTCATTGCAGGATGAAAATTGGGAGCAAATAAAAAGGCAATCCCGATTTTGTTAAGCGCTTCTTTTACTTTTTTTTCATCCATATTTATATTAATCCCTAAAGCCTCCATAAGGTCAGCGCTTCCACAGCAACTGGAGACCGCACGATTTCCGTGTTTTGCCACTACAATACCCATACCAGAAACCACAAAACTAACTGCTGTAGAAATGTTAAATGTATGAGCTCTATCTCCTCCGGTACCACAGGTATCCAAAATAACTTCTTTTTTAATATTTACTCTTTTAGAAAATTTAAGCATGAGTTTTACTGCACTGGCAAGCTCTTTAGCGGTCTCTCCCTTTTTATGCAAAAGTACTAAAAATGCTGCGATCTGGGTAGGTAAGGCTTTGGCGGTTAAAATCTCTCTTAATGAATCCTGCATCTCATAATCACTTAGATCTTTTCCTTCCATTAATTTTAAAATCACCTCTTTGATCATACCCTTAAGAAATTTCTTAATAATTCTTTTCCTGTTTTAGTCAAAATCGATTCCGGATGAAACTGCAAGCCCCAGACGGGATAACCTTTAATTTTTATCCCCATAATCTCATTATCTTCCTTCTCCCAAGCAATCACTTCTAAAATTTTAGGTAAATTTTTTCTTGCGATTACTAAAGAATGATACCTGGTTGCTTCAAAGGGATTGGGAAGGTTTTTAAAGATAGTTTTTCCATTATGATAGATTAAAGAGGTTTTTCCGTGCATTAATCTTTTGGCAGGAACAATCTCTGCTCCAAAACAGAAACCGATACACTGATGACCGAGACAGACTCCCAAGATAGGGATCTTTTTATAAAATTCTTTAATTAAATCTACGGAAATCCCTGCATTCTCCGGTCTTCCTGGGCCAGGAGAGATAACTATCTTTTGGGGTTTTAACTCTTTAATCTCTTCGATACTAATCTTATCATTCCTTACTACTTTTAATTTCTTATAAAACTCACTTAAATACTGCACCAGATTATAGGTAAAAGAATCATAATTATCAATTACTAAAATCATATTTACTCTCTTTCGCGATGAATCTTTGCCCCTAAATTTCTCAACTTCTCCTCTAAATTCTCATAACCTCTTTCTAAATGGTATATCCTTGAAACCGTAGTTATACCTTTAGCCACCAGACCTGCCAAAACTAAAGATGCGGATGCCCTTAAATCTGAAGCCATCACCGGAGCACCGGAAAGGCTCTTTACTCCCTGAATAATCGCATGTGGACCTTCTCTTTGAATACGCGCTCCCATTCGATTAAGTTCAGCCACATGCATAAATCTATCCGGATAAACTTTTTCGGTAATTATACTTATCCCTTCGGTAATACTTAAAAGTGCCATCATCTGTGCCTGCATATCTGTAGGAAAACCCGGATAAGGAAGGGTAGTAACATTTGCAGGTCTTAACTTCCTTTTATAGCATACCCTTAAATTGTTATCCTTTATCTTAATATTAGCACCCATAGATTCCAATTTATCAATAATTGCTCCTAAATGTTGGGGGATAACATTTTTTAGTAGGATATCGCCTTTAGTAATTAGGCTAGCGATCATAAATGTACCTGCCTCAATACGGTCAGGGATAATCTTATGTTCTGTGCCTTTAAGTTTTCTTACTCCTTCAATCTCTATATAGGGAGTACCCGCACCTTTAATGCGCGCTCCCATCTTAATTAAAAAATTAGCTAAATCCACTATCTCTGGTTCGCAGGCAGCAGATTCAATAGTCGTCCTTCCTTTAGCCAATGTAGCGGTCATCATCACATTGGCGGTCGCCAAAACTGAAGAACCAAAAACGCCCCCTAAATAGATATGTGTGCCTCTTAGTTCTTTTCTTACATTGGCTACTACATAACCTGCCTCCATACTTAACTCTGCACCCAAAGAAGCGATCCCTTTTAAATGCAAATCTACCGGTCTTACTCCAATGACACAACCTCCTGGTAGAGAAACCTTTGCTCTTTTGAGTTTTGCCACCAAGGGACCTAAAACACAAAAAGATGCCCGCATAGTAGAAACCAACTTATAATCCGCTACATAATAAGAATTTCCTGAAGATTCTATTTTAAGTGTATCTTTTTTAAACTCTACCAATTTACCTAAGGAACGCAAAATTTTAATCATCGTTTGTGTATCTCTCAAATTAGGACAACCTTTAATTATACAAGGCTCATCGGTAAGTAAAGTAGCAGCCATAATCGGTAGTAATGCATTCTTTGCTCCAGAAATAGTTACCTCTCCCTTTAAACTCCTTCCGCCCTCAATTACTAACTTATCCATATTTTTTTGCCACTATAACCCTTTCTATATTACTATAATCCTTAATACAATCTATTATCCTTAAATTTTTACTATTTTTAAAGAGATTTTTTATAGAATTTAACTGCCCAAAACCTATCTCCATAATTAAAAAACCATCATCTTTTAAATAAAAACCAACCTCTCCAATTATCCGACGGAAAAAATCTAAACCATCCTCTCCTCCATCTAAAGCCATCCTTGGCTCATAAGAGATTTCCTTAGAAAGTTTATCTATTTCTCCTTTAGGCACATAGGGAGGGTTGCTGACAATAATATCAAAAGAGTTTGATTTTATTGCCTTAAATAAATCTGTATTTAAAAAATTTATTTTTACCTGATTAATTTTAGCATTAATTTTAGCTACTTTTAAAGCCTGATACGATAAATCGCAAGCATAAAAAACTATATTTTTTTCAGTAATATATTTTGCCAAAGAGATAGCGATACAGCCTGAACCGGTACAAAGATCAAGGATTTTTAAATAATTTTTTTCTAAATGCGAAATTAAATTTAAAGTATATTCTACCAAAATCTCTGTCTCTGGCCTGGGAATAAATACATCTTGATTTAACTTAAATTCTAATCCCATAAATTCAGTTTTTCCTAAAATATACTGCAAAGGTTCTCCCAAAGCTTTTCTCTTTAAAGCAGAGATAATGAATTCTTTCTGTGAAGGACTAAGCTTTATATTTTTATTCAGATAAAGCTCATCTCTTCGGCAACCTAAAATATCAGTAAATAGGATCTCTATCTCGTTCATTTTTCTGTTAAGACTTCAGTCTTTTCTAAAATTGGCTCAATAATTAAATCTAATTCTCCATCCATTATCTCTTCCAAACGATAGACAGTTAAATCTATCCGATGGTCAGTAACTCGACGATCTGGAAAATTATAGGTACGGATCTTCTCGCTGCGCTCACCGGTTCCAATTTGGCTTTTGCGTTCTTTAGAGATCTTTTCTATTTGTTCTTTTCTTTTAAGTTCCAAAAGTCTTGCCCTTAATACGCGCATCGCCTTAATTTTATTCTTAAGTTGAGAACGTTCATCCTGACAAGTCACTACTATCCCTGAAGGTATATGGGTAATCCTTACTGCAGAATCCGTAGTATTTACACTCTGACCACCAGGACCGGAAGAACGAAATACATCTATCCTTAAATCCTTAGGGTCAATTACAAGTTCCAGTTCATCAGGTTCTTCTAAAACTGCCACTGTAGCGGTAGAGGTATGAATTCTTCCGGATGTTTCGGTAACTGGGATACGCTGAACCCGATGCACTCCGCTCTCAAATCTTAGTCTTTTATAAGCATCTTTTCCTTTTATCGCAAAGATAACCTCTTTAAATCCTCCTAAATCTGTAGGGTGTGAAGAGATAAACTCTACATCCCAATTCTTACGACTCGCATATTTTGTATACATCCGGTAAAGATCACTAGCAAATAGGGCTGCCTCTTCACCTCCAGTTCCTGCACGGATCTCCATAATCAAAGGCTTATCTAATTCTTTATCCTCTTTTTTATTAAAATCCTCCTCTATTTCCTTATCGAGTTTCTGATACTCTTCCTTTAAACGCCTGTATTCTTCCTGCGCAAGATTTAAAAATTCAGGCTCATGTTTTTCTTTTAAAATAACTTCCAATTCATTTAGTTGTTTTTCTATTTCTTTTAATTTAAAAAATAGAGAAAGCCTCTCTTTTAACTCATTAAATTCCTTGGCATACTGACTTAAACGTATCTTATCCTCTAAAACCTCCTTCTGTGTAAGAAGGTTTTGCAGTTCAGTATAACGTTGATTTAACTCTTCTAATTTATTTTTTATTTTCTTTTCCATATCTCTTCATAAACCTCTCCACCCTTCCGGCAGAATCGATTAATTTTTGTTTTCCCGTAAAAAGGGGATGGCACTTAGAACATATATCTACCCTGATTGTAGGTCGAGTAGATCTTGTCTGAAAAACTTCTCCACAGGCACAAACTACGGTACAATCTACATACTTAGGATGAATCCCTTCTTTCATCTTTTACCTCCTTGTTTTTTACTGATTCATCGTATTTAAAAACTCTTCATTGGTTTTAGTTTTGGAAAGTCTTTCAATTAAAAGTTCCATCGCCTCCACATTACTTAACTCATTAAGTACCTTTCTTAAAATCCAAATTTTCTGAAGTATCTCAGGCTTAACCAGAAGTTCCTCATGTCGGGTATTGGAACGCTTAATATCAATTGCCGGATAAATCCGACGCTGAAATAAATTCCTATCCAATTGTAACTCCATATTTCCTGTTCCTTTAAATTCTTCAAAGATCACCTCATCCATCCTGCTTCCTGTATCTACTAAAGCGGTGGCAATAATAGTAAGGCTTCCCCCTTCTTCCACAGCGCGCGCTGCCCCAAAGAATCTTTTGGGTTTCTGCAAAGCATTAGAATCAATACCTCCGGAGAGTACCTTTCCACTGTGCGGAACTACCGCATTATAGGCACGCGCCAGACGGGTTATACTATCTAAAAGTATCACTACATCCTTTTTATGCTCAACGAGTCTTTTTGCTTTTTCTAATACGATTTCTGCCACCTGAACGTGTCTTTCCGGAGGTTCATCAAAAGTAGAAGAAATCACCTCTCCCTTAACTGATCTCTGCATATCCGTAACTTCCTCAGGTCTTTCATCGATTAAAAGTACAATTAAAATTACCTCAGGATGGTTCTTCATAATAGAGTTGGCGATTTTCTGTAAAAGCACAGTTTTACCACTATAAGGTTGAGCCACAATCAGACCACGTTGGCCTTTACCAATAGGAGTAAGCAAATCCATTATCCGCATAGAGATCTCCTGGGGTTCAGTTTCTAAAATGAAACGTTCATGCGGATATACTGGAGTAAGGTTATCGAAAAGCACCTTATCTTTTACCTCTTCAGGATTTTCAAAATTTACCGCCTCTACTTTTAAAAGGGCAAAATACTTCTCTCCCTCTTTGGGAGGCCTAATCTGACCACTCACCGTATCACCAGTTCTTAAATCAAATTTTCTTATCTGGGATGGTGAGATATAGATATCATCAGGGCAGGGAAGATAGTTGTAATTAGGAGAACGCAAAAAACCAAAACCTTCAGGTAAGATCTCCAAAACCCCTTCCCCAAACATAAAACCTTCTTTCTCTGCCTGTGCTTGTAATATTTTAAAAATTAAATCCTGTTTTTTAAGACCACTGATATTGTTAACACCCAAATCTTTTGCTAATTTATTTAACTCCGCAATCTTCATCTGTTTTAATGTCCCTATATCCAATTTTTCCGGCATCTTATTACCTCCCATTTTTAAATTGTTAAATTAATAATTGATTAATTTCGTTGAGTTCGTTAATATCGTTGAGTTCGTTATTTTCGTTAATTTCGTTAATTTACTTCCTTAAAACCTTAACACCTAAATACCTTAATACCTAAACACCTAACTCCCTAACTCCTACCTGCTATCTACTACCTACTAATTAATATGATTTATTTCCCTAAGTTTATTCCAGATTTCATCTACCTGCTTTTTTGTAAAAGAAATTAAACCATCATTATCTATCACAAAATCCGCCATCTTAATTTTTTCTCTTAAAGGCATCTGGAACCTTATCCTTCTTAATATCTCCTTTCTACTTAGACCCATGCGTTTGGTAATCCGGGAGATTTGGGTTTTTCTTTTTGCTTTAACCACTATCAAAACATCCACAATTTTATGCAATCCTGACTCAATTAAAAGTGGGGCATCAATCAAAATTATATTTTTTTTAGGATTAAGTCTTTTTATCTCTTTTTTTATTTTCTGAATAATCAAAGGATGTAAAATTTTACATAAAAGCTCAAGGTATTTTTTTTTCTTAAAAACTACCTTGGATAATTCCTTTCTTTGAGAAGGGCTTACAAACTGATGGGCAATTTTATCCGCATCAATAACTTTAGCACCCTTTCTTTTAAAAATCTTTGCTACTGTAGTTTTACCTGTACCAAAACTCCCCGTAAGCCCAACGATCATGATTTAAAAATTTTTTAATTTATTATAAAGTTCTATATATTTTTTTGCTGATTCCTGCCAGGAAAAATCATAATCAAACGCTTTTTTAACCAAAGAGAGCCACCTTTCCTTATCATTATATAAAAGAAGCGCTTCTTTTATCTTTTTGACTAACTCTTCTTTTTTATACACATCAAAAACAAACCCATTTTCTTCTGATACGGTATCCGCTAAACCTCCAGTTTTAAATACTAAAGGCAATGTCCCGTATCTTAAACTGATCATTTGCCCTAAACCACAGGGTTCATACTTTGAAGGCATAAGAAAGATATCTGCTCCCGCATAAATCCGATGGGCTAAAACCTCATCGAATTTCAAATGGATAGAACAGACTTGAGAATACTTTTTACTGATTTCCTCTAAAATGAGATGGTACTTCAAATCTCCTGTTCCTAAAATTACCAACTGTAAATTAAGTTTACAGATCTCATCGATTGCCTCTGCTAATATATCCCAACCTTTCTGCTCTGCCAAACGCGAAACCATTCCAAAAAGAGCTACATCCTTTAAAGGAAGTCCACATAACTTTTGCAATTCTTTTTTATTTTCATATTTTCCTTTTAACTCTTTAGATGAATAGTTTTTAAATATAAGTTTATCAGTTAGAGGATCCCATACCGAATAATCTATCCCGTTTAAAATCCCAAAGAGCCTATCCTTTTTCTTTGCCAAAACCCCTTCTAATCCAAAACCAAACTCTTTAGTCTGTATTTCTTTACTATAGGTAGGGCTAACAGTATTTATAGCATCAGAAAATATTATCCCTCCTTTTAAAAGATTTATCTGATTATAAAACTCTAGTCCTTCAATACTAAATAAAGACCAATCCAAACCTAATTTCATAAACTCCTCCTTAGGAAAAAGACCTTGGTAGCCAATGTTATGGATAGTTAAAAGTGTTTTTATGTTTTTATAAAAGGATACTCCTTTATATATCGTTTTTAAATAAACCGGGATAAGTGAAGTCTGCCAATCATGAACATGGATGATATCAGGTTTAAATTCTATATCCTTTAAAAACTCCAATGTCTTCTTACAGAAAAAAGAGAATCTATCTAAATTATCTGGATAATCACCGGTCTTCTCTCCATAAAGACCAGGACGATTAAAATATCCATTATGTTCTACAAAATAAACCTTTATATCCTTTCCCATCTTAGTAGAAAAAAGTCCTGTCTTTATCTTCTTTAAATGCCACTTTTCTTCAGAAACCATCTGATATTTAGGCATAAAAATAACCACCTCTTCTCCCAACTCTTCTAAAGCCAAAGGTAAAGCTCCGGTAACATCTGCCAAACCTCCGGTTTTAGCAAAAGGAAAAACTTCTGAAGCACAGATTGCTATCTTCATATTACTCCTTTCTTTTAATAGCGGATAGCGTATAGCGTTTAGCGTATAGTTTTTCTTTTCTTATTTCCTAAACACCTTAAAACCTTAACACCTAAATACCTTAACACCTAAAAACCTTAATACCTAACTCCCTAACTTCCTAACTAAAAACTACTTCTTCCATCTGGAGCCAATTTTTGCCTTTTTTTATCACCACCTTTATAGGAATAATAAATTTATAGATATTTTCCATATCCTCTTTAATCAAAGGGATTACGGTTTTCATTTCTTTTTCCTCAACATCGAAAAGAAGCTCATCGTGAATCTGTAAAATCATCTTTGTCTTAAGATTATATTTTTTAAAATCATTTTGTATGGCAACCATTGCTTTTTTTATTAAATCCGCAGCGGTTCCCTGTACCACGGTATTTATTGCCTGCCTTTGGGCTAAACTGCGTAAGTTCTCCTGAGAACTATGAATATGCGGTAAATACCTTCTTCTTCCAAAAAGTGTAGTTACAAAACCGTCCTTTTTTACTTTCTCTATCTGTTTATCTATAAATTCCTTTACTTTAGGATAGCGTAAGAAATACTCATCAATAAATCTCTGCGCCTCCTCCTGGCTTATCCCTAAATCCTTGGATAATCCATAGGCGGTTAAACCATAGATAATCCCAAAATTAACCCTTTTGGCTAAATCGCGCATTTCTTCAGTAACCTCTTTCTCCTCTATACCATAAAGTAAAGAGGCGGTAAACTTATGGATATCTTTATCTTCATTAAATGATTTTACCAACAGAGGATCGTTAGATAAATGCGCTAAAACCCTCAATTCTATCTGAGAATAATCCGCACAGATAAGCCAAGAGTTATCTGGCACAACCGCTTTTCTTACTAAACGGGAGACTTCTGATTTTATCGGTAAATTCTGTAAATTGGGATGGCTACAGAAAATCCTTCCTGTCTCTGCAGAAACCTGACTAAAGTTAGGATAAATTTTTTTACTAAGAGGATCGAGTTTTTCTAAAAATGGCTCTAAATAAGTGGATTTTAATTTCATCAATTGTCGGTACTCTAAGATAAGTGCGGGTATTTTGTGTTTCTCAGAAAGCATCCTTAATACCTCTTCATCCGTAGATGGACCGGTGCGTTTCTTTTTTAGGGTTGGTAGTTTTAATTTATCAAAAAGTATCTGTCTTAACTGTTGCGGAGAATTAAGGTTAAACTCAGAACCTACCTCTAAAAATATCTTATTTTTTAAATTATTTAATTTTAATTCTACATCAGAAGAAAGTTCTCTTAAAACTTCTTCATCGAACTTTATACCATTTTCCTCAATATCAATCAATACACTGGTTATGGGCATCTCAAGTTCATAGAAGAGTTTATCTAAAGATTTTTTTTCTAACTCATCTTTAAACAAGAAATATAATTTCAAAATTGACTGCAAAGACAAAATACTATCCGGTTGTTTTAAAATAAGAGAAAGGTATTTAAAACTAAGATTATCTAAACTGTAATCTTGTCCTGAAGGGTCTAAAAGATAACCCGCAATCATTATATCGAAATATAAATTATTAAGTTTTACCCCTTTTTCTCTTAAAAAATGGGCAGTCCTTTTTAAATCGTAACCGATCTTTTTTATACTCTCCTCCTCTAAAAACCGCTTTGCTTCTTCTATTAAAACTGAAGAAAATCTTTTAGATGGGCTAGCTAAAAGAATCTCATCACTCTGATAATTGCAATATATCAGTAATTCATCCTTAATAAAATTTTTTAATTCTTTTAAATCTACTTTAATAAATTCTTCTTTTTGAAAATCCAAATCGACCTTTAAGGGTAAATCTTTTAAAAGACGCTTAAATTCTAATTTCTTAAATATACTGTAAAGTCTTATATAATCAGGCTCTTTAACCCGCAGATCTTCTAACTCTATTTTAAGTGGAACATCGCGATTGAGTTTAAGGAGTTGGCGGTTTAACTCTATAACTTCAAGATTCTCCTTTATAGATTGCATTATATTAGGAGGTTCTACCTTATCAATATTTTTTATAAGATTATCTAAACTCTTAAATTCTTTTATTAAAAAAGCGGCGGTTTTTTCACCGATTCCACTTATACCAGGTATATTATCCGTATCATCACCCATAAGCGCTAAAATATCTATTATCTTCTCAGGTTCCACTCCGTAACGCTGTAAGACTTCTTTTTTAGAATAAATTTTCCCTTCATCTTTGTAGGGACTAAAGACCTTAATCTTTTCATCAACCAACTGCAATATATCCTTATCTGAACTGATAATCACTATAGAGACATCTTTTGATTTTAACTTATCTACAATGGTAGCAATAATATCATCTGCCTCAAAACCTTCCACTTCAAATCTGGCTAACCCATAAGCATCAATAATTTCTCTAATAAAGGGAAGTTGAATAGATAAAGCATCAGGCATAGCAGGCCGATTGATCTTATAGGCGGAGTATCTTTCCTGCCGAAAGGTCTTACGCGAAACATCAAAACAGACCGCTAAGTACTGGGGATGATTTTCTTTTAAAATTTTATTAAGCATATTAGTAAAACCGTATATGGCATTTGTCGGTTGCCCCCAAGATGTAGAAAGTCCTTTTAAAGCGTAAAAAGCACGGTAGCAAAAAGCAGTGGCATCGATAAGATAAACCGTATTACTTTTCTCAAATAAAGTCTTTTCTTTAACCATTTAGATTAATCTTAATCCGTTTAAACCCATTTATTTTAAAGGGAACATCTCATTGGGAATGGGAAACTTTAGCGGCGATAAGTCTCTTTTATTTTATTATGAACTTTTTCTATAAATGTATCTACTTCAGTATTTGAAGGATCGAGATGCTTTGCTACAGAAGCATCATTTAAAGCAGCGGTATAATTATTTTTTCTATAATTAATCTCTGCCCGATCGAGGTATTCCTTAACTTTCTTCTGTGTAGAGGTTAAGCGCTTTAAATCAGCACTCCTCTGAGAAAGTTTATCCTTAGTTTCTTCCATTAAACTAAGCGCCTCTTCTTCTTGAAGTTTCTGAGAAATCTCTTTCACCACTAAAGCGATGTTTTCAAGATGCTGGATAGCCTTGATTGTCCAAGGATCATCAGGTAAACCAAGTCTTATCCTCTTCTGCCAGTATTCCGCTGCCTTCTTAAGATCACCTCTCTGTTCATAAAGAGAAGCCAAATTAGAATAAGCGGGAAGATAATAAGGGTCTAAATCTAATGCTTTCAGATAATACTGTTCTGCTTTATCAAGCATTCCTTTATTCTCATAAACCACGCCTAAATCATTATAAGGTTCAATATAAGAAGGATCTAAGGCAAGTGCTTTTTTGTAAAAGGCTATTGCTTCGTCATAAAGACCTGCCTGTTGTGCTTTTAAACCCTGTTGGCGATTCCATCTTGCCTGCCATTTAAGCGAAGCAGGATCATCAATTTCAAGATCAGTAGTTTGACTGAAAATTGTTGGACTAAAAAAAGATGAAAATATTAAAATAAAAATAATGAAAATAGTTTTTTTAAAAACGGATATCTCCTCTTTAAACATTAAAATATAATATATTAAAAATCAAACTTGGTCAAGAAATTTTATAATTATGATTTTTTATTTTCTCAATAATATCCTAATATGAGTTTATTCTTTCGTATAGGCGAGGGCCATATCTAAAAATGTACGTAGTCTACGGGAACGTGCAGGATGTCTTAATTTCTTCAACGCTTTAGCTTCAATTTGACGGATCCTTTCACGGGTTACTTTAAAGATATTGCCTACCTCCTCTAAGGTGCGTGGACAACCATCCTCTATTCCAAACCTTAAAGAAATGATCTTTCTTTCTTTTTCGGTTAAGGATAAAAGTAAATTCCTCATCTCCTCTTTAAGGATAGAAGAAACGGTAGCATTTGCGGGTGAGACAGTCTTTTTATCTTCAATAAAATCTCCGAAATGGGTATCCCCTTCATCTCCGATAGGCATCTGTAAAGAGATAGGCTCTTGAGCAACTTTTAAAATTGCCTTAATTTTCTCCTGGGGCATACGCAATCTTTTTGCTAACTCTTCAGTGGTAGGTTCATGCCCGTATTCCTGAACATACATACGGGTAATTCTAAAAATTTTATTTATAGTCTCAGTCATATGTACAGGTATTCTTATGGTTCGAGATTGATCTGCGATAGAACGCGTAATTGCCTGTCTTATCCACCAAGTAGCATAGGTAGAAAATTTATAACCTCTACGGTATTCAAACTTCTCTACCGCACGCATCAAACCGATATTGCCCTCTTGAATTAGATCTAAGAAAGATAATCCCCGATTAGCATACTTCTTAGCGATACTTACTACCAATCTCAAATTTGCCTCCACCAACCTCTTTTTTGCACGGTTAAATCTTGCCTGGTATACCTTAATTAATCTAAGTTGCCCCTTTAAATCTTTAGCGGACTGACCTAACTGTTTTATTATTTCTCTTTTTCTTTTTAAAAGCATCGTTTTTTTGTTTTTTGAAACTGTCTTTAATTTAGTTTCGATATGTTCTAATTCCTTAAGAAGTTGCTCCATCTCTTTAACCATCTTTTCAAATACTGAGATTACAAATCTAAAATTAAACAGAAGTTCTATAACTTTTTTTTCGTTGCGCGTTCTTTTTATCCGCTGAATGAGCTTCTTTATCCTTCTTACCGAATGTCTATCCTTTAGACTAAATTCGTCCTTTAAAATATCATCAGGATTAAGCTTTTTTTCTAAAATAGCCTCAGCGATCTCTAAAGACTTCCTGCGAGCAAACTCAGTAGAAAGTAATACCCGTTTAAATTTCTCCTCTGCCTCCTCTATCGCCTTAGCCAAAAGTATCTCATCGTCGCGGGAAAGTAAAGATATAGAACCCATCTGCTTAAGATACATCTTTACCGGATCATCTATGGGACCGAATTTGGAAGGAGAAAAAATTGTTTCTTCTAAATCTTGTGGTTTAGCGATCTGCTCTATTTTTTTATCTATGTCTTGACTATCAATAACTTGAATATCTTGACTACCTAAAATCTCAAATATCTCATCCATCTGTTCACTGGAAATAATATCCTCAGGTAGAAAATCGTTCAATTCATCGTAGGTTAAATATCCCTTTTCTTTACCTAAATTAACCATGCGTTTAATATCTTTATTTGATAAAGGATGTTCCATAGCCTAATCCTTCCTTTTATTGGGTTGAGTAAGTTGATGAAACTGCTGTATCAAAAGATTCAACTTTTCTGTATCACCTATACTCTGTGCAAACTTTATCTGTTTAGAGAGATTCTCTCTCTGGATTCGAATACTCCTTTCTTTTAAACGTTGAACACAATCCTGAATTATTTTTTCTTTATTGCTCTCATCTATCGGAGGAGCAAAACTTAACTCACAGAGAATAGGTAAAATATCGCTTTCAGGAAAATAATTCAAAAGATTATTTATCATAACTTTTTTTCCTTTTGAAACTAAATCAAACAAAACCGAAACGATCTGATGCGTCTTCTCATTATGAAAATCTCTCGGGCTGATTACCTGCATCAGATTTTTCAATATCTCCTCTTCCTCTAACATCAATTTTATCAAAAGTTTCTCTGTGGGATGAATATCGATACGGTTATATCCATTAAAATTAACCCTTTTTAAATCATAAGCGCTATCCTTTATCTTTTTTAATTGAAGCCAAACCGCCTCTTCCTTTACTTCTAACTCCTCTGCTAATTTTTTTATATAAGTAGCCTTTAATACCGGTTGATTAATCTTATTTATCGTCTCTAACATCTGTGCAGAAATTTTTAATTTTCCTTCGGGAGTTAAAATATCATACATCGTCTTTAGGATACCCAATTTATAGTCAAAAAGGTCTTTAGCGTTCTTAATCAGATTACTTAAACTCTCAATCCCATAGGTCCGCACATAAAGATCCGGGTCAAAACCAGAAGGGAGTCCCACCACTTTTACCTCTAAATCCTCTTCCAAAAATATATCTAATGACCTCAAAGTGGCAATCTGTCCTGCACTATCACCATCGTAAATTATTACTATATTATGAGTATAACGTTTAATCAATCTTGCCTGCTCTAAAGTAAAAGCGGTTCCTAAAGAAGCGACTAAATTATGTAGCCCCTGCTGAAAAGGTAAAATAAAATCAAAATATCCCTCTACTACTACCACAAAATCATTCTTTATAACTTCATCCTTAGCAAAATTCAATCCGTAGAGGTGTTCTCCTTTGGTATAAATAGGCGTAGAAGGAGAATTAATGTATTTTGCCTGATCTTTGTCTTTCTGTTCTTCTATAATGCGGGCGCCAAAACCGATAACACGTGACTTTATATCAAATATCGGAAAGATAATCCGATTACGAAAACGGTCATAATAACCACCGTTTTCTTTAGGCAGAACCAACCCCAATTTTTCTAAAATAGATAAAGAGATATTTTTCTGTCTTAAATATACTAAAAGGGAATCCCATTGCTCAGGTGCAAAACCCAATTTAAAAAATTTTTGCGTAGATTCCTGAATATTTCTCTTCTTTAAGTAATCCCTGGCTTTTTCTCCGCAAGAAAAGTTAAGCATCCTCTGATAGAAATCTAAAGCCATCTCATTTATTTTATAATACTCAAGGGTCTTGCTCTCTTTAGAGAAAACTCTCTCCTCTAATTTTATCCCTGCTTTTTTTGCCAGAATCTCTACCGCCTCAGGAAATTCTATTCGCTCATAACGCATAAGAAAATTAAAAGCATTTCCGCCTGCTCCGCAACCAAAACAGTGGTATATCTGCTTCTGCGGGCTGACCATAAAAGAAGGGGTCTTTTCCTGATGAAAAGGACAAAGTGCTTTGAAGTTCTTTCCCGCCCGTTTAAGGGGGATGTAACTGGAAATCAACTCCACAATATCAATTCTATTTAAAATATCCTCTAAGATTTTATCTTGATACATATCTTAATTATGCCTAATCCTTCTAAAACCAGAACAGGAAAATATATTTAAAGAATTATCTTTATCTACCGCATCCAAAAGGAGATTGAGTCCTAAAGTATCTGAAGAGATATGCCCCGCAATAATTACATTTAAATTTTTGTCCTTTACCTTTCTAAAATGCTCCTCACTTAGATGCATCGAGACAATCGTACGCACGCCTGCCTCATATAGCCAACCAAAAATTTCCTTTGGGCCCTCGGTTCCTCCCGTCATCTCCAACATAATTTTACCTGTATGTCTTTTAGGATTACCTAAAAGGATATAGGGTCCCACCGCATTGCGTAAAGCAAACTTATATTCCTCTATCTCTAAAAGTAAATCTATCACATCACTTAATTTTTTAGGATTATTTTCTTTAAAATACTTCAAGAGAAAATCATAAACTAAATTGTCCGCTACTGTATGTAAACATACAAAAGGGATATCTAAGATCCTGGCAGTATCCACTACCCTTAAATGATTACCAGAAGATAATTTCCTTTCTACTTCATTAATCCTTTCTTCTACTAAAGAATTAGCCAACCCCTTATTTATACCTAACTTCTCTAAATGTGCCTTCTGTATCTGCATCACCTTATAGAGTTGGGCTAAAGCTTTTCCTTCGGGATGATGGGAAACTACCAAATCTAAACCCTTTTCCTTACGCAATCTATCCGCAAGGATTATCTCTGCGGATTCAATATCAATCCCTACCATAATATTTTTTATTTCTTTATCCGGATCACCATAAAGAATTTGAGTATCAGAATAAGGATTTTTATTTTTCTGTTTTCTTATAAAGCCTTTTCCCCGCAGGTCATGTTTTAACCCGCAGGCAACTGCTTTTTGAAAGAATTCTCCCAAAGTCATTTTAATTCTTCTTCCAACTCTTTGACTGCCGGATTAATTTTTTCTTGAGGGAAAAATTTAGAAACAAGGTTATTATGTAAACCTTTATAGAGAGAAGGCGAAACAAAAAATATACGTCTTCCTAAATAGGCTTGCTCTACACTTTTTTTAAAATAATTTACCGCTGGAATAGAAAATACAAACATAAATAAACTGCTCACTAAAACCGCCCGCAAAAAACCCAAAAGAAAGGAAAATACTCTATTTATAAAAGATAAGGTCTCTATCTTTATGGAACTAAAAAATAACCATCTTAGAAAAACAAAGAAACCTGTGACTACAATCCATAAGAAAAAGAAAGAACAAAAATCCCAAAATTCTATCACCGAAGGTCTTATCTGGGTAAGATTTTCTAAAAAATCTCCTAATCTTGTATAATAATGTAAGCAGATAAAGACAGAAACAATTACCCCTAAATCCTTAAAAATTTCTACAAAGACCCCTCTCTGGATAGCAATGTAAGTTATTCTAATTATTAGAATTATAACAAGGATATCTATCCAATTAAGTCTTATAATAAAATCAATCCACCGCATAGGATTTTGATAAAAATATTTAATAAATTATACCATATAAAATTATCCTTGTCAAGGGTAGGTGGGTTT
>Ga0272448_1000199_pt1 | contig 92376 bp, 84 predicted proteins | sample YNPCB0191_FD_202220 | JGI IMG/M metagenome (GOLD analysis project Ga0272448, IMG submission 202220) | Hot spring sediment microbial communities from Yellowstone National Park, WY, United States - YNP-CB-019-1 | ecosystem: Environmental > Aquatic > Thermal springs > Hot (42-90C) > Sediment... | reverse complement strand
TCTTTCCACCCCCTCCCCTCGCCCGCCGCCGAAGGCGAGCGGGAGAGGGGAGGGGGCAGGGGGAGGGGTGAGGGCACGATTTTTTGAGACTTTAGCCCGGTACGATTTTATAGGACTCAACAGCCCCTTCAGGCTGATAGACTGGAGGTCCTTGCTGAACCCGCCCGATGGTGAACCATTGGGATGAACCTTCGTGTTCCTTTGTGTCCTTCGTGGTTATCCGAAATCACCCTATCCCAGCCGGGGCTTGGCGATGATTTCCATCACCCGCAGGTCAAAGAACGCCTGAGCGTTGGCGGGTTTGAGGACCAGCGCGGTGTCGGCCCCCCGACCCGTCCCGGCGATGGCGATGCAGGGTTCCCCGACCCGAACCAGCCCGGCGTCCGCTGCCATCAGCGCAATCTCTATGCAGACCTTCGTCCCTTCGCCGAAGTTGCGCAGGGTGAAGGCAATGATCTCATCAGTCAGGTAGGTGTTCAGTTTGCGGCGCACGGCCCGGTTGACGCCCCCGAAGGCGTGCTGACAGGTGAGGATGCGCCCGCCGCCCGCTTCTATCGCCGCGCGGTATTCGGGGAGCAGTTCCTGATCGTTCGGCGCCCGGAAGCCGGTGGAGTGGGTGACCACCACCACATCGTGGCCCCGGAATACCTCCACAGCCTTCACGCCGGTTTCTCCAGTGGTGCTGGCGACGAGAACCGTCCGGATGCCCAGTTCGTCGGCCCGACGGCGGGCCGCCTCCAGCGTCTGGTCGGTGTTCTGGGGGCCGGGTTGGTCAAAGTAGAGGGTGGGAACAACAACCGCAGTCATCGGGACCTCCTGTTGGAAGAATCAGAAGAATCAGAAGAATCGGAAGAATCAGAAGAATCGGAAGAATCGGAAGAATCAGAAGAATCAGCGAATCAGCGATTGGCTGATCCTTCTTTCTTTCTCCGAATTCTCTCCAGACGGCGAAGGATGACCCGCTCGTAGCCGTGGCCTTTGGGCCGAAACCAGTTCCCCTCCACCCCGTCCGGCAGGTACTGTTGCTCTACCCAGCCCTCGGGGTAGTCGTGGGGGTAGCGGTAGCCGGGGTGCTCGCCCATAGTCTGCCGGTAGTGCTCCCGCAGGGGGCCGTGGAACAGGTCGGACTTATCCCGCAGGTGGAGAGGCACGGGCCCGGGGCCGTGCTCCTCAATGTGGGCCAGCGCCTGCCAGTACGCGCCGACGGCGTTGGATTTGGGCGCCGTCGCCAGATAGAGGGTCGCCAGGGCCAGGTGGTACTGGCCCTCCGGTAGCCCCACCCACTCAAAGGCCTGGGCGCAGGCGTTGACCACCACGACGGCCTGCGGGTCCGCCAGTCCCACATCCTCCGCCGCCAGGATGTAGAGCCGTCGGAGGATGAACCGGGGGTCCTCCCCCGCCGCGACCATTTTCGCCAGCCAGTAGAGCGCCGCGTCCGGGTCGGAGCCCCGCACGGACTTGATGAAGGCGGAGATGGTGTCGTAGTGCTCGTCTCCGGCCCGGTCGTAGAGGAGCGCCCGCCGCTGGATGGAGTCCTCCGCCACGGCCAGGGTGATGTGGACGGTCCCCGTCTCGTCCGGCGGGGTGCTCTCCACCGCCAGTTCCAGGGCGTTCAGCGCGGCCCGGGCGTCCCCACCCGCGATGCGGACCAGGTGGTCCATTGCCTCCGGGTCCACCCGGACGGCGCGGCGTCCGTACCCCCGCTCCGGGTCCGAAAGCGCCCGCTCTATCACCAGCCGAACCTCGTCGTCGGTGAGGGGCTTGAATTGGAAGACGCGGGAGCGGGAGAGGAGCGGCCCGACCACCTCAAAGTACGGGTTCTCGGTGGTGGAGCCGATGAGGGTGATGGTGCCGTCCTCTACGTGAGGGAGGAGGGCGTCCTGCTGGGCGCGGTTGAAGCGGTGGATTTCGTCAATCAGGAGGATGGTGCGCCGCCCGTACATCCCGCGCCGTTCCTTCGCTTCCTGGACGACGCGCCGGATGTCGGCCACACCCGCCATGACCGCGCTGAGAGTCTCAAAGTGGGAGCGGGTGGTGTTGGCGATAATCATCGCCAGCGAGGTCTTGCCGGTGCCGGGCGGGCCCCAGAAGATGAGGGAGGAGAAGAGACGGTCGGTCTCAATGGCGCGGCGCAGCAGACGGCCCTCGCCCAGGATGTGCTCCTGCCCGACAAATTCGTCCAGGGTCCGCGGGCGCATCCGCGCAGCCAGCGGTGCTTCTTCCCGTATGCGTTTCTGCCCGAAATGCTCAAAGAGGGTCATGGGCCGCCTCCGCAAGGGGTAACTATTCAGCCGATTGAAATCGTCCTTCCTGGGCACTTCGTGCCGGGTGTCGGCCTTCGCCGACACTCTGAGGTCGGCGAAGGCCGACCATCGGCCGCAGGCCCAGGAAGGCTGACTTCAGTCAGCGCCTGAATAGTTACCGCAAGGGTAATATAACACAGATGGGCCGAGCGTACAAGGGCGGAGGGGCAGGGGAGCAGAGGGGCAGGGGAGCAGGGGAGCAGGGGAGCAGGGGGTGCAGGGGTGCAGGGGTGCGGGGGAGCGGGGAGCATGCGGTTGACAATCTCCCCCCTCTGTGCTATTATATAAACGCCCGTTTATTAAGCGTTTGTTTATACATTCAGAGGAGATGCTGTGGAGACCAGCAGGGATACGGAGGCGCGCCTGCGCCAGGCGGTCCGTTTTTTCTACGCGCTGAAGGACCCGGTCCGGCTGCGCATTCTGATAGCGCTGGCGCGGGCCGGGGAGATGACCGTCACCGAGATTGTGCAGGCGGTCCACCTGGCCCAGCCGCTGGTCTCCTGGCACCTGGCCCGTCTGCGGGCCGCCGCGCTGGTGCGGGTGACGCGGGACGGTCGGCTGGCCCGCTACCAGGCCGACCTGGATGCCCTGCGGCGACAGTTCAGCGACTTCTACGCCCTGCTGACGGAATCGGTAAAACCCACTGAGGAGGAGTCAGGATGAGCGGAAGCAAAAAAGTGCGCGTGGCCATTATCGGCGTCGGGAACTGCGCCTCGTCCCTGGTCCAGGGGGTCTACTTCTACCGGGACGTCCCCGATGACGGCGTGGTCCCCGGACTGATGCACCCCGTTCTGGGGGGCTACCACATCCGGGACATTGAGTTCTCCGCCGCCTTTGATATTGACGCCGAGAAGGTCGGCAAGGACCTCTCCGAGGCCATTTTCTCCGGCCCCAACAACACAGTCCGCTTCTGTGAGGTGCCCCACTTGGGCGTGCCGGTCAGCCGGGGGATGACCCACGATGGCCTGGGGCACTATCTCCGTCAGGTCATCCGCAAGGCCCCCGGCCCCACCGCCGACATCGTCCGCATCCTGAAGGACACGGGCACCGATGTGGTGGTCAATTTCCTGCCTGTTGGCAGCGAGATGGCGACCAAGTGGTACATTGAGCAGATTCTGGAGGCCGGCTGTGGCTTCGTCAACGGCATCCCGGTCTTCATCGCCCGGGAACCGTACTGGCAGAAACGGTTCGCCGAGCGGGGCCTGCCCGTCATCGGCGACGACGTGAAGAGCCAGGTGGGCGCCACCATTGTCCACCGGGTGCTCACCCGCCTGCTGCGGGATCGCGGCGTGCGGATTGACCGGACGTATCAGTTGAACTTCGGTGGCAATATGGACTTCTACAACATGCTGGAGCGGGAGCGGCTGGAATCCAAGAAAATCTCCAAGACCAGCGCGGTCACCAGCCAGTTGGACTACGAACTGCCGCCGGAGAACATCCACGTGGGGCCGTCGGACTACGTGCCCTGGCTGACGGACCGGAAGTGGTGCTACATCCGGATTGAGGGGACGACGTTCGGCGAGGTGCCGCTGAACATTGAGTTGAAACTGGAGGTCTGGGACAGTCCCAACTCTGCCGGGGTGGTGATAGATGCCATTCGCTGCTGCAAACTGGCGCTGGACCGGGGCCTGAGCGGGGCCGTGCTGGCGCCGTCGGCCTACTTTATGAAGTCGCCGCCGGTGCAGATGAGCGACGACGAGGCCCGACGGGCGGTGGAAGCCTTTATCTCCGGTGAGGATAACCGGACGTTGCCGTAGACGGACGACCGACCACCGACGACGGACGACGGACGACCGACCACGGACGACAGACCACAGACGACGGACGACAGACCACAGACGACGGACGACAGACGACAGACGACGGACGACAGACGACGGACGACAGACGACGGACGACAGACGACAGACGACAGACGACGGACGACAGACCACAGACGACGGACGACAGACGACGGACGACAGACGACAGAAGTGGCGCAGACTGTCAGCCTGTACAGTGGTCTGGGGTCTATGGTCCGTGGTCTATGGTCCGTGGCTATGGTCTATGGTCAGTGGTCAGTGGTCAGTGGTCTGTGGTCAGTGGTCTGTGGTCAGTGGTCAGTGGTCTGTGGTCAGTGGTCTATCGTCTGTGGTCCGTGGTCCGATAAAGGGGGGCCCATGAGCGTGGAAAAAACGCAGAGCAGGAAATCTTCGCGGGTGTACGAGTCGCTGGCGGAGTGGGCGCGGGACGCCGCACAGGTGTTCACCGTCCCAATGGCCCGGGTTCTGGCCCGCTGGAGAGTGCATCCCAACACGCTCACCCTGCTGGGATGTCTGCTGACCATTGGGGTGGGCGGCGTGCTGGCCAGTGGCCGTCTGGTGCTGGGCGGGTGGTTGCTGGCCATTGTCGCTCCCATAGACGCGCTGGACGGCGCGCTGGCCCGGGTGACCGGCCGCACCAGCCGCTTCGGCGCTTTCCTGGATTCCACCCTGGACCGGGTCTCCGAAGCCGTCCTCTTTCTCTGCCTGGCGGCCCACTATCTCTGGCGCGGGGCCACAACGGAGGTCCTGCTGGCCTTCCTGGCGCTCATCGGGGCCAACCTGGTCAGTTACACCCGCGCCCGGGCCGAGGCCAACGGCTACTCCTGCAAGGTGGGCATCTTCACCCGCCTGGAGCGCACGGCCGTGCTGGCCATCGGCCTGATCCTGAACATCCCCACCATTGCCCTGTGGGTACTGGCCATCGGCTCCAATTTGACAGCCCTCTGGCGCATCCTCCACGTCTATTTCCAGGCCCGGCGGGAGAGTTGATACTGGACCACAAAGGACACGAAGGAATCAAGCCAGGAGTGTACTACCTACCCTGATCGGTTTGCAGATAACGTAGCGCAGGCTGTGAGCCTGCATGCAGGCCTGGTGGCCTGCGCTACAGGGGCATGCCTGCGCAACGTCTTTTATAGCGCTTACCCCCAAGGCCCCCTGGTAGGTAGTTACCCAGGGGTTTGAAATTCAATCCGCGTTCATCCACGTTGATCCGCGTCCTGTTTCCTATGCCGGGGACTTTTTGCGAGACGATTCGTATCCGCCACAGCACCCGCCGGTACGCGGATCGGTCGGTGCCGGATGATGTGCTGGCCCACCTGCTGGAGTTCGCCGCCCGTGCCTCGCATCTGACCGACGTGCCCCCACAGGTGACGGTGGTCAATGGCCGGGAGCGGGTGGGACGGATTCTGGCCCGCTATCTGGGGGTCTACGGGCTGGTCCAGGGGGCGCCGCATCTCCTGGTGGGGCTCATCCCGGAGGACTCGGACCGGGCCCGACTGGACCTGGGGTACGTCCTGGAACAGGTGGTTCTGGAGGCGACGCGGCTGGGGCTTTCCACCTGCTGGATGACCGGCTCCTACCACCCGGAGCGGGCCGCCGACGAGGTGGAGCGGAGGCCGGGGGAGGTCGTCGCGGCGACGGTGGCGCTGGGGTACGCCCGCGAGGACCCGCTGGCCCGCCTGCACGACGGCACGGTCCGGCGGCTGGTGGCGGCCCACCGTCGCCGTCCGCTGGAGGAGATTGTCTTTGCCGGGAAGTGGGGCGTGCCCTGGTCGCCGGTCGGGGCGGACCCGGCGCTGGTGGAGGTGCTGGAGTGCGCCCGGCTGGCCCCGTCGGCGGAGAACCGGCAGCCGTGGCAATTCGTGGTAGAGGGTAGGGCGGGGGACGGTTTCCCGGCCCTGCATCTCTTTTTGACCGGGCCGGCGCCCATAGACGCGGGCATTGTGATGGCCCACGTGGCGCTGGCCGGAGCGGAGGTGGGGTGGGACGGGCGCTGGGCCCTGCGCTGGCAGGACCCGACCCTGGCCCGGGCCCTGGGTGCTCCGCCGGATGTCGTCCCGGTGGGGACGTTCTTTTATTCACCACAAAGACACGAAGACACGAAGGCAAATTAATAATTAAAAAATTAACAATTATCCTCTTGGTGTCTTTGTGTCTTCGTGGTTACAATATTCACCACAAAGACACGAAGACACGAAGGCAAATTAATAATTAAAAAATTAACAATTATCCTCTTGGTGTCTTTGTGTCTTCGCGGTTACAATATTCACCACAAAGACACGAAGACACGAAGGCAAATTAATAATTAAAAAATTAACAATTATCCTCTTGGTGTCTTTGTGTCTTCGCGGTTACAATATTCACCACAAAGACACGAAGACACGAAGGCAAATTAACAATTATCTTCTTCGTGTCTTTGTGTCTTCGTGGTTACAGTCTTCCGCGCAGGAAGCGCTCCTCTATCAGGTCCGCCAGACCGACCACGTCGTCCAGACCAAACTGGGGGACATCCAGGTCGTAGGGCTGGTCGGTGGCGACGGCGACCAGTTCCTCCCGCGTGCAGAGCAACTCCCGACTTCTCTCGGCCCGACTGACCTCAATCTTGGGCGCCGGCCCCCGTTTGTACCCCTCCGTCAGCACAATATCGGCGTCGTGGATGGTGGCGACAATCTCCGGCAGGGTCAGTTCTCGCTCCAGCCGCTGGATGTGGGCAATGCGGTTCGGAGAGGCGATGACCACGTGGTCGGAGCCGGCCTGGGCGTGCCGCCAGGTGTCCTTGCCGGGCTGGTCTATCTCAAAGCCGTGCACATCGTGTTTGACGGTCGCCACCCGATAGCCGCGCCGTTTCAGTTCGGGGATCAGTTTCTCCAGCAGGGTGGTCTTGCCGACTCCGGATTTGCCGACGATGGAGATGACGGGAATCATGGGGCCTCCTGAAGCGTGAAGCGTAAAACGTAAAACGTAAAACGTAAAACGTGAGACGTGAAGCGGGCGGGTTATCGGACCAGGAAGGGGGGAACTTCCCGGAGGGCCCGAATCCAGTGCTGGAGGCGGTTCCGGAGGAGGGCGGGCACTCCCAGCGGCCGGGAGTTCAGGGGCGGATGGGAGGCGATTTCCCAGAGGATGTCGGCGACCCGGCGGGCGGCCTCCGGCGAGGCCAGACGACGGGCCTCTCCGGCCGCGACCCGTCGCGCCGCCGGGTCGGCGATGAGGCGGGCGACGGCCGCAGCGGCCCGTTCGGGCCCCGGTGCCCATATCCCCGCCCCCGCCTGGACAACCAGGTGGACGTTGGGGGTCTCCTGCGCGGGAATGGCCCCCCACAGGACCATCGGGACGCCGACGGTGAGCGCTTCGGCGATGGTCGTGGGGCCCGCTTTGGTCACCAGCACGTCGGCGGCCCGCATCCACTCGTGGATGTTCTCCACGAATCCCTCAATCCGCACCGGGGTTGGCCATGGGATGGCCGCCAGCCGCCCGCGCAGCCGTTCATTCTGTCCGGCGATGACGATCAGTTGGGCCGTCGGCGTGGCGGCGGCGACCGCCCGGGCCACCGCCTCCAGCGGTTCAAACCCCACGCCTCCGCCCATCAGCAGGACCGTGGGCTGATCCGGCTCCAATCCCAGTCTCCGGCGGACGGCGACCGGGGCTTCAGCGGCGACCTGCTGGAACTGGGGGCCGATGGGCAGGCCGGTCACCTCTATCCGCTCCGGCTCCACCCCGTGCCGCAGCAGTTGCTCCCGGGCCGCTTCGGTGGCGACCAGGTAGCGCTGGACGCCGGGGGCCACCCAGGCCGCGTGCATCACCACCAGGTCCGTCCCCACCGCAATGAAGGGCGTGGAGAGGCCAGCCCACTCCAGGGCGCGGGAGATCGTGTACACCGGGACGGGGTGGAAGGAGACGATGATGTCGGCGGGGTGTTCCCGGAACATGCGCAGGACCCGGGGGTAGGTCAGCGGCCAAGCCAGATGGCAGATAGTCCAGACCCGCCGCCGACCGTTGAGCAGGTTGAAGCCCCAGCCGTACATCCGTCCGCCTCCCCAGAGGGCAGTGGGATACCACTCCGGCGCCCGGGAGAGGGGCCATGGGGCGTATTCGGCCAGCACGTCCACCAGTGTCACCTGGGCCCGGTCGCCGTAGCGCGCGGTCAGCGCGTCGGCGACGGTGCGGGCCACCCGCAGATGACCGCCACCCGTGCGGGAGTGGAGGAGCAGAAAGCGGAGCGGACGTTCTTCGGGTCCCACGATGGCCTCCTGTGTCGTTGGTTGTCCGGTGCAGGATGAATTCTGCGCTACGGGCTTGTAGCACAGGATTTATCCTGTCTGATGCAGGATGAATCCTGCGCTACAGGATTTATCCTGTCCGGATACAGGATGAATCCTGCGCTACAGGCCTGTAGCACAGGATTTATCCTGTCTGATGCAGGATGAATCCTGCGCTACGGATGGGGGATGGATGACTCCTGCGCTGCGCCGGGTCCGATGATCCGTTTGACCCCTTTTTCAAAACGGGAACGGGGAAGCATCACTCGCCGCCCGCAGGTCAGGCAGCGGATGCCGATGTCGGAGCCCACACGGGTCACCACCCACTGGTATCCGCCGCAGGGGTGGGGCTTGCGCATCTGGACGACGTCGCCGATGTGGATTTCCAGCGGTGGTCGCATCACGTCCTCATTGCAGGGGCAGCCCCTCGGGGCGAGCCCCTTCGGGGCGTGGCCCGTGCGGTTGCCCCCCTACGCCGGGGGTTGGGTCAGCCGCACCCGGGCGACCCGCAGGCCGTCCATCTCCTCCACCCGCAGCCGCCGTCCGTCCTCCAGGACGACCTCATCCCCGACCGTCGGTACCCGGTCCAGACGCCCCATCACCAGACCGCCGACGGTGGTGTAGAAGGGGTCGCTCAGGGTCAGGTTCAGCGCTTCATTGGCCTCGTCTATGGTCATCAGCCCGTCCAGCAGGACGCTCCCGTCGGGGAGGTGCTGGACCTGCGGGGTGGGAGGCTCAAACAGGTCGCCGATGTCCCCCACAATCTCCTCCAGCAGGTCCTCCAGCGTCACCAGGCCGGCGGTGCCGCCGTACTCATCCACCAGAATGGCGATGTGCTGGCGGGTCCGCCGGAAGTGGGCCAGCAGGTCGGCGACGGAGACGGTCTCCGGCAGGAAGAGGGCCTCCCGCATCAGCGCGCGGGCGGTCAGGTCGGACTGGCTGGCCCGGATGGGCCGCAGGAGGTCCTTCAGGTAGACGATGCCGACGATGTGGTCCAGGTCGTCCTCAAAGACCGGGAATTTGGTCAGCGCGGTCCGTTCGGCCAGGTCCGCCAGTTCCTCCACAGGGGCGTCGGCGGGGACGCAGACCATCTCGGTGCGGGGGACCATCACCTCAGCCGCGCGGCTGGAGCGGAGGTCAAAGACGGCGCGCAGCATCTGCTCCTCTTCGGCCCCCAGGACCCCCTCTTCCTGACTGGCCTCAATGAGCATCTTCAGTTCCTGGACGGAGTGGACCCGCTCGTGGCCGCTGGCGGGGCGGATGCCCAGCAGTCGGAGCAGGCCGTTTCCGGCGCCGTTCAGGGCCCAGATGGCAGGCCGGAATATCTGGAAGACGACCAGCATGGGCCGGGCGACGAAGAAGGCCGTCCGCTCCGGGTTCTGCAGGGCAATGGACTTGGGGGCCAGTTCGCCCGCGACGACGTGGAGGAAGGTGATGCAGATGAACGCGATGGCGGCGGCGATGGAGTGGGCCGCGGCCCCGATCCAGGATTCGGGGAGGAACTGCAGGAGGGGGACGAACAGGTGGGCCAGGGCCGGTTCCCCAATCCACCCCAGGGCCAGGCTGGCGATGGTGATGCCCAGTTGGGTGGCGGCGATGAAACGGTCGGGGTCATCCAGGGCCCGCCGGACGATGAGAGCAGTGGGGTGGCCCTGGGCGATCAGTTCCTCCACCCGCGTCCGCCGGACGCTGACCAGCCCGAATTCGGCGGCGACGAAGAAGGCGTTCATCAGGACGAAAAGGACGACGCCCAGTAAACCTGTTAAAACAGAGAGCCAGGGATTCATTTGTACTGCGTGTTCCGGTATTCCGTGTCCTATTTCTTCGGGCGCCCGGCGAGGGCGATGGGCAGGGCCAGGAGCACGCTCATCCCCCAGAGGGCCAGCCCGGAGGCGTTATCCGCAATCCATACCATCCACTTCCCCATACCACTCAGGTCGGCCCGCCAGGCCCGCTCCAGTTGGTCCAGGGTGATATGGAGGGCTCGCTGGACCCCGCCGTCGCAGTCGGCGCCGTCGGCGTAGGCCTGCAGGAGGGCGCGAATGCCGCTATCGCCGTACTGTTGCCGGATATAGCGCACCAGGCTCCCGCTCTCGGCGTAGGACAGCAGTGCCTCCGCCGGATCCGTGGAGAAGGGAGGACAAAGGTTCCGGAGGGGAATCAGACGTCCTTCGTTCCGCGCCCGTTCCAGCAGGGAGTCCAGATTGGGGTCGGGACGGGTTTCGTTGGCCGTCGCCAGTCCCTCGTTCAGCCAGGCTGGGATGTACCGGTATCCCTCCGGGCCCGCCAGACGGTAGACGAGGAGGTGGGTGAGTTCGTGGGGGATTTCCTGCTCCATCTGGGCCATGTATCCACCGTCGTGGGGAACCGCGACCAAGATGACCCCCAGTTCGGGGCGGGCCTGACCGCCCATCCAGGCCCGACCGGCCATCCGCAGCGCGGCCTGGAGGTCAGCCAGCGACGGGTAGAGGTAGATGTCCACTTTCTCCGGCACCGGCGCGTTCAGGGAACGGGATATTCGTTCCAGGCTGACGGCCGCAATATCCAGCGCCGCCTGCATGTACTGGGGGTCGTCCACAGTGCTGTAGACGGTGGCCGGTCCGGCCGTCCGCCGGAACCAGTTCAGCCGGTTGTCCTCGTAGCGGAAGGTGGCTTGAGGGGTGGTCAGTTGGTGACCGGCCGCGTCCCGCACCTCCCACCACCAGTTGACGGTGCCGAAGGGGGGAAAGGGGAAAAGGCGCAGGTCCCGGGTGAACGTCGCCTGAACCGAGGGGCTGGGGTCCACCGGGACAGAGGTGACCTCTACCCGATCGTTGCCTGCCGACTGGATATAGAGGTAAAGGGCGGTGATGTCGGCGGATGATGTGGCCTGGATGGAGAAGACGGCCTGCTGGCCGAAGGTGTACGTAACGGAGGCCTCTTGAACGGTGATGGGCGTTTCCTGGAACGCCGCCGGGCCTGCAATGACCGCAGAGGGCGCCGGAAAGAGCAAAACGGCCAGAAGCAGGATGGCAAGGGTCAATCCGTACCCCCTACTTCCTACTTCGTACTCCCTACTTCCTACTTCGTCCTTCCTACTCCCACTCTTCATCCCAATCCTCGTCCCAGTCCTCCTCGTCGTCCTCTTCATCTTCAAAGAAGTCAAACAGGAGGAACGCGCCCAGGTCGCCGTGGAGGAATTCCAGTTCCCGCAGGGCTTCCCGCGCGGCGCCGCGCAGGGCCTCGCTATCGGAATGGCGGCAGGCGTCCAGGGCCTGGCGGGCTTCGTCTCCGCCGATCTGTCCCAGGGCCCAGATGGCGGCCTCCTGGACCTCGGCATCCACGTCCTCTATGAGTTCCAGCAGCGCGGGCACGGCGTCGGCCAGTTCCAGTTCACCGCAGGCCCGGGCGGCCTCGTAGCGCATCTGGGGGCTGGGGCTGTGGAGTTCCCGCATCACTTCGGCTGCCCAGCGGTCGTCGGCGCTGCGGCCCATGGCGAAGACGGCGCTGACGCGCATCCGCTCGTCGGGGTGGCGGTAGGCGGCGCGGATGAGGTCAATGACCACGCTCTCGCCGGAGTAGGCCAGGGATTCCAGCGCCCGCCGCCGGACCTCCAGGTCTTCTTTCTCGTTGGTACAGGCGGCCAGAAGGGCCTGGAAGGCCTGCTGGTGGGGGCGGGGGCGGATTTTGCCCAGTTCGCCGGAAAGCATAAAGCGGCCCAGGGAGGTGGCGGCGGCCGCCCGAACCTCGGCGGCCGGGTCGTTCAGCAACACGTTGGCCAGCACCGGCACCAGGCGGATGTCCTCGTTCTCCCAGAGGCCCTCCACGGCGGCCAGGCGCACCGTGGCGTCCGGGTCCTCCAGCACCAGTCGGAACACCTCGTCAAAGTTCACCTCAAAGTCGCTCTCGGCGATTTCCACCATCATCTGGGCCATCTTCCGGCGGGTCACGACGGGCAGTCGGCCCCAGATGGCCCAGACCTGCTCGGCCTCACTCCGTTCCAGATTGGAGAGGCCGTAGAGGGTCCGGCGGTTGGTCTGGCCGGATTTCAACGATTCCAGAATTTCGGTCAGAGTGGGTGTCTTGCTCTCAGAACGGGATGAACGGACCACGGCGTCAGATTTCCTCCAGACAAATCGTCCTTACCAGGCGCTTGAACCCCAGCGAGCGCATCGCCTGGGGATTGGCTTCCAGCACCCGACGGATGGCCTCTTCGGGGGTCAGTCCCCGATAGCAGGCCAGGTAGGCCGCCAGTACGGCCCCCGTGCGGTCGTTGCCTTTGCGGCAGTGGACCAGGGTTGGGCGCCCGGCCGCGATCTCTTCGGCGACGAAGTCCACCACCGGGCGCATCTGTCGCGCCAGTCGGCGCCGCATCGGGGGGAGAAACGCCAGCCCGCCGTTGAGCGGCACCAGCAGGTGGCGGAACCCCGTCCGCCGGATGGGCTCCCCGTCCACCGGGACCAGCGAGACGATGGTGCGGAACCCCACCTCCCAGAGGGCAGTCAGGTCCCAGGGAACAGTCTGCGGCCCGGGCCGACCGGCCAGGAGGCCGGGCAGAATCCAGTAGAAGTCGCTCATCGGGCCCCCGGTCTCTCGTGGATGGCACGATGGAGTTTAACATCACTCGGCCGGGTTGTCAAATCGCGTATCGCGAATCGCTTATCGCTTATCGCAAATCGCTTATCGCCGTCTGTGGTCGGTCGTCTGTCGTCCGTCGTCTGGTCTACTGGGCGCTGATGCGGTAGTTCCGGTCGGCGGCGATGACGGCGGGGTCGGCCCGCAGGCGGGCCAGCACGGCCTCTTCCTGGCCCACCGGCACCCGCAGGCGCCAGACCTGGATTCCGGAGCGGGCCCGGTAAAGGAGCGACCCGGCGGTCTCCAGTCCCTGCGCCCGGAACAGCGCCTCCGCCCGCGCTCCGGCCCGCAGCGTGACCACGACCTCCCCAGGGATAAACTCCTCCGCCCCTCCGCTCCTCTGCTCCTCCGCTCCCCTACCCCTCTGCTCCTCCGCTCCCCTGCTCCTCTGCCCCTCCGCTCCTCCGCCCCCCGGCTCCCCTGCTCCTCCGCTCCCCTGCTCCCCCGCTCCCGTCGCGCTCCACACCCGCGCGCCCAGGCAGACCGGATAATCTCCCTGTGCGCCGTCCCACAGCGCCCGGAAGGCATCTATCCGCCCGCAGCCGTAGTAGATGTCCCAGCCAGTGCTCCCCAGGTCCTGGGCGTTATCCAGAATCGCCGAGGCGGCCTGATCGGGGGTGTAGGTGGGGAAGCGGGCGTAGACCAGCGCGGCCAGCCCGGCCACGAAGGGCGTGGCCATGGAGGTGCCGTCCATATCACCGTATCCGCCGTACCGCAGAGTGCTGTAAATATCCTCTCCTGGCGCGGCCACGCTGACATGAGTACCGGTCACAGAAAATGATGCAAGGGTGTCGTAATACCCTGTGGCTGCCACCCCCAGCACGTGCGCGCAGTTGGCCGGGAAGACGGTCCGGTTCGCACCGTTGTTCCCCGCTGCTGCCACCAACAGGACGCCCCGGCTGTAGGCATAGTCCACTGCAGTCTGCAAATCGGAGGGGCAGGAGTACAGGCCGCCCAGACTCATATTGATGACCCGGGCGCCGTGGTCGGCAGCATAGTAAATCCCGGTTGCCAGAAGGGAGGAGTTCCCGGAGCCATTGCTGTCCATCACTTTGACCGGCAGGATAGACGCGTCCCAGCCCATGCCGGCCACACCCCGGCTGTTGTTCGTCGCCGCGGCGGCGATGCCGGAGACATGGGTGCCGTGACCGTTGTCGTCCATCGCATCGTCGTCGTTGTTGACGAAGTCCCGGTCTATATCGGTGCGAACTTTGCCGGAGAGGTCGGGGTGGGTGTAGTCGGTGCCGGTATCCAGGACGGCGATGAGGACCCCCTGGCCTGTGGAGAGGGCCCAGGCTTCGGGGGCGCGCACTCTGGTCAGTCCCCACTGAGAGCCGTAGTACGGGTCGTTGGGATAGACGGGCGGGGGCGGCGGGGGGCGGTAGGCACGCATGACCAGGGGGAGGTAGAGGTGGGTCGTTTCCGTGACGGGCTCTGCGCCCGCGCTTATCCAGTGCTCCGACCACGCGACAGCATTGCTGGCGGGCGTTTGTCCCAGCAGGAGGACCAAGCCAGGGGCCAGCATTGCCAGCAGGAGAATCACAGCAGTTTGAATCGCAGAAACTTTCGGTGGTTCCGTTCTAAACATGATCTATCCTATGGGGAGCAACTGCCCCCTTCCAGGTGGCCTCAAGGCCCTGTCGTCGCTATTTCCAGTTTGGCGTCATCAAACCAGGCGTCATTGTGCTTCAGCGGCTGCTGGTTGGTCATCCGGGCGGAGACGAAGACCGTCACCTTGCCGCTGGCCCCGGCGGTGGCCTCCACAGAGACCTGCACCCACTCGTCCAGCACATTCACCGGTGCCGACCAGACGATGCCGGGGTCGTACCATAGCCCCTTGCCCTCTGGGTCAATTCCCACCTGGAAGTTGGGTTTCCAGCTGCTGTAGGAAGGATTGGGAAGGTCATCGTTGCTGATAAAGGCGCGAGCCCAGACGCTGAAGCGCAGGCGGGTCCCCGGTGCCACGCTGACGGTCTGCATCACCCCGCCGTGCCAGGGCCCATATTGGGCTCCTATAGCCTGGGAAGATGGAGAACTCCGATAGAGGCCATATCCATTGAAATCTCGCTCCACCCACCAGTTCGGGCGGCAAGGCAACCAGTCTGGGGCCTGCCTGCAGTTATCTCCCGCGTCTTCGTGCCAGGGATACCAGTGGGGTACAGTGCTTCCCTCCCAGGCATCAAACCCCGGATTCAGTAAAGTGGGGGCCAGAGGGGGAGTGGGAGTGGACGGGTAATTGCGGAAGACAACAGGCAGGTAGACCGCTTGGCCAAAATGAGCATGGTCGGCGTAGAGGTCCACGCTGTACCACCATGCTTGGCTTATTGTATTCCTGCCGGATCCAAAGGCCAGCGGCAGGACAAAAATGGCACAGGCTACGAAGACCAGGATGCCTACGATCAACTCTGTAGTTTCATTTCTTTTCATAATGCACCTCCATCATAGAAGAGATTAGAGAGGATGGGGTGTGATTCAAGATGAATTTAGACTACGGGGCAGGCGGGTTTGCATGAGGCCTGAGTCCAATCCCGTTCTTGATCCGACGTTGCAGAATTGTTGTGCCTACTGCCAGCCCTCCTGCTGTTAGAAGTGACAGTGCCTGTCCACCAGGGGTGGCGGCGAAAAAATTCTCCGCCACGCTGATGTAGTGTAAGCCCGGAGGCGTAAGGAGGATGTGATGAACCAGCGGGAGCAGAAGATAACTCCAGCACAGGCTACTTACCAGCAAATGCGAGCCTCGCCAGACCTTGTGCCGCCATCGGACATACCCCATTGCCAGGAAAAAGGTCCAAAGGGCACCGACCAGTGTACTGGCGACCCCGATAGCGGCATGTGTCGGCCACTTTCCGCCCTGTCCTGCTCTTTCCACTACGCGCAGAAGCAATAAGGCCGGCACCAGCCCGATACCGGCCAGGGAGAGCCACAGGAAATCAGCAACCTGTGTTGCAGCCATCCGGGCCGGCAGGAGTGCCAGCCAGAGTCCACCTGCTGCTGCTCCGGCGCATGCCAGGGCCAGTGAGAGGGGAAGCACGGGCCAGTTCAGGTGGGTCGTGATCCAGAGGATACCGGGTATCAGCAGAGGAATAGATGATGCCCACACCTTCGCCGGTGCTGGCGGGAGGTATCGGTGGCCCTGTATTCCCCGGACGCGCCCCCAGAACCAATTCCCATAGGTGTAAAGGACCATCACCATCCCCGATGCTACCAGCCCGGACATCCAGTAGCGGCTGACCGTCGGCGGACCAAAGGGGCCTGCTCCCAGATGCTCATAGAGAAAAACGATATGCCGGTTGGCGATTCCGAACCAGTACAGGAAAAGTAGCAGGATGAGCAAGGAGACGGCCAGCGCGTGGAAAAGAGTTGTAGTGTCTCTCTTGGGTAGACCCAATGGGCTCATAGGGAAATGGCATCATTCTGGACGGATGCTCCGGGACTCAGGGTTGGTAGGATTGTATCGGTTCGGCGGGTGGGCCGCTCATGGACCTGCCCCAAATCTGATAGCCGATCAGGCCGCCCACCGCGCCCAGCCCGGCCCCCAGGAGGACACCGCCCAGCGCGCAGCAGCAGTTGCCGACCAGCAGGTATACCCAGTACTGCGCGGGGCTCGGGTACTCAACGGGAAGGCCGAACTGGCGGATCAGTTGGGCGGTCCGTTCCGGCCCCACAATGATACCGTTCAGGACGGCCCCGACCATCTGTCCCAGCAGGCTCCCGGCCGTCGCGATGGCGCCGGCCTCGGCCCCTTTCAGTGCCCCGTCGCCTCCGGTGGCGGGGCGCTCCCAGAAGGCGGCCAGTACCCCCACGCCCAGCCCGACAAACAGCGCCGCGCAGGGATCGCAGAGAGGGGTGATGAGGGTCAGGATCAGGGCGATGACGAACCCGGCGGCCGCGCCAATTCCACCTGCTTTGAGCATCTAGCACCTCCCTGCAAGAGATACCGGTAGGAGTTACGCAGTTGGTCTTTTTTGCCACGAATTGCACGAATTTACACGAATTAAAAGAAATAAAATTCGTGGCGAATTCCGAAGGTAACTATTCAGCCGATTGAAATCGTCCTCCCTGGGCACTTCGTGCCGGGTGTCGGCCGCAGGCCCAAGAAGGGTGACTTCAGTCAACGCTGATATCGGGAGTATAGCACAATCTCTACCAGAGACAAGAAAGAAACAGGCCAGATGTCACTTGACCAAACGGCCATTTTGGAGTATCCTTCCATACCGGCCATACATCCTGCATCTTGCATCTTGCATCTAACCGAAGGAGGTTCACGGTGTACCGGATTCTGGAGAAACAGGTCCTCAGCGACGTCACCAAACTCATGGTGGTGGAGGCCCCCCATGTGGCGCGCAAGGCCCGGGCGGGACAGTTCGTCATCGTCCGCATTGACGAGCACGGCGAGCGCATCCCCCTGACCATCGCCGACTACGACCGGGAGGCCGGCACCATCACCCTTATCTTCCAGGAGGTCGGCAAGTCCACAAAGCATCTGGGTACCCTGAACGTGGGCGATGCCCTGGCCACGCTGGCCGGGCCCCTGGGCCATCCCACCGAGATCGCCAACTACGGGACGGTGGTCTGCGTGGGCGGCGGCGTGGGGATAGCCCCCATCTTCCCCATCGCCCGCTCCCTGAAGGAGGCCGGCAACCATGTCGTCTCCATCATCGGCGCCCGCACCCGGGACCTGCTCTTCTGGGAGGACCGGATGCGCGCCGTCTCGGATGAACTCATTGTCTGCACCGACGACGGCTCCTACGGGCGCAAGGCGCTGGTCACCGAGCCCCTGAAGGAACTCCTGGAGGCGCGCGGGAAGGAAATTGCCCGTGTCTGGGCCATCGGCCCCGCCATCATGATGAAGTTCGTCTCGCTGACGACGAAGCCCTTCGGCATCCCCACCATCGTCAGCCTGAACACCATCATGATTGACGGGACGGGGATGTGCGGCGGCTGCCGCGTCCTGCTGGAAGAGGGAGCCCAGTTCGTCTGCGTGGACGGCCCCGAGTTTGACGGCCACAAGGTGGACTGGGACAACCTGCTGGCCCGCCTCTCCTTCTACCGGGACGAGGAGCGGCTGGCCCTGGAGCGCTGGGAGCACGAATGCCGTCTGGAAGGCGTACTGAAGGAACAGGAGGCGACCCGATGACTCCCCTCACCCAACGAGAACGGACGAAAATCCCCCGCCAGAAGATGCCCGAACAGGACCCGATTGTCCGGCGGGGCAACTTCAACGAGGTCGCGCTGGGGTTCACGGAGGAACTGGCCCTGGCGGAGGCGAACCGTTGCCTGCAGTGTGAACGGCCCCACTGTGTGGAGGGGTGCCCTGTGGGCGTCCTGATCCCCCAGTTCATCCGCGCCCTGCGGGAGGGGGACATGGTCGGCGCGGTGGCGGCGATGAAGGTCAAAAACAGCCTCCCCGCCATCTGCGGGCGGGTCTGCCCCCAGGAGACGCAGTGTGAGTCCCGTTGCGTTCTGGGCAAGAAGGGCCAGCCCGTCGCCATCGGGCGGCTGGAGCGGTTCGTGGGCGACTACGAACTGGCCCGCCGGACCTGCCCGCTGGAGCGCAAGCCCGCCACTGGCAAGAAGGTCGCCGTCGTCGGCACGGGCCCGGCGGGGCTCACCTGCGCGGTGGACGTGGCACGGGAGGGGCACGAGGTGGTGATGTTTGAGTCCCTGCACGCTCCCGGCGGCGTCCTCATCTACGGCATCCCCGAGTTCCGTCTGCCCAAGAGCGTGGTGCAGGCGGAGATTGACTACGCGGTGGAGTGCCTGGGGATTCAGATTCATACCGACCACGTCATCGGCCGCACATTGACGCTGAATGAACTGCTGGCGGAGTACGATGCCGTCTTCCTGGGCACGGGGGCCGGTCTGCCGTCCTTCATGCGCATCCCCGGCATCAACTACAACGGCGTGATGAGCGCCAACGAGTTCCTCACCCGCGTCAATCTGATGAAGGGGTACCTCTTCCCGGAGTACGACACGCCGGTGAAGGTGGGGCGGAAGGTCGCGGTCATCGGCGCGGGGAACGTGGCGATGGACGCGGCCCGCTGCGCGCTCCGTCTCCAGACCCTGCAGGGGAAGGGCGGCGAGGTGCACATCGTCTACCGCCGGTCCCGCGATGAGGTCCCCGCGCGCGCCGAAGAGGTCCACCACGCCGAGGAGGAGGGGGTCATCTTTGACTTCCTGACCAACCCGGTGGAGATTCTGGGGGACGAGAAGGGGAACGTGCGCGGGATGCGCTGCATCCGGATGGAACTGGGCGAGCCGGACGCGTCGGGGCGGCGGTCGCCGGTGCCGGTCCCCGGCTCCGAGTTTGACATGGACGTGGACATGGTCATCTTCGCCCTGGGCACCAGCCCGAACCCGCTGGTCTTCGTGGACGCGGAGGGGTTGCAGCGGACGAAGCACGGGACGGTGGTGGTGAAGGACGAGGAGACGGGCCGGACGACGATGCCGCGGGTCTGGGCCGGCGGCGATGTGGTGACCGGTGCGGCGACGGTGGTGAGCGCGATGGGTGCGGGCAAGCGGGCCGCCGCCGACATCAACCGCTATCTGGCGGGCGTGGTGGTGGACTGGTGACGGTCCACTGGGGCGGGCGGCGGCCTTCGGCCGCCGCCCGCCCCCAATCCTCCGCATTGGCAAAGTGCCTGGCACTTTTGAAGTGCCAGGCACTTTTCCGTGCTACTCCAGCACGCACACCGACGCTGGCACCCGCAGGTAGAGGGCCAGACTCTCGGAGACGGAGAACTCCAACTTCTCCTCATCCGGCCCGATGAAGCCGACAGTCATGTCCTGCCCCAGGACGATGGAGGCGTACTGCCGGCCCACCGCCAGCAGGACCCCGCCGTCCTTGAGAATCGGGACCTTGACCAGCCCGCCGGTGACCAGGGTCTGGATGTGCTCCATCTCCGTCATCGGGCCATCGGGGTAGCGCCGGAAGAGGAGATTGTACCGGGCGGGGGCCAGGCCCAGGGCATAGGGGCCGTGGAATCCCGCCTCGTCCAGCGCGGTCACGGCCCGGATCAGGTCGTCCATCGCCGCGCCGACCGTGCTCCAGTCGGAGAGTTGGACCTTCTGGACGCCGGGGGCGGTCAGGAGGCCTGGCAGGCCCGCCGCGCCGTAGAAGAGCAGTTCGTCCTCCCGGCGGGCGCACGCCATGGCCGCCTGGGCCACCGGCTGCGCGTTGAACGCCAGCCCGTCCCGCTCGTAGGCCGCCAGGTCCCGCAGGGAAATCTCAAACTCCTCCACCAGAAAGGCCAGGGGGAGGGTTTTGCTCACGAACATCCCCGAGGCGACCTCCTCATCCGGCAGGGGGATTGCCTTGAGGCCCAGGCCGTAGGGACCCTCCAGGGGCAGCAGTCTCCGGCCCGCCAGTTGGGCCTTCGCCGCCTCCACCATCACGGCGTCCATCACCGCCCAGACCTCTTCGCCAAACGGCGCACCGTCACGTCCGAGATACTTGTTGGGCATTGGTCACCTCCTCATCGCAGGGAGCCGATGGTCGGTTCCTCATCCCCGTCTTTCGCTGGAGAGGAACCCGCCAGTTCGGCGGCCATCTTGTCCACCTCGGCCTTCCCCTCGGCCAGCCACTTCGCCTCGTCGCCCGTGAGGATTTCCAGCAGCCGTTCAAACTCCCCGGCGTGGACCCGCTCCTCGTTGGCGATGTCTATGAGCACTTTTTTGGCCAGGGGGTGGTCGGTGGCGTCGGCGTGGGCCAGGTAGAGGTGGACGGCCTCGTGCTCGGCGGCCAGGTTCAGGCGGATGGCCCGGATCAGTTCCTCCAGGGTGAGTTTCCGTTCGGGGACTTTCCCGCTAAAGGGATTGACGAATTCGGGCATGGGACACCTCCGTGATTAAGGATGCAAGGATACAAGGAGACAAGGGGGCAGGCGTCATCGGCCTGGGCTGCTACAATTGTATCTGGATTGCCTGGAAAGTCAAATCCTTTGTGTCCTTCGTGCCCTTCGTGGTTTTTATACCGAACGACCGCCCGCCAGCAACTGCTCAAACAGCGCCTCGTAGGCGGCGGCGGTCCGCCCGGTGCTCCAGCGCCGGGCAATCTCCTCCCGGGGGCGAACGTACCGCTCCCGTCGGCTCACGACCCGCAGGATGGCCTCCGCCAGCGCGCGGGAATCCCCCACCGGCACGATTTCGCCCATCCCCGTCTGCAGGACGGGCTGGCGGACGCCGGGCAGGTCGCTGGCGATAGACGGCGTCCCGCAGAGCATGGCCTCCACCTGGACCAGGCCGAAGGACTCGGTGGAGTTCAAACTGGGGACGACCAGGACGTCCAGATTGGGATAGAAGGCCGCCATCTCCTTCGGGGAGAGGACGCCCAGGAACGTCCAGCGGTCCCGGTACTTCTCCAGGAGCGGGGCCAGCCGCCGGGCGTACGCCTCCTCGCCCAGGACGTTCTGGTACTGTCCGGCGAAGAGGACGCGCGCGTTCGGGTAGACTTCCAGGACGCGCGGGAGGGCTTCCAGCAGGACCTCCACGCCCTTCTCTGCGGCCAGCCGGGCCGCCATCCCGATGACCGGACCACCACCGTCCAGCCCGACCCGTCGGGCAAACGCCTCCACCTCCTCCGGAGTGGCAGGGGGCAGTTCCACCGGCGGCGGGATGACCACCGTCTTGTGGGCAAAGCGGGAGAGGAACGGGGAATGGACGGCGAAATCGTCGGTGTAGGCGATGACCCGGTCGGCCAGCAGGCCTGCCAGGTAATTCATCACGTCCACCACCCGGTTGACGAAGCCGTTAAAGGGACCGGCGGGAAGTTTCAGGTCGCAGTGGTAGGTGAGGGTGGACGGTTTGCCCATCAGGCGGGCGCGCGCCGCCACGCCCGCGGCGTCAAACTGGGGCAGGTGCAGGCTGACCACGTCGTGGCTCCGGACCAGCCGCGTGGCGATGAAGCCGAAGGTGGGCATGATCACTCCTTTGCTGACGCGAAAGGCCACCGGCACGCGGACGACGCGGACCCCCTCCTGCTCCTCCGTCAGCGGGAGGGAGCGGTCGTAGCGGGAGGTCATCACGGTGACCGTGTGTCCCCGCCGGGCCAGTCCCTTCGCCAGACGCTCGGCGTAAATGGTCAGCCCACTGGTGTGGGGGCGGTAGTAGGTCAGGACGACGAGAACGCGAATGGTGAACCTCCGAATCGGGCATTTTGAGTCCTGTCACATATGCCGGTACGCCCGCGCCTTTTCCACGTAGTGGATCGCGTCGCGGCGCAGGCGCTGAATCTCCTCCTCCCGCAGTTCCCGTACCACTTTGGCCGGGATGCCCAACGCCAGGGTGCGGGGCGGGATGACCGCGCCTTCCGGCACCACCGCGCCGGCCCCGACGATGGCCTCCTCTCCGATAACAGCCCCGTTCAGGACGATGGCGCCGATGCCGATGAGGGCGCCGTCTTCCACCACGGCCCCGTGCAGGACGGCCCGGTGGCCCACCGTCACCCCGGCCCCGACCCGGCAGGGTCGGTCCACGTCGGTGTGGATGACCGTCAGGTCCTGGATGTTGGACCGGGGGCCGATGTGGATGGGGGCCTCCTCGGCCCGCAGGACACACCCGAACCAGATGCTGGCTTCTTCCTCCACCGTCACGTCGCCGATGACGACGGCGTTGGGGGCAACGAAGACGGAGGGATGGATGCGGGGGATTTTCATCCCACCACCTCCACCAGTGCCCGCAGCAGGTCCCGTTCCTCCTCCGGCAGGACGGTGCGCGGGTCCAGCACCAGCCGGCCCTCTTCTATGCGCGCCACCACGGGCGGGTCGTGGCGGCGGAGGGCCGCCGCGACCCGATCCGGGTCGGGGAGGGGCAGGGCCAGGAGACGGGTAGGCAGGGTCTCCTCGGGGAGACTCCCGCCGCCCACGGTGGAACGCCCGTCCACGACCTCGGCCCGGACCCCGGCCCGCGCCAGCGCGCGCCGCCAGCGACGGGCCCGCCGGTCCAGTTCTTCCACCGATGCGGCCATCATCCGCCAGACCGGGATGTGGGTGGTGGCCTCATCCCGCAGGTAGTGCATCAGCGTGGCCTGGAGGCCGGCCAGGCAGAGTTTGTCGGCCCGCAGAGCGCGGGCCAGGGGGTGGCGCTTCATCGGTTCCACGAACTCCGCCCGGCCCACGATGATGCCGGCCTGCGGCCCACCCAGAAGTTTATCTCCGCTGAAGCAGACCACTGCCGCCCCGGCCGCGACGCTCTCCGGGACCATGGGTTCGTGGGCCAGGCCGAAGGCCGCCGTATCCAGCAGTGCCCCGCTCCCCAGGTCGTCCATCACCGGCACCCCGTGCGCCCGCCCCAGTTCCACCAGTTCCGGCAGGCCGACCTCCGCCGTGAAGCCGACGATGCGGAAGTTGGAGGAGTGGGCGCGCAGGATGAGGGCCACGTCCGGTTCTTCCGCCAGCGCGCGCTCATAGTCCCGCAGGTGGGTCCGGTTGGTGGTGCCGACCTCCACCAGCCGCGCGCCGGACTGGGCCATCACCTCCGGGATACGGAAGCCGCCGCCAATTTCTATCAGTTGGCCCCGGGAGATGAGCACCCCCCGCCCCCGGGCCAGTACGGTGAGGGCCAGCAGGACCGCCCCGGCGTTGTTGTTGACCACCAGCGCGGCCTCCGCGCCGGTCAGTTCGCAGAGGAGGCGCTCCGCGTGGACGGTGCGGTGGCCCCGCCGCCCGGCGGGGAGGTCGTATTCCAGGTTGGAGTAGCCCCGGGCGACGGCGTCCATTGCCGCGCGGGCGGCAGCGGAGAGGGGGGCCCGCCCCAGATTGGTGTGGATGATGACCCCGGTGGCGTTGATGACGGGGCGGAGGGTAGGAGCCAGTTGCTCCTGGAGGTAGGCCGTCGCGCGGGCGACCACTTCCTCTGGCGTCGGCGGCTCGCTTCCGGCCCGTACCTCTTCCCGCACCCGGTCCAACGTCCTGCGGATAGCGGTGACGACCAGCCGGTGCCCGTAGAAGGGCAGCAGCGCCTGCATGGCCGGAGCATTCAGAATCCGGTCCACGCTGGGGAGTTGGCGGAGAGTAGCAGTCATTCTGGCACCTTTCCCATCTCCAACTGGCCCAGGTATATGAGGGATTCCAAGTCCTCAGCCTCTTCCGGGGCATACCGGGCCACCACCTCCCGGACCCGGGCCAATTCTTCATCGGAGGCCAGGCCCAGCATCCGGGTGATGTCGGCAATATCCTGGGCGCGGGAGGAGGCCATTTTCATCAGCACCAGATACGGCAGGTCCAGCACCGGGTATCCGGCGGGGTCCTCTCGGGGGTGGGCCAGCGCCTCCTCCAGCCAGGGGAAATCGCCCAGGACTACATCCACCTCAATGCCTTCTGGAGACTGGAGGAAGAACCCCGGCACGGCAAGGGGGGAGATAAAGCGGTAACCGGCCGCTTCCAGGCGTTGCCGGACCCGCTCACTGTCTATGTGGCGGACCAGGATGTCCAGGTCCCGGGTGGCCCGCTCCGGCATATAGGCGCGGGTGGCCACCGCGCCCGCGATTGCCCAGGGGATTCCCTCCAGCAAGGAGCGCAGGTCAGGCCAGGAGTGCATCGCTGTCCTCCGCTCCAGAAATGGGGCGCCACTGCCGGTACCGGGCCGGGCCCGCCGCCGGCACATCTCTATCAGCACCCGTCGCCGCCGGGCCGGGGTGAGGTCTCCATCGGGCGCGAGGGCCGCAATCGCCGCTGGTACTCTCATGGCAGTGTCTCCTGCCTCAAATTGTACCGGGTTGTGGAGGATATGTCAAATAGGGACGGAGCGGGTATGTCCCAATTTTATCGGGCCTGGCCGCTTTGTAGGACAACTGCGGGCAGTTGTCCCACAACTTTGGGACACACCCGACGGAGTGCCCACTTGCCAAAGGGATAGAATGTGGTAAAATATCCACCGCTCTGGCCCGCTAGCTCAACAGGTAGAGCAGGGGACTCTTAATCCCTTGGCTGCAGGTTCGAGTCCTGCGCGGGTCACCTGTCCGGTCCTCCAGAGGGAGGTTGATGGAATAACTCCCCCAGGACCCCAGACGCCCCACCCCACCGGGTGGGGCGTTTTGTTTTTGGCAATCCTCGGGCGGGGGCCGTACTGGTGACCCGCGCCCCGACCTTCTCCACGATGCCGGCCCCTTCGTGCCCGAAGACGCTCGGCGGCTCCGGGATGGGCAGGTGTCCGGCCCGGGCACCCAGGTCGGTATGACAGATACCCGAGGCGACGATGCGGACCAGTACTTCGTCATCCCTCGGCTCATCCAGTTCCAGTTCCTCAATCTGGAAATCCCCCCCGGTCTCAAAGATGACGGCCGCTTTGACCTTCATATGTCCCTCCCAGTTTGAAGAACGGTTTTTGCGGCAGCGGCCTTTGGCCGCTGCCGCAAAAACCCGGCCCTTCCACCCCCGGGCTGGCGAGGCCGCATGCCCCTGCCCGGTGACTCCGGAGGTCCGTTGTCTGCCGGAATCGGTTGCACAACCAGCCTGGCAGGCTCCCTTTCCTGGGAGCCTGCCAGGGCTGGCGGGTTTAGTATACGCCGTACTCTTTGGCCGCCTCCACCATCGCCTTCACGTTCTCCGGCTTCGCCTCGTCAAAGAACGACCCGTTGCAGATGATGAGGCCGCCATCCTTCCCGGCCACCTCTATGAGCCGCTTGACGTAGGCCCGCACTTCCTCCGGCGTCCCCAGGTTCAGCAGCGAGGACGGCACATTGCCGAGGAGGCAGGCGTTCTGACCGATGGTCCGCTTGGCATCCGCCATATCGGTCAGGTCAATCATCCACACCGTCTTGCCCCGAGGCAGGTCCTTCACCACCTCCAGGCGGGAACTGTAGCCACCCTCAGCAGCAGGCAGGGGGATGCAACCTCCCTCAATCAGGCCCAGGATGACCTCCCGCAGAGTGGGCCAGTAGAACTTCCTGAACTGCTCGTCGGAGAGGAAGCCATCGGCACCCTTGTGGAGCGGGATGAAGATGAGCGGGTTGCCGGTCGCCTGGGCCGAGTTGATCCCCATCTGGATCATCAGTGGCGTGAGGACCTCCATCGCTTTACGGCCTGGCTGAGGTCGCGCAGGACGCTGGAAGCGCCCTCTTCCCTCCGGTAGCCGTGCGGGAACGCGGGTTGCCAGGGCGGAGAGGGGCGCTTTAGCACTCATCTTTGCCTGAGCCTGGCTGTTTACGGCCAGGCGAAAAGGCCAGCGGCCCAGCCCGACAAAACTGGGACACACCCACCTCATTTGACATTTTCCTGAATTGCAGTAATATGATGGCATCTACACCACCCCTGAAGGGAGTCCGATATGGCCAGGGAACGCCGCCCAGAAGAGACTGTCGTCCTGATCACCGGTGCCTCTTCAGGTATCGGCAAAGCGTGTGCGGAACACCTGGCCCGGCGCGGCTACCGGGTCTTCGGCACCAGCCGCCGTGCTCCCTTCCCCCCCACCCCACCCCTCCCCGGGCAACCCGTTATGCTGCAAATGGACGTCACCCGGGATGAATCCGTCCAGCAAGCCGTAAATTTCATCGTCCGGGAAACCGGTCGGCTGGATGTGGTGGTCAACAACGCCGGTTTCGGTATCGCGGGCGCGGTAGAGGATACCTCCATTGACGAAGCGAAATCCCAACTGGAGACGAATTTCTTCGGCGTCCTCCGTGTCTGCCGGGCCGCGTTGCCGGTGATGCGGGCTCAGGGAGGAGGACTCATCGTCAACATCAGTTCCCTGGGCGGGGTCATCGCGCTGCCTTTCCAGGCCCTCTACAGCGCGTCCAAATTCGCCGTGGAAGGGCTGACGGAGGCCCTGCGGCTGGAAGTGCGCCCCTTCGGCATTCGGGTGACCCGCATTGAGCCCGGGGATATGCGCACCGGGTTCACCGATCAGCGAGTGCGAGTGGCGGCCTGGACTCAGGAGTCGGCCTACGGGCCCTACGCGGAGCGGGTCCTGCAGGTGGTGGAGCACGATGAGCGAAGCGGAGGGACGCCCGAAGCGGTCGCGGTCCTCCTGGAGCGGATTATCCGCTCATCCAACCCTGCGCCCCGCTACCGGGTCGGGCCGGCGTTCCAGCGCCTGGCCGCCGCCCTGAAGGGCATCCTCCCAGCCCGGCTCTTTGAGTGGGCACTGGCGAAGTATTACCGGATTCCGTAGCATCTGGGATTCACCGCAGAGGGCGCGGAGAACGCAGAGAGGAGTACGGAGTAGGGAGTAAGGAGTACGGAGTAGGGAGTAGGGAGTGGGGAAAAGAACGCGGATGAACACGGATAAATCTCTGCGTCCTCTCCGCGTTCTCGGAGGCTGCTGAGAAAGTGGGGCAAGCCCTCCTGTGGGAGGAAAGGGATAAAAGAAAAATTGTTTTTGTGGTGGCGGCTTCGCCGCCACCGCAAAAACAATATTCTTATTCCACCCTCCTCCGCCGTGAAACGGTGGGGGGAGAGGGGGCAGGGGGAGGGGGCAAAAAAGATTCCCTCAAAGGAGACTTTTTCAGCACCCTCTTCCCGCGGCGACAAGGGAGGCGGGATTATGAACGTACTGAACCGTATCCTGGTTGTCCTGGGGTTGCTGATCGCGCTGCCCCTGGGGATCGCGCTGTGCGTCGCCCCGATGCCCATTCTGGGAGCCATGGGGCAGGGATTGAACAATCTGGTCTCATGGTTGGACACCACACCCGCATTGGCGCGGATTCTCCTGGGCGTCCTCTTCGCCCTGGCATGGATGGTCATCTGCCTCCTGCTCCTGATTCTGGAACTGCGCCGCCCGCCGCGCCGGATGGTGCGGGTAGAACGGGTGGACGGCGGGGTCGTGGAGGTCAACCTGAAGACCATCACGGACCACATCGCCTACGAACTGGAACAACTGCCCGGCGTCCTGCGTGCCCGTTCCCGGGCCTCCGTCCGGCGCAACGCCGTGGCGGTAGAGGTGGAGGTGGACACCGCCGGAGATATGGCCGTACCGGCTCAGGCTTCACAAATTGTGGATGTGGTCCGACATGTGGTGGAAGAGAAGGTCGGCGTCCGGCTGGCGCAACCTCCCCAGGTCCGCATGCACGTCGCTCCCGCCCCGGCCATGATCCGGCGACCAGTGGAAGGACCTCCATCCGGCAACAGTCTGTAGCCATTATCCACCACCGCTATGACCGAAGCAAACCGTCTGGCCGTACTGGTGGAGTCCCTGCTGTTCGTGGCCGACGAACCGGTATCGGTCGGGCAATTGGCCGGGGTGCTGGAATCCACCCCTGAGCAGATAGAAGAGGCATTGGGGGAACTGGAGGCCGTCCTCCAGGAGCGCGGCCTGCGCCTCCAGCGCATGGGGGGCCGATGCCAGTTGGTCACCGCGCCGGAGGCGGCCCCGTACGTAGAGCGCTTTCTGGGATTGGGTGAGCGACGCCGCCTCTCCCAGGCCGCCCTGGAGACACTGGCCATCATCGCCTACCGGCACCCCGTCTCCCGCCCGGAGATTGAGGCCATCCGGGGGGTGAACTGCGATAGTGTCCTGCGTACCCTGCTGGTATCGGGTCTGATAGAAGAGGTGGGGCGAGCCCCGGCGCCAGGGCGTCCTATTCTCTACGCTCCGACTTTCGCCTTCCTGCAACACTTTGGCCTGCAGCGCCCGGAGGACCTGCCGCCACTGGAAGACGAATCCATCAATCAGAATTCAACCCATCATCCGTAACGAAAGGAGTCCCATGGCAAGTATAGAACAAATCTCTGGAATCGGCCCGGTCTATGGCGAGAGAATGCGCTCGCTGGGCATCCGCACTACAGAAGCGTTGCTGCGCGCTGGCGCCACCCCGGAGGGGCGCCAGGAACTGGCCGAGAAAATCGGCGTGAGCGCGGATACCATCCTCAAGTGGGTCAACCGCGCCGACCTGATGCGGATCGCCGGCATCGGCGAACAGTACAGCGACCTTCTGGAAGCCGCGGGGGTGGACACGGTGCTGGAACTGGCCCGACGCAACCCGGAGAACCTCCACAAGAAACTGGCAGAGGTCAACGCGGAAAAGCACCTGGTCCGCCGGATGCCCAACCAGGATATGGTCGCCAACTGGATAGAACAGGCCAAAAGCCTGGAGCGCGCTGTCTCCTACTAAAACCCCATGGAAGACGTCTACCGCCAACTGGCCCGCCGTCTGGATTCGGTCCCGAACGGCTTTCCGGCGACCGAAAGTGGCGTGGAACTCCGGCTCCTGGCGAAACTCTTCACCCCTCAGGAAGCGGCACTGGCCGCCGGGATGCATCTGCTCTACGAACCGGCGGAGGCCATCGCTGCCCGGGCCGGGATGGAGCCCCAGGAGGCGTACCGGACGCTGAAGGACATGGCGCGCAAAGGACTGATCCGCGCTCGCCGGGGCGAGGGCGGGCTGGTCTTCGCGCTGTTGCCCTTCGTGGTCGGCATCTACGAGGAGCAATTGCGCCGGATGGATGCCGAACTGGCCGCGCTGATGGAGGAGTACTTCCGGGAAATCGGCGGCCGGACCATTCTGGACGCGGCGCCGCCCATCCACCGGGTCATCCCCGTCCAGGAGGCCATCCCGACGGACCTGGAGGTCTTCCCCTACGAGCGCGCGGCGGCCATCGTAGAAAGCGCCAAATCCTGGGGCGTGCGGGATTGCATCTGCCGGACCCAGCAGCGGCTGATCGGCAAGGGCTGCGACGCTCCGCTGGAGGTCTGCCTGATTCTGGCGCCGGTGGAGGGCGCCTTTGACCACGACGAACTGACCCGGCCCATCACGAAAGAGGAGGCGCTGCAGGTCCTGCGGACGGCGGAGGAGGCCGGCCTGGTGCACACCACGGGCAACTTCCGCGACCGACACTACTACATCTGCAACTGTTGCCCGTGCTGCTGCGCCGTCCTGCGCGGGCTGACGGAGTTCGCCGTCCCCACGGCGGTGGCCCGCTCCGGCTTCCGCTCCGTGGTGGACCCGGAGGTCTGCCTGGGATGCGGGGCCTGTGTGGACCGCTGTCCCTTCGGCGCGCTCTCGGTGCCGGAGGACGTGGCGGTGGTGGATAGCGCCCGCTGCCTGGGATGCGGCGTCTGCACGCTGGCATGCCCGGCGGGCGCGATCCACCTGGAGCGCCTCCCATCCGAGGAGGTCCCCCTCCCCCCGGCCAACATCCAGGAGTGGATGCTCCTGCGGGCCCAGGCGCGCGGGCTGAAGATAGAGGACGTTCTGTAGGGTTGGGCCGTCCGCTACGGGCAAGGGCAGACATCGTCTACAGCCAGTTCCTGCCCGCCGATAGCAAACGAAATCCAGCCCATTTCCTGGAAGTTGAACTGCACGAAGTCCCCGTGCAGCGTTAGCATGCCTTTGTTTTGTCCCCCCGGGTCGTAGTTAACAGAGACAGCGACCCCGCCCAGGTTGGCATTCTGAAAGTCATTCCAGTTCCCTATGACGTTGTTGATAATGAGATTGACATTGCCACCCCGGTCACGGAAGCGGAGGGTAATGCACTGAGCCAAGGAGCCCGTATTGAAGCCCAGATTGACATTATTGGGAAGCATTTCTTTCGCCCCCCGGCCTTCGGCCAACCCATCTCCCCCGACAGAAGCGCCTGAGCCGTTGGTCCAGTTCATATTCCCCCACTGGAACGGCAAAACCTGAATCGTTGCCCCTGAACTGGTGAAGAGAGTCGGGACCTGGTATTGACTCCCCACCGTCAAGTCCTCAAAGTTTATGCAGTCCGTTAACGGAGACGGAGAGGGCGTTGGCGCCGGGCCGGGTGACGGATTGCAGGCAACCGTAAGGGTCACCACCAGCAACAGCAGCCCCAGGACCCCACAGAACCTGCGAATCGTGTCCGTGTTCTGCAGATGCGATTTGCTCTTCATTGGTGTATCTCCTTATCCGTGTCCATTCGTGAAATTCTTGGCGAATTCTGACGGGCCCTCCGCCTGTCGGCGCAGGAAGTCCAGCATCTCGTCCAGATTATCAAAGGTCCAGGACTGACCACTCTGGATGTGCTCCATCTCGCCGCGCCACCCGGCGGGCGGCGCGTGCGGGTCGGGATTGGCCTCGCGCCACAGCCGGATGAGGAACGAGGCGTACTCGAGCGGTATAGACATGGGGCTCCATTTCCCAACCTTCGGTTTCAAGGATAGTTCCTCATCACCAACGGCAGGTAGACGCGGTGCTGCGCTGCCCCGCTGCCCCAGAAGCCGCCGCCCAGGGTGTAGCCCCCGCCGGAGAGCGCGCCCGCATCCGCCTGGCCGACGGTGCCGCCCAGGCTGTAACTCCCGCCCGTGCTGAAGGTATAGCCCCCGCCGTCTATCGTGCTCCAGGTCAGGTCATAGCCGCCGCCGGTCTGGGCCAGAGCCAGGGCCGGGAGGAGCACGGGCAGCGCCAGAAGCAGCCAGACCAGGGAACGAAGTGGTTTGCGCATGACCGCCTCCTTATCGCTCGCCGCTGGTGGGGAGGGGTTCGGTTTCGGGCCGCTCCAGCAGGTCCCGGTTGCGCTGGTAGTCCAACCCCATCTCCGGCGGCTGGCCGTAACCTTCAGGGTAGAGGTAGGTGCCCCGCTCCCCGGCGAGCTTGTCCACCTCGGCCTGCACCGGGTGGTCGCGCAGGTAAGGGTCATTGCGGATGGCGGTCACCTCCCAGGAGACCTTCTTGCCGGGGACGCCGCCGGCGATGCGGAAGGCGTTGTCCTGGATCTCCTGGGCGATGTAGAGGTTGGGCATCGGCGCGCCGATGGGGGTGAGTTGGTAGCGGAAAGGGCCGGTGTTGAGAGCGGCAAAGTAGGCCGGCAGGGTGACGATCGCCTCGCCGTTGGCGTCCAGGGTGACCACGCCGTTGTAGACATTCTGCACCTCGGGGCCTTCCTGGGCAAAGTGATAGAGGTAGCGGTTGGCCGGGTCCATAGGGTGGTCAATCATAAAGGATTTGCTGCCGCCGACAGAGAAGAAGCCGGTGACGCCCACGTTTCCCTCGAAATAACCCGCGCGCGCGTAGTAGGTGTTAGGGGCGGTGCCGTAGACGCCGTAGCCGTTGGGGCTGGTGCTTGCGCCGTATACGCCGTAGGTGGTGCCGCTGGCGGCGGCGGCCCAGCCGACCACGCCGTAGCCGGAGGTGCTGTCGCTCCGGCCGTACACGCCCCGTGCGACACCGCTAGTGGCGATGGCATAGCCATACACGCCGTGGCCCTCAGGGCTAGCGCTCTCGCCATACACACCGTGGGTGGCGCCGCTAATGGCGGTGGCCTTGCCTACCACGCCGATGCCGTCGGTGTTAGCGCTCTCGCCATACACGCCGTAGGAGCCGCCCAGGTATCCCACACTCCCCACACCGGTGTTGCGGCCATAAACACCAAACCCAGCGCTATGGGTATTCACGCCGTACACGCCGCTTTTGTTGGCTCCTGAGCTCTGGCCGCGCACGCCGTCGCCGGTGCTGCTGGCGCCAGTGACGCCGCTTCCGCTGCTGGTATTGCGGCCGTACACGCCCACACCGCCAGGGCTGATGCTCTCGCCATAAACGCCGTAGGTGGTACCACTGGCGGCGGTGGCGTAGCCGTATACGCCATAGCCCTCCGTGCTGTCACTCTGCCCATACACTCCGTAGGTCGGGCCGCTGCTGGCGCCAGCCACACCGACCATGCCACGGCCGTTGCTGCTGCTGCTCAAGCCGTACACACCCCAGCCACTGGGGCTGGCGCTCCAGCCTCGCACGCCGTAGAAGATGCCACCGGCATCGAGCCCGACATTGCCGCCGGACAGGATCAGGGTGGTGCTGCCGCCGCTCACGACCGCCCCCGGTCGCAGGCTGAGCGCATAGGGCGCCGCGGTCAACGCCTGGCGTGGGGAGAGGGAGGTGTAAGAACCACTCCCGGTCGGGCAGCGCACGGCGACCGCCAGCCAGAGGGCGTCGCCGGTGAAAACGCTGCCAAAGTCCAGGCTGGTGGTGAAAAGGCCGTTGCTCACCGAGACGTTGGACTTGGTCTGGGTCGTGCCGATCTGCGTCCCCCCGCTGCTGGCGTTCCACAGGCTGAACTGGAAGTCGCAGTTGGCATTGACCGGGTTGCCGCCCTGCTTGAGTTGACCCTGATAGGTGAAAGCGGTGCCCAGGGCGGCCTGAACGCCCGCGTCCCCCTGAGGGCCCGGCCCCTGGGCCTGGCCCGCCCCCACGGCCAGGGCCAGCAGACAAAGCGCCAGGAGCGCGCTGATGAATGGCCATCTGTTTTTCATCGGAATGCCTCCTGTTGGATTTCTGATTTGTGGCTCTCTTTTATCACGTCAGTATCGGGACGGGGCCTGGCACAAAAGCCAGCGAAGAGCGCCAGGCTCCGCCCTGGCTGGGGACACGGCCTACCTGCCGGGCCGGATGGGCGCCGACGCGGTCGGTGATGGCCCCCAGAGTTCCGCGGTCACGTTGAGGCCGAGAGTGTGCAGTTCCGACCACACTTTCTGCGCCTCCTCGTGCGTATACCAGGCGGCCCAGGCCGCCATGTCGGCGAACTCATAGGTCGCCACAATCTGGGGCGTGCCGACGGCTCCGCGGTACCCCCGGAACTCAACCACCCCCGGCACAGCCAGGGTGCGCGGAATCGCGCTCTTGAGCCACTCCAGGTAGGCGTCCACTTTGTCCGGGTGGATGTCCCACTTGACCACGAAGAGCACCATCGCAATCACCTCCTTTCTGTAAGGTTATTTCACCGCCGAGACGCAGAGGACGCAGAGGATATACCAGTAAAACTCTGCGCTCTCTGCGCCTCTGCGGTGAGTTTTTGCAGTGCAGTCAGCATGGATAAGCCCTGCCTGCTTCTCCCGGCCCTCCTTCCACGGGTTGACAGGGAAATGGGCGCGGGAGCGGGGAAACAAAAAACTGCTACCCATCTCTGGATAGCAGTATAGCAAACGGGTGGCTACAAAATGGCTACAAGGCGTAAAACTTGGAGGCGTGAGCCGTTATGCAGATTCACGTTTTTCGTTTCACGCGCTCCAGGTAACGTCGACGCAACCCGGAATCCGAGATGTGCCCGGCCTTGGCCACAATGATGGCCTCGGCTCGCCGGACGTGCTCGTCGGCCTCCTCAATGCGGCCCAGGGCCTGGAGGACCCGGGCGTGGGCACGGTGCACCTCCTCCGTGCCGATCCAGCCTTCGTGGGCCTGGGGCAAGAGGGCCACTGCCCGCCCGGTGTGCTCCAGAGCGGCCACCGGCTGGCCCTGAGATAACAAGGCCAGGCCGACTTCCATCTCACCCCACATCTGGCAGACAGGGAGAGGGCCCTCCTGGGCCACCCGAACCGCTTCCCCGGCGTGGACGAGGGCGCTGGCCGGATCGCCGCCCTCTCGTTCGGTGCGGGCCAGGGCAGCCAGCCCCGCCGCCAGACTCTCCCGACACTCGCTGGCATGGGCCAACTCCACCGCTTCGGCCAGGCACCGCCGGGCTGCCCGCAGTCGGTTGTCCTTTAACTCCACCAGACCCAGCCCGACCAGCGCCTCCGCCAGCCGTCGGCGGTGCCCAATGGAGCGGGCTCGCTCAACCGCGCGCTCCAGCCAGCGCCGGGCTTCATCCAGGCCACCCAGGTGGTAGAGGGCAAGCCCCCGCCCGGCTTCAGCAGCGACCGCGCCGTGCTCCTGACGCACCGCCTGGTGCATGGGCAGAGTCTGCCGGAAGCGGTCGGCGGCAGCAGCATAGTCACCCTGGTACAGTTCCCGGTAACCGGAATAGGTCAGGGCATAGGCCTCGGCCGGCCGGGCACCAATCCGTCGGGCCAGGACCAGGCTCCCCGTCAGGTGCTCTTCAGCCTCAGGGAGACGCCCCATCTTCAGGTACAGAAAGCCCATGTCCAACCCGGCCCATGCCATCCCGTTGTAGTCACCTGCCGCCTGGTGACACGCATACGCTTCCTGCTGATAAGCCAGCGCCCGATCATACTCCCCCAGGTGAAGGTACACGTAGCCCAGGTTATGGGCGATGGGGCCTTGGATCTCAGGCCTGGCCTGGTCGCCGGCGATGGTCAGGGTGGATTCCAGAGCGGCCAGTGCCTCCCGTGGCTGGCCCAACAAGTAGTGGGCGAAGCCGACCTCAACCAAAAGATGACAAAGCGTTAGCGGCATGGAACCAGGGGAAGGAGCGAAATCGGCCAGGCCCGCCTCGGCCGCGGCGATGGCCGCTTCGTATTGCCCGGCCAGGTTCAAGTAGCGGGTACGGAGAAGTGCGGCTTGCAGGCACAGGTGCTCATCGCCGCTAACTTCGGCCAGGGCGGCCAGCGCTGCCAGGTCGGCATCCCGCTCCGCCAGCCGGCCCTGAAGGTAGCGCTGGTGGGCACGGGCGGTCAGCACCCGTCCCCGCTGCGCCAGACAGTCAGGCTGGCTACATTGGGGGTCTATCCACTCCAGCAGGGCCAGCATACGGCTCTGGTGCTCCTCAGCCTCCCGCCAGGCAAAGAGCGCCTCGGCCCGCTGCGCGGCCAGGCCGTGATAGTGCAAAGCCTTCTGCACCTCGCCGCCCGCATCAAAGTGACGCGCCAGGGCGGGCACCGCCTCCGGCTCCAGTCGCTCCAGCGCCCGGCCGGCGCGCCGGTGCAGCAACTGGCGCCGCGCCGGACTCATGCCTTCCTCCACCACCCGCCACACAATTTCGTGTTGGAAACGGAAGGGGAGATAGGACTGAGCCCCGCCCCTGCTTTCCACCAGCAACTGGCGCGCGACCAGTTCGTCCAGGCCGTCCATCGTCTCCATTTCCCGGCGGCCCGCTACCAGGCACACCAGGTCCAGGCCAAAGGCAGGGCCCACGACCGCCCCCGCTTCCAACACCTGCCGCGCCACCGGGCTGAGGCGCCGCAGGCGCGCGTCCACCGCGTCCCGCACGGTGTCCGGCAGAGGAAAGTCCTCCACAGAGGCCAAGTGAACCGGCCACCCGCCCGTCTCCACCAGTGCCCGGAGAATCTCCAGCAGGAAGAAGGGGTTGCCGCCGGTGACCACCTGGAGCCGATGGGCGAGGGCGACCTCACCCTCACCCCCTGCCCCCTCCCCCTCTCCTGACAGGAGAGGAGGAGGGGGGTTGGGGGAGAGGGTGAGGTAACGCACCAGTTGGAGAACCGCTGCCGCGTCCAGCCCCGCCAGTTTCACCTCAGAGAGGATGCCCAGGCGGGCCAGGTGGCGGCGCAGGCCCGCCACAGCGTCAGATTCCTCGCTCCGATAGGTGCCAAGGACCAGCAAACGGTTGCCGGGGAGATGCCGCCCCAGGTAGGCCAGCCAGTCCAGAGTGGCACTATCAGCCCAATGGAGGTCATCCAGGCAGAGGAGCAGCGGGGAAGTTGTCAATCCCAGGATGAACTGACTGAGGGCTTCAAACAGGCGTCCACGCGCCTCCTCCGGCTCCGCCGGCAGCAGCGGCGGGAGGTCCGGATACAGGGTGCGCAGTTCGGGCAACAGCCGCGAGACCTCCGCCAGCCAGATAGGTTGCAGGCCGCCCGTTACCGGTTGAAGGTTCAGCGCCAGGCGCAGAGCCTCCACCACTGGCTGGTAGGGCATCGTTTGCATGGCCGACTGAGCGGTGCCCACCAGGATCAGCGCATGGTCCGAGAGGGAAGTGGCGAAATCCTGCATCAGGCGCGACTTGCCGATGCCCGCTTCCCCCGAAATCAGCACGACCTCTCCGTGGCCTGCCCGGACGCGCGCGTACGCCTGCTCCAGATGGCGCAGCGCCGCATCCCGCCCGACCAGCGGCACATCCAGGCCGGGCAGGGTCGTCCATGCGGGCGGCGCGGCCTGGCGAGGCACCGGCTGATGGGCCAGGACAGCCTGGTAGACGGCCCGCGTCTCCGGCAGCGGGCTGACGCCCAGTTCCCGCTCCAGGACCACCGTGCAGCATTCAAATTGACGCAGGGCCGCCCGGCGGTCGCCGACCGCGGCGTAGAACTGGATGAGGCGACGGTGCACATCTTCGGCCAGTTCGTCGGTCTCCAAATAGCGCCGGGCGCAGGCGATGGCCGGGTCGTACTCTCCGCTGGCTGCCCACCCCTCCATCAGCGCCGCCAGCGCTTCCAGGTAGAGGCGTTCCCAGACGTATCGCGCCTGGTCGGCCCACGCCTCAAACTCGGGGCTGCCGGGGAGAGAGAAGCCCGCCAGAAAGGGGCCGCGGTAGAGGTCTACCGCTTGCTGGAGAGATTCCGCCTCCTCCAACGTCGGAAGAGAAGAGAGGCGCGGGGAGGAAGAGGGAAGAGCCGCGCACAACCGCTCAAAATCTCCCACATCCGACCAGGCAAAGCGAGGGTCCAGCCCGATGCAGTCCTCGGCGATGAACAGCAGGTCCGGCTCTGGAAGCGCACGGCGGAGGTGAGTCAGCAGGTGGGTGAGATTGCGGCGGGCAGTGGATTCGGGAGTGTCGGGCCAGAAAAGAAAGCAGAGTTGTTCGCGGGGGACGGGTTCCGGCCTGGTGGCCAGACGGTAAAGCAGGGCACGGGTCTGGCGGCGGGGGAGGGGCAGAGGCTGACCGCCCCACTCCACCCGGGGCGGTCCCAGCATGTAGGCCCGCAGCGCGGCGGCCCCAGCCAGCGATTCACTTCCCATCCAGCCAGACATGTCCAGAGTTCCCTCACCATACGACGCATACCGGATGCAGATACCAGACTCGTTGAAGCCATGGCCAGTATATCACAAACGGGACAAATCCGCCATTTTCTGTTCAGTTTGCCAAACCGGAGCTTTCTGGTAGGATAAAGGGCGCGGATGTATACCGTTTCCGTCCCTTATCCCCCATTCCCGGAGTCGGAGGATGTCGCTCAGAGCACTGATAGAGGCCATGCGTCCCAAACAGTGGGCGAAGAACATTTTCATCTTCGCCCCGCTGGTCTTTGACCAGAAACTTTTCCATCCGACATATCTGGCCCGGACGGTCGCGGGATTCGTCCTGCTGTGCCTGATTTCCGGCGCCGTCTACCTGATGAACGACCTGGTGGATGCTGAGAAGGACCGCCAGCACCCGCGCAAGCGCAACCGTCCCATCGCGTCCGGGCGCCTCTCCCCACGACTGGCGCTCGCTGCGGCGGTCCTCATCCCCCTGGTCGGCCTGCCTCTGGGGTTCCTGCTGGACCCCCTCTTCGGCGGCATTCTCCTGGGCTACCTGGCCCTGCAGGTTGCCTACTCGTTCGTCCTGAAAAACGCCGTCATCATTGACGCGCTGGCCGTCGCCGCGGGGTTCGTCCTGCGGGTCGCCGCGGGTATCCCGCTGGTGGAGGCGGAGCGGTTCTCGCCCTGGATTTACACCTGCATGGGGCTGCTGGCCCTCTTCATCAGTTTCAGCAAGCGTCGCCACGAACTGACGCTCCTGGGCGAAAACGCCAACGGCCATCGGGAGAGTCTGGGGGAATACAGCGTGCTTCTCCTGGACCAGTTCATCCTGATCGTCACCGCGGCGACGCTGGTGGCCTACACCCTCTACACCTTCTCCGCGCCCAACCTCCCCCCCAACCACACAATGATGCTGACGGTGCCCTTCGTCCTCTACGCCGTCTTCCGATACATGTACCTGGTCTACGTGAAGGGACTGGGGGGTGAGCCGGAAGAGATTGTCCTGCGCGACCGACCGCTGCAGGTCGGAGTCCTGCTATGGGGACTGGCCGTCATCCTGATTATGTACTGGCGGTAGACCCCTGTAGGGGCGACCCTTGCGGTCGCCCCTACACGGGCAACCCCGGCGGTCGCCCCCCTGTCCGGGCCTCGGCGTCGGGCAAGGTGATTCTGCTGGGGGAACACGCGGTGGTGTACGGGCGGCCCGCCATCGCCGTCCCTCTGAGCGGACTGCGCGCGACGGCCATCCTGACCCCCCATCCCGGCCCCTTCCGCGTCCAGGCCCCGGCGGTGGGGATAGACGCCCCCCTCCCCGACCTCCCCCCCGACCACCCGCTGGCGCGCATCGTCCACCTGACGGTGGCGCATCTCCGCCAGACCCCGCCGGATGCCCTTCTGCGGATAGAGTCCGACATCCCCGTCGCTTCGGGGCTGGGGTCGGGGGCGGCGGTCTCCACCGCCATCGCCCGCGCGCTGGCGGCATGGTACGGCGTTCCGCTGGACCCGCCGACCGTCTCCGCACTGGTGTACGAGGTGGAGCGCATCTACCACGGCACCCCCAGCGGGATAGATAACACCGTCATCGCCCACGAGCAGCCCGTCTACTTCGTCCGGGGACGGCCGCCGGAGCCCCTGCCGGTGGGGGGCGTGCTGCACCTGCTGGTCGCCGACAGCGGCGTCCCCAGCCAGACCCGCGAAGTGGTGGGGGACGTCCGGCGGCGGTGGGAAGCGGAACCGGCCCGCTACGAGGCGCTTTTTGACCGGGTCGCCGCAGAGGTGGAAGCGGCCCGTCGGGCCATCGCTCAGGGGGACGTGCGGGCGTTGGGGGAGCGAATGGACGCCAACCACGAAATCCTGCGGGAAATGGGGGTCTCGGCGCCGGTGCTGGACCGTCTGGTAGAGGCGGCCCGACGGGCCGGCGCGCTGGGGGCCAAACTCTCCGGCGCCGGCCGGGGCGGCAACGTGGTCGCGCTGGTGGACCCCCCTGCGGCGGACCGCGTGGAGGCGGCCCTGCGGACGGCGGGCGCTGCCCGGGTCTGGCGCACCGATGTTTTCCAGAAACCACAAAGACACGAAGACACGAAGTAATCTTGAGTCCATTGCAAAAACTCATCGCAGAGAACGCGGAGAGCGCAGAGATTTTCTGAATAAGAATAATGCTCTGCGTACTCTGCGGTCTCTGCGATAAAGAACCCTTTTTGCAGTAGAGTCAATCTTGTTTTCGTGTCTTTGTGCCTTTGTGTCTTTGTGTGAGCCATGCCAGAACGGGTTTTTCTGAAACTGGGCGGGTCGCTGATCACTGACAAGTCCCGGCCCTACACGCCCCGGCCGGAAGTCATCCGCCGTCTGGCGGAAGAGGTCCGGGCCGCGCGGGCGGCGCGGCCGGACCTGGAACTGGTCATCGGCCACGGCTCCGGCTCCTTCGGCCACACCGCCGCCGCGCCATACGGCACCCGCCAGGGGGTCCGCACACCCCGGGAGTGGCAGGGGTACGCGGAAGTGGCGGCGGCGGCCGCCCGCCTGAACCGCCTGGTCACCGACATCTTCCTGGACGCCGGGGTGCCCGTGCTCAGCCTGCAACCCTCCGCCTCGGCCCGCTGCCGGGACGGCGAACTGGTCCATCTGGAGACCGCGCCGATTCGGGACGCGCTGGCCCACGGGCTGGTGCCCCTCCTCTACGGCGACGTGGCCTTAGACGATGTGCGCGGGGGCACTATCGTCTCCACCGAAGACCTCTTCGTCTACCTGGCCCCTATTCTGGCCCCGCAACGGATTCTCCTGGTCACCCGGGTGGCGGGCGTGCTGGACGACCGGGGGGAAGTGATCCCGGTCATCTCTCCGGCGGACCTGCCCGCGCTGCGCGGGGTGCTCCGGGGGGCGCGCGGCGTGGATGTGACCGGGGGAATGGCGGATAAGGTGGAGCGAATGGCCGCGCTGGTGGAACGGTACCCCGGTCTGGTCGCGCACATTTTCTCCGGAGAAACCCCCGGGACCCTCACCTCCGTGTTGCTCAACCCGGCGGCGACCGCAGGCACCCGCATCCGCCGGTAGCCCACCGGAACGGGTATGTCCCAACTTTGCGGGCATGGCCGCTTTGTAGGACAACTGCGAGCAGTTGTCCTACAACTTTGGGACACACCCACTGGAACGCGCCCACTTGCCATCCCCCTCCCTCCCGGTTATAATGCAAGAAGCAAGAAGCAAGAGGCAAGAAGCAAGAAAATCCTGCATCCTGCATGTTGCATCCTGCATCCTGCATCCTGCATCTTGCATCCTGCATTTTGCATCCTGCATCCTGGTGCCCGGAAATGCCCGTCGCGCTGAGCCCGATGCTGGAATTCCTGCACGGCCTGGCCTTCTTCGTGCTGGGCCTCTTTATCCTTTTCGCCATCCCCCGCATCGGGCGCGCGAACATCGCCTGGCCCCTGCCTCTGCTGGCCCTCTTCGCCCTCGGCGAGGCCGTGACCGCATGGGACCCGGTGCTGGCGGCCGCGTTCGGCCTCCCCGCCCGCGCCTCCGGCCCGCCGTCCCTCCTGCCCGCATATCTCCGAGCGGCCTTTCTGGGCACCAGTTACTGGGCCCTGCTCACGGTGGGCCTCGCCCTCTCCGCCCCCGCAGACCGTCGCTCCCGGCTGACCCTGCCGCTGGTCGTCCTGGCCCTCTACCTGGTCGGCCTGCTGGCTGCGACGGCGCTGGCCGGCCCCGACCGGGTCACCCCCTGGGCTGAAATCGCCGCCCGCGCGGGACTGGCCCTCCCCGGCGGACTCCTGGTCCTCCGGGCCTACCGGCGCCCCTTCCTCTCCAGCGCCCCGCCCGTCTTCTGGGCCGCCGACCGCCCGCTCCGGCGCGTGGGCGCCGCCCTGACCGCCTTTGGCCTGCTGACGGGGGCCCTCCACCCCACCCTCTCCCTCCTGGGCCCGCGTGCCCCCGCCGTCCTCTTTCCCCTCCTCTCTGCCCTCCTGACCCTCTGCGGCGTCGCCGTCCTCTCCGGCCTGGTCCAGGCCCTCAACATCGTCCAGACCCGGGTGGAAGAATGGGTGGAAGAGGTCCGGCAGGCCCAGGCCCTGGCCGCCGACCGGGAGCGCATCAGCCGGGAACTCCACGACGGCATCATCCAGTCCATCTACGCCGCCGGACTGATGTTAGAAGGCGTCCGGGCCCTGATTCCCGAAGACCCCGCTGCGGCCCAGACCCAACTGGCCCGCGTACTCCAGAGTTTGAACCAGACCATCCAGGACATCCGGCGCTACATCTTCAACCTCCAGGGCGGCCTGCCCCCGTCCGACCTGGTGAGCGGATTAGAGGAACTCCTGCGGGACTTTCGCATCAACACCCTGCTGGAAACCCGCCTCACCGTCTCCGGCGAAGAGCGGGAAGCGCTGGGGGCCGAACAGCGCCAGCACATCCTCCAGATCGCGCGCGAGGCGCTGGCGAACGTCGCCCGTCACGCCCACGCCCGCCGGGTGGACGTCCGCCTCACCTACGACACCCGCACCCTCCAACTCCAGATTGCCGACGACGGCGTCGGCCTGGCGATGACGCCCACCGCCACCGGGCAGGGCCTGCGCAACATCCGCGAGCGGGCCCGCCTCCTGGACGGAACCCTGGACATAGACAGCGCCCCGGGCCAGGGGGTCACCATCACCCTGACCGTCCCGCTGAAAGGAGAGACGTGACCCTCCGCATCCTGATTGTGGACGACCACGAGGTGGTCCGGCTGGGCCTGCGGGCCCTCCTGGACCGCCACCCCGACTTCACCGTGGTGGACGAGGCCGGCACCGCCCGGGAAGCGCTCCAGAAAGCGCTCTTCCACCGCCCGGACGTCGTCGTCATGGACATCCGGCTCCCCGGGCGCAGCGGCATAGACGCCTGCCGGGACATCGTCTCCCAGTTGCCCGATACCCGCGTCATTATGCTCACGTCGTACGCCGAAGACGAACTCCTTTTTGATGCGATTGAGGCCGGCGCCTGCGGCTACGTCCTCAAACAAATCGGCAGCGACGACCTGGTCCGGGCCATTGAAGCCGTCGGGCGCGGCGAGGCACTGCTGGACCCCTCCGTCACCCGGCGGGTCCTGGAACGAGTGCGGGAAGCGGCGCGGAGGGACGAGGCCGCCGCCTTCGCCGATTTGACCGAGCAGGAACTGCGGGTGCTGGCCCTCATCGCCGAAGGGAAGACCAACCGGGAAATCGCCCGCGCGCTCTACCTGGGCGAAGGGACCGTCCGCAACTACGTCAGCAGCATCCTGAGCAAACTGGGCGTGACCAACCGGGCCGAGGCCGCCGCCTTCGCCGTCCGGCACAACCTCAAAGAATACCTCCGCTCGCGGACCGGGTGAAATATGCATCACACAAAGACACAAAGACACAAAGGAAAAATAAAAAATCTTTGTGCCTTTGTGCCTTTGTGTGAGATTTATGAAATAAACATCACACGAAAACACAAAGACACAAAGGAAAAATAAAAAAATCTTTGTGCCTTTGTGTGAGATTTATGAAATAAACATCACATGAAGACACAAAGACACAAAGGAAAAATAAAAAAATCTTTGTGCCTTTGTGTCTTTGTGTGAGATTTATGAAATAAACATCACACGAAGACACAAAGACACAAAGGAAAAATAAAAAAATCTTTGTGCCTTTGTGTCTTTGTGTGAGATTTATGAAATAAACATCACACGAAGACACAAAGACACATTTGTGTGAGATTTATGAAATAAACATCACACGAAGACACAAAGACACAAAGGAAAAATAAAAAAATCTTTGTGCCTTTGTGTCTTTGTGTGAGATTTATGAAATAAACATCACACGAAGACACAAAGACACAAAGGAAAAATAAAAAAATCTTTATGCCTTTGTGTCTTTGTGTGAGGTTCAAAAAATGAACGACATTCTGAAAGGACTCAACCCTCAACAGCAAAAAGCGGTCACCGCGCCCGACGGGCCGGTGCTGGTCCTGGCCGGCCCCGGCTCCGGCAAAACGCGCGTCCTCACCCACCGCGTCTCCTGGCTGGTGCTGGAACGGGACGTGCCCCCCTGGCGCATCATGGCCGTCACCTTCACCAACAAGGCCGCGCGGGAGATGCGGGAGCGCCTGGAGCGACAACTGGGCGTCTCCCGCGCCGCCGAACTGACCCTGGGCACCTTCCACGCCACCTGTGCCCGCATCCTCCGCCGCGACGGCGACCTCATCGGCGTCCCCCCCAACTACGTCATCTTTGACGCCGACGACCAGGTCGCCCTCGTCCGCCAGGTCCTCAAAGACCTGAACATAGACGAGAAGCGCTACCCCCCTGCCGCCGTCCACGCCGTCATCTCCAGAGCCAAGAACGAACTGATCGGCCCCGAATCGTTCCAGCCCGCCTCGTACTTTGAAGAAGTCGCCCGGCGGGTGTACGAACAGTACCAGCAACGACTGCGGGCCAACAACGGCCTGGATTTTGACGACCTGCTCATGGAGACGGTGCGCCTCTTCCGGGAAGCCCCGTCGGTCCTGGCCCGCTACCAGGAGCGGTATCACCACATCCTGGTGGACGAGTTCCAGGACACCAACATGGCCCAGTACGTCCTCCTCAAAGGACTGGCGGCCCGCCACCGCAACCTCTTCGTCGTCGCCGACGAGGACCAGTCCATCTACCGCTGGCGCGGCGCCGACTACCGCAACATCTCCCGCCTGCGGGAAGACTTCCCCGACCTGGCCACCTACCTGCTGGAGCAGAACTACCGCTCCACCCAGACGATTCTGGACGTCGCCCAGGCCATCATCCGCCACAACCCCAACCGGACCCCCAAGAAACTGTTCACCGACCGGGGGCACGGGCCCAAAATCGTCATCCACGAGGCCTACGACCCGGAAGAAGAGGCCCAGTACGTCGTGGACACCATCGCGCGCCTGACCCTCACGGGCGAGGCCCGCCCCGGTGACTGCGCGGTGATGTACCGGACCAACGCCCAGTCCCGCGCGCTGGAAGAGGCCTTCATCCGCGCCGGCCTCCCCTACCGGCTGGTGGGGGCCACCCGCTTCTACGCCCGCCGGGAGATCAAGGACCTGCTGGCCTTCCTGCGGGTCGTCCACACCCCCGCCGACTCCGCCAGTCTCCTGCGCATCCTGAACGTCCCCCCGCGCGGCATCGGCGCCCAGACCGCCCAACTTCTGGAAGACGTCGCGCGCACCCGGGGGGTCCCCGTCTGGCAGGTGATAGAGGAAATCGCCGAAAACCGGGACCATCCTCCCCTCCTCTCCGGCCGCGCCCGCACCGCCGTGACCGCCTTTCACCGTATGGTGAGCGGGTGGATTGCCCTTGCCCCCGCGCGCCCGGCCGACCTGCTGAACCGCATCATCGCCGACACGGGCTACGAGGCCTACATCCGGGACGGGACCGATGAGGGAGAGGATCGCTGGGAGAACGTCCAGGAACTGCGCGTGGTCGCCACCCAGTACGCCGACGCCACATTGACCGACTTCCTGGCCGACGTCGCCCTGGTCTCCGACGTGGACAACCTGACGGACGGCGTGAACGCCCCCACCCTGCTCACCCTGCACAGCGCCAAAGGGCTGGAGTTCCCCGTCGTCTTCATCGTTGGCCTGGAAGAGGGGTTGCTCCCCCACTTCCGTTCCCTGGACGACCCGGAGGCGCTGGCCGAGGAGCGGCGGCTGATGTACGTGGGGGTGACCCGAGCGAAGGAGCGGCTTTTCCTGACCCACGCCTTCCGCCGGGCCCGCCGGGGCGACTACGAGCCCAACGTCCCCAGCCGTTTTCTGGCGGACATTCCCGAAACGCTGACCGAAGGTAAACGGCGAAAGAAGTCCTCAGCCCGGAGCAGTTGGGAACCCACCGCGCAGGCTGAGCACACTGTGGCGCAGGCTGACAGCCCGCGCTACCGCGTCGGCGAATGGGTGGAGCATCCGACCTTCGGCCCGGGCATCGTCACCGCCGTCCGCCCTCTGGGCGATGAGGAAGAAGTGACCGTCGTCTTTGAACGGGTGGGCCTGAAGCACATCCTGGGCAGTTACCTGAAGAAGAAATAAACCACGAAGGACACGAAGGAACACGAAGTCATTGTTAATTTTTTAATTGTTAATTTTTAATTATTCATTTCTTCGTGCCTTTGAGTCTTTGTGTGAGATACCGAGGTGCTCTATGAAGGTCGTCACCGTTGCCCAGATGCGAGCCATTGAGGCCGCCTCCGACGCCGCCGGCCACACCTACGCGGCGATGATGGAGCGGGCCGGACGGGCCGTCGCCCGGGCGCTCATGGCCCGCCAGGACGTCCGGAAAAAGCGGATTCTGGTCCTGGTCGGCCCGGGCAACAACGGCGGCGACGGGCTGGTCGCCGCCCGCTACCTGGCCCAGGCCGGGGCCGAAGTGGCCTGCTATCTGACCCGCCCGCGCGACCCCCAGAGCGACGAGAATTTCCGCCGGTTGCAGGAACTGCGGGTCTTCTGCACCACCGCCGACGCCGACCCGGACCTGCGCGGGCTCCGGCAACTGGCCGCCGGTGCGGACGTCCTCATAGACGCCCTGCTGGGCACCGGCGCCACCCCGCCCCTGAAGGGGACCATTGCCCAGGTCCTGCAGACCGTCGGCGAAGTCCTGCGCACGCGGGCCGCCCCCCGACCGCCCGAATGGGTGCGGATTGGCGGCATCCCGGAGCCTACCCCCGACGCCCGCCCCCTGGTCGTGGCGGTGGACGGCCCCAGCGGCCTGGACTTTGACACCGGCGCGCTGGACGAGGCCGCCCTCCCCGCCGACCTGACCGTCACCTTCGCCTGCCCCAAAGTGGGCCATTTTCGCTTCCCCGGCGCGGCCGCGCTGGGGGAACTGGTCGTCGCCGACATCGGCACCGACCCCGCCCTGGCCGCCGACGTGGACCTGGAAGTGGTGACGCCGGAGATGGTGCGCGGCTGGCTTCCGGCCCGCCCGCCCGATGCCCACAAAGGGACCTTCGGACGGGCGCTCATCGTCGCCGGGTCGGCCAACTACACCGGCGCGGCCCGGCTGGCGGGGGCCGCCGCCGTCCGCACCGGGGCCGGCCTGGTGACTGTGGCCCTCCCCGCCTCCATCCACAGCGCTGTCGCCGCCACCCTCTCCGAGGCCACCTACCTGCTCCTCCCCCACGAACTGGGCGTCCTGGCGGAACCCGCCGTGGAAGTCCTGGCGGAACAGGCCGGGCGGTACGACGCCATGCTCCTGGGCCCGGGGCTGGGCCAGGAGAAGGAGACGGCGGAGTTTCTGACGGCGCTATTGCGGGGACGGGAGCGCCGTCCGGTGGGCTTCCTGCGCGCCGGGGAGACCACCGTCCAGCCCATCCCGCTCCCGCCGCTGGTAGTGGACGCCGACGGGTTGAACCTGCTGGCCCGGATGGACGGGTGGCCCGCCCGCCTCCCCCCGGGCACCGTCCTGACGCCCCACCCGGGGGAGATGGCGCGGCTGATGGGATGTTCGGTCGCCAACGTGCAGGCCGACCGGGTGGCGGTCGCCCGGCAGCAGGCGCGGGAATGGGGGCACGTGGTGGTCCTGAAGGGGGCCTTCACCGTCGTCGCCGGGCCGGATGGGCGGACGGTGCTGGAGCCGTTCGCCAACCCCGCGCTGGCGACGGGGGGAACGGGGGACGTACTGGCGGGGATCATTGTGGCGCTGCGGGCCCAGGGGCTGGGCCCCTTTGAGGCGGCGGCCGCCGGGGCCTACCTGCACGGCCTGGCGGGCGAACTGGCCCGGCGGCGGCTGGGCCCCGCCGGGGTCGCCGCTGGGGACCTGCTGCCGCTGGTCCCGGAGGCCATGGCGCTCCTGCTACCGGTGAAAAAACGGGGGGATTGATTTTGCGGCGGCCCCGGGCCGCCGCTGTCAAAATATCCAGAAACGACCGACCTGAGCCATCTTCCTTATTCTGGGCAGCGCATATGAAGGCCTCCCTGGTGCGCTCTTTAGGTGGCGGCTGTGCCAACCAAAGCCAGGATTTGCTCCTCAAACACCCTCCGGTCAAAGCGGACCGCATTGCGGACGCAGTCCTGCGGGTCCACGGATTCCGGGTCAAAGGCGCGGACGGCCTGGGCCAGCGCCTCCGGCGTCGGTTCGTGGAAGAAGACGCCGGTCCGGCCGGGGATGACGGTGTCCAGCGCGCCGCCCGCGCCGAAGGCGATGACGGGCCGCCCGGCGGCCTGGGCCTGCACGGGCGCAATGCCGAAATCCTCCACGCCGGGTAGGACGTAGGCCCGGCAGCGGGCGAAGAGGTCGGGCAAGGCGGAATCGGGCACGCGCCCCAGGAAGGTGACCGTCGGCCCGGCCATAGATTCCAGCCGGGGCCGGTCCCGCCCGTCCCCCGCGATGACCAGCGGCAGGCCCAACCGGCTGAAGGCCTCCACCGCCAGGTCAATCCGCCGGTACGGGACCAGTCGGGAGACGATGAGGTAATAGTCGTCGTGCGTGGGCGCGGGGCGAAAGCGGTCGGTCTCCACCGGCGGGTAGATGATGACGGACTCCCGGCCGTAGTAGCGGCGGATGCGGGCCTGGACCTCGCGGGAAATGGCGATGAACCGGGTGACCCGCTGAGCCGCCCGCCAGTCCCACCGGCGCAGCACCGCGATGAGGGGCCGGAGCGCCCACCGCACGGGTGCCGGGAGCCCCTCGCGCGCCGCGTAGTCCTCAAAGTTCCAGACGAAACGGGTCGGCGTCAGGCAGTAGCAGATGTGGACGGCCCGCCCGGTCCGCACCCCGTGACAGAAGCCGGATTTGTTGCTCAGGACGACGTCGTACCCGGAGAGGTCCAGGCTGGCGAAGGCCAGCGGGTAGAGGGGCAGGTAGGGCTGGTGGTGACGGTAGATGCCCGGCAGGCGGTTCATCCAGGTGGTGCGGATGTCCCAGGAGCGGTAGGCCGGGGGCATCCCGTCCCGCCAGTAGATGGACGTGTAGACGGGGGCCCCCGGGAACGTCTCCACCAGGGTCTCCAGGACGTCCTCGGCCCCCCCGCGCTGATTGAGCCAGTCGTGAACCAGGGATAGCCGCATTTTTCAATAATTTTTATCGCAGAGGACGCAGAGAGCGCAGAGATTTTTATCTCGCGTCTTTTGCGTTCTTTATGGTCAAAATCCTCTGCGTTCTCCGCGCTCTCTGCGGTTCGTCTTCATTGCGGGCGCAGGGACTGGTCAACGACTGCCTGGCCCTGCGGCCCGACCGTCCACTGCATCCACTCCCGCAGCGCGCCGGTCGGTTCGGCCCGCGCGGCCCAGCGGCAGGCGTAGGAGAGCGGGTAGTCGGCCGTGGGCGCGGGGGACCGTCCCTCCAGCGCCAGCACGCGGACGCCTCCGTTCACCCGGCTGAGGGGGACGTATCCGATGGCGCCGGGGGTCTGAGCCACCAGGTCCAGCATGCTCGCATCATCGGGGACAACGCGCGCCGTCAGCGTGAGGTCCCACTGGCCCAGGACGGCCGCTTTCACCAGCGAGTGGGTGCCGGCCCCCTCCTCCCGGCTGACCACCTGGATGGGGGTACCGTCGGGCCATTCGCCGACGCGCCCCCGCAGGACTTCCCGCAACTCCGCCAGGGTCAGGCCCTCCACCGGCACGGCGGGATGGACGACCACCGCCAGTGCGTCGCTGGCGAAGGGGTGGGTCCACAGCGGGGCCTCGTCGGTCCAGATGAGGGCCGCTCCGTCGGCCGCGCCGGCCTGCAGGCGCTCCAGGGCAAAGTGGTCGTTGAGGACGTCGGTCTCTATCGCCACCCAGGGCTTCTGGCGGTGGTAGGCCAGGGCCAGCGCCCCGACCGGCCGCTCACAGGCGTCGGAGACGGCAACGCGGAGGGTGACCGGCGCCGGTGTGACCGTCAGCGGCTGGGGGGCGCAGGCCGCCACGAATAGGAACACGAATAACACGAATTTCCACGAATGGGACACGAATTTGCACGAATGAGGCACGTCCACGAATGTCACAAATATCCACGAATGGAACACGAATGTTTGCTCTTTGTGCCTTTGTGTCTCTGTGTCTTTGTGTGAGGATTACCCCCGCAGGGCGGCAACGGTCAGGCCCAGGATGCCCAGCAGGATGCAGTACAGGGCAAAGGGGTAAAGGGGCCGCCGCCGGACGTAGGCGAGCAGGAAATGGATGGCGGCAAGGCCGGACGCCAGGGCGGTCAGGAAGCCAGCGGCCAGCAGGGGGGCCTCGCCGGCAAGCGTTCCGGCCTGGGCCAGTTTCCATAACTGCATGGCCCCCGCGCCCAGGATGATGGGGGCGGAGAGCAGGAAACTGAAGCGGGCAGCGGCCTCCCGCTCCAGCCCCCGGCCCAGCCCGGCGGCGATGGTGGCGCCAGAGCGGGAGACGCCGGGGAGAATGGCGACGGCCTGGGCCAGCCCCACCGCCAGCGCGTCGGCCCAGGAGATGGCCGGGAGGGCGCGGGGGGCGGGCTCCGAAGTTCGCCGTGCCCACCCCAGTTCGGCCAGGGTCAGGATGGCGGCGGTGAGGAGAAGGAACCCGGCGGCTGCGGCGGGTCGGGCGAACATCCCCTCAAAGAAGTCCTCCAGGAGGACCCCCGCCAGGGCGCCGGGGATGGTGCCGACGAGAAGCAGAAGAAACAGGCGGGCGGCGGGGTCGCTCAGGGAGCGGGTACGCAACCCCGTCCAGGCCCCCCGGAGCAGGGCGAGCCAGTCCCGCCAGAAGTAGGCGATGACGGCGACCAGCGTCCCCCAGTGGACCATGGCGTCAAAAGCCAGGCTGGGGAGGGGCCAGCCCAGCAGCCAGGGGATCAGGACCAGGTGCCCGGAACTGCTGACGGGCAGGAATTCGGTGGCCCCCTGCAGGAGGCCCAGGAAGAGCGCGCGTGGGTCCATAGTCAAAACCGCACCTCATACGGCCGTCGCTGTCGGAAGACGGTGATGGCCTCAAACCCGGCGGCCCGCACCATGGCCAGCGCCTCCCCGAAATCCGCGCCGACGTCCTCCGGACGGTGGGCATCGGAGCCCAGGGTGACGAACCGGCCCCCCTCCTCCCGGAACCAGCGCAGGACCTGGACAGACGGGCCGGGCGGCCCCATTCCGCGCCGCCGGTAGGAAGTGTTCACCTCCAGCGCCTTTCCCCGTTCGGCCACGGCCCGCAGCACCCGCCGCATCGGGGCCTCGTAGGGGGTCCAGTCCACCTCCGTCCAGCCGAACCGGTGGAACATTGCCCGCCGGACGATGTCCGGATGGGCCAGGATGTCGTAGTCGGCCTCTTCGGCCAGGCGGGCCAGTTCGTCCAGATACAGGACAATGCCCTCGTGGAAATCCAGGCCGTCAAAGAATCCGGCGGTCTCCACGGGGCGGCGGCCCACCCAGTGGATGGAGCCCAGGACCACGTCGTAGGGGTGGGCGGAGAGGATGGCGCTCAGGCCCTCGCGGAACAGGTGCGGTTCGCCGCATTCCAGCCCGATGTGGACGCGTACCCGGCCGTTCAGCCGGGCCCGGCAGTCCTGAATGCCCCTCCAGTGTTCATCGGGCCGGAAGTAGCCGTACCCGTTGTCCAGCGGGTTCATGTCCACGTGGTCGGTCAGGGCAATCTCCGGCATCCCCCGGTCAATGGCCGCCTGGCAAACGGCCTCCGGCGGAGCCTGGCTATCAAAGGAAAAACGGGTGTGGACGTGTGAGTCGGGAATCATCAGGGGAAAATTGTACCACAGGTTAGAAAAAAGAGAAACCACGAAGGACGCGCTTTTTCGCGTCTTTCGCGCCTTTCGTGCCTTTCGCGCCTTCCAAACTCCCGCATTGTATGGTAGAATACCCGCCACGATGTCGCGCAAATGGGGATACTGGCTTCTGCTGGGACTGCTCATCATCGGACTGGGTACTCCCCCGGCGGGTGCCTCCGGTGAGCGCCTGGTCCTGGCCTTCTACTACGCCTGGTACGACATGGCGACCTGGGAGAAACCCCTCCCCGACCGCCCGGCGCAACCCTACGTCTCCGCCGACCCGGCGGCCATAGAGCGGCACGTCCTCTGGGCCCGTCAGGCCGGGATTGACGCCCTGGTCCAGTCCTGGTACGGCCCCTGGACCGACAACAACCAGACCGAGACCAACTTCGCGCTCCTCCTGGACATCGCCGCCCGGCATGGCCTCTACGCCGCTGTGGACCTGGAACTGACCAGTCCCTTCATCCACTCCACCGGGGACGTGGTCGCCGCCCTCCGGCACGTGCGGACCGTCCACGCCGCCCATACCGCCTACCTGCGGGTGAACGGCCGCCCCGTCATCTTCTTCTGGCGGCAGGACCGGTACTCCGTGGAGACCTGGCAGGCCATCCGGCAGGAAGTGGACCCGAACGGGGAGACGGTCTGGATTGCCGAAGGGACCAACCTGGACTACCTGCGGGTGTTTGACGGCAACCACCTCTACAGCGTCGCCTGGGACCCGGCGCCGGAAGGGGTGCTGGTCCGCTGGGGACGGCGGGTGCGCGATTGGAGCGCGCAGGCTGGCGTGGAGCGGTTCTGGGTGGCGACAGTGATGCCCGGCTACGACGACCGGGCCACCGGCCGCGCCGACGCCTTCGTCCGCGACCGGGCCGGGGGAGAGTACTATCGCCGCTGCTGGCAGGGCGCGGCCGAAAGCGGGGCGGACTGGGTGATCATCACCAGTTTCAACGAATGGATGGAGGGAACGCAGATAGAGCCCGGCGCGGGGTACGGGGACTTCTACCTGAACCTGACCCGCGAACTGGCCGGGGCGTACCGGGCCGGACGGGCATCGGCGTCGGTGGCGGTGCCGTCGGCCACGCCGACCCCTTCCCCCGTTCCGTCCCCCTCGCCGACGCCGTCCCCTCTCCCGCCGACGCCGACGGCGACCCCCACCCCCACCCCATCCCCCACCGCCACCCCCTCCCCGACGCCGACGGCCTCGCCGACGCCCACCGCGACGCCCACCGCCACCCCGACGGCGACCCCGTCGCCGACCGCGACCCCATCGCCGACCCCAGGCCCTCCGGCGGCCCTCGCCCCGCTGGGGGACGCGGCCGCGTTCCTGAAAACCAATCCCGGCCTGGTGGCCGCCGCGCTGGCGGCTCTCCTGGCCCTGACTCAGGTGGTCCGAAATGGACGGCGCAAATAACGGCCCCATCGTCTCCCGTCGCATCCACATCACCGGCATCGTCCAGGGCGTGGGATTCCGCCCCTTCGTCTACAACCTGGCGACCCGCCTGGGCCTCTCCGGCTGGGTGCTCAATAGTTCCTCCAGCGTGGAGATAGCGACCGTGGGCCCCGAGGCCGTCCCGGACGAATTCATCGCCCGCCTGCATCGCCCCCCCGGCGGCGACGCGGCCATCCGGCGGCCCTGCCGGGTGGCATCGGCCCATCCCTGGGCGGCGGGAGTCCCCTGGAACCCGCTGCGCTCCAACTCATGTCTGAACCTCAGTGGGGTGTGTCCCAAAACCGTAGGACAACTGCTCGCAGTTGTCCTACATGGTTCGCTTGACGAAAAGATGCTGTTCCATTATAATGCCGCCATCAACGGAGGGCAAACCGGATGTTTGAGAACCTGAGCGACCGGCTCCAGGCCATCTTCGGGCGGCTGCGCAAACGGGGCGTCCTGCGCGAGGCGGACGTGGACGAGGTGATGCGGGAAATCCGCCTGGCCCTGCTGGAAGCGGACGTCCACTACAAAGTGGTGCGGGACTTCATCGCCCGCGTGCGGGAGCGCGCCATCGGCGCGGAGGTGAGCCAGGCGCTCAGCCCGGCCCAGCAGGTCATCAAAATCGTCTACGAGGAACTGGTCGCCACGCTGGGGGAGCCGGGACGGCTGGAACTGAAGGGGCCGGCGCCCTACGTGATTATGGCCGTCGGCCTCCAGGGTTCGGGCAAGACGACGACGGTGGCCAAACTGGCCCGTTATCTAAAGGAGCGGGGGCATTTGCCGCTGATGGTCGCCGCCGATACCTACCGTCCGGCGGCGGTGACCCAACTGGAGGTGCTGGGCCGCCAACTGGGGCTCCCGGTCTACAGCGAAGGGGTGGAGCCGGACCCGCCGTCCATCTGCGCCCGGGGCGTGCAGGAGGCCCGCCGCCGGGGCTACGACGTGGTCATCCTGGATACCGCCGGTCGTCTCCAGATAGACGAGGAGATGATGCGGGAACTGGAGGCCATCGCCCGGCAGGTCCGTCCGGTGGAGATTCTGCTGGTCGCCGACGCGATGACCGGGCAGGAGGCGGTAAACATCGCCAGAGGGTTCCACCAGCGGCTGGGCCTCACCGGCCTGATCCTGACCAAGATAGACGGCGACGCGCGCGGCGGGGCGGCCATCAGCATGCGGGCGGTCACCGGCGTCCCCATCAAGTTCCTGGGGACGGGCGAGAAGGCCGATGCGCTGGAAGTCTTCCACCCGGAGCGGCTGGCTTCCCATATCCTGGGGATGGGGGACGTGCTGACCCTCATTGAGCGGGCGGAGGCGGCCTTTGACGCCGAGCAGGCCCGCCGGATGGCGGAGAAAATCCAGGAGGCAGAGTTTGACCTGGAGGACTTCCTGGAGCAACTGCGCCAGGTGCGCAAGATGGGGCCGGTGACGCAGATTCTGGAGATGATGCCGGGGATGGGAAAGGTGGCAGGTGCCGTGGACCCGAAGGAGGCGGAGCGGCAGTTGAAGCGGGTGGAGGCCATCATCCTCTCCATGACCCCGGAGGAGCGGCGGAACCCGCGCATCCTGAACGCCAGCCGGAAGCGGCGCATCGCCCGGGGGAGCGGGACGACCGTTCAGGAAGTGAACGCCCTGATCGGTCAGTACCGCCAGATGCAGCGGATGCTGAAGCAGATGAGCCGGGGGCGGGGTCTCCTCTCCGGCCTGACGCGAATGTTTGGGGGGTGAAAGGTTTTGTAGGACAACTGCTCGCAGTTGTCCTGCAAACGAAATGGAGATATGCCCCCCGATTTGACAAAATAGAAAGGGTGATGTATGTTTGTATGCAGAGCGCACAGTGGAACCGCACCTGGTCACCTGACGGTTTGAAATCAGGACACGGATACACACGGATTTCACGGATCAACAAGGATAAAAATCCGTGAAAATCCGTATTATCCGTGTCCATCCGTGTCCCATTGAATGGGAAGCAAGGGTAAGACGGGTATTTCAGTTTAGCAGAATCCCACAAACTCAAGGAGGACAATGGTTAAAATCCGTTTGCGGCGCGTAGGTGCCAAGAAGCAACCCAGTTACCGCATCGTGGTGACCGAATCCCGGTCTCCCCGGGACGGGGCGTACATTGAGGCCATTGGCTTCTACAACCCCCGCACGGAGCCGGAAACGGTCCAGATTCAGGAGGACCGGGCGCTCTACTGGCTGAGCGTTGGCGCTCAGCCCACGGAGGCCGTCGCCCGCCTGCTGGAGAAAAGCGGGACGCTGGCCCGGTTCGCCCGGCTGAAAGCGGGAGAGCCCCTGGAAGCACTGGTCGCGGAGGCGGCCGCCTGACCGCGTCGTTCCTCAAGGGCACGGCCTCGCTCCGGCTATCCGGGCCGGCGGACCGCGGCGGGGAGGCTTCCACGCCCGAATGATAGCCGAGGGAAAGGGGGAAGAGCAGAGAGACCTGTTCCCACCTGGAACCTCACCCACAGCAACCGCCCATCCACCATCGTCATGGAGGTCCATCATGTCCGCAATGAAAGACCTGGTTGAGTATATCGCCAAAGCGCTGGCCGACAAACCGCACCAGGTACAGGTCTCCGAGATAGAAGGCGAGGCCGCGCTCGTCCTGGAACTGCGGGTCGCCCCCGAGGATATGGGGCGCATCATCGGCAAAGACGGGCGAACCGCCAATGCGATTCGCACCCTCGTTCGTGTGCTCGCCGCCAAGCAAGGGAAGCGGGTCACCCTGGAAATCGTCTGAGCGCCGACGTCTCCACCCACCCAGGGGGGAGCCCGAAACCACGCGGGGCTCAGGGCCGCCGCCTCGGCCATCTGAGCCCCGCTTCTTGACCGTCGGCCGCATCCTCCGCCCCCACGGCGTCCGGGGCGAGATGCGGATGGAAATCCTCACCGGTTACCCGGAGCGGCTCCGGCTCCACCGCGTCTTCTACCTGGGCCCACAGGCCAGGCCCTACCCGGTGGAGACGGTCCGGTTCCACCAGGGCGCCGCGCTCATCAAACTGGCCGGCTGCGACGACCGCAATACCGCCGAAACCCTGCGAGGGCTCCTGGTCCAGATTCCCCTGGAGGACGCCGTCCCGCTGGAAGAAGGGGAGTACTACTACTTCCAGGTCGTCGGTGTGGAGGTCTTCACCGACGGGGGCGAACTCCTGGGCCGGGTCGTGGACGTCCTGGATACGGGCGCCAACGACGTCTACGTCGTCCGGGGGCCGCGCGGGGAAATCCTCATCCCGGCGGTGGAGGATGTGGTGCGGGAACTGGACCTGACCGCCCGCCGGATGGTCATCGTCCCCCTGCCGGGACTGCTGGAATAAATATCACACAAAGACACAAAGGCACAAAGATATATAAAAATATTTCTTTGCGTCTTTGTGTCTTGGTGTGAGGAAACCATGGCCGGAAGGGAGCGCTACTACGTCGGGTTCAACCTGGTGCGGGGCATCGGCCCGGCCCGCCTGCGGATGCTGATAGACGCCTTCGGGGACGTGGAGCGGGCGTGGCACGCGCCCGCAGACGCGCTGTATCGGGTCGGGCTGGACCGGCGGTCGCTGGAGAATCTGCTGGAGACCCGCGCCCGGGTGGACCTGGACCGGGAGGTCCGGCGAGTCGCGGCCGTGGGCGCCCACATCCTCACCTGGGAGGACGAGGGGTACCCGAAACTCCTGGCGGAGATTCCCGACCCGCCGCCCGTTCTCTACGTCCGGGGGGAACTGAAGCCGGAGGATGCCTGGGCGGTGGCGGTGGTGGGCACCCGCCGCGCCAGCACCTACGGGCGGGAGGTCACCCGGCGGCTGGTCAGCGTTCTGGCCCAGAGCGGGGTGACCATTGTCAGCGGGCTGGCGCGGGGGATTGACGCGGTGGCCCACCAGACCGCGCTGGAGGCCGGCGGGCGCACGATTGCCGTCTTGGGCTGCGGGATTGACCTGGTCTATCCGCCGGAGCACCGGGAGTTGGCCCGCCGCATCGCCGCGCAGGGCGCGCTGGTCAGCGAATACCCGCTGGGGACTCAGCCGGAGCCGGGGAACTTCCCCCCGCGCAACCGCATCATCAGCGGGCTGAGTCTGGGCGTCGTCATCACGGAGGCCGGGCGGGATAGCGGCGCCCTCATCACCGCCGACTACGCCGCCGAGCAGGGCCGGGACGTCTTCGCCGTCCCCGGCTCCATTCTCTCCGCCGGGTGCGCGGGCACGAACCGCCTCATCCAGGACGGCGCCAAGCCGGTGCTGGACGCGGCCGACATCCTGCAGGAACTGAACCTGACGATGGTCGCCGAGCAGAAGGAGGCCCGCCAGGCCCTGCCGACGACGGAGACGGAGGCGCTGATTCTGGCCCACCTGAGCGCGGAGCCCGTCCACGTGGACGACCTGACCCGCGCGGTCGGCCTGCCGGTGGCCCAGGTCACCAGCACGCTGGCGCTGATGGAACTGAAGGGGATGGTGCGCCAGGTGGGCGGGATGAAATACGTCGCCGCATAACCTCACCCCACCCCCAGCGGCTTCGCCGCTACCCCCTCCCCTCTCCTGACCTTCGGTCAGGAGAGGGGAGGGGGTGCCGCCGCAGGCGGCGGGGGAGGGGTGAGGTAGAGCATTCACAGGCAAAGGAGGCCAATGAGTTCCTACTATGCGCTGATTATGGCGGGCGGCGGGGGGACGCGGCTCTGGCCGCTCAGCCGTCGGGCCCGCCCCAAGCAAGCCCTCACCCTGGTGGGGGAGCGAACCATGTTTGAGCACGCGGTGGACCGCATCGCGTCGCTCTTCCAGCCCGAGGAGATTTTCGTGGTAACCGGGGAAGAGCACCTGGAGTCGCTCCTGCTCCAGGCGCCGGAACTCCCCCGGGCCAACTTCCTGCTGGAGCCCGTGGGCCAGGGGACGGCCCCCGCCATTGGCCTGGGCGCCGTCCACCTGCGCCGCCGCGACCCTCAGGCCGTGATGGTCGTCCTCACCGCCGACCACTTCATCCGGGACGTGGAGCGGTTCCGCCGGGTGCTGACCGCCGCCGCGCAGGTCGCCGAAAAGGGCCACCTGGTCACCCTCGGCATCACCCCGTCCTTCCCGTCCACCGGCTTCGGCTACATCCAGCAGGGGGAACAATTGTACGAGGTGGACGGGTTCGCCGTCTTCCGCGCCCTGCGCTTCACCGAGAAGCCCAGTCCGGAGACGGCGTTCCAGATGGTGGAGTCGGGTCTCTACACCTGGAACAGCGGGATGTTCATCTGGCGGGTGGACCGGATTATGGAGGAATTCGCCCGTCAGATGCCGGACCTCTACGACGTCCTGATGCAGATAGACGCGGTGCTGGGCACCCCCGCGTACGAGCCGACGCTCCGGCGGCTCTGGCCCGAACTGGTCCCCCAGTCCATTGACTACGGCGTGATGGAGGGCGCCCGGGACGTTGTCGTCATCCCGGTGGACATCGGCTGGTCGGACGTGGGCAACTGGTCCAGCATGCGGGAGATTCTCCCCGCCGACGCCGACGGCAACGTGGTCGTGGGTGAGCATGTGGGGCTGGATACCCGCAACACCATTGTCTTCGGCGGCCGCCGCCTGATCGCCACCATTGGTCTGGAGGACATGATCATCGTGGACACCGACGACGCACTGCTCATCTGCCCGTTGGACCGGGAGCAGGACGTCCGGGAGATGGTGCGGCAACTGCGGGAGATGGGACGGAAGGACGTTCTCTGATGAACCTTCAGCGGAGGCACAGGAAAAGGCCACGCATCTGACCACCGGGTACGTTTGTCCAGGAAGGACACGGATTGGCACGGCTTATCGGAAATAGGACACGGATGCACACGGATTGATACGGATGAACACGAATTTTACAATATTGGCCCAATCCTGTCACCCCGTTCTGTAACTATTCAGCCGATGAAATCGTCCTCCCTGGGCACTTCGTGCCGGTTGTCGGCCTTCGCCGACAACCCTTATGGGTGCGTCGGAGAGACTTGGTCGGCGAAGGCCGACCAAAGGCCTGCGGCCCAGGAAGGGCGACTTCAGTCAGCGCTGAATAGTTAACCCGTTCTTACGCCCGATGAAGTCCGATTCACGGGTATCCGTGTACATCCGTCCGATCCGTGCTGATCTGTGTGTGATTTCCGGCCGTCTCTTCCGGGAAGCGATTGCCTGCTGGGTGGAGAGGAAGAGCCGTGGGGGAACAATCCGTGAATGAACTGGGCGAGGCGGACGAGTTGCAAATCCGCCTGCTGATGCGTCTGCCGCCCGCGCAGCGGCTCCGGACGATGATGGAATTACAGGCACTCTGGCTGGATACGGTGCGGGCCCGCCTGCGCCGCGCCTACCCGCACTTATCCGACTACGAACTCACCGTGTTGATGTTTGAGAGATTGCAACCCTGCGACCTGCGACCTGCGACCCTGCTTGAGGAGGCTGTTCCTGAATGACTGAACACACCGATACAACTCTGGATGCCTACTGCGTCCGCTGTAGAGAGAAGCGACCGTTGAAGGACCCCGAGCCCGTCTTCACCGCCGGGGGGCGACCCGCCACGCGCGGCACCTGCCCGGTCTGCGGGACGACGCTCTTCCGTATGGGCGCCACGCCCGCCCACGAGGGTATGGACCCGCCCCCGCCCCCCAAACCGGAGGGCCGGCTGGTCATCGTGGAGTCCCCCGCAAAAGCCCGCACCGTCGGCCGATTCCTGGGCAAGGGGTACACCGTCCGCGCCTCGGTGGGCCACGTCCGGGACCTGCTCCGCTCCTCTATGTCCGTAGACGTGGAGAACGACTTCAAGCCCACCTACCGGGTGCCGAAAGAGAAAAAGCAGGTGGTGAAGGAACTGGCGGAGGAGGTCAAGAAGGCCGCCGAGGTCTATCTGGCCACCGACCCGGACCGGGAGGGGGAGGCCATTGCCTGGCATCTGACCGAGGTCACCGGCATCCGCCCGTCCCAACTGCGCCGGGTCGTCTTCCACGAAATCACCCAGTCGGCCATAGAGGAGGCGTTCGCCCACCCGCGCGGGATTGACATGAACCTGGTCAACGCCCAGCAGGCGCGGCGCGTCCTGGACCGACTGGTCGGCTACAGCCTGAGCCCGCTCCTCTGGCGCAAAGTCCGCAGCCGCCTCAGCGCCGGACGGGTCCAGTCCGTCGCCGTCCGCATGGTCGTGGAACGGGAGCGGGAAATCCAGAACTTCGTCCCCGAAGAGTACTGGTCCATCCAGGCCGAACTGGCCAAACGGGAAACCCGTCGCCGTACCTTCCTGGCGAAACTCCACCGCATCCGCGGGGAAGAGGTGGACCTGAAGGACGAACCCGCCACCCGCGCGGTGGTGGAGGAACTGGAGCGGTCGGTCTACGTCGTCACGTCGGTCAAAGAGGGCCAGCGGAGACGGCAACCCGCGCCGCCGTTCACCACCAGTACGATGCAACAGGAGGCGTCCCGGCGGCTGGGCTTCACCGCCACCCGGACGATGCGCATCGCCCAGCAACTCTACGAGGGGATTGACCTGGACGGGAGCGGGCCCGTGGGCCTGATCACGTACATGCGCACCGACTCCACCAACGTCGCGGAGCAGGCCCAGCAGGAGGCGCGCCAGTACATCGCCCGCCGGTACGGGGAGGACTTTCTCCCCCCGCAGCCCCCCGTCTACAAAACCCGGACGAAGGGCGCGCAGGAGGCCCACGAGGCCATCCGGCCCACGTCCGTCTTCCGGGAGCCGGAGGCCATCAAAGACCAACTGACGCGCGACCAGTACCGGCTCTACCAGTTGATCTGGCAACGGTTCGTCGCCAGCCAGATGCCCCCCGCCCTCTACGACACGATGACGGTGGAGATAGAGGCCGGCCCGGATGAAAGCCGCCCCTACCTCTTCCGCGCCACCGGCTCCACTCTGCGCTTCCCCGGCTTCCTGATTGTGTACGAGGAGGCAAAGGACGAGGACGTGCAGGAAGAGGAGCCCGTCCAGCAGATTCCGCCGCTGACGGTGGGGGAGATGCTGGACCTGGTCCGGTTGATCCCGGAACAGCACTTCACCCAGCCGCCGCCCCGCTACACCGAAGCGACGCTGATCCGGGCGCTGGAGGAGTACGGCATCGGGCGACCGTCCACCTACGCGCCCATCATGGCGACCATCCAGCAGCGCGGGTACGTGCGCCGGGAGGGGAAACGGCTGGTGCCCACGGAGACCGGCTTCCTGGTCAACGACCTGCTGGTGGAGCACTTCCCGGAGGTCATGGACTACGGGTTCACCGCGCAAATGGAGGAGCAACTGGACGAAATTGCCGCCGGTCGGCGGGAGTGGGTGCCGGTGGTGCGGGAATTCTACCGTCCTTTTGCTCTTCAGGTCGCCCAGGCCGACCAGCGGATAGAGAAGGTGGAACTGGAGTCGGCGCAGGTGGGGCGGGCGTGCCCCGAATGCGGGGCGCCGCTCACGGTCCGCTGGGGCCGGTACGGGAAGTTTATCGGCTGCTCCCGCTTCCCGGATTGCCGCTACACCGAGCCCTGGCAGGAGAAGGTGGGGGTGACCTGCCCCCAGTGCGGCGGCGACCTGGTGGAGAAACGGACCCGCAAGGGGCGGACGGGCTACGGCTGTGTCAACTACCCCACCTGCAACTTCTGGGTCTGGCAACGGCCGCTGCCCACTCCCTGCCCGTCCTGTGGCGGCCTGATGACGGAGGCCCGCAAGGGCATCGCCCGCTGTACGGCCTGCGGGGAGGAAGTGCCGCTGGAAGAGGAATAACAGATTTTTCTCACACAAAGACACGGAGACACAAAGGTTATTTTAAATAAAAACTTTGTGCCTTTGTGTCTTTGTGTGAGGTTAAAAAGATATACTTTGTGCCTTTGTGTCTTTGTGTGAGGTTAAAAAGATATACTTTGTGCCTTTGTGTCTTTGTGTGAGGTTAAAAAGATATACTTTGTGCCTTTGTGTGAGATTCACAAAGGAGTCCTATGGCCCAGGAACCCCCAGAAGACGGCTACACGGTAATCGCCCGCGTCATCCGGCAGGAGGGCCACTGTGCCGCCGGTCACCAGGTCGGCGACGAGGTGGTCTTTGACGGCCTGACCGTCCAGGGCAAAATCTGCATCAGCGCCCTCTACTCTATGCTGCCCAAAATCTTCGCCATGCGCTACGGGGCAACCTTCCCCTGGCTGAAGGACCCGGACGTCGCCACCCACGCCTGCCCCGACGCCTGGAATCCCGTCGTCTTTGAAATCCGGCGCATCCGGTAATTACCTACCACAAAGGACACAAAGTACTCACAAAGGACACAAAGGGATAAAAAATCATCTCATCCTTTGTGCCCTTTGGGTGGCCTTCGTGTCCCTTCGGGCCGAGCCCTCAGGGCGAGGCCTTCATGGTTTTTTACGAAACGATTCTTGGATAGTCAGTTAGCGCATCCGGTGAAACGACCGGCCCTTTGGCTCCTCTGCCTGCTCCTGCTACTGGCGGCCTGCCGGGCCCCCGGCGCAACCCGCCCGACGGTCAAAATCGGGCTGGTCGCCCCCTTTGAGGGCCGCTACCGCTACGTGGGCTACGGCCTCTTCGCCGCCGTCCGGCTGGCCCTGCGGGAGGCCAACGCGGCCGGGGGAGTGGGTACCCCGCCGTATGCCGTAGAACTGGTCGCCTATGACGACGGCGCGGACCCCGAAATGGCCCGCCAGCAGGCGGAGAAACTGGCCGTGGACCCGCAGGTCGTGGTTGTCATCGGCCACTTCCGGGAGGAGACGACGCGCGCGGCGCTCCCCGTCTACGCCCGGGAGGGGCTGCCGCTCCTGGCCCCGGCGGTGCTGGACCCGGCGCTGACCGCCGGGCCGGGGGTGGTGGTGCGCATCGGCCCCGACGCGGACGAACTGGCCGCCCGCATGTTAGAGGGGGTGGCGGAGGCGGGACTCATCACCGACGGCGGCCCGCTGGGGGAGGCGCTGCAGCGGGCCGCGGCGGCGCGCGGGCGGTCGCTCCGGCCCGTGGGCCCCCCCGCCGACGTCCCCCGCTGGGGGCCGCTCCCGCCCGTCCTCTTCTGCGACGCGCCGCCAGTGGAGTGCGGCGAGGCTCTGGCATCCCTGCGCGCCCGCGGCTGGAGGGGGGAGTTCGTCGGCGGGCCGGACCTGGCCGCAGACGAGTTCCGCGCCGTGGCGGGGGACACTGCGGGCGTCCGCGTCGTCACCCCCTGGCCCCGCCCCCAGACCCTGCCCGCCTGCGCCGACTTCGTCGCCCGCTGCACCGAAATCTCCCTGGGCATCCCGCCCGGCGACCTGGCCCTGCCGGCGTACGCGGCGGCCCGCCACGCCCTGCGCGCGCTGGAATGGGCCATCGCGCGCGATGGCGTCCCCTCCCGCTCCGGCGTCGCCGCCGCGCTGGCCGCCATCCCAACCGAACCCCTGCCCGACCCCTGCGGCGAATGACGACGGACGACAGACCACAGACCACAGACCACAGAGATAGACCTGCATCTGGCGGGGCACACGCACGGCGGGCAACTCCGCCTGCCCCTCTTCGGCGCCCTGGTCACCAGTTCCGCCTTCTGGAAGCGGTACGAGGCCGGGCTGTACCGGCAGGGGACATCCACCCTCTACGTCAGCCGGGGGATTGGGGTGGAGGGGAAGGGCGCGCCCCGGGCACGGTTCCTGGCCCCGCCGGAGGTGGTCCTGATTCTGCTCTGCAGTGGCGCAGGCTGAAAGCCTGCGCTACACCGCCGGAGATTGGGGTGGAGGGGAAAGGCGCGCTGGGACGCGGGTGGCCAGCCGTGGCGCAGGCTGAAGGCCTGCGCTACACCGCCGGAGGATTAGGGTGAAGGGGAAGGGCGCGCTGGGGCGCGGGTGGCCAGCCGTGGCGCAGGCTGAAAGCCTGCGCTACATTAGAGTTCATCGGAAATTAGAGCGCAACGCCCGGATTATGGCCTTTGTCAAGGAAAAACCATATTCGTCCGCGTCCATCCGCGTTCATCCGCGTCCTATTTCCGATGAAGTCCATCGTAGAGTCATCCGGGCCTTGACAAGCCCTGAGGAAAAAGAGCCCGGCCTCCCTGGGCCGCGGGGATCAGAGAAGGGTCAACGCGGGCCTTCCCGACCAGCAGGGTCAGCCGCGGCGGATGGACAATGGTCTCCCAGTCCGCGATCAGCCCGTCCAGCACATGCTCCCAGCGCCGGGTTTCCGCCCAGGCACGGCCCGAAGCGCCCAGACGCCGCGCCAGAAGGGGATCCCCGATCAGACGAGCGACCTGGGCAATCAGTGCCTCCGGGTCCTCATGATCGTAGATCAGCCCATTGACTTCGTGGTGCACGTAGTCCAACTGACCGCCGGAACTGGGCACCACCACGGGCAGGCCCGAAGCCATTGCTTCCAGCACCACGTTGCCGAAGGTCTCATTGGCGCTGGTCAGGACGAAGATGTCGGCCGAGGCATAGGCCGCCGCCAGGTCCGCCCCGTGGAGATAACCGGTGAAGACGGTGGGGGTACCGGCGAACTGGTATTCCAGCATCTGGCGGATCGGCCCGTCGCCGACGATGGCCAGGCGGGCCTGAGGGAGCGCGTCGGCCAGGGGCCGGAGCATAGAGACCCGTTTCTCCGGCGACAGCCGGCTCACGGTGAGAATGACCGGCGCGTCCGGCCGGCCACCGCTCAGCCGCACTCGCCATTCCGTGTTGAAATGGCGCGGGTGGAAGCGCTCCACGTCCACCCCGCGCCCCCACACGCGCAGATTGCGGAAGCCGCGCCGCTCCAGTTCTTGTAGCGTGAAGTACGACGGACAGAAGTTGAGGTCGGCCTGGTCGTGCACCCAGCGCAGGAACTCCCACATCGGTTCGCTGACGACGCCCAGCCCCCAGCGCGCAATGAAGCCGGGCAGGTCGGTCTGGTACGAGGCGGCAACCGGGATGCCCGTTTCGTGGGCGTGGCGCAGGCCCACCAGCCCCAGCGACACCGGGTTGAAGATGTGGATCAGATCCGGGTCAAAGGCGACCAGGGCGTCGCGCACGTCCACGGTGGGCGGCACCAGCCGGAGTTCCGGATAGAAGGGAAAGGGGACGGCCGGCAACCCGATGATCGGGGTCCCTGCGTACCGGGTCGGACCGCCCGCCGGGGCAAACAGGATTGCCTGATGTCCTCGCCGCTCCAGGTGTTCCAGAAGACGGCAGAGGGTGTTGACCACGCCGTCGGTCTTGGGGAGAAAAACTTCGGTAAACAGGGCGATGCGCATTGGCACCTCACTTCGCGAAAACATGCTCCGCCCCGACCCGTGAGGGGAGCGGCAGTCTGAGGTATGCAGGCGAAAACTCCCCCGGCACGACATTCAGGATGTCCGGGAACGCCCGGAGCGGGGTGATGGCGACATATCCCATTTCTATAGCCCACGCATCGGTCCCCGGTTCGGGTGCCGGTGGGTCGTCCTGGTTGGGGGAGATAACAATGTCCCCCGCCCGGGGGTCAGCGTGAAAGCAGTAGCGGGTCAGGCAGGAAGTCCTGGCTGGCACGGTGACCAGGATGTCCGCCAGATGGGAGAGGGGGCGGTTCGGCACGTTGATGTTGAAGAGAGAGGGAGTCGGGTCTGGGCCTGCACTCAACGCCCCGGACGAGGTGGTCTGCCACAGACGCACAGCCTCGCCCAGCGCCCATGCGGCCGTTGCCCAGTGTGCCATTTCACCGGGCCCAACGGCCAGGGAGATGGCGATGGCGGGCACGCCCAGCAGGTGCGCCGTCAGCGCCGCGCCCAGCGTGCCCGAATAGAAGACGTCCCGGCCCAGGTTGGCGCCGTGGTTAATCCCGCTGACGACCAGGTCAAAGGGGCCGCCCAGAGCGCCCCCCAAACCGACGTGGACGCAGGTCGCCGGGGTGGCGACCACCCCGTACGCCACCACGTTCTCCGGATGGCTGTCGGGATGCCGATACGGGAAATAGGACACACGGCGGGCCGGTGGCAGGGCGGCGCCGTAACCGCTGTGGTTGACCGCAGGGGCCACGATGGTGACATGCCCCAGGTTGACCAGAGCCCGAACCGCCGCCCAGATGCCGGGCGCGGCAATGCCGTCATCGTTGGTCAGTAAAATCTTCATCGCAGATGGCTCCCCATCAGCACGCTCCATGTGACCAGACTGCCCAGGGCTGCCCCGGCAACGGTCTGCGCTGGGGTATGGCGACCCAGATGGACGCGCGACCAGGCCACCAGCGGAAGGGCCAGCAACGCCGGAGACGCCGCCCATCCGGCCACAAAGACGAGGAACGTCAGCCACGCCGCGCTGGCCGCGCCGTGCATACTGATCTTCCAGCGCAACGTGATCGTCAGCACCAGCGCTGCCTGGAGCAGTTGAGCGATGCTGATGCCCAACAGCAAAGAGGGGGCAGCCATTCGCCAGAGAATGACCACCGCTGCGAGCATAGACGCCAGGGTGAAGAGCAGAGGGCGGGCACGCTCTTCCCGGCGCTGGACGTCCAGGTCGGATACCAATCCCCTTCGGTGGAGCCAAATCAGATAGAGGATCGGTGCCAGCACGTTCAGCGCCAGGGGGATACCGGCCCAGGCCCAGGCGGCGGCCTGCTGCGTCGCTCCGGCGGCGATGGCGATCATCGCGCTGCCCAGCACGGGTGGCGAGAAAACCGCCGAGATGATCTCCGCCACGCGGTCAGACCAGAAGCGCATAGCGGAGGGAAGATGCGGGGTCGGCAGAACCTGCCCGGGAACTGGCCGGGTCTGGGATGGAGTGATCAGCGGCGCCATTGTTCACCCCCGACATCAGGCTCCGGCGCGGCAACGGACGCTCCCCTGGCACAGGCCAGTGCCTGCTCAATCTCGCAGGCCAGCGCCGCTCGCCGTCCAAACAAATCCCGCTGGATGGGACGGTTGCCGTATACCCGATAGAGTTTATTTAGCAAAACTTGAGACGGCAGATGGCCGGATTCTTCTTCAGATTCAAATGTCATTGCCAGATTTCCTTATTTTTGCCGCGAATGATTCAGAGGATATAATGAGGACCGGGACTCGCGGCATGGGCTGCATTTTCCAATCTGCAATGAGCATACCAGGGCAACATCAAAGAGATGTTAAGGGCAGGTTATGGCGCTGTTAACGCCAGGCAGGGTGTATCAGCGCTTTCAGCGCTGACTGAAGGGCCACGCCGAAGACCACGGCCCGAGAGGCCTCGCCTCGTGGGGCTCGCCCGAGCGTCACCCTTCCTGGGCTGCAGGCCTTTGGTCGGCCTTCGCTGACCAGATTCCTTCATGATGCGCATATAAGGATTGTCGGCGGAGGCCGACAACCGGCACGAAGTGCCCAGGGAGGACGATTTCAATCGGCTGAATCGTCACTCTCAGACAAGGAGTCGCCCCAATGACCTTTCTGACCCACCTGGAATGCTCCCTCTGCGGCAAAACGTACGACGCCGACCGCCTCTGGCAGGTCTGCCCGGACTGCGGGCGACCGCTCCTGGCCCGCTACGACCTGGACGCGGCGCGACGGTTGGGGCGGGAGCGCCTGATCGGCCCCGAGCCGTCCCTCTGGCGCTACCGGGCCCTTCTGCCCGTGCGGGACGATGCCCACATCGTCACCCTGGGCGAGGGGTTCACCCCCCTGCTCCCCGCCCGGCGCCTGGGTGCGGAACTGGGGATGCCCCACCTCTACATCAAGGAGGAGAGCCTCAATCCGACCGGTTCCTTCAAGGCGCGCGGGCTGGCGGTGGCGGTCTCCCGGGCCCGGGAACTGGGGGTACGGGAGATGGTCATCCCGTCGGCGGGGAACGCGGCGGGGGCCGCGGCGGCCTACGCCGCCCGCGCGGGCCTGCGCCTCCACGTCTTCATGCCCCGCGACGTCCCGGCCCCCTTCCTGGCCGAGTGCCGCGCACTGGGGGCGGAGGTCACCCTGGTGGACGGCCTCATCACCGACTGCGGCCGGGAGGCCCGGAGATTGGCCCAGGAGCACGGCTGGTTTGACCTCTCCACCCTGAAGGAGCCGTATCGGCTGGAGGGGAAGAAGACAATGGGGTACGAACTGGCCGAGCAGATGAACTGGGACCTGCCCGACGTCATCATCTACCCCACCGGCGGGGGGACCGGACTGGTGGGGATGTGGAAGGCGTTTGAGGAGATGGCCGAACTGGGCTGGATCGGAGACCGCCGTCCGCGCATGGTGACGGTCCAGAGCACGGGCTGCGCGCCCATTGTTCGGGCGTTCCACGCCGGGGAGGAGTTTGCCGCCCCCTGGGAGGACGCGCAGACCGTGGCGGCGGGGCTGCGGGTGCCGGCGGCGGTGGGGGACTTCCTCATCCTGCGGGCGCTGCGGGCCAGCGGCGGGACCGCCGTCGCCGTCCCCGACGGGGCGCTGATAGAGGGCCAGCAGTGGCTGGGCCGGACGGAGGGGGTCTTCGCCTGCCCGGAGGGCGGCGCGACGCTGGCCGCGCTGAAGGCCCTGCTGGACGAGGGCTGGATAGACCCCGGGGAGCGGGTGGTCCTCTTCAACACCGGCAGCGGGCTGAAGTACCTGGGATGAAACCAGGGAGTGGGGCGGGGGCAGTGCCGGGGTGGCCGACGGCATTGCCGTCGGCCACCCCATAGGGTCAGTAATTCCGCAGCACCAGGGGCAGGTAGACGCCGTAGCGGGCCGCCGCGCCGCCCCAGAAGCCGCCGGCCAGGGTGTACCCCCCGCCGGAGAGCACCCCCGCATCCGGCTGGCCGACCGTGCCGCCCAGGCTATAGCCGCCGCCCTCGCTCCAGGTGGCCCCCCCGCCGTCCACCGTGCTCCAGGTCAGGTCGTAGCCGCCGCCGGATTGGGCCCGGGCGACGGAGGACAGGAGGGAGAGCAGGACAACCAGAAGCGTAAAGCGTAAAACGTAAAACGTGAAGCGTGAAATGTGAAACGTGAAGCGTGAGCCGTTCATCGCCCGCCTCCTACTGGAGCACGACCAGCATCTGGATCACGCCGGTGCCTTTCTCCAGCCCCTCCAGCGCCTTGCCGATGACGGTGCCCTGCGGTGGGTTGGGCCCGGCCTTCATGGCGTGGCCGGGGGTGGCGGAGGCCACCAGCAGGTCGCCGGGGCGGATGGGGCCGTTCTCGGCGCTGGCCTTGACCGGAATGACACCCATGATCGCCAGAGGGATTTTTCCGGTCGGGTCGGCGTCGTCCCCTGCGCCGCCCAGGAAGCCGGGCCGCGTTGAGTACACGCCCACCACGCTGGTCTGGTAGGGCCGGGTGCTCCGGATCAGGCGGCCGTCCGAGCCGATGACCAGCACATCGCCCGGCTCCAGCCCGGGAGCGGCGGGGAGCAGTTCAGCAAAGTCGGCGCCGCCGGAATGGAAGCTGCCATCCGCATAGACCTCGCCAGCGCCAGACACGTAGAATTTGCGATCGAGGGATGCCGGTCCATGCCAGGCTTCTATGAGATTACCATAGAGCTGACCTTCAACAAATAATCCTACGCCATTGCCGCTACTGTAGCCTTGGAGAGCCACACCGGCATCAGTTTGGCCGGCTACACCGATACCTTTATTACTGGAGCCTTGCACGCCAAAGCAGCCTTCTATGCCGGTATTGCATCCGGCGTTAGTAGCGGCGCCAAACACCCCTACCGCATTCGCACTCCCCTCGGCCTCGCCTCTCACGCCGACATATGGAGCCCTGCCGTACACACCGGTGCCGACAGAAGATTCCGACTCGCCCCACACGCCATAGTTGGTGCCGGTGGTCTTGGTGGCCCAGCCCACCACGGCACGGGCATACGTGCCGCTGGAAGCGATCTGACCCCACACGCCGGCCGTATCGCCGGTGGTGGCGGTGGACACACCCGCTACACCCGTGCCGGCGGTGCTGTCGCTCCGGCCGTACACGCCGTAGGTGGTGCCGCTGGTGGCGGTGGCAAGGCCATATACGCCGGTGCCGGCGGTGCTGGCGCTCTGGCCGTACACGCCGTAGGTGGTGCCGCTGGCGGCGGGGGCATAGCCGTACACGCCGGTGCCGGCGGTGCTGGCGCTGGCGCCCTGCACGCCGTAGGCAAAGCCGCTAGTGGCGCCGGCGTAGCCGTATACGCCGGTGCCAGACGTGCTGTCGCTGGAGCCGAACACGCCCTCGGCCAAGCCGCTAGTGGCGGTGTTATACGCAGCCATGATCTTTCCCGGGGGAAAGCCGCTGATGTCCCCCATGACATAGGCCCCCGGCCGCAGGCTGAGGGCGTAAGGCGCCGCGGTGAGCGCCTGCCGTGGGGAAAGGGGCACATAATCCGAATCCCCGGCGCACTTGACTCCAATCTGCAGCCAGCGGGCGTCGCCCTGAAAGGCCCCGGCGCCAAAGTCCAGGTCGGGGATGGTGAACAGGCCGTTGCTCACGTTAACGCCGGTCTTTGTTTGCGTGCCGAGCGGCGTTCCGCCGCTGGCAGCAGCGTAGAGCGCGAACTGGAAGTCACAGGTACCGTTGACCGGGTTGCCACCGCTTTTCAGTTGGCCCTGGTAGGTGAAGGCGGTGCCCAGGGCGGTGGCCTGGATGCCTGCACCTCCCTGCGGCTGCACGCTCTCCGTCGGCGGCTGCGGCCCCTGGGCCCGGGCCAGGCCCACCGCCAGCGCCAGCAGGAGCATCGCCAGGATGCTCCCCAAAAGGGTCCACTTGCCTTTCATTTCGCACCTCCGGATATGGATTTGGGATAGAACGGTCTGGAGTACTTCCTTGCCTTTCACTTCGTACCTCCTGATATGAATTGGGATTTTGGAGTGAACGTTCTGGAATCCGGGCTACCGGTTCATCGTACACCTCCCTTCGCTCATTCACCGCTGGTGGGCATGGGGTAGGGTTCGTTTTTGAAGAGGTACCGGTTGCGCTGGTAGTCAAGCCCCATTTCCCTGGGCTGCCCGTAGCCTTCGGGGTACAGGTAGGTGCCCCGCTCCCCGGCCGGCTTGTCCACCTCGGCCTGCACCGGGTGGTCGCGCACATACGGGTCGTTCCGCACCGCGGTCACCTCCCACGAGACCTTCTTGCCGGGGACGCCGCCAGCGATGCGGAAGGCGTTGCCCTGGATTTCCTGGGCGATGTGCAGGTTGGGCATGGGGGCGCCGATGGGGGTGAGTTGATAGCGGAAGGGGCCGGCGTTGAGGGCGGAGAAGTAGGCCGGCAGGGTGACGACCGCCTCGCCGCTGGCATCCAGCGTGACCACGCCGTTGTAGACGTTCTGCACTTCGGGGCCTTCCTGGGCAAAGTGGTAGAGGTAGCGGCCGGCCGGGTCGAGGGGATGGTCGATCTGGAAGGCCTTGCTGCCGCTGGCGCTGAAGTTGCCCTGGACGTGGACGTTGCCCCAAAAATAGCCGCCGTAGCCGGAAGGACTGTTGCTCCGGCCGTACACGCCGTAGGTGGTGCCGCTGGTGGCGGTGGCCTCTCCGAACACGCCGTAGCCGTTGGTGCTGGCGCTCTGGCCGTACACGCCGTAGGTGGTGCCTCTGGTGGCGAGGGCATAGCCGGCCACACCGATACCAGCGGTACTCTGGCTTTCGCCGTACACACCGTAGGCGGTGCCGCTGGTGGCAGTGGCCCAGCCGGTCACGCCCCGGCCGTCAGTGCTGTCACTCCGGCCGGCCACACCGTAGGTAGTGCCGCTGGCGGCACCGGCATAGCCGTATACGCCGGTGCCCTCGGTGCTCGCGCTCTGACCATACAGGCCTCTGGTGGGGCCTCTGGTGGCAGTGGCATAGCCGGCCACACCAAAGCCAGCGGTACTCTGGCTTTTGCCGTACACGCCGTAGGTATAGCCGCTGGTGGCGCTGGCCTCGCCGTACACGCCATAGGTGGGAGCAGTCCCGTATACGCCGTAGCCGGCGGTGCTCTGGCTTTTGCCGTACACGCCGTAGGTGGTGCCGCTGGCGGCCCAGGCCAGGCCGTACACGCCGGCGCCGTCGGTGCTGTCGCTCCGGCCCTCCACGCCGAAGGCGCTGCCGCTGCTGACAAAGGCCTCGCCGTATACGCCCCGGCCGTTGGGGCTGACGCTCCGGCCGTACACGCCGTAGGTATAGCCGCTGGTGGCGGAGGCCATACCGTACACACCGGTGCCGGAGGTGCTGACGCTCTCGCCCCACACACCGTGGGTATTGCCGCCAGTGGCGGCGGCATAGCCGACCACACCCCGGCCGGAGGTGCTGTCGCTCTGACCGTACACGCCGCGGGCATTGCCGCTGGTGGCGGTGGCGTAGCCGTACACGCCGGTGCCGGAAGCGCTGTTGCTCTGGCCGAACACGCCGTAGGTGGTGCCGCTGTTGGCAAAGGCCCCGCCGAACACACCCTTGCCGTCGGTGCTGTCGCTCTCGCCGTACACGCCGGAGGTCTCACCGCTGGTGGCGGTGGCTAAGCCGTATACGCCTCTGCCGTCGGCGCAGTCGCTTTGCCCGAACACGCCGTAGGCGGCGCCGCCGGTGGCGGTGTTGCGCACGGTCAGGGCAGAGCCTTCGGTGAGATCGCCGACAACCTGGGCCCCCGGCCGCAGGCTGAGGGCGTAGGGCGCGGCGGTGAGGGCCTGACGGGGGGAAAGTGTGGTGTAAGAACCGCTGCCGGCCGGGCAGCGCACGGCGATTTGTAGCCAGCGGGCATCGCCCTGGAAGGCGTCCGCGCCAAAGTCAATCTGCGCGGTGAACAACCCATTGGTCACACTGATGGTCGCGGTCCGGGTGATGCCGATCGGGTTGCCCCCTATTGGAGGCGAACCACTGCCAGCCGCGTCCCACAGGCTGAACTGGAAATCGCAGGTACCGTTGACCGGGCTGCCGGCCTTCTTGAGTTGGCCCTGGTAGGTGAAGGCGGTGCCGGTGGCGGCCTGCACGGAAGGACCGCCCTGGGAATCCGGTCCCTGGGCCCGGGCCAGACCCACCGCCAGCGCCAGCAGGAGCATTATCAGGATGATCCCCATAATGGTCCATTTGCCTTTCATGCTGCACCTCCCGCAATCTCCAGAGTGACTGTCACCTATAAGGCCAGGGGGCGATCAAACGCCTGTGTCATCCAGAGGATGCTCGCAAATGTCAGGCGTCAAGGCAGGTGACAGTCGCCTCTGACTCTCACTGTTTGTAATCATCGGCCTCCTCCTGGTTTTCTCAATTCTCCTCATCTGCACCTCCTTTCCTGCGCGCCGGGCGGTCAGCGCCCCAGCCCCTCCAGGTTCTGCCGGGGCAGGTCCCACTCCGGCGCCAGTTGGACGGCCCGCTTGAAAAATTCACGGGCGGCGTCCAGGTCGCCCCGTTCGCGGGCCACCAGCCCCAGGTTGTTGTACAGCCGGGCGTCCTGCGGCGCGCTCAGCAGCGCAGCCTGAAGGAGCGCCTCGGCCTCGTCCAGCCGCCCCAGCGCGATCAGCGCCGCGCTGCGCCCCACGGCCACGTCCACCCCGGCGGCGCCCAGCGCCCCGGCCTGATCCAGGGCCTGCAGTGCCCTTTCCGCCTCGCCGTGCGCCAGCAACAGGTCGCTCAGCCGCAGCCAGCGGGCCGGGTCGCGGGTCTGGTCCAGGGCCGCCTGCACCGCGCCCTGCTCCGGGGGCGGGGCCAGCGCCAGGGCGTTGTTCAACGCCTGAGCGGCCAGGTCGGGCCGGTCGGCCCGTAGATAGACCAGTCCCAGGTTGAAATGGGTCACCCACAGGTCGGGATCACGGGGCAGCGCCTCATCCAGCAGCAGCCGCTCGGCCTTCTGTAACTGCCCCAGTTCGCGCAACGCGCCAGCCCGGTTACTCCAGTAGAGGGCATTGTCGGGGGCCAGTTCGGCGGCACGGGCAAAGGCCGCCTCCGCTTCTTCGTAGCGCCCCAGGTGGAAGAGGGCCAACCCGCGATGGTTGTGGGCGGTGTCCTCCTCCGGGTCGCGCTGGAGGGCCGCTTCGGCCAGGGCCAGTCCCCGGGCCGGGTCGCCCTGCTGGACCGCCACCAGTGCCAGGTTGGTGTACGGCGTGGCGGACTGCGGCGCGCGGCGCAGGCCCCACTCCCACAGGGTCTCCTCGCTGCGCCAGTGGGGGACGGTCCACTGGACGGTGGCGACGGCGCCCACGATCCACAGGGCAAGGGCGCCAGGCGCGAAGCGTGAAGCGTAAAACGGAAAACGGGCGATGGGGGCGGGAGAGGCGGCGAGGGAGGAGGTGGGCAGTTGAGAGATGGCGAGGGTCAGCAGCGCCAGCGGGAAGAGCAGGAAGCGTTCAGCCACGAACGCCCCGCCGCCCAGTTCCAGCGGCAACAGGTTGAGCACCGGCAGCAGCGCGACCAGGGACGCCGCGGCCAGGGCGCCGGAGCACCGGTCGCGGCGCACCCACAACCCCACCCCAACCAGGATGGCCAGGCTGAACGCCGGCGCCAGCCAGGTGGACAGCCGGTCCAAAGGCAATGGCAGCGGACTGTAGTGGATGGGGCTGAGGGTGGTGAAGGGCCAGACGGCCAGCAGGACGTATTCGGCCAGCGAGCGGGCCGCCAGCAGGGCGTGCTGGAGAGGGGAGCCGACCGGCACAGGGTTGCCGGCGCCGGGCAGGTAGAGATAGCCCAGTGCGGCGTAGCGCAGGCCCAGGCAGGCCGCCATGGCCAGCAGAACGGCCAGGTAGACCGACCACTGGCGGCGTATCAGGTTGCGGAACGAGGCCGGTGTCCCGCCGGTTGCCAGGTGCCAGAGGGGCAGGACGAGCAGGAACCCGGCGGCCATTTCCTTACACAGGGCGGCCAGGAACACGCACAGGCCAACGGCCGGGGAGGCCAGGCGAGGGCGGTCGCGCAGGGCAAGGTCGGCCAGCAGCGCCAGCAGCAGGAAAGTCGTGAGCATCAGGTCAAAGCGGCCGGAGATGAAAGCCACCCCCTCCACCAGCGCCGGGTGCACGGCATACAGCAGGGGCGCGACCAGGGGGGGCCAGACGGATTCCCCCAGCCTGCGTCCGTTCAGCCGCGCCGCCAGCAGGGTGACCAGGACGGTGTTCAGGACGTGGAGGAGCAGGTTGACCAGGTGCTGCAACCAGGGGACGACACCACCGAGGACGAAAGTGACCACGACCAGAGGGCGGAAGTAGTTGGGGGAAAGGACAAAGGGGGTGGTCAGAATTCGGCTCCAGTTCGGTGGATGGCGGTAGAGGGGGTGATAGAGGTAGAGGGGGTCGTCCCATACCAGGCCGCCGTGGAGCGCGGGCAGGTAGAGCAGGAAGGCGATCAGCGGCGGCAGGCCGTAGAGGAGCCAGGGTGGACCGCAGAGACGGCCCAGCCTGGCAACAAAGTCCGAGGTTTTGAGCGTGTCTTTGAATCGTTTCATCCCCAATCCTCTTTCTGAACTCCGAACAGGGGCCGGGCCGGAGGCCTCACCCACCCCCTAACTTCCTCTCTCTCCCGGACCTGGGAGAGGGAGGGGCGAAGGGGGAGGGTGAGGGCTAATGATTCCGCAGCACCAGCGGCAGGTAGACCTCACCCCATCCCCCCGGCCCCCTTCCCCTCTCCCATCGGGAGAGGGGAAGGGGGAGGCGGCGGAGCCGCCGGGGGTAGGGGTGAGGTCAGTAATTCCGCAGCACCAGGGGCAGGTAGACGCCGTAGCGGGCCGCCGCGCCGCCCCAGAAGCCGCCGGCCAGGGTGTACCCCCCGCCGGAGAGCACCCCCGCATCCGGCTGGCCGACCGTGCCGCCCAGCGCATAGCCGCCGCCCTCGCTCCAGGTGGCCCCACCGCCGTCCACCGTGCTCCAGGTCAGGTCGTAGCCGCCGCCGGACTGGGCCCGGGCGATGGAGGACAGCAGGAGGAGGGCAGTCAGGGTCAGGAGAACGAGTATTGCCGTAAACCCACTCATCTTCTTCATCTTGCCCTCCCGGTCTCACGGATGGCTCTTCTGGTACACACAGGCCACGTAACCGTCGTTCTCATTGCAGACCAGGGAAGCAATGTACTGGTGCCTGGCCAGGATGAGTTGAAAGCCCTGATAATGAGGGAAGGTAATTGTGGCTGGAGAGCCCGATGAGGCCTCTCCGTGAAAGACGTTGCTGCCGTACCAGAGGGTGTACTCTACTGTCCAATTAGTGGTCGTAATAATCAAAGTGTGATCCGAGTCATTGTCACCGTCATCCAGGACCGCCCAACCGATGGTGGACATCGTGAACAGTGTGTCTTGATTGATGTCATTCTCCCTGACCCAGGAACTTCCCAGCAGGGAGGCGGAGGCAAAATCTGAGGCATGGTGTCCGTCCACCGTATCGGCGTCCAGGCCGGAGCCGGGGCCGTCGTTGCCGGCGTGCCAGACGGTGTTGCCGTTGACCAGGAAGTCCGTGTTGCTGCCGGTGGTGAAACTCACCCCGCCCGTCGCCCGCACGGCGAACTGGTTGTTGGCGGTGGAGGCGAAGTCGGCATCGGTGGAGGAGTCGGCCCAGACGAAGGCGCCCGGGTGGTTGGCTTTGGCCCGATACCCGGCGGCGAAACTGTAGTTGCCCTCGGCGGTGTTCTTCACCCCTCCTGGGACGACGGCTGCATAGCCGCTTGCGGTGTTGCTCCAGCCCCCGCCGACGGTGGCGTACCAGGCATTGGCAGTATTGGAGGAGCCACCGCCAATGGTGGCGTTGGAGCCGCTGGCGGTGTTGCTCTGGCCCCCGCCGATGGTCCCGTACGCGGCTGTGGCTGTGATCAGGTTGCCATTGCCCCCGCCAATGGTGGCGCCTTCGCTGCGGGCGGTATTGTTGAAGCCCCCGCCGATGGTGGTGGCGTAGCCGCTGGCGGTGTTGTAAGCGCCCCCGCCAATAGTGGCCTGACCGCCCGAGGAGTTGTTATTCATCCCTCCACCAACGGTGGCGCCGTCCGCACTGGCAATATTGGACCCACCCCCGCTGACGGTAGCGACGTAGGCGCTGGCGGTATTGCCGTTACCTCCACCGATGGTGGAAGACCGACCCGGGGCCTTGTTCACTACACCTCCGGCAATAGTGGCTCCCCATTCGCCAGCGATATTGCCCCTGCCTCCGCCAACGGTGGAGAAGGCACCTGTAACAACATTGGTGTAACCATCGGAACCCCCGCCGCCGATGGTCGCGCCATAAACACCGGCCGTCACGCTGTTGCCGCTGTAGCCGCCGATGAGGTTGGGGCTGTCGTCGTTGGGCTCCAGGCGCAGGGCGCGGGCATTGTTCACCCTGAATTCCAGGGCCTGGTTGTCGGTGGTGCCCAGGAAGTTCGTCCCCGGGTTTGTGCCGGCATTGCCGGTCAGTTTCCAGTAGGTCGTGTCGTGGTTGTGGTCGGAGCGGGCCACGGTGTTCGCACTGCCGGTGCCGGCAAAGGCCACGGTCAGGGTCACCGGGCCGCTTTCCCCGCCGCCGGTCAGGCCGGTGCCGGCGTAGACGGCGGTGATGTCGCCCGCCCCGCCGGCCACCGGCTCGCACGTCACTGTGCCGTCGGCGTTGATCACGCGGATGGCGTTGCCCGCTGAGCAGGTACCGGTGACGCGCGTCTGGATGGTTGCCGTGTTCACGCTGAACTGGTTGCCCGTCAGCGTCAGGCCGGTGCCGGCGGCGTAGGTGGTGTCGTTGTCGGCAGCACAGGTCCAGGCCAAACCACTCCACTTGGCCACCTGCCCACTCCCGCAGGAGAGGCCACCCAGGGTGTCATTGTCGGTGTTGTCGGCGAAACCGGTCGGCACCCCGCTCAGGCCGCTCCACGGGGCGGTTTTGCTGAAGAGGGCGTACGGTGCCGCGGTGAGCGGCTGGCGCGGGAGGGTGGTGTAACTGGTATCTCCGGTGCACCTGACTGCAATCTGCAGCCAGCGGGCATCGCCCCGGAAGGCATCGGCACCGAAGTCCAGGTCGGAGATGGTGAAGTAGCCGTTGCTCACGCTAACGCCGGTCTTCGTTTGCGTGCTGCCAATCTGCGTCCCCCCTGTAGATGCGTCCCACAGGCTGAACTGGAAGTCGCAGGTATCGCTGATCGGGCTGCCCGCCTTCTTGAGTTGGCCCTGGTAGGTGAAGGCGGTGCCCAGGGCGGCCTGGATGCCCACACTCCCCTGCGGCGGCTGGGGTTCCTGGGCCCGGGCCAGGCCCACCGCCAGCGCCAGCAGGAGCATCGCCAGGATGCTCCCCAAAAGGGTCCACTTGCCTTTCATTTCACACCTCCGGATATGGATTTGGATTTTGGAGAAAACGTTTGCAAACAGGTAATTACCTTTTGTGTCCCTTCGTGTCCTTCGTGGTTTTCAGTAGAGTCATCGCATCCCCCCTTTCTGGATGTGGAAGGTAGACCTCTCCCCCTCCCCGGCCTCCCCCGAAGCGGGGGAGGGAGTTGGGAGAGGGGAAGGGGGAGGCGGCGGAGCCGCCGGGGGTAGGGGTGAGGTCAGGAGTTCCGCAGCACCAGCGGCAGGTAGACCTTCAGCCTGGCCTCGTATGCGCCCATATCCACGATGGGCGGGGTGCCGCTGCCAGTGTCGGGGACAGTCGGGATGTCCACAAAGCGCGGGTTGCCATCCAGGTCGGTGGTGACGCCAGGGGGGACGGCGGCATTCTTGCCGGCATCAATGCAGTGCGAGGTGAATTGCAGGCGCAGGTTGTCATCGGCGGTGCCGGGCGTGTTGTCTGCGCCGTCGGCATCCTCAAAGCGCGGGTCACCGGCGATGTTGTGTCCGCCGTCCGTGCCGCAGGCTGATTGCCACCCTCCACCAGAACCGCCACAGCCCTGAATGTCACTGTAGGCGATGGCGGGGTTGCTGGAGGAATTGTAAATTTCCTGTCCATTATTGGTAGCCGTATCGCCCCACATGATGACGTTGGTCAGCGTGGGGCTGCTGCTATAATTCCACATCCCGCCGCCGTAGGTGGCGGAATTGCCGCTGAAGGTGACGTTGGTAATCTTTGGGCTGCTGCTGTTGGTGTTGTACAATCCGCCGCCGTAGGTGGCGGGATTGCCGCTGAAGGTGACGTTCGTCAGCGTCGGGCTGCTTTGATAGTTGTACATCCCGCCGCCGTAGGTGGCAGAGTTGCCGCTGAAGGTGACGTTCGTCAGCGTCGGGCTGCTGCTGCTTTTGTTGGACATCCCGCCGCCGTAGGTGGCGGAATTGCCGCTGAAAGTGACGTTGGTCAGCGTCGGGCTGCTACTGTCGTTGTACATCCCGCCGCCGTAGGTGGCGGAATTGCCGCTGAAGGTGACGTTCGTCAGCGTCGGGCTGCTGCTGCTGTTGTTGGACATCCCGCCGCCGTAGGTGGCGGAATTGCCGCTGAAAGTAACGTTCGTCAGCGTCGGGCTGCTGCTGCTAGAAATTACAATCCCGCCGCCGTGCAAGGTAGCGAAATTGCCGCTGAAGGTGACATTGGTAATCTTTGGGCTGCTGCCGCTGCTATACATTCCGCCACCGCCGCCGTCGTTGGATGACCCGTTTGCCTGTCCAGCGGTAATGAAAAAACCATCCAGTACAGTAGTAGGACCTGTCACGTTGCTAGTGACGACGTGATAGGCGTTGTTGCCCACAATCTGGGATGCGTTTTCGTTGATGTAATCGCCGCCGTGATTGTCATTCTGGTCAATGTCGCCGCTGAGGATGGTTTTGTTGGTCTGCCAGTTGCGCTGGTCGCGCATGGTCTCGGTGCCGGCAAAGCCGCCGTAGAGGGCTACGCCATTCTTCAGGGTGAAAGTATCGGCGCGATTCACCCCAGGATAATAGACGCCTTTCTTGACCCAGATTTCGTCGCCACTCACCGCGACGGAGAGGGCGGTTTGCAAGGTGCAAGCGTTGGACCAGGATGAACAGTCGCCGCTACCCACGGCGATCGGCGCGGCGTAACGGACGCCCCCTGCGCGCACCGCACTGGCTGGTGACAGCGTCAGCAGGAGCACCGCCAGGATGCTCCCCAAAAGAGTCCACTTCCCTTTCATTTCGCACTCCAGATATGGATTTGGATTTTGGAGAGAACGTTTTGGCATCTGGACTGACCGTTCATCGCACACCTCCTCCGGTTCATTGGGAAACGAGACAATAGAACGAACAGATTCAGACAGAATTTCCATAGCATCCCCCCTTTCACGTCTCACGTCTCACGTTTCACGTTTCACGTTTCACGTTTCACGCTTCACGTTTCACTTTTCCTCCCACGTCCCCGAACCCGTATCCCACCCGGCGGCCCGGATGATCCGCCCGTCCATCCGGCGTACGTGGAAGGGGATGCCGATGGACTCGGCGATCTGCATCTGCCACTGGGTATAGAACCCCTGCTCGGGGGCCGTGGCCCAGCCCAGACGGTCACGCACGCTGGTATTGGTCCGCCAGAGTTTGCCGAACCCCCGGATGGGTTGATACAGTCCCGCCGGGGGCACGATGGCCGGGTCGCTCTCCGGGTCCACCCCCTCCACAAAGGTGTCGGCGTACTTCTCAAAGCGCCCGTCGTTGTAGAAGACCAGGATGAGCCTCTGGTAGACGGTGGACCCGGTGCGGACTTCCTGCAGCCAGATCATCCGCCCCCGCTCAAAGGGCTCCTCGGCGGCCCAGGTGGTGCTGGCCTCGTACGCCGGACAGGCCCGGTTGTCCGTGGGGAAGAACCAGGCGTACTGGCAGGCCCACGGCACGACGACGTTCGCCTGGACCTCATGGCCCGCCGCATCCTGGGCGACCAGCGTCATCGTCGGGTCGCGGTAGTAGGTGCTCTCTATGTCCACTGTCAGCGTCCCCTCGCCCGGCGGCGTCGCCTCCCAGTACCTGGGGAAGCGCATCTGGGTGCCGCTCCAGATACCCGCATGCGTTGCCCCCTGGGTCCGCCAGGAGAAGCGGATGCGCTTCCCCGCCGGAGGCAGGTCCTGCACCACCTCCGCCGTGAAGGAGAGAATTGCCAGGCCCGACGGCGGGGCGGTGGGCGTGGCACAGATCACACCGCAGCCGCCGGGACAGGCCCCGGGGGTCGGGCACATCAGAACGCCGCCGGAGGGGCAGGGCGGGGGCGTGCAGACCGGGGCCGGAGAGGCCGTGGGCGTGCCCGGCACCACAATCTGCACCCAGATGACCGCGCCGAAGCGGGTGCCGTCCGGCGCCTGGAACTGGTAGTTGGCCCGGTACGTCCCCGGCGTGGACGGCGCGGTCAGGCTCACGCTCACATCCGTCTGCGCGCCAGGGGCCAGCGCGGGCACGTCCGCCGCCGGACCCCCCATCGGGGTGCCGGAGATGAAGACCAGCCGGGTCCCCGGCTCCCAGGCGCACGTACCGGAATTGCGCACCCGCCAGGTCTTGACGAAGGGCGTCCCGGGGGCGACCGCGGTGTTGTCGGGGACGGTCACATCGGCGACCCAGCGGGCGCCCAGGGTGCAGCCCGCCGCCGTCGTCGGCTCTGCGGGGGTGACCTCTCCGGGGGCCGGGGGCGTCCCCTCCGTTGGGGATGGGGTGGGCGTGACGCAGATCAGGCCGCAGCCGCCCGGACAGTCGCCGGGGCAGAAGGGCACCTGGCCCTCCGGGCAGAGGAGCGGCGCGCAGGCCACCTGCGGCGTCGGTGTCGCCGTGACGACCAGGGTGGGGAGCGGCCCGCAGGCCAGCGCGGCCAGCAGCAGGCCGGCGGCGAGCAGAAATGGAACGAGACGTTCGGATTTCATCGGATACCTCCGGGAGACCCGGCAGGCCGGATGGCCCGCTGGAGTGTGTCCCAATTTCGTCGGGCCTGGCCGCTTTGCAGGACAACTGCTCGCAGTTGCCCTACAACTTTGGGACACACTCGCCTGCCGGGTCTCATTTGCGCGCTCAGGGCCGTTCTATCCGGGCATCCTGCCAGATAGCCCAATCCTGAGCAGCGGGGCCGTTGGCCCACACGCTCAGAACGAAGTCCACCTGCTTGCCGTCCAGCGCATTGAGGCTGACCGTAAAGTCCTGGAGGCTCCCGTTGTAGGATTTGGTTACGCTCTGCAGCGCGTGATATGTTCCTCCCTCATAGTAGCCCAGAGTCCACCGCGCGTTCCCGGCCTCGGCGCCCTGGAGAAAGCCAATCTTCGCCTTAAAGGTGTCTCCGCTGCGAATGGTCACGTTCACCGTATATCGCCCACTGATTCCACCGCCGTTCTCCCACTTCGGGTGGGTTTCCAGAACCCGGGCTGGCCGGCTGCCATTTTCCAGATACCAGTTATCCCTCCAGAGGGCAAACCCGTTGGGGTCGTCGTCCCTGCCGGGGAAAGACAGGGCTGTGCCCGCATTGTTGTACCACGATGCCGAAGGGGCCTGAGCGACGAAATCGTACAGAATCTCCACCGCGTGGACGGTCGGCCTTATGACAGTCACCGGTGGGGGCACCATGGTCACGATCGGCCCAATGGGGGTCAAAATCAGTCTGACTGTCGGCGTCGCCGTCGGTGCTTCCGTCGGCACCTCCGTCGGGGGCGGGGCCGTCGCCGGGGCCGGCACCACAATCTGGGCCCAGATGACCGCGCCGAAACGGGTACCGTCCGGCGCCTGGAACTGGTAGTTGGCCCGGTACGTCCCCGGCGTGGCCGGCGCGGTCAGGTTCACGCTCACATCCGTCTGCGCGCCGGGGGCCAGCGCAGGCACATCCACCGCCGGAGGGCCCCCCATGGGGTCGCCGGAGATAAAGACCAGCCGGATCCCCGGCTCCCAGGCACAGGTGCCGGAGTTGCGCACCCGCCAGGTCTTGATAAAGGGCGTCCCGGGGGCGAACTCGGTGTTGTCGGGGACGGTCACATCGGCGACCCAGCGGGCGCCCAGGGTACAGCCCGCCGCTGTCGTCGGCTCGGGGGGCGGGGATTCCGTCGGCGGGGCGGCGGTGGGGGCAGGGGCAGCGGTTTCGGGCGGGGGGGACGGCGCCGCAGGCGGCGGCGTCGCGGTGACGACGACCGTCGCCACCGGCCCGCAGGCCAGCGCGGCCAGCAACAGAACGACGGCCGGCCCCATCAGAATGAACAGGCGTTTCTTCTCGGTCATCTCTCTCCTTTCTGGCAATAGTGGGATGAATGGATCAAGCCTGGAAGACTCCGCTCGGGTGTGTCTCAATTTTGCCGATCTGATTGTCCTCGTAGGACAACTGCGAGCAGTTGTCCTACAGTCTTGTGCCTGGCGTCCTCTCTACTTCTGAAACGGACAGGGGGCGAATTTGTTACACTCAGGAGTTACACAGTTGGTCTTTTCTGCCACGAATTGCACGAATTTACGTAACTGCCTACCCAAGAGTCGTTTCGTAAAAAACCACGAAGGACACGAAGGCCACACAAAGGACACGGAGGACGATTTTTACCCTTTGTGTCCTTCGTGAGTACTTTGTGACCTTTGTGGTAGGTAATTACGCCAATTCGTGAAGTTCGTGGCGAACTCCAATCCACTACTTCAGGACGCTCACCGCCCACATCCCCCGGTAATCCAGCACGACCAGATAGGTCACCCCCGAAGCCGGAACCTGCATAAGCATGCCTGTCTCGGTGGGCTGGACCAGCAGGGTGTTGCCCAATTCCCGCTGATTGGGCCAGCCGATGGGCCTCCAGAGGCCGTTGACACACCAGACCTTGCCGAACCCCCGGATGGGCAACTGGTAGCCCGCGGGAGGCGTCATCTGGGCGCACTTGGGGTAGATTTCCGGCTGACCTTCATCCCAGGTGTCGGTGTAGGCCCCGAACGTGCCCCGGGAGGCCGCCGTGTCCTCGCCGTCTATGACCGTGATTTCCCGATTGTCCGACCGCCAGATCATCAAACTGCGGTAGTGGGTGTTCGGATTCGGGTCGGTCACGTTGGCCCAGAACTCCTGAACGGCGCCCTGGACGGAGAAGGCCGCGCGGGTCGGGCAGCCGATGTCGGCGGTCGGGTAGAGGCTCCGGAACCGGTCCAGCGCGGGCTGGAAGACGGGGTCTACGGGGACGGCGCATCCGCCGACCGGCGGGACGATGGTGGGGGAGGGGGTCGGGGGGGAAGTAGGGGAAGGGGTTGGGGTGAACGTGGGTGTTGGCGTCGCCGGAACGACAATCTGAGCATAGATGATCGCCCCAAAACGGGTGCCGTCCAGCGCCTGGAACTGGTAGTTGGCCCGGTACGTCCCCGGTGCGGCCGGCGCGGTCATGCTCACGCTCACTTCCGCCTCCGCGCCAGGGGCCAGCGCGGGCACGTCCACCGCCGGAGGGCCGCCCATGGGGTCACCGGAGATGAAGACCAGTTTCGTCCCCGGCTCCCAGGCGCAGGCCCCGGCGTTGCGCACCCGCCAGGTCTTGACGAACGGCGTCCCGGGGGCGAACTCGGTGTTATCGGGGACGGTCACATCGGCGACCCAGCGGGCATCTGGGACACAGGGCGTCGGTGTGGGCGTTGGGGAGGGGGTCTCCCCGGGCGGCCGCGCGGTGGGCGTGGGGGTGGCCTCCACCGGAGCAACGGCGGCCTCTCCGGTTGGGGTCGCGGGGGGAGAAGCGACGGGGGAGGCAACGGGGGGCAGCGTGGGAGACGCCAGCGAGAGGAAGAGGGTGCGGAGGCCGGAGAGGAGCAGTAGGGCCAGCAGGGCCCCCAACACCAGCAGAACCACCCCGCCGACGGCGGCCAGGGCAACCCAGCGGCCTCTCCCCGGTCGGGAGACCGGGCCCGGCGGGGGGGCCGGGGGAGGCGGCGGCCCGGAAGGGGGCAGGTGTCGGAGGCGGGCAAGGAACCCGGGCCTCAGCGTCGGCGGCGGGAAGACGGGGGCCAGGGCCGCCAGCAGGCTGGAGACGGTCAGCAGTTCCTTCCGGGTGCGCTGGCAGATGGGGCAGGCGGCGATGTGTTTCTGGACCTTGCGACGGGTGGCGCGGTCCAGTTCCCCGTCCACCTCCGCCGAAAGGAGTTCGTTCAACGCGTCGCAGGCCAGACGCCCCTCCTCTGCCATTACCTGCAGGCCGTAGAGGTCGCGGAAGGCCAGGCGGGCGCGGTGGAGGATGACCCGGACGTTATCCAGCGAGACTCCCATCACAGCGGCCATCTCCTGGTACGAGAGACCCTCCAGTTCCCGCAGGAGGAGGGCCTGCCGGTACGTGTCGGGCAGACGGTGGAGCGTCCGCCAGACGGCGGCGCGCCGTTCCGCCTGCCGGACCTGCTGTTCCGGGTCCACTGCCGAACGCGTGTCTACCAGTTCCGGCGCGCCGGAGTCCCAATCTGCCAGGGGGACCTCCCGCCGGTGCCGCCGCAGGCCGTCCAGGGCCAGGTTCCCGGCAATGCGGTAGAGCCAGGACTTGAAGTCATACGGGGGGCCCAGACGTCCCAGGTGCTGGTGGGCGCGGATGAACGCCTCCTGGGTCAGGTCCTCCGCCCAGGCGCGATCGCCTACCATCCGGTAGACGTAGCCGAAGATGCGGCCCTCGTAGCGGGTGAACAGTTCGGCGAAGGCGTCCCGATCCCCCCGCTGGGCCTGGCGAACCAAGTCGCCATCCGCCAATGGGGACATCCTTTACTCCTGGAACGACTCACCGGGCCGGGGAGTTACAGCAGAGAGGAGAATCTCGCGGACGGGCCAGCCGCAAACCACCCCAGAAGGTGTAGACGGGCAGTCTTCCGGCTACCCGATGGGTGAGGGGGAACAGGGCAGAATGTCTTCGGGCCCGTTTGTCCCGGCGGCCATTTATAGTATAACATCCTGGAACGTTTTGTCAAGAAACCGGCGAAAAGGCCAGCGGCCCAGCCCGACAAAACTGGGACACACCCTGGTAAAAATACATCGCTGTTCGGGAACAAACGCACGGTGGCTCTGGCGCTGCCGCAAATCTTGTGGCCCGGCTTCATTTGTCAAAACGATTGAATTCTGGTATAATCGCACTACAGACTGCTACCAAAGCGAGATTGGTTGAGGAACAGAGAACGTGATTCAGCGGAAAACACAGGAACCATCGTACTGGGAGACCTTTCAGCCTGCACCGGATGACCTGGAGTACCTGAAAAACCTCCTGGTGGAACGGGAAATGCCCCTTTCCACCGAAGAAATGGCCCGGGCGCTGGTGGCTTTCCGGTGCCGCAGAGAAGAGGAACGCATCGCCCATATCCTCTCTGGGGGCAGCCTCTATCTTCCCAAAAACTCCTATCAGGTAGGAGATACCGTTTTCTTTCCCAGCCTGGATTTTGTTGGGGGCCAGGTTGTCGGCATCCGGGATGGCCGTAATCCGCAACTGGGTCCTTTCCGGGTCATTCGGGTCGCTTTTCCGGAGGGCCGTGTACGGGAATTTGCGGCCGAACTGCCCGTTCACAAACTGAACGACGTTCCGCAAGAGGACCCGGGCCCGGCGCTTTCGCCGGATGAACTGTATGCCCGTTACGGGGAGTTCGTCCGAAACGCGCTGGCGGCCCGATTAGAGGCGGAGCCGGGGTTCGTCTCTCTTGTGGGGCAGTGGTTCTTGAAAGACCTGCTGGTGGAGATTCCCACCGGTCAACTGAACGTGGCGGAGGCGGTGCTGGATGAGGCGGGGGGTGGGCCACTGCCCGCCGACGCGCTGATCGGTTACCTGGATATGCCGAAAGAGGTCAACCCCCAACTGGCGCTCTTCTCCCTGAACTACGCTCTCTTTGAGGATGAGCGCTTTGACGAGGTGGGGCCAGCGGGGCAGATTCTGTGGTACCTGCGGCGGCTGGAGCCGGCCCCGATTCTGGACCCGCCAGCCCGCCTGCGCCCCCGCCAGGTGGAGTACGACCACCGTCTGCTGGATGAGACGTTGCTCAACCTGGAGCGCTGGCTGGGCGATGAATGGTCCGACATGGTCGCCCCACCGAAGGTAGAAGAGCCCGTGCGGGTGGTGCTGACCTATCCCCATCGGCGGTCTGGCACCTTGCCCCTTTCCCCTGCGGTAGCGCGGGTATGCCCAACCGGGCGGACTCACCGCATCCGCTTCACCTTCCGGGATGAGGAGACGGGGGAGGAGATGCCCGGATGGGTGGTACGGGAGCGTCGTTTTGTGTACGGCCTGGGGGAGTGGTACGAACGGTACGACCTGCCCGTTGGCGCCTATGTGGAAATCCGGCGGGCCGAAGAACCGGGGGTGGTGCTGATCCGACGTCGTCCCACCCGCCCGAAGCGGGAATGGGTACGGGCCGTCAGCGTGGAGGATGGCGTGCTTCGCTTTGAGATGGGCCGCCACATGATTTCCTGCGAATATGATGACCTGCTGGTCATTGCCGTGACCGACCCCGCTGCCCTGGATGTGGCCGAAGAGCGGGTGCGGCGCGAGCGTCGCTCTCTGGCGGACGTGGTGGCCGAAATCTTCCCCGAACTGGCCAAATTGAGCCCTCAGGGGACCGTGCACGCGGCCACTCTTTACAGCGCGGTCAACCTGGTGATGCGGATGCCCCCTGGCCCTATTCTGACCACCCTGGTCACCGATGACCGGTACACCTTTGTCGGCGACTACTACTGGGTCAGTCGGGGACGGCCCGGCTGGTAGAGGTTAAGAATGGCGGAAATCAGTCTTTCCGGAAAGCGTTTGAGCCGTATCCGACCGACGATAGATACCCCTTTCCAGATTAACCGTAGTTGGTGGGAGCAGACGGGTCGGAATCTCCGGGTGGAACTCTGGCATCACCTTTGCCCGGAACACCGGGCGGCGTTTGCCAACCACCTGGACATTGAGACCATTGACTGGGTGGACCCGGAGACGGCAGAGGTCACCCAAATGGATGGTCTGGAGCACCTGATTCGGGAGCACTGCAGCCAACAGGAAGGATACCTCCACCAGGAACTGCCGCTGGTGGATGCTGTCTTTCGGGTATTCCTGGCCAATGGTAACACGCCGCTCACTCCTCGCCAACTGTCGGGTCTGGTTGGGCGCCCGGCGGAGACCATTTTGCGGACCCTGATGGGCCGGGAGGTCTATAAAGGGTTGCAGCCGGTCGTGGAATAGCGCGGTCAGGGAGACCTCTCGCGCGTTTCTGGTGGCGAAAAGCGTCATCGGTGGATGCCCCCGTAGCTCAAGAGGAAGAGCAGCGGCCTTCTAAGCCGCTGGCTGTGGGTTCAAGTCCCACCGGGGGTGCTGACAGGAGTGGGACCACGGCCGTGGAACTTCGCTTATGCGGCACTTGTTGATCAGCATTGTGGACGTAGACAGGAAAAGCCAATCTTAACGCAAAGCCTTGCTCCACCCTGGAGCAGGGGATGAAGCATTTCGGTTCAAAGATAAAGCCTGGCATATTTAGATGCCAGGCTTTTTTGCACCACAAACATCAGTCCCCCAATCTCCCCGTCATCCCCGTGATTGAGGTCAGCCCGCGAACCGCCAATCTCAGCAGAAAGGGACGCTAAAAGCGTCCCTTTTTCTTTTTCTGCCTGTGCCGGGCCTGTGTGCCCCGTTTGGGTCACTGCATTCGGTCATTCTGATTGCCCTGTCGGGCATTGGAGGCGGAGGCCCTCACCCCACCCCCGGCGGCGCAGCCGCTGGGGGAGGGGTGAGGTTGAACAGTTACCCGCCTCCCATTTTATCCAGGTTTCCGCCCCTCTCAACAGAGTATTCTCTGATTCCGATCAGAGTTTTCTCTGATGCCCGAACGGGGAAAATGGTGTATACTTGGACGATGGACGACAGACCACAGACCACTGACCACCGACCACTGAGGGCTGACGGCTGACGGCTACCGGCTGACGGCTAACGCCATCCACGGGCCGAACTTTTCCCGCAGGAAATGGTATGTGAGACGGGTGCCCTCCGGCATGCCCCAGGCGATACGGCACTCCGCCAGAATCTGGCTCTTATGGCTATCCAGCGTCTTCAACGTCATGCCCAACTGCTCGGCGGCGTCCTGGAGGGAGGGGGCGGAGGCCAGGGCCCGCAGCACCTCCCGCTGCCGCTCCGTCAGGCGGGCCCAGACGGCGGCGCAGGCGGCGGCGTCCTCCGGAGCCAGCATCGGCATAGCGGCGGGGGGACGGGCCAGCGCCCGCAGCGCGGGGAAGTAGGCCCCCCAGGGGACCAGGGGGACGGGGATGAGGCGAACTCCGGCCTCCGGCGGGGCGTGGAGGATGGCCCCCTCGCGCGCCTGGGCCAGGAACTCCGGGGGCGTGTAGAGATGCCAGAGGCGGTCCTGGTGGTCGCAGTGGAGCATCGCCGCCGTCGTCAGCGTCAGCGCCAGCAGGCGCGGGCCGCCCGCGATGCAGAGGTGCAGCGTCCGGCCCTCCTCCTTCAGCGCGGCCACCAGGTCCCGCGCCAGTGTCCAGACCGCCTCCGCTTCCGCACCGTCGGTGATGGCCGTCAGCGGTCGTCCCAGGGCCTGCAGGGGGATGTGGCGGAACTCCAGGGGGCGGCCCCGGTACTGCCCGCCCGCAAACTCCGCGCTCAACTGGCTCAGTGCCCGGCGCACCCGGGGGTCTTCCGGGGAAAGATGGAGGACCAGCACTCTGGAAAGCGATTCGCCCATCGCCAGCAGGCCGTCCACGGCGAACGTGACCACCTGGGCCTGCCCGCCCATTGTCACCAATGCAACCTTCCCGACCAGCGAAGAGGCGACCGTCCGCATCCAGCGTTCCCGGAGGGGGGATGAAACCTGCGATGTGCGACCTGCGACCCTGCTCCCTGCGACGTGCGACCTGCGACCCTGCTCCCTGCGACGTGCGACCTGCGACGTGCTCCCTGAATTATAGACCGGAACGGAGTAGACGCAAATGACGACCTACAACCCTCTGCCTGCCGTTGCCATTGGAGGGCCGCCCCACAGCGGCAAATCGGTCCTGGCCTACAGCCTGACCCGCGCCCTGCGGGCCCGGGACGTCCCCCACTACCTCCTGCGGGCGTACCCGCCGGATGGGGAGGGGGACTGGTTCCACGAGGGGGAGCAGGACCTGGTCCGCCACCTGCGGGTCAAAGGGGCCGTGAGCGACCGCTGGCTGGGCCCGCTGCGGCGGGACATCGCCCGCCGTCACCTCCCCCTCATCGTGGACATGGGAGGCCTCCCGACGCGGGAGCAGGAGTCCATTCTGGACGAGTGCACCCACGGCGTTCTGCTCACCCCGTCCGACGAGGCCCGGCGGGAGTGGGCGGACCGCTTCGCCGCCCACGGCCTGGTCCTCCTGGCGGACCTCCGCTCCGACCTGCGGGGGGAGGACCGTCTGGAGGCGGTGGAGCCGGTGGTGCGGGGGGTTCTGGCGGGGCTGGAGCGGGGGAGTCTGGCCCGGGGCCCGGCCTTTGACGCGCTGGTGGGGCGGCTGGAGGCCCTCTTCCGGCCCCTCGCGCCGGACCTCTACCGTTGCCACATGGAGGCGGCGCCGGCCGAACTGGCGGTAGACCTGGAGCGGCTGGCCCGGCAGCGGGGCCGTGACCCCAACCGGTGGCTTCCGGGGGACCTGGGGTGGGTCCTGGACTACCTCCCGGCGGGGGAGATGCTGGCCCTCTACGGCCGGGGGCCGAACTGGCTCTACGCGGCCCTGGCCGTCCACGCGCTCCCGGCCCCCTTCTACCTCTTTGACGTCCGGCTGGGGTGGACGGCGCCGCCCGACCTCCGCGCGGGGGCCCCTTCGTCCGGCTCCCTGCAGGTACGGTTGGAGCAGGAAGGACTGTCCGTTGCCCGGATGGAGTTCTCCCTTCCGGACGCCTATCTGGATATTACCGAGATGGAGGGGACGGTGGTCCCGGCCCCGCCTGCGGAGGGGCTCATCCTCAGCGGGAAACTCCCCCTCTACCTTTGGGCGGCGCTGGCCCGCCTCTACGCCCCGCGCGCGGCCTGGCTGGCCGTGGTTCAGCCGCAACTGAGCGCTCAGGAGACCCTCGGGGCCGTTGTCGTCCACAGCCGGGGGGCTCTTCCGGTCGGGGCGGTGGTCGGGGTGGGGTAGGCGCCTGTTACTGCGCGCGGAGGAAAGGTTGGGGGCAGGCGGCGCGGCCGCCTGCCCCCAACCTTTTCGTTTGACCATACCACGCTATCCTGGTCGCCTGAACCGCCTGATGCTGGCTGTAGCAGCCTCCGCTCACGCGTCCGCTACCGTCCTTCCGGACCGGGAAGACACTCGGGCTCATCTGGCTCTCTCAGTTACAAGTAATCGGCCGCGATGTCCCCCCCGATGAACGTCACCCCCTTTGATCTGCAGCCCCATGCCGCCCGCTTTTTGCAGGCGGGGGGCGACCTGACGACGCTGCAGACGGTGCTGGGGCACTCCAACCTTTCTACCACGGCCCGCTATTTGCATCCGGACGCGGGGCGGGTGCAGGAGATAGTGGAGGAACTGTAGCAGGGAGCAGGGCGCAGGTCGCAGGGGGCAGGGGGCAGAAGGGCGGGGGAGCGGGGGAGTGGAGGGGGGCCAATGGTTGCCATCATCCTGGTGGAGATGCACGGGCGGCTGATCGCGGAACGGGAGGCCCGCTTCCAGGTGCTGGAGCGCATCCGGGGCCGTCTGCCGGAGGTGCCCCTGGAGGAAACGGGACGTGGGGGGATTCGTAAGGGCCGGACCAGAAGGCCGGGTTTTGTTATCTTCTCAAACAAGTGGCTTTGCCTGTTGGGTCGTTTTCTGGTATAATTTGTGTAGAGATTACGAACCGTACAAATGGTGGCCTTCTTCAGCAAGGGCAGGCCTGGAGGAGTCATGCTGAAAACCATTTCAACCTCTGATCTGCGGGTGCAGATGAAGCGGGTTCTCAACGAGGTTGGCTACGGCCGGGCCCAGTACGTTGTGGAGAAATTCGGTGAACCCACTGCGGCCATTATCAGTATGGAGGACTTTCGCTTCCTGCAGACAGTCCGCCAGCGAGAGAGGGAAGTGCGTCTGCGGGACCTGATCGCCCGCATTCGGGAGCGCCATCGGGACCTCAATCTGGAGGAACTGGATGCGCTGATTGAAGAGGCGCGCGGCGAATTCTACCGCCTTCAGGGGCACCAACCGGATGTCAATGAGAGCGGTCCTGGATACTATTGAGTTTTGCTTTTTTAAAGCAACCCCTGGGGTGGTGCTTGGGGGCACCTGGGCCCTCACCCCTCCCCCTGACCCCCTCCTCTCCCGCCCAGCGGGAGAGGGGAGCAACCGTATTGTCTGTCAAACTGGTGTAACCGGCGGGCCGAGTGCCCCACAGTTAACCAGCAAGTTCAAGGCACCATTTCCGGCGATCCCGGACCATCGCATTGAGGATGGTTAACAACTTGCGCATGCAGGCAACAATGGCCACTTTGGGCGGTTTCCCGGCGGCCCTCAGCCGTTGATAAAACGTTCGCAACACCGGATTGCAACGAATGCCGGCAATCGTGAGCATATACAGCACCTCCCGCGCCGCCTGCCGCCCGCCGGTGACCCGCCGCTGGCGCTTTTGTGTCCCGCTGTCCCGATTGTAGGGAGCAACCCCCACCAGGGCGGCGATCTTCTTCCGGTTCAACCGGCCAATCTCAGGCACTTCTGCCACCAGCGTGGCAGCTCCCACCAGGGCCACGCCCGGAGCACTATCCAGAATCTCTACCGTCTCTGCCAGCGGTGTTTGATTCACCCAATCCGCTATCTCTCGCTCCAGCGTGGCGATTTCGGCATCCAGCCATTCCAGGTGCTTCCGAATATAAGGCCGGGCGGTCTCCGGGGCGGTTCGCCAGTGATGCTCTTCTATTGCCCGCATCTCCACCAACTGCCGCCGGCGAGCCACCAGTATCTCCAGATGACGGGTGTGCTCGTCCGGCAGAACGGTCACAGGAGGCCGCATTTTCTGGCCGAACTCGGCCAGAATACGGGCATCCAGGCGGTCCGTTTTGGCCAAGACGCCAGAAGCGCGGGCGAAATCCCGCACCCGGCGCGGATTGACCCGGCTGAACGGGAGACCCGCGCGGGAGAGGGCATTCATCAGATCGGCTTCCAGCCCACCGGTGGCCTCCAGGACGATGAGGGTCGGCGAGAGAGCCTGGAGGTGGGCCAGGAGTCGGTTCACCCCTTCCGGGGTGTATGGGAACCGCTGGGGGGCTTGGTCAGGCCCGAAGGCGACGTCCAGATGCTCTCAAAATTGTCAAGGAAGCGATGGGGAGAGGTGTAGGAGGGGAGCGAAAAAGTGACAATACTCCCCCTCCCCCTCTTCTGAGAGGGTTTGCATATGTTTAAAATTGAGCGACGGCGAAG